>WNFZ01007378.1_pt1 | contig 13901 bp, 13 predicted proteins | sample 5400081 | NCBI WGS metagenome assembly WNFZ01 (sample SAMN13153365, study PRJNA577476) | soil metagenome | isolation source: 80 cm soil or saprolite under grassland replicate 1 | place: USA:California | collected 2016-06-15
GTGCGTGAACGTGAAAAATTTTTAGGGAGGCGATTGCTGGTCGTGGGTGGAGGCGACACGGCTGTGGACTGGTCGTTGGAACTTCGCAATTGGGCGAGTGAGGTGACCCTGATTCACCGCTTCGATTATTTCGAAGCGCATCAGCGCAGTGTACTGGCTTTATATGATTCGCAAGTGAACATGCGTACGCAAAACGAATTGGTTTGCGTTTCGGGGAACGGCGTGGTGGAACAGGCGGTAATTCGCGACAACGTTACGGGAAATGAAAGCACACTGAATGTCGATGATATTTTGGTCTGCATCGGTTTCCGGGCAGACTTGGGACCCATCAATCAATGGGGATTCAACCTCGAGGGCCGCAAGATCGCAGTCAATCGACAGGCGGAAACATCCAGGCCCGGAGTCTATGCCGTGGGCGATGTCGCGCATCCGGAAGATGGAGTCAGCATGAATCTCATTGCTTATGGACTTGGTCAGGCAACACTGGCCGTGGGTTATGCCAGTCATTTCATTCACCCAAAGGAGCGCGTAACGCATGGGCATAGCAGTCAGCGCAAGGGAATGAAGTATGCGCCTGCGCCTGGCTCCGCGCAGGCAACTGGATAGGACGTCTGAGGAGAATCACATGTCGGAGAGACCGCAACGGAATTTATCACTGGAACTGGTACGTGCTACGGAGGCCGCGGCGCTTGTGGCTGTGCGTCACCGTGACCTCGGAAAATGGGACTCTGCAAATTCAGCGGCAGCGAATGCCATGCGACTTGTCTTGCAAACAATTGATATGGATGGGGTGATCGTGGTGGGGGAGGGCGAAAAGCACAACACCCCGATTTTATTCCACGGCGAAATGGTGGGGACAGGTCATCCTCCCGCGGTGGATGTGGCAATTGATTCAATCGAAGGTACGCCGTCTCGCGCCTTAGGACGCCCGAACACGCTTGCACTTGCGGCGCTTGCCGAACGCTGGAACCTGTGGGATCCCGGACCGAGCCTTTATGTTGATGAAATCGTTGTCGGCTCCGCGGCGCGCGAGGCGATCGATTTGAATCTCGGCCCAACCGAAAACCTGCTCCGCATCGCCCAAGCGCTGAAATGCGGGGTCAGCGATCTGACTGTCTTTGTTTTGGATAAGCCGCGCCATGAGAACCTAATCCGCGAACTGAATGAGGCGGGTGCGCACATGAAGATCAATTCCGGTGGCTTCATCGTCGGTGCGATGCTGGCAGCTATGCCTGGCACCGGTGTGGATGTGATGATGAGCCGTATGTAAATCTGAGGATGTTTTTCTGGCCGCGACAGGCATCACCGATGGTGGTCTCCTGCATGGCGTGGAATTCCAACGCGATGGCATAACGACTGAGAGTCTTGTCATGAGGGCGTGCTCCGGCACGATACGTTATATCCGGGCAATTCATAGACTGAATAAACTTATGCAGTTCAGCCAAATTGATTACACAGGTGAGGGTTACAAACATATAGTTGAGAACCATGGTTAAACTTGCTCCATCCATTCTCGCTGCCAATTTTGCCTGCCTCGAGGCTCATGCCCGCGAGGCTATCAATGCTGGAGCAGATTGGCTGCACATTGATGTGATGGATGGTCACTTCGTTCCCAACATCACCATCGGTCCACTCATTGTTGAAGCCTTGCGCCCTCTAAGCAAAGAGACTGGTGCGTTGCTCGATGTGCATTTGATGATCGAGGAACCGGATCGCTATCTTGCAGATTTTATCCATGCCGGTGCTGATATTGTCACGGTACATGTTGAAGCATGCACGCATCTACATAGAACGATACACCGCATCAAAGAACTGGGAGCAAAAGGCGGTGTCACACTAAACCCGGCCACTTCACTCACAACATTAGAGCAGATTCTGCCCGATGTGGACCTGGCTCTGATTATGTCCGTCAATCCTGGCTTTGGTGGTCAAAAATACATTCCGTCCTCAACGGCAAAAATCCGTTGCTTGCGCGAAATACTGGATTCGATTGGCTCGAATGCGTGGCTGGAAGTGGACGGTGGAATCAATGCCACGAATGTGGCAGAGGTTGTTCAGGCAGGCGCGGATGTGCTGGTTGCCGGGAGCGCCGTCTTTGGCGGCTCGATGTCAGTGGCCGAAAATGTGGCCTCGTTACAACATGCGATTACTTTGCTACCGTTGCATGATCCAATCCAACAGACTTAGGCCGCGTGCACTTTGGATGGGATAGGATGTGGGTACGCGCCAGGCTCAGGATACGATGATAGGTACACATTATGATTAATCTTCCTATTTAACGGACACACGCATCATGCCTGACTCAATTCGTATTCTCATTGTGGACGATCACGCAGTAGTGCGCAAGGGCTTGGCGATGGTTCTTCGTCTAGAATCGGATTTAGAAGTTGTTGGTGAAGCAGAGAATGGGCAGGTCGGTTTAGAAGCTGCGCAGCGTTTGAATCCAGACATTGCGCTTATCGATCTAGTTATGCCTGAAATGGACGGGCAGAAGATGGCCCTGGCCTTAAGAAGGTCCAAGCCCAAGATAAAAGTGATCATGCTGACCGGCACTGAAGTAGATGATCGCGTCTTTGATTTAGTTGCCGCGGGGATCGAAGGATATGTACTGAAGCAAATTGAACCTGGTGAGTTGGTTCGTGCAATCCGTGCCGTGGTGCACGGAGAGGCATACTTACATGCTGACGTGATGAAAAGGGTTCTTACCCGGATGCAGCCTCAGCAATCATCATCCATTTCATTGACGCCGCGCGAACTTGAGATACTTGAATGGATGGCGTCTCCAAACACGTACAAACAGATCGCCGCTCAGTTATATCTGAGTGAAGAGACAGTACGAAGTCATGCCAAAAATATTTTGGAAAAGATGAACCAGCCCAATCGCGCTCAGGCGGTGCTGGCCGCAATGCGAATTGGGCTGATTGAGTTGAACGAAAAATGAATTACACGCTCATAACCAGATACTCTCTTTGATTCATGGAGCGTTTTCAGAAACGAACGAGAAGATCCTCAGGACCAGGAATTCCTGGTCCTGAGGATCTCTTTTTCAAAGGACTTGAAGGGTAATGCGAACTGACCTAGCGTCTAATCTATTGATTCCTTCAGCGGACCGTATCAAGGCACGGGCTGTACCGAATCCGTTCCTACAATGTGCATGGCAGTAGAAGTGTAGGAGCCATGCGCCATCAAAGTTGCTGCTGTGCTGCTCAAGGTCAAGTTGAGATCTTGTATCTTAAAGAAGAAGACTAGATCCAGCCGCCCATCACCGTTCTCGTCATCCAGTGACCAGCGCTGCGCGATGGCCCCTGTACAACCTTCTGTCATGGCTATATTGGCATCGCTCAAATGCGCCATCTCCGGGGTAAACTGGCTGGCGTCAAAGTCTTGAGTTGTGAGCACTGCAACCGCCAGTACTCCGTAGGAAGAAAGTTTGATCCTGTTTTGAGAGTTACCGGGTTTGATATCAATAGAGACATACGTAGGAGGAGGGCAGTTCATCTCCTCTGCGCGGACAGCCGATAAGTTGTCAAAGAATAAAACTTGAAGGATCAAGGCAGCGACTAGAGTTCTGAATATCAACTTTTTCATAGAAACGATTCTCCTCATTTGGCACCTAGAAGTCAACAGGGGTGTGCCCTAGTGAGCGTGCCACATCAATGATCGTTATTATACCTGCCTGTTGTATGCGGTGGCAGATTTGCTCCCCTAGCATGGGGAGTGCATGTGCCTCAAGCAGTAATGCGAGTTCAGTATTATATGGATTAGTAGGTGCACAAACCCTACAGCCCCTTACAGGCCGGATCACTTACAGAGATTAGAGAGTATCTACGTTAGAGTAAGCGATGAACTTTCACCTTTGTAAATGTTATTCCCGGTTCCTTGGCAGATGGGCAAGTTGTGGCCATTTTTCAAAGGTCGCTTTTTCCAAAGTCTAGCAAATCATATTATTCTTGCCATCGCCATAGTACATGCCTCTTGAACTTTTAAAATATGGGTGCAAATAGGCCAGGCCGAATATTGTTTGGTCTCAGACAGCGTGTCTGCAGACACGCTATATCTATTTATTGGGAATAGCTTTGGTCAGTGCTCATATAGATTATTGGGCGCGTCTCAAACCCATCTGCTTGATAATGAACAACCATCCCCAATCGTTTGGGGACGGTTGTTTTGATTTTAATGGCACTCGTTACGAGCTTTGGTGTGGATAGGTGCTATCACAAGTGCTATCACTTTGCCTTGGTGATATCATTTAAACTCTCCAACAGTGTTTTGATGGAGCCGGGAAAGGATCTGGCCCCGTTCTTTCTCGTCCACATGCACATAGATTTGGTCGGTAATTGCAATATTGCTGTGCATCATGTTGCGCGAGAGCGCATGGTACTCTGCCATGGTTTTACAGCGTTCCAGTCCGTAGAGAGCATACCCGTGGCGATACTGATGCGGAGATCTGTGCGGTAATCCAAACAAATTGTTTACGATCCCCAGTCGTTTTCGTAGTGCATCGGTCCGATATTTCCCAGGGATCAAGAGTTTTGTTGTTTGTTCACCCCACTGCTGGTGGATAGGTGCATACCAGGGATGATCTTCTGGAAAATTAGCTCGAACAAACTCATCCCAGCCACTGGCAAAGTCTATTAACTCTGGAATATTGTGCAGATATGTGGTGGCTGATTTAGAATTCTTGGTTTTAACGCCATACTCAACCTTTTGCTCAATATAGGGGTATTTCTCGTTCAAATGCACGGCATGTATTGGAAGACTGACGGCAGCTCCTGCCCGCGCGCCACTCAGAAAAAGTAGACAAGCCACTGCCTGATCGCGCCAAAGAGCAATATTAACTTTTCCTGGTGTTGTCCTGATAATTCTCAGCACTTCCTCATGACTCACATATTTGTCGGTACTCTTCCTATGAACCTTGATCGGCGTTAGATCCTCTACCCAGAAAGCCGGTAGGCTGGCAAATTGCTTCTCGTGATATAGCTTTGCCCAGCGTAAGAATGCACGCGCTGTTTCCACGATCTTTTTCTGACTTTCCTCCGCAAATCTCTTGCGTTTCACATAATCCGCAAACGGCGTTTTGATGAATTGGGCTCTCTGGAAAGGCACCTCCATTGCCCAGAGAAGCAAATGGTTAAGCCAGAAACGATAGCGCTCTACAGATTTAGGATTTTTTATTTTGACCTGGAGCAAATAGGCCAGATACTCCTGTACAAGCAGGAAATTTTCTCGGTACACCAATCCTGTATTATTTTGCAATATTGGTCTCCTTTGCTGTTAATTCGTTGAGGGGATATGTAGGCAGACGTCCGCCTCGATTGATCGTACAACCACAGTTTGGGCACGTCCCGCGGATCAGGATCAGCTTACCCTGCATCGCTTTGACGGATACATCGGTCATCAGCACCGGTTTGTTGCAGCGCATACAAAATGCTTCGTCGTCTCGTAGTTTCGTTTCCCTCTTAGGCGCGCGCATGTTGATAAACCAATCAGCAAATTCCCGGCCGTTGATCCAAATGTGCCCACGTGGATCCCGGATGTGAGGTGCTCCAACGCTCAACCAGTCTCGTAGAGTTCGTTCGGCCACATCGAGAGCCGTGGAGATCTCACTTACGGTGTACAGCATAGGCAGCAGTCCTGGGCTTTTGATAATTGCGGAGTGCGGAAGTCGGATACGTGGCATATGTTTACCTCAGAGCCCACTATATAGATTTTCCACCTCAAATTCCAGCTACCAGCGCCATCCCAGCGCCAATCTGGCGTCATCCTTCGGCCAGAAAAACTTTCACGTCGGTCGGGCAACCACCCCCTCCTAACAGGATGTAACATTGATTCGCGCAAGATAATGTATTTCACCGTGGCAATGACCACTACAAGTGTGGATGGAATATAGATTTAGATAAGGTGCACTGAAATGATACACACGAAACCGCCCCTAACCGGAAAACTCAGTATCTATTCGGATGTTTTCGAATTTGCCAGGACTTCCACTGGGAAAAGAGACTCTGTGACTGCTGTCTTACTGTACACAGTATGCCCGGTCGCAGCCCGATTATACCTTTCAGATATACCTCCTATAGAGGTTCCCGATATCATCACAAATGCCCTTGTAAATTACTGTATGGGTGGAACGTGGGAAACAGCCGTGCGACAAAGTGGACTCGAAAAAACCCTACCACAAATAAAAAGATATATAGCCAAGATTTCTGGGTGGCGAGAGCGATGGCCTGGCATGAGTCTCGATGCGGAGCTGAACCTGCTTTGGGAACGAGATTCAATGACGTACTTATTCGGTTTGCAGCCTGGTATGAACAAACTGGGGGGATCCTGGGACAGTGTACTGGAATTTGTGCGTACCACAGCACTTTTGTTACCAGACTGGGAGTCTGGAATGCAAATGCGCTCTAACGAGCAGTGCATGGTCAAGTTATCCCGGAAATCGGTGATCTTATCAGCACCCGCTTTGCCAAACAATTCTGAGATCGGCTATCCCATCTGGTGTTGGGATGTGGAATCTGCCAACAGCAAGCGAATGTACATAGGTTTATTGGAAGCAGCTGGTCAGCAAAACTGGTTGCGTCATGGGCTTGTTGCCCAGTCCAGGCTCGCGAACGGCGAGGAGTGGCCGGGAGGACACCCCAACGTTTACACGCTGGATCGCCACACCGGTGCTGTACATTGCCAAACTAGCGTGAGTCCAGCAATAGCTCTAGATATTGCAGCGGATATTTTTCATACTATCTGTGATGGCCCATGCTTCGCTCAGGCGTACTACGACGTCAATGTATGCCTTTACGCCTGCGGCTATAAACATGTATGCCTGGATGAGCAAATACCGCGAGATCTACCGAAGAGGCAGGAAACGAAATTCATCTCTGCTCTCAGATCCGACAAAGTACGGCAAAAAGCGCAATTCCAAGCGCCAGAGTGACCAACAATCAAAACGAGGAAACGCCGTATACCATGACAGACAACGTGAAAGACGAAAGAAGACTACCTGAACAGGAAAAGCATGAACTCGAAGCGGTCCTGAAAGCGATTGAATTAAGACACGATACCATCCTGGTCGATCCTCAAATCAGCGAGGCAGTGCTAGCCAGGGTAATACCTTCCTACCCTGGGATAGGACACAAGGTCACAACTGTGTATCATCTTATTGGTTTGATCTTATGCAATGAGATCAACAATTGTTATCACGCCAAGTCCAAGGTAAGGGAATTAATCGGCCTACTGGGTCTGATCGCTAAACACATGGATCCTATCTACCATGGTCTGGCAAAGGATAAGGTACAAACTGTCTTTGTGGAGGATAAATATCTCGCTCATTTATATGAGATGTTATCTGATTTTTCGGAGATGATCGGACGCCCATTACTGATTTCCAAGAGCGAACTAAGTGATCGCGTGCCACATTTTGCCACGACTCCTGATCGGAGTATGCTGAGATATTTTGATTTGGCTGAATGGATCGTCGCTAATGTCTTCGGTGAGTACCTTGAGCCACTGTATAGTCTTGTGATCGCGGGTGACCGTAGTAAGCCTGTTCGTCTGGTAAATCCTGTGGAGACTGCTCCTTCTGCAACGGAGCAGGGTGACATCAAATCGTTGTTATTGGAGTATACATTGCGGGAATGGACAGAAGCTCCGGTTGCGTTTGGTATTCGTCTACCCTTAGAGTACTGCATACATAGGCAATTACGCGTCAACGACGAACAGCACACCATTGATGCCGCGTACTTGGCGAACCATCTCGTGGGTTACTGTGGAACGCTCTCTGGACTTCCAGGCAGCGGTCGCACCACGGTAGCGCTGCTCGCCGCTCATTTCGGCAATCTGGAAGATCATCACCATTGTTACGTTTTCTATATGTCGTTGGTGGAATACCTTCCATATGCTCGTAAAGGTCTGGACTATACGTACTACATCGCAGCCCAATTAGGCAATTCGGAGGATGCCAGCCTGCGAAGCCAGATTGCAGAGTTGAACCAACGCCGAGAATTGGTGATTTTGTGCGATGATTTCGATAGATTATCCACTGACCATCAGTCTCTGGTTCTCTGTCAGCTCTCCACGGCGTCATCCATTTTCTACATTTCGACGCCCTGGCTGGTTAAAAAAATTCAACGGGAGTTGAGAGAATACAAGGATAACGACGGCATCAAGGCACTGGAGTTAATGAATCTGGATACTTCTGCTAGGGATAGAATAGCGTCCCTTACTGCAAATAGATTACAGAAGTCCAGTTCTCTAGATTCTGTGGCGAGACTGCTTGAGCCGTTCAGCCAAGTTGGAACAACACCGTTGGAAGTAATCGCCGCTGTAAAGTCTGCTGTTACTGATGACAACGCCAAATATTTGGACTATACCAAACAGTTGCTGACCGAAACCCTTCGCCGCGCTGGTCTTGGAGATATGCATCTTCCTCGATGTGCTGAAGATCTCGATCCTGCCGTCATTCGGTATATTGCGCTAGGGCGAGCTGTGAGAGAGGTACTAGCGGATGGTTCGAAAACATTGGTGCCTGTATCGGATAATTATTGGTCTACTGTATGGATTCCCGTGAATCTTCTCAAAACACTTCTTGACGGGCCGATTGATGACTTGCTTTCCTCAGGGTTGGTCAGGTACGATGGAGGATCCAAGTTGCGCTTGATTAACCGCTGGATGGAGACATTTCTAGCGGCGCTAGATTGCTACTATTCTGGCGGCTATCAATACTCGCCGTTCAGGTCGCTCGTGCTGGCTATATTCAGTACCCGGCTCGACGAGATTCGAAAAATGGCGTCAGACTTGTCATTGGTTCTAGATTAGAAGCTTATATGGGTGATCGGCGAATTATTCCTGTTAAGTCGATACCCCAGGAGGTAAACGGGCGCTACCGGGATCTTTACGAATACCACTGTAGCAGCCTGGATGGACTGCCACCTCATGCTCGGGCCGAGGCCATATTTGAAACTTTTGAATTATTGAGGAAGAGTCATCCTTGGGCAAGTCTCTTGGTTACCGTTGACGGGCCTGGTCGTTGGTACTTTAAAGATCTTCAGCGTTACTTCTCCGACCGTAAACTTCCTATCTGTCTCATAGAAGGAGGGAGGGAGAGTTCCCACAACAAGTTTTTTGTAGCACCAGTGCTGTTGCCGACAAAACCCAGACGGCCTGACTTTATTCCAAGGATTTTCAATGAGGAAAAGATCACAAAAGGGGAATTATCAAAACTTCGTATTCTTCGTCCCTTGACTCGCATGGGGACCGCTACCACTTCTCAGATTGCGTCAATGGGCGGCTTTGGCGAGACGCAAACACGCAAGATCCTGAAACAGTTAGTCAGGGATGGATTTGTCCGGTTTTTTGAACACGGTATTGAAGGAGAAGTGAACCATGCTGTTTGGCAGAGTACTCGAGATGGCGTGTTGCATACGCAGTGGAGTTGGAATATTCCCCCCGGCACTAAGTTCAAAAAAGTGCGTGAAGAACAAAAATACTCTGGCAAAGAGCACCATGATGTAAGTAGAAGATTTCCAGCTTGGTTGAGAGAAGCATATGGCGAGGCTTTTGAGGTATGGCAAGCCTGGACAGAATTTCCCATAAACAATGAGGAGATTTATCCTGATGCGCTTGTATGGGGTACCTTTTGGGGGTTTGAAACTCTGGTTTGGCTGGAGGTTGAGTCGGCTAAAAAAGGTACTATGCGGTCTATAGCCGACATGGTGCGCCGCTTTGATAAAGCTAAGGCTATCGCTCTGCAACAAAATGTGGAGTTAATATTTGTGATCCTCACAAAATTGTGGCTGTTGAATAAGATTCAAGAGCTGGCCCTGTTTTCCATCCCGGGGCATGTAGCACTTGTAATGGAATACTCGGGCAATCCGGGATGTTTAGCAGAGCCGATCTTTGGTGGGTTTAATTCACTTATAAGTAGATACGGATATCCTAAGATAGTAGATTTGTCGAAGATGCTTAAAAATGATCCAAACTACTTTCTTCCAAAAATAAGATCAGAAGTCTTGGACGCGATTTGTTCAAGACGAGTTTCTATATCAAATTCTGAATCTTCTTGAAAAGGTGGATCTGTATTTATAAAGTGGTTGGATGTCCGCGCACTCTTTCACTCTCCCATTGGGTGGAATGGGGTCTCGCTGAAAAAAGAACAAATTTTTTGTACTTTGGCGGGATGGGGTCTCACTCTCAAAAATAACCTCATTAATTTACTCGGCAAGGTCGCAATTTGTACCGACCATACTTCCTGTATAGGTCTCATGCCTTGTTGTTTGGTTATCAAATTCCCTCTTGCGATTCTTCAATATGTTCTTGTTAATTGTTCGTGGCGCAAGAATGGCGGAATTTTGACACCACCAAATTGGTACTCGGATGGCTTCGATGCCTACCCCCGCTACTTTTTGCAAACCATAGCTCTTCAAGCTATGGTTTTTGCTTTAGCCCGAAGGACTCTGGTTCACAAAATCCCAAAACTGGAGGTTTTTTATCATGAACCATAGTACTTCGAACTCGACCAGCTACCGCAGTCCTTCAAACCCGCTGCCTCTTCGCGCAGCAATCACGGAGTTTCTAAATTATAAAACAGCTGCGGGATTATCCCAACAATCCGTCGATTCGTATACCAGTATTCACTGATTTGATTTCAAGCGACAAATCTCATTTCATAACGATTGCCGGTTCATCTATATCTTGTTAACAACTCTCTACGTTGATGATAGTTTCAGGGTGACATCATTGTGTCCGCTCAAAATTGCACGAGTGGTTCTGATCAATCTATGATTCCTGAAACCAGCTTGATCAATCGGTTTGTCTGGCTTGGAGGAGTCTCACGACTGGGCATCGGTCACTAAAAAGCGCATATAATCATATTTGGAAAGGGATTATCTATGCCACGTTCCAAACGCTCGCTCTCTGAGCTTCCGCTCCTTGAGGATACCTGGCTGATTGGTGCTTCCCGTCTGAGGACATGGGTCAAAGAAGGAGACGGCCCGCCCCGGCGTCCATATTTGATCCTGATCGCCAGCAGTAACACGGGCCTGGTATGCGGCAGCAATATTGTGCCCGAGGCTCCGTCAGCCCCGCAGGTGGCCGATGTTTTGTTCAAGGCCATGCAGCATCCACCGCGCGAACTTGGAAAAGCATCCCGTCCGCGCAGAGTTGCGCTTGCTGATGCTGCGCTCCTGGAGCCGTTGCAGACTCTCCTTAAAGACAAAGGATTGGAGACGGAAGTTTTTGCCACTGGATTTCCCGATGAATTCTACGAGATTATCCGTCAACTGGAAGCACACCTGCGCGGCAATGAGCCGGAGATTCCCGCGATGCTGGATGCCCCGAAAGTGACTGTCGAGCTTCTGAAAGGCGTTTTTGAAGCGGCGGCCGAATTCTATCGAGCGGCGCCGTGGATCCGGTTGAGCAATGAACAGGTGATCGCTGTCCGGCACCCAAAAGAGCACAATTATCATTACGCGCTCGTGATGGGGCAGGGTGGAGTGGAATATGGGTTGGTCAGGTATGCAGATTGGAGTGAAGTCCAGAGTCAATCCATGCACGATGATGATCCACTCCTGGGATCGCAAGACAGGACGTGGAATTCGCTCACATACGATACAGCGGACCACCTTCCTTTTGCAGATCTCGACGCAATTGAGGAGCACAATTTTGAAATTGCATCTGAGGATGCCTATCCGGTTGGGGTTGTCATCGAACGGAAGGGTCGGATTCCGCGTCCCACACGCGTAGAATGGGAATGGTACGAGGCTGCCCTGCGGGTCATTCCCGTCGTCGTGCGCGAGCACCTGCGTTCTAATTCGCGCGGTGACTATGAACCGATTGACACCGATATTTCGGTGAAAACGCAAAAGGGTCCTATCAAAGTGGGCGTGAAATATCCTGCCGGTGAGCTGCCTCTTGAAGATCAACCGGCAGAGCGGCTGGATTGGGGAGAGCGGGAGGCAGAAAGCGATGAAATGCCCGCCTTTGATCGTCGCAGTATGGAAGGAGTGATGTCTGGGCTGGTGAGCGAGCTCGGAGCACAGTCGGAGGATCGTAACCCTGCCCTGGCGCGTGCCCAACAGGTCATGCATCGCGCCTGGGAAGAAGTCAATCCTGCCAAGCGGATCGCCTTTGCCCACGAGGCATTAAGCCTCTCTGCAGAGTGTGCAGATGCATATGTCCTGCTGGCCCAGGAAGAGGCCGACACCGTCAAACGCGCGCTGGAATTATATAAAAAAGGGATGGAAGCAGGAGCACGTGCATTGGGAGCGGAATACTTTCGTGAGAATAAGGGATACTTTTGGGGTTTGCTTGAAACTCGGCCGTACATGCGTGCACGACAAGGCCTGGCCGAAACATTATGGCGTCTGAAACGCTATGACGAAGCGATCGAACATTATCGCGAGTTGTTGCACCTGAACCCGGGTGACAATCAGGGGAACCGCTATGCCCTGCTCGACCTGCTGATACAAATTGAGCGCTACGAGGAAGCGCGTACTTTGCTGAAGCAATATAGGGATGAGTGGTCTGCAATGTGGCTCTATTCACGCGCATTGCTGGACTTTCAGAAGCGGGGCGCCTCCACGACTGCAAAAAGGACTTTGCAGCAAGCTGTTGAAGAAAATCCTTTCGTTCCCGCCTACTTGATGGGTCAGAAGAGAGTGCCGAACCGGCAGGTGGACTATTACGGTTGGGGTGATGAAAGTGAGGCAATCTACTATGCGAGCGAGCATCTGAATCATTGGCGGCAGATCCCAGGTGCAGTCGAGTGGTTACGGGCGGAAATAGCGACGGGACCGCAAGGCAAGAAATCTGGCCGAGGTTCTCGCTCACCTCGGATCCGGAGGAAGCGCGGGGACTAACTTTGGGTCTGTTGATTATGTCGCCTGCCAGTGTGAAGAATTTGCGCTAGTAGATGAGGGAAATAGGACTTACCGCTTATGACATCTCCTAATAACCTGAGATAACGTGCGTTATAATTTCTGAGCAGTCTTTTTTGAAGACGATAATTGCTGAAAATAGGTATCTCTATGCCGCTTACCGCTTTAAATTTATCACCCGAAGCGTTGAAGAAATATCGTCCGCTAGAAGCGATCCGACGCAGGCAAGCCAGGACAAGTACAGAATTAACCAAACGTCGCAGGCTCGCCATGGCTACCGCTCGGAAAGCCGCGCGGCTCTTACGGGAGAAATGTGGGGCCAAAGAAGTCATTTTGTTTGGCTCTCTAGCCCGGCGTGGCGGTTTTACCCTTTTCTCCGATATTGATCTTGCTGTTCGTGGTATTGTTCCGGACCGCTTTTTTGAAGCGGTCGGCCTAGTCACAGGACTTAGTGCAGAATTCAAGATTGATTTGGTGGAAATCGAAACCAGCTCCCCGGGCATGTATAGAAGCATTCAAAAAGACGGCAAGCCGTTATGAAGGATGAAGACCTCCGCGCGCTCCAGTTAGAAATCACAGCTTTTGTCGCCTTTCTTGAATATGAATAATAAGAGAACAGCCATGACGATTCATGTTGTAAGTGAAAGACAAGTAATTCAAGAAGCGGCTCAAGTGCTGATCAAGCACATGAGTCCTGCCAAAGCGACGCGTTTCTGGGCTTCCTGGCAGATTGGCGAAGGAGACTATCTGGTGATCCGGGAACAGCTATTTGAAAAGGAAACGGTCACGTCTCTGTACAAAAAGATCGAACAATTTCAGAAGAAGAAAACCAAGAGATAGGCAGGTGCCAATAAGCTCCATGTCTTGATTTCGGATTATTGGAATCAATCAGATTTTATGCAAAAGATTGACGACGATTCGCGGTTTTGTTATACTCACTTTTGTCAATGACAGGTCTTCGGGTCATCTTGAACTGTAAATCCGAAAACCATGTAAGAAAAACGAGCTTTTCACAAATTCCAGCGGTAACAGGAT
>WNFZ01022034.1_pt1 | contig 13900 bp, 16 predicted proteins | sample 5400081 | NCBI WGS metagenome assembly WNFZ01 (sample SAMN13153365, study PRJNA577476) | soil metagenome | isolation source: 80 cm soil or saprolite under grassland replicate 1 | place: USA:California | collected 2016-06-15
CTCGATTCTCACGCGCGCCAACCGCGTGATCGAATGAGTGTCGCGAAAGTCAGCGGACGCGGAATGCCTTCCCGACGCTGACTCATCCGGCGCCGAACCGGCCCTCGGCGTGCCGCTCGCAACACCTGGGCACGGATGCTCGCTCGCATTGACGAAGCGTTCCCGCTCTTGCGTACGACCTGCGACGGCGCGATGCGCATTATTATCGCCTTCGTCGCCGACGCATCGTCCGTGTGCGAGATCCTCCCCACCTCCCTGAGCCGACGGGGCCAGCCACCGCTTGCCGGGCTTCGCGACCGGCCGCTTTTGAGCAGGTCCAACGGCGGCAACGGGTCGAGGCTGTGTGAAAACGTAAGTCCATTTCGTTTTCGGGGGTCCTCTCACCCTTCCGCACACGAAAATAATCGAATACAGCGCGTTCTGAGAGGTCGATATTTCGCAGGACTGCTGTACAACACGTTTTCACACGGCCTCGGTCGAAACCGGCCGCTGGGGAATTTCGCACGTAGAAGTAAGTGCGCCGCACGGGAAGGCCGATGCGTGTGCGCTCCGTGTGCACTGACAGCTCACGTGGGCGAATTCGCGTTCCAATCTGCGAGTACCACGCCGTAATGGAGCAAGTGCGGTCGTGCTCGCGGGGCGGTAAAATGCTCAAGCGATCCAATGTTTTATTGGACCGACCGAGCGTCGAAAATCTCGAACGAATGAACAACTTGTCGCACCGCTTTTGCGTGGCGCCTATGATGGACTGGACCGACCGGCATTGCCGGGTCTTCCTGCGCCTCATCACCCGGCGCACGCGGCTTTACACCGAGATGATCACCGCGCCGGCGCTCGTTCACGGCGATGTGCCGCACCACCTCGACTTCGATCCGGCCGAGCATCCGCTCGCGCTGCAACTCGGCGGAAGCGATCCGGCGCAGCTCGCGCATGCGGCGAAGCTCGGCGAGGCCTGGGGCTACGACGAGATCAATCTGAACTGCGGGTGCCCATCCGAGCGCGTGCAGACCGGCAGCTTCGGCGCGTGCCTGATGGCCGAGCCGGCACTCGTCGCCGATTGCGTGCAAGCGATGCGCGATGCGGTTGCGCTGCCGGTGACCGTCAAGCATCGGATCGGACTCGATCGCGACGATCGCTATGCGGTCGTCCGCGACTTCGTCGGCACGGTTGCGGCAGCAGGGTGCACGACGTTCATGGTTCACGCGCGCAATGCGGTGCTGAAAGGCCTGTCGCCGAAGGAGAACCGCGAGGTCCCGCCGCTTCGCTACGACTTCGTGCATGCATTGAAGCACGATTTCCCGGACTTGACGATCGTGCTGAACGGCGGCGTCACCGATTGGACGACGATCGATCGCGAGCTCGCGCGTGTGGACGGCGTCATGCTCGGTCGCGTCGCGTACCACGATCCGTGGATGCTGGCGAACGCCGATGCACGCGTGTTCGGCGAGCCGCCCATCTCGCGCTCGCGAACCGATGTCGTCCACGCGCTCGTTCGCTATGCCGAGGCGCAGATGCGCGGCGGCGTGCCGCTACGCGCGATCACGCGGCACGTGCTGGGGCTGTTCCAGGGAGTTCGCGGCGCGCGTGCGTGGCGGCGCATGCTGTCCGATCAACTCCGGTTGAGATCGGCGGGACCGGAGCTGCTGCTCGAGGCGCTCGGCGCGGTCGAGCGTGACGCCGTCACGGCGTAGTCAGTCGATGGCGGCGGAAACGATGCGCTCGACGCCGGCATCGCGCATCGCGTTCCACGCCGCTGCGAGCGATCCTTCGGTGTCGATCGCGCGGCACGCGTCTTCGATCACCCAAGCGCGAAATCCGGACGCGCGCGCATCGATCGCTGTCCACGCGACGCAAAAATCGGTCGCAAGCCCGCAGACGTAAACGGTGTCGATGCCGCGCTCGCGCAGGTAGCCGGCCAATCCGGTTCGCGTAACGCGGTCCGCTTCGACGAACGCCGAGTAGCTGTCGACGTCGGCGTGATAGCCCTTGCGAACGATCAACTGGGCGTGGTCGATCGCGAGATCGCGGTGCAGTCGGGCGCCTTCGCTGCCCTGAACGCAATGGTCCGGCCAGAGGATCTGTTCGCCGTACGGAAGCGCGATCCGCTCGAACGGCCGGCGGCCGGCATGCGACGACGCAAACGAGCGATGCCCGGCGGGGTGCCAGTCCTGCGTCAGCACGACGTTCGCAAAGCGCGGCGCCAGCCGGTTGATGATTGGCACGACTTCATCGCCGGCGGGGACGGCGAGGCTTCCGCCGGGCATGAACGAATACTGGACGTCGACGACAATCAGGACGTCGGTCGCGCGTGGCATGGCTCGCTTCGGGTGCGTGCGTCAGCCCAGATCGAAGAACGAGCGGATGCGCCGCACGAGCTCGGCGGCCGCGCTCGACGCGTGGCGTGCACGCGCTTCCTGGTCGAGCGCGCGCAACGTCGCGTCGTTTTCCGCATTGCGTGTCGCGACGACGTTCGACAGCGCGTCGGCGAGCTCGGGCCGGGCCTTGAGCACCGAGTCGAATGCCGCGCTCGACAGCCGGTAGCACAGCACGTCACCTTGCGCGACGATCGTCGCCGTGCGCGGCTGACCGGTGAGCAAGCCCATTTCGCCGAAATACGTCGGCGCTTCCAGAACGCCCAATTGCCGGCGCTCGCCGCGCGGGTCGTGACCGTCGCGCAATACCTTGACCCGGCCGCGCGCGAGCACGAACAGCGAATCGGACGGGTCGCCCTGCTGCGAAATGACGTCGCCGTCGACATAGCTCCGAGCACGTTGCTGCGCTCGCCGGCGCTCTGGGCAGCGGCGGCCGCTCTCTGCTCGGTCATGGCCGACGGCGTCAGCACGACGCGGCGCGGCAGCGGCCATTCGATGTCTTGTCGGGCGAGTGCCGCGAGCGCATGCGCCAGCACGCGGGCGTCGGTCTGCACGTCCTGCAGCAGATCGTCGAGCCAGTAGAGCACGGCAAAGCGGATGCCGTGGTCCTCGGTCGCTTCGGTGACGCACAGCGGGACGGGCGTTCGCGCGACGTGCGGGATCTCGGCTCGAGCGAGCGCCTCCTCGACGATCGCGATCACACGCGGCGGCGGCGCCGAATACGCGACACGGAACGGCACGTGTCGGCGCCACGCGGTCCGCTGGTCGCCTCGCCGCGCGAGCACCGTCACCTTGTTCTTGATGAGCTGTGCATTCGGGATCATCACCGTCTCGCCGTCGTTGGTCGCCACGGCCACGCAGCGCCAGCGGATGCCGACGATCTGGCCCGTGATGGCGTCGACCCGAATCCAGTCGCCGAGCCGGCACGTGTTGTCGAGCTGCAGCGCGATGCCGCCCCACAAGTTGCCCAGCGTCTCCTGCAACGAGAAGACGATCACGCCGGTGATGACGGCGCTTGTCGTGATGATGCCGGCGAGGTTGACGCCGCCCACACGCATGCGGTAGAGCGCGTACGCGACCAGTGCGAGCGCGAACAGCACGTCGGTCAGGATGCGTGGAATCCGCGCACGCACGAGCAATCCTTGGAACACGAATATCAGCGCGACGCGCAGGACGCCGAGCGCGATCAGCACCAGCGCAAACTCGCGCACCGCGATGGCCACAGGGTCGAAGCGGTCGTCCGGGCCGAACCGCTCGAGTCCCGCCAGCATCGCGAGCCCGACGAGCAGCACGACGATCATCGCGAGCATTGCGCGGCGGAGCGGCCGCGCGATCCATATCGCCGCGAGCGCCAGCGCGAGGGCAGCGGCGGCGTAGAGCGTGGCGTCGGCGAGGGTGGCGGGCGCGGGCATGGGCAGCATACCGTGATGCCGAAAGGATTATAGGTGCGGCGCAGCCGCGCGGCGAATTCGATTCGGCGATTCGACTACGGTCGAGGCATGTCGTCGGCGATATAGGCTTTCACGATCGCCTCGAAACCCGTGTCCGCGCGCATACCCAGCGCGCGGCCGCGGGCCGAATCGAAGCGTGGCGGCCACGTCGAGACGATGCGCTCGATCGCCGGATCGGGTTGCCATTTGACATGCGCGGCGACTTCGTCGCCGGCGACGCGGCGCAGCGCCGCCACCATCTCGCCGACGGTGACCGACAGGCCGGGCACGTTGACGGCGCGCAGCGGGCCGAAGTGCGCCCCTTCGGCTTCATGGCCGACGAGCAGGTTGTCGACGACGGTGCGGGGAGAGGTCACCCACATCGCCGTTTCCGGCGCGACGGGGCAGATCGCGTCGACACCGGCGAGCGGCTCGCGAATGACGCCGCTTGCAAACGACGACGCAGCCTTGTTCGGCTTGCCGGGACGCACGGTCACCGTCGGCAGCCGGAGACTGCGGCCGTCGATCATGCCCTTGCGCGCCATGTCGTGGACGAGCAGCTCGCCGATCGCCTTCTGCGTTCCGTAGGACGTTTGCGGCGTCACCGGCGCGCCGTCGGGCACCGGGTCGGGCAGCGTGCCGCCGAACACCGCGAGCGAGCTCGCGAACACGAACTTCGGCGGCGAGGCCAATGCGCGGCACCGCTCGAGCAGCGCGCGCGTCGCGTCGACGTTGACGCGCATGCCCACGTCGAACTCGGCCTCCGCCTGCCCGCTGACGACGGCGGCCAGGTGGAACACGCTCGCGGTGTCGCTCGTCACTGCGCGCTCGACGACTGCCGGATCGGCGAGATCGCCGGCGATCGCACGAACGCGCGCATCATCGATGCGGGGTGCCGGCGCGATGTCGAGGAGCACGAGCTCGGTGACCTCGTATGCGCGTCCATGCGTGTCGGTAAGCGAGCCCCGCGCGAGGATCGCGCGCGCAAGACGTTGGCCGAGGAAGCCGGCGCCGCCGGTAATGACGATCCGCATGGTCGATCTCCGTGATGAAGGATGCGTTTATGATAGCCGCGATGGACGTCGCGTCGCTCGAGCATGACGGATTCGCTGTCGTTTCCGATTTCCTCGCCTCCGACGCTGCATGCGTGTTGCGCACACACGCGCTCGCCCGCGACGCCGAAGGCGCGTTCAGGCCCGCGGGCGTCGGTCGCGGCGATTCAACGGCCGAGCGGCCCGACATTCGCAGCGATCGCATCCTCTGGCTGGACGATGCATCGCCGGCCGTCGCCGAGCGGCCGCTTCTCGCCGCGCTCGCGTCACTGCGCGAGCGCATCAATGCGGCGCTCTATCTCGGGCTCTGGGATTACGAAGCGCATTATGCGATCTATCCGCCGGGTGCGTTCTATGCGCGCCATCGTGACCGCTTCGCCGATGACAGTCCGGACAACGCTTCGCGCATTGTCTCGTTCGTCATCTACTTGAACGAAGGGTGGCGCTCTGAGGATGGAGGCGCGCTGAGGCTTCATCTCGGCGCGAGTGCTTATCGCGACGTGCTGCCCGAAAGCGGCACGCTCGCCTGCTTCCTCGCCGAGCGCTTCGAGCACGAAGTGCTGCCCGCAACGCGGCAGCGGCTCGCGGTGACCGGTTGGTTCCGCACGCGCGGAGTATAGGGTCAGACTCGATACTCGCGAGTATCGAGTCTGACCCTATGCTATTTGACCCTACTTTCCGAGCTTGCGCTCGCCGACTTCGATCGCGCGCTCGAGATACGCGCCGTAGAAGCGGCCGCGTCGGCGGCGAGATCCGTCGCAGTCGGCAAGTTGTACCGATGCGTCGGTTGTGCGCGCGCCCCGAGGGCACGGCAGCCGAACGAGGCGACCGTGCATGCTAGAATCGATCGGATTGCGGCGCGGCGTCCTTCGACGCCACGCGGTGTCGACCAAGCCCGCTGCCGCCGCACCGAACGTCCCGCTCGCATGTCTTCTCCGACGTCCGCTCCTCGAGCACCGAGTCGCCTCGTGATCGCCACACGCGAGTCCGCGCTCGCGACGTGGCAGGCGCAGCACATTCGTGCGCGGCTCAACGAATTGTATCCGACGTGCGAAGTCGTTCTGCTCGGTCTCACCACGCAGGGTGACCGCGTGCTCGAGCAGTCGCTCGCCGAGATTGGCGGCAAGGGACTGTTCATCAAAGAGCTCGAACAGGCGATGGCGGACGGGCGCGCGGACCTGGCCGTCCACTCGCTGAAGGATGTCCCGATGGACATGCCCGAGGCATTCACGCTTGCTGCGATCACCGAGCGCGAGGATCCTCGCGACGCGTTCGTCTCCAACCGCTACCTCGACCTCGAAGGGCTGCCGGGCGGCGCGAAGATCGGCACGTCGAGCCTTCGCCGCGAGGCGCAGTTGCGCGAGCGTGATCCGTTGCTTCGCATCGAACCGCTGCGCGGCAACGTCAACACGCGCTTGCGCAAGCTCGACGAAGGCCAGTACGACGCGATCATCCTCGCCGCCGCGGGATTGAAGCGGCTCGGATTCGGCGCCCGCATTGCATCGCTGCTCGATCCCGAGGACAGCCTGCCCGCGGTCGGCCAGGGCGCGCTCGCGCTGGAATGCCGTTCGGATCGCGATGACGTGATCGCCGCGCTTGCGCCGCTCGCGCACAAGGCGACGACGTTGACAACGACGGCCGAGCGCGCGTTCTCGCGTGCGCTCTCGGGAAGCTGCCACACGCCGCTCGCGGCACACGGCGTGTTCCTGTTGAACGAGCTGTGGCTGCGCGGCCTGCTCGCGAGCCGCGACGGCCGCGAAGTGATGCGCGGCGAGCGGCGCGCGCCGATCGCGCAGCCGCAGGCGGCCGCAGACCTCGGCGAGGATCTCGCCGAAGAGTTCCTGTCGCGCGGCGCGGCGCGGCTCGTCGCCAGCTGATGCAAGGGCCGCTGCGCGGCGCAGGCGTGCTCGTCACGCGGCCGGCGCGACAGTCCGGCGGCTTCGCGCAGAAGATCTCCGCGATCGGCGCAGTACCGGTCGTGTTCCCTGCGATCGTCATTCTTCCGCCCGCCGACACGGCGGCGCTCGATCGCGTTCACGCCGAGCTCGATCGCTACGACATCGCGGTGTTCGTATCCGCTAACGCGGTCGAGTATGGCGCGACCGACCGCGCACGCTGGCCCGCGAAGCTCGTCGCGTTCGCGCCGGGGCCGGGCACTGCGGACGCGCTCGCCGCCGTCGGCATCGACAACGCGCGAATTCCTGCGACGACGCTCGACAGCGAAGGGCTGCTCGCGCTGCCCGAATTGACCGACGTCGCGCGCCGGCGCGTGATCGTGTTCCGCGGCGAAGGCGGCCGCGATCTGCTCGTCGACACGCTGCGTGCGCGTGGCGCACACGTCGATACCGTCGCCTGCTATCGCCGCGCGGCGCCCGCATCAGGCGCAACGGAACTCGACGACGCGTTCGCGCAACGGCGCATCGACGCAATCACGATCACGTCGAGCGAAGGCCTCGCCAATCTGTGGCGAATCGTTGTGCCGGCCACACGCGAAGCGTGGCGAGCGCGCCCGACGTTCGTCCCGCACCCGCGCATTGCGTCGCGCGCCCGCGAGCTCGGGATTGCAGCCGTCGAGACCGCCGGCGGCGACGCCGGGCTCATCGCCGGATTGCTAGAATGGTTCGCCGCCCATCCGCGCGTTACTTCGAGCTGACATGACCAACGTCGACATCCTCGTCACGGCGCCGCTGCCGCCGTTCCTGTACGATCCGCTGAAGGCGGATTACCGCTGCCACGACTATTACGCGTCGAGCCACAGGCCGGGCTTGCTCGCGGCGGAGGGCACACGTATCCGCGGTCTCGTGCAAGGGGGAGGAACGCTCACGCCGACGTCGCTGCTCGATGAGCTGCCGAAGCTCGAGATCATCTCGGTGTTCGGCGTCGGCTACGACGGCGTGCCCGTCGACTATTGCCGCAATCGTGACATCAAGGTGACGAACACACCAGACGTGCTGACCGACGACGTCGCCGACGTCGCGGTCGGTCTGGTGTTGATGACGGGACGCGGATTCGGCGCGGCCGAGCGCTACGTGCGCGCAGGCGAATGGGGCAAGCGTCCGTTTCCGTTGACGACGAAGCTCGGCGGGCGAACGGCCGGCATTCTCGGACTCGGCCGCATCGGCAAGGCGATCGCGAGACGTCTCGCGGCGATGGAGATGAAGATCGCGTATACCGGCCGCAAGCCGCAGCCCGACGTGCCGTATCGATTCGTGCCCACGCTCACCGGCCTCGCGGCTGAATCCGATTTTCTGATCGTCGCGTGCCCCGGTGGCCCGGCGACGAAGAACATCGTCAACGCTGGCGTGCTCGAGGCGCTCGGCAAGAAGGGCACACTTCTCAACATCGCGCGCGGCTCGATCGTCGACGAGCCGGCGCTCGTCGACGCGCTTTCGAAGGGCACGATCAAGGGCGCCGGGCTCGACGTCTTCGTCGACGAGCCGAACGTGCCGGCTCCGCTGCTTTCGATGGACAACGTTGTGCTGCTGCCGCATGTGGGCAGCGCGACGCAGCAGACGCGAAAGGCGATGGGCGACCTGTGCAAGGCGAACCTCGACGCGTGGTTTGCCGAGCGGAAGACGCTGACGCTGATTCCCGAGCTCGCGGATTGAGCGAGCATTGCTTTCGTTGCCGCTAGTGCAGCGGTGATGCGCCGCAGCAGTGTTTGTACTTCTTTCCCGATCCGCACGGGCAGGGATCGTTGCGGCCGACCTTCGCGCCGCTACGCCGAGCCGGCGCGTGACCGGCCGCTCGCGACCGCCGGGCGAGGAAATATCGATGAATCTGCACGAGGCCGGCGATGCAGCCTGAAATCAGGTTCTCGCGCTGCTCGGCGGACATCGGCTCGGCGTAGGGGCGAATTCGCGGGTCGGGGTCGTGCTCGTGCGCGAGCGCAAAGATCGGAATCAGCGAGCCCGCGTGGTCATCATCGTCGAGCAGCGGCTTCCAGCCGGCGTTGCGCAGCGACATGCCCTCGACGAATCCGCTCGCCCAGTCGTTGCCGTGGGAAGCGCCCGTTTCGTCCTGGTAAATCACAGGAAGATAGGCTTTGCCCGCATACAGCGTTTCGGCGATGTGATTCCGAATTCGAGCGTTTCGTCCGATGTCATCACGTCACGCGGCGTATGTCTGCGTCACCAGCGGATCTCGTTCAGGTTAGATCAGCGTTTCGACCGCTTCGTGCACGCAAAATAACAGCCGCCTCGACCGGTCGATCAGGCATGGTCGCGCTCGGCCGGTTTCAACTTCGCACGCCGGCGGCCGGCACTCCCCTTCCTGTCGCTCTGAGGGATCAGGTGGATTTCGAGCCGATGCCCGACGGCCTCCGCATAGCGTTTCAGGGTCGCGACGGAGGGCGGGTGAGCAGTTGCGCTCTCGAGGCGCGATACCGCGCTTTTCGTCGTCCCCATTCGCCTCGCCACCGCTTCCTGCGTGAGTCCGGATCGCGCGCGCGCGACGAGAATCTCGCGCAGAAGCGCATATTCCGGCGCTCGCTCGGCGTATGCCTTCGCAAAGCCGCGCCGTTTCATCTGTCGAGACAGAAATGCGTCGCGGTCGAACGCGACCGGGTCGTATTTCATCTTTTCGGCCATGACAAGACCTCCTTAATTCGGTTGCGCGCCAACTCGAGTTCGGGTTCGGGGATCTGCTGCGTCTTCTTGACGATGGCGTGGACGATCACGATGCGCTGCCCCACCAGAAAGCCATAGAACGCCCGGCCAATGCCTTCCCGCCCGCGTGCGCGCAGCTCGAACAGCCCACCACCGAGGGCGCGCGAGTGCGGCAATCTGAGGTCCGGGCCGATCGCCTGCAAAAGCTCGGCAAGCCGCAGGAAGTCCGCAGCGATCCCCGGCGGCCAGCCCTCAACGGCGGCGAGGACGCGCGCGTTGTAGAACTCGATCGAGTACCGTCCGGCCATGTTAGCAAATTTGCTAACTTAGCGCAACTGGGTGGGCGGCTCTGCATGGACTCTCTCTGAACGCTTGAACGCCTGTGCGTAATTGTGCTGCAGCGCTCTTTCGAATTCGATTTTAGCCGGTGATGATTGCGCGGCGCGGACAGTGCGCGATTGGCCGTCGGTAATAGTGCGCGCTTACCGCTGCGGCGTTCGCAGCACGAAGTACATCGCCGCGATCACGAACGTCAGCGCCGCCCATTCGGCGGCGCCCGGCCGCTCGCCGAGCAGCAGCATCCCGGAGAACACGCCGACGATCGGCACCGGCAGCGACGACATCGACGACACCGCGACCGGCAACGTGCGCGCGAGCGTGAACCACGCCCAGTGCGCGACGGTCCCGGCGAGGAAGATGTTGTAGAGAATCGCGAACCACGCGCGGCCCGAAAACGCGTCGGGAAAGTGCGGTGCGAACAGCGTCGCCGCGAGCGCGAGCGGGGCCCAGCCGATGAGCATCATCCAGCCCGACAGCGTGTTCTGGGCAGCGGCAGCTTCCATTTGCGAAGCAGCACCGTGCCGAACGCCCACATGATCGCCGCGCCGAGGATCAGCAGCGCCGCCGCGGGCGTTCGCTGCAAATGGCGAACGTCCTCGCCGAGCAGCAGCGTCATGCCGATCATCCACCCCGCGATGTTGAAGAACGCGAGCGTGGCGACCTTGCCCCACAGCGTGCGCGGCACGCGAATCGAATCACCGGACAGCCGCGACACGAGCAGCATGCCGAGCGCCGCGAACAACAGCGTGATCGCGCGGAACGTGAGCGGCGGGATCTCGCTCACGCCCATCTTGAGCACAGGCCAGTTGCAGCCCCAGATCAGCGTCAGCACCGCGACGGGAAACAGCGCGCTCGCGGTCGGCTTGTCACCGACGGCGGCGCGCGCGACCACGCCGCCGTCAGAGCGATTCGCCATATTTGCCCTGGTGCAGCGCGCGCGCCTGCGTCACCCATGCGTCGCGTCGGATCCGTCCCGGGAACTCGGGAAGCCGCGCATCGATGTCGTCGATGTCACGCTCGCTCAGGCGCGCGATCTGGCGGTACGTCGTGATGCCGAGCTGGTAGAGCATCCGCTCGAGCACGGGGCCGACGCCGACGATCAGCTTCAGGTCGTCGGGCGCAGACGGGCTGTCGAGCAGCGGCGGCGGCGCGTTGTTCTCGAGATCGATGACGAGCTGCCGGTAACGCGCGCTCTCGGCGCGTTCGCGCGCGATCTGCGTGTCGCGATCGGTGAGCGCATCGCGCAATCGCGCGGACTCCGCTTCGTAGCTTCGCACGAGCCGCGCGCGCTCGGCGGTCAGCGGTGCGGCATCGTCGTGCGGCGCGGGAGGCGCAAGCGCGGGCGCATCGGCTTCGCTCGTTCGTCCGCGTTGCGTGCCGTAGAGCCATCCCGCCACGAAGCAGACGGCGAGCACGACCACGAGCAGGATCCAGATCACGGCGCCTGATTGTATGCGAGCGCCGCGCACGCGGATAGCCGCGAACGCGCCGACAAGCCCCTGCTAGAATCGGGTGACATCGCGTCGCCGCCGCCATGCAGGATCCCGAACCTTCCGTCGAAACCGCGGGCCGCCGGCCGGCTGCGGACCTGTCGGCCACTGCGCGTCCCGTGCAGGCGCCCGGCGTTCGCCGGCAAGTTTTGGTGGCAATCGTCGTCATCGCCGTCATTGCGATCGCTGCAGTCTGGCTCGATTCGCGCCGCGACAACCAGGCGCTGCGCAGCGAGGTCGCGCAGCGGCTCGCGGCGATCGAGTCGTCGGCGCAGGCTCAGAAGGCCGCGCAGACGCAGCTTGCGAGCGACGTCCGCGACGCGCAGGCGAAGCTCGCGCTGCTCGAGACGCGGCTTGCCGAATCGCAGGCGCAGCAGGGCGCGCTCGAAGCGCTGTACCGCGACCTCGCGCCGTCGCGCGACGAGATCGCGTTGACCGAGATCGAGCAAGTGCTGCTCGTTGCGAGCCAGCAGCTGCAGCTTGCCGGCAACGTGCAATCGGCGCTCGCCGCGATGCAACTCGCCGACGCAAAGCTGCAGCGGCTCGACCGCCCGCAGTTCCTGCCGCTGCGTCGCGCGCTCGCGCGTGACATCGATCGGCTGAAGGCCGTGCCGTTCGTCGACATCACGGCCATCAGCGTCAAGCTCGACCAGGCGTCGGCTGCCGTGCCGACGCTGCCGCTCGCGCGCGACGAACGGCTGCCGCCGGCGGCGGTCGCCGCGCCGCCGGCCGACATGACGGCGTGGCGCCGGTTTCTGCACGACGTCTGGGGCGAGGTACGGCAGATGGTGCGCATCGAAGTGTCCGATCGCCCTGCCGCGCCGCTGATCGCGCCGACGCAGGAATACTATCTGCGCGAAAATCTGCGACTGCGGCTCTTGTCTGCGCGAATCGCGCTGCTGTCGCGCGACGACGCGAGCTTCAAGAGCGACCTTGCCGCTGCCGACGCGTGGCTCGCGAAGTATTTCGATACGCGCGCGAAAACGGTCCAGGTCGCGCAGGCGACGGTGAAGCAGCTCGCGACTTCGCCGATGCCGGGTGGCGCGCCGGACCTCACGGCGAGCCTCGAAGCGCTGCGCGTGCTGCGCCTCGCGCAGGATCGCGCTCCGGCGCGGCCGCTGGAACGGCCGCGCTGACGCCGCGCCGTGCGCGTCCTCTTCTGGTTCCTGCTGCTCGCGGCCGCCGCGGTCGCCGTCGCGCTCGCGACGCGACTCACCGCGGGCTATGTGCTCGTCGTCGCGCCGCCGTATCGCGTCGAGGTGTCGCTCAATCTGTTCCTGCTCGCGGCGATCGCCGGATTCGTCGGAGGCTATGCGCTGCTGCGGCTCGTTCGGCGCGCGCTCGAGCTTCCGCACGAGGTGCGCGCGTATCGAATACGCCAGCAGCAGGAGCGCGCGCGGATGAAGCAGGATGCGGCGGTGGTCGCGCTGCTCGAAGGACGCTACGGCAAGGCGCGGCAGTTCGCCGACGAAGCGCTCGCGATCCCGCGCTCATCCGGTCTTGCCGCGCTGATCGGCGCGCGCGCGGCGATCGAGACGCGCGATTTCGCTGCTGCCGATGCGCTGCTGTCGCGTGCGGATGCACAGGTGAAGAGTCTCGCCGTGCCGCGCTACATGCTCGATGCCGAGATGAGGATCGAGCAGGGACAGCCGCTCGAAGCGCTGTCGCTGCTCTCGGCGTTGCGCAAGGAGGCCGGCGCGCACACCGCGGCATTGCGGCTCGAGCTGCGCGCGCTGCACGCCGCGGGTCGCCACGCGGAGATCCCGGCGGCGGTCGATCAGCTGGTCAAGCGCAAGGTGTACGGCGCCGCCGAGGGTGAGCTGCTGAAGGCCGCGGCCCACGCCGAGGAATTACGCGCGCGCGTGCACGATGCGGCCGGGCTTCGCGCGTACTGGAACAAGCTTACCGATGGCGAGCAGCGGCAGCCGCGGATCGCACGCGCCGGCGCGACGAGCTTCCTCACGCTGGGCGGCGATCGCGAAGCCGCGGAGATCGCGGCGCGCAGTCTCGAGCGCGAATGGAATTCCGATCTCGTGCTGCTGTACGCGGACTGCTGCGTTCCTGATGCCACGAAACAGCTCGAGCAGGCCGAGCGATGGCTCACCGCGCACAACCAGGACCCGGCGCTGCTGTACGCGCTCGGGATCCTCTGTCAGCGCCAGCAGCTATGGGGCAAGGCGCAGACCTATCTCGAGGCGAGCCTCGCGCTCGACAACGCGTACGCGGCGCACGTCGCGCTCGGCGAGCTGCTCGCGCGGCTCGGCCGCAACGACGAGGCGAACGCGCATTTCGCCGCGGCGTTGAAGCTCGCGCTCGGCGAGCTCGCACGCGAGAAATAGGCGCTTCGTCATTCCCGCGAAAGCGGGAATCCAGCGTCGTTCGAGGAAAGCCACTGGGTCCCCGCCTTCGCGGGGACGACGCAGGCTACTTTTCGGCGATCGCGCCGTACGTGAAGCTGTCGGCGAAGAACTCGTCCTCGGGCAATCCGCGCAGCGTCGTGAAGCTTGCGCGCGCCGCATCGATCATCGCCGGACCTCCGCATGCATACATCTGGTAGCCGGACAGATCATTGAAATCGGCGAGCACCGCCTCGTGCACGAAGCCCGTTCG
>WNFZ01012304.1_pt1 | contig 13898 bp, 15 predicted proteins | sample 5400081 | NCBI WGS metagenome assembly WNFZ01 (sample SAMN13153365, study PRJNA577476) | soil metagenome | isolation source: 80 cm soil or saprolite under grassland replicate 1 | place: USA:California | collected 2016-06-15
CTCGACCAGCGGCGCTTTTGCGCATTCTGCTCGGCCTCGGAGAGTTTCGGGTAACACAGCCAGGCGATGGCAAGACCGCGCACAAGATGCAGCGCAAGCCTTGCCAGGCGAACCAGGCGCAGCGGAACCGGAGTGCGGTGGTTGGCCGCCATCGTGCATTTCTCCTCTCGGACCAGGCGGCATTCTACTGGTTGGCGGCGAAGAGCCGCGCCGGGCAAACAAAAAGGGCGCAGGAACTGCGCCCTTCTCGGACCGAAACTGGAAACTCTAGTGAGTGACGCGGGTCTTGCCGCCTCCGGTCACCAGGCGCACCCGTTCCCCGGGACGGAATTCTTCGTCGGCTTCCTGGGCGATCGCGCGCACCTCGCCGTTGTCCAGCCGCACGGTGATCTCGACGCCCTTTTTCTGGGTGACGTTGCGCTCGATGGCCGAGCCCGCCACCCCGCCGACCACCGCGCCGAGGATCGTGCCTACGCCCGAGCCCTTGCCGCCACCGACGTCGCTGCCGGCGATGCCACCCACGGCTCCCCCCGCGAGCGTGCCGATCTCGCCCCGCGTTCCCTCGATCGTGACCTGGCGCACCGATTCCACCACGCCCATTCGCACCGTTTGCTCGCGTCCGGTCTGGCCCGAGGTGTAGACGGCCCCGGAACTCGAAGGGGTGTAGCAGCCGGTAAGCGTTAGAGGCAGTGCAATTGCAGTCACCGCCAGGATTGCCCATTTCATGATGTTCTCCTCAAAGGTCGGACTTGAAATTTTCGCGAAACAAGTGCGCGATCTCGTCGCGGCTTAGCTTATGGTTCTGCCCCCCGCGCGAAGCGATCTTGATCGCTCCCATGAGGGACGCGAGCCTGCCGGTCTTTTCCCAGTCAAAGCCGGCGGCGATGCCGTAGAGAATACCGGCGCGATACGCGTCGCCGCAGCCGGTGGGGTCCACCACTTCGGTCGCCTTAACGCACGGGATGTCGATCCGTTGACCGTCCACGTAGATGATGGACCCTTCCGCGCCCCGGGTAAGGATGAGCGCTTCGAGACTGTGCGCAAACTCTTCGAGCTTGCTTCCCGTGCGCTCCTCGAGGAGCCGGCCTTCGTAGTCGTTGACCGCGAGGTAGCTCGCCTGTTCGACGAAAGCGAGCAGCTCTTCGCCCGAAAACATCGGCAGCCCCTGGCCCGGGTCGAATACGAACGGAATGCGCAGCTCCGCAAGCTCGCGCGCGTGTTGCAGCATGCCCTCGCGCCCGTCGGGCGCAATGATCGCGAGGTGCGCGCCGAGCTCCGCCGTTATTTTGTTCAGATGCGAATAATTCATCGCCCCGGGATGGAAGGCCGTGATCTGGTTGTCGTCCAGGTCGGTGGTGATGAACGCCTGGGCGGTGAGCGTATCGGGCACCTGTCGCACGCAATCCTGCTCGATGCCGAGCCGCTCGAGCCGCTCGAAGTACAGCAGGGCGTCGTCGCCGACGGTGGCCATCGTCAGTGGATCGGCGCCGAGAAGCTTCAGGTTGTAGGCGATATTGCCGGCGCAACCGCCGAACTCCCGCCGCAGCTCGGGAACGAGGAAGGACACATTCAGGATGTGGATCTGTTCGGGCAGGATGTGCTCCCGGAAACGGCCGCGGAATACCATGATGTTGTCGTACGCGATCGAGCCGCAGATCAGGATGCGCATAAAAAATAGGGAGGTGGAAGACGGAAGGGGTGAATCCGCGGACAGTACGGCTCGGTATGAAAATCTCGCGGGTTTCTTTATCCGCGCGTTTCCGCGTTCGTCTGCGGTCGATTTTCTGGCGACGTGCTGCTGGGAGCGCGAAGCATAGCGGAATTTGCAGCAGGCGGCAGCGCCCGGCCGAATGTCCCTACAAATAAAACAAATAGAGCCGATATCCGGTCGGCTTGAGCGCCGCCGCTTCGATATGGACCCGGATCTGGAGCTCGCCCCCGGCGGCAAAGCCGGGCTCCTGCCCCGTGCCCTGCGGAGCATAGTCCCGAGGCATGAGCACGCGCCGGGCGACAGTCTGGTCCTGGGCATCGGTGAGAGTCAGCTCCAGAGCCGGAAAAGCCTGGATAAAGCCGGCCCGGTTCCTGAGCGTTGCGGTCAGCACCATCACGCTGGGAAGGGTGCTGTCGGCTTGAAGGTCGGAGGACTCGATTCCGAGGAGTTCCGCACGCCGCGGGAGCGGTACATCGCAGCCGAGTTCGGCGCAGACGCGCTGGATGAGCGGCTTTGCTTCGGGCAGCAGCACCGCGATCTCGCCGCGGTAGCGATAGGCGACTTGCGCCGCGAGCGCAAGCACAAGGAACGCGCTCCCGAGCCACCACATCCGGCTCGAACGCCGGTGCGGCCGCGGTCCGAAGTCAAATGCCGCGTCCTTCTCGGTATCGAGCATCGGCGCAGTGGAAGCGGGTGGGGCATCAAGCTGCGGCAGGGAAGCACGGCTGGACGAGCCCGGGCTCAGCGCGGCGAGGGCATCGAACAGGGCGCCGCAACGTCCGCAGCGGACCTGGCCCGAGCGCGCGCGAAGTTGCGACTCGGTAACGCGAAACGCGGTGGCGCAGGCCGGGCAGCGCGTGATCATGCTCATAGCCGCACTCCCGAGAGACACGCCCAGCCCTCGGACTCGGCGCATGGCGCGAACTCGATCCAGGGCGCGTAGCATTTCTCGATCTCGCTCGCCTGGTCCGGGAGAATCCCCGAGAGCGCGAGCCGCCCGCCGCGCCTGATGCGCGATGCGAGCAGCGGAGCGAGCAGCTTCAACGGATTGGCAAGGATATTGGCGACCACGACATCTGCCGTGAACGCAAGCGGCGCGAGGCCGTCGAGAAACTGGCCCTCGACGCCGTTGCGCCTGGCGTTGGCGCGGGCGGCGGCTACGGCGTCGGGATCGATGTCGACGCCGACTGCGCGGCGCGCTCCGAGCTTCAGCGCGGCGATAGCCAATATACCGGAACCGCAGCCGTAGTCGAGAACCGTCTCGCCTCCCCCGATGGTGCGATCGAGCCACTGCAGGCACAGGCGCGTGCTGGGATGGTCGCCGGTGCCGAACGCGAGCCCCGGATCGAGCACGACGTTGATGGCGTCCGGTTCGGGCGGAACGTGCCAGCTGGGTACTATCCATAGCCGCGCCGATATGCGGATCGGACCAAACTGCGCCTTCGATTTCGCGATCCAATCCCCATCGGGAACGCTGCGCAGCCCGTGAAGCGGGACCGATAGCCCTACCGTTTCGCAGGCGCGAAAGAGCCGTCGTTCGGGGTCGTCCTGAGCGCGCCACAATGCGGTGAGTTTCACCCGCTGCCATGTCGGGGATTCGCCCGGCTCACACGGCACTTCCGCGGCCGTGACCGCGCGGGCGTCCTCGAAGGTGACCGACAGCGCCCCCAGCTCGAGCAGCGCGTCGGAAAGGCGCTCGGCACACGCGGCATCGAGTTCCAGGACGAGCGCGGTCAGCGTCACGTCTCGATCCTTACTTCGCGGCGTCGCGTTTCTTCTGCTGGGCGAGCTTCTGCTCAAGGTAATGGATGTTCACCCCTCCTCTGATGACGTGGTTGTCGAGCAGGAATTCCTGGTGCAGCGGGATGTTGGTCTGGATGCCCTCTATCACCATTTCCGAGAGCGCGATGCGCATGCGCCGAATTGCCTGATCGCGGTTTGCCCCGTAGGCGATGACCTTGCCGATCAGCGAGTCGTAGTTGCTGGGCACCGCGTAGCCCTGGTAAATATGCGTGTCGACCCGGATGCCCGGCCCCCCGGGCGGGTGGTAGGAAGTGATGCGCCCCGGCGATGGGGTGAAGCGAAACGGGTCCTCGGCGTTGATGCGGCACTCGATCGCATGACCGCGGAATTCGATGTTTTTCTGCCGCACGGAAAGCCGCTCCCCGGCCGCGACGCGGATCTGCTCCTGCACGATGTCGACGCCGGTGATCATCTCGGTCACTGGGTGCTCGACCTGAATGCGGGTGTTCATCTCGATAAAGTAGAACTCGCCTTCCTCGTAGAGGAACTCGAAAGTGCCAGCTCCTCGGTAGCCGATCTTGCGGCACGCCTCGATGCAGCGCTCGCCGATGCGCGCACGCAGTTTCGGGGTGATGTCGGGGGCGGGGGCCTCTTCCATGACCTTTTGATGACGTCGCTGCATCGAGCAATCCCGCTCGCCGAGATAGATCACGCTCTTGTGTCCGTCGGCGAGCACCTGCACTTCGATGTGACGCGGGTTCTCGAGATACTTTTCCAGGTATACGGTGGGATTGCCGAATGCCGCTTCGGCTTCGGCCCGCGTGATACTGATCGCGCTCTTGAGAGCCGCTTCGGTGTGCACGACACGCATGCCGCGTCCGCCGCCCCCGCCCGCCGATTTGACGATGACCGGGTAACCGATCTTCCTCGCGATCTTGAGGGCCTCCTCGGGCGCATCCGGTAGCGATCCATCGGAACCCGGAACGCACGGCACCCCGGCTTTTTCCATGATCTGTTTTGCGCTCACCTTGTCGCCCATCAGCCTGATGGTCTCCGCCGTTGGCCCGATAAATGTGAACCCGCTCTTGTCCACGCGTTCGGCGAAGTCGGGATTTTCAGAAAGAAATCCGTAGCCCGGGTGAATTGCCTCGGCGTCGGTGACCTCCGCCGCGCTGATGATGGCCGGAATATTCAGGTAACTCGCGCTGGAGGCTGCAGGACCGATGCACACCGACTCGTCGGCGAGCTTCACATACTTGGCGTCGCTATCCGCCTCCGAATGCACTACGACGGTCTTGATGCCCATGTCGCGGCAGGCGCGCTGGATGCGCAAGGCGATCTCGCCGCGGTTGGCGATCAGAACTTTCTCGAACATGATTTAGTGAAACAGTCTTCCGCAGTCTCTGATGTGGGGAGTATGAAAGGGGGCGTGCTCAGGGTGTGCTCGTTTCTTGAACAACGTGCTAACCAATCATCATCAGGGATTCGCCATACTCGACGGGCTGGCCGTTCTCGACCATGATTGCCTTGATCACGCCGTTCTTGTCGGCCTCGATTTCGTTCATCAGCTTCATCGCCTCGATGACGCAGATGGTCTGGCCGGCCTCAACCGTATCTCCAACCTCCACGAAAGGCTTTGCGCCGGGGGAGCCCGCCCGGTAGAAAGTGCCGACCATGGGCGACTTGACGATATGGCCTTCGAGCGACGTCGGGGCTTGTTCCGCGGCAGCGGGCGCAGCGGCTGGAGCCGCCGGCGCCGCGGCTACGGATAGAGCTTGAGCAGCGGGCGGGCCGGCCGGGGCGGACGCAGGAAGTATGACTACTTCCCTTCCGCTTGGACCGCCTTTGACGATCTTGACTTTTTCCTCGCCTTCGGTGACTTCCAACTCGGCAATCCCCGATTCCTCGACGAGGTCAATCAGTTTTTTTAGTTTTCGCAAATCCATGCTGGCCTCCTTCGGTTCCGGTCGCGCCCTTCGAGTCGCGCGAGGTTCGGCTAGAAGAGTCTTGAGCACATCTCAGGGACAACCCCCTCGTGCACCCTTAAATCGGGGCTGTCAGCGCGACTCTTGCAGCACGAACTGCAGCGCGAGGTCATAACCGCGGCTGCCAAGCCCGCAGATCGTGCCGACCGCAAGGTCGGAAAAGTACGAATGACGCCGGAATGGCTCCCTGGAATAGATGTTTGACAAATGCACCTCGATGAAGGGGATCTTTACCGCGGCGAAGGCGTCGCGAAGCGCCACGCTGGTGTGGGTCAACCCTCCAGGATTGACGATAATCCACGAAATGCGCTGCTGCTTTCCCCACTGAACGCGCTCGATCAAGGCCCCTTCGTGGTTGCTCTGGAAGACCTGAAGGCTTGCCCCTTCGCTCCTGGCCATCCGGCTTAGCCGCTCGTTGGTGCTCTGGATGGTTTCTTTGCCGTAGATCCTTGGCTCACGCGCGCCCAGCAGATTGAGGTTGGGGCCGTGAAGGACCAGAATGTTTTTGAGCCTTCTTCGTGGCGCACCCGCGACACGCTTGAGTTTTGACATGGCCGGAAGTTTGACGCAGTTCGCAGGAAATTGTCCAGTATTTGCCGCATTTTCGAGCTAAATGAGCGACTTAGTTAAGCCAGAATGCCGAGGTTCTTATACCAACCGGCTCTTTTGCGTTGACGATGTCACGCGGGCTCCAATAGCCGGAATAGTCTAGCTCGGTAGATTCAGACTTTTAGCCGAAATTCGACGGTGATTGCTTATGTTGAAAACTATTCAACGCAAATCGCAGCCTGGTTGAGCCTGTTCTCCAGCGTAGCGCATGCAATTCGCTACCAAACACCCGGTTCGCGGCGGGGATCCTAGCCATCCTGCGGGAACACGAGCTGAGTCACCGCCTGGATCCCGGCGCGCTCGATCGGTCGCCCTCCAAAGGTGGTTTTCAAAGTGCCGCGCTCGTCCTTCAGAGCGTGGATCGCCAAATTGACCGGTACGCCTTGCCAGTCGAGCTTCAGCACCGACACGGCGCGCGCTTGGTCGCCGACGAAGTGACGCTGATCGAAAATATCGTAAGGGATATTGCGGTTCAGGAGAAAAAGCTCCACCGATTTGCTGTCATCGGTGAATAGCTGCAAATCGATGTCGCTATACCGCCCGGCCGTGCCCTTGAGCACCGCGCCGGCAAGGTAAGGGCGAAACTGCTCCAGCAAACGCATTGCCTCGAGCGCTCGCTCGCGCAGGTATCGAATGCGCTCGCGCTGCTCCTCGCCCTGGTAAAGCGACTGGTAAGCCCGCAACTCAACCTCGATTTCCTCGTTCTTCGGCAGCGATTGCGTGTCTTCTGCCCCCAGCTGGCGCGCGGCCTTGCGCTTGGCGTGGGCGAAATTCTCGATGCCGTCCTCGGCCATCATGCGCGCGGCGGCGGCAGCAATGCGTGCGCGCATTTGTTGCTGCCTGGGCTTGCTGTCTTTCGGCATGGAGAAAAAGCAGGCGGGCTTCGTTCATGATACCGCAGCAGCCGGGAAACGCGGCGAAGTAGGCTAGAATCGTGCCCTTTTCAATGACGCGCTCTCGTCGCGGCGCGCTTTACCTCCCGGGCCCCGTGCACATCCACATCCTCGGAATCTGCGGCACTTTCATGGGGGGCATCGCCGCGATTGCGCAGACGGCGGGTTATCGCGTTACGGGATGTGACGCCAACGTCTATCCGCCGATGAGCACACAGCTCCTCGCCCAAGGCATTGAGCTGACCGAGGGCTATGGCGCCGACCAGCTCGCTCTCAAGCCCGATCTGTGGAGGGCCACGCTTACGTTTCCGGTCCCCAATGGCTCGCCGACACCATCTTGGCGGATAAAAGGGTGCTCGCCGTGGCAGGAACACACGGAAAAACAACGACTTCATCCATGCTGGCCTGGATTCTCGAGGACGCCGGCCTCGCCCCCGGGTTCTTGATCGGCGGCGTCCCGCAGAATTTTGGAATATCCGCAAGGTTAGGAAATAAAGTGCATTTCGTCATTGAAGCCGACGAATACGATACGGCTTTTTTCGATAAGCGCTCCAAGATGGTGCATTACCGGCCCAGGGTTGCCATTTTGAGCAATATCGAGTTCGATCATGCAGATATCTTCGTCGATCTTACAGCGATCGAGACGCAATTTCATAATTTCGTTCGAACGATACCCAGTTTCGGTCAGCTGATCGTGAACGGCGCCGATCCAGCGATAGAGCGCGTGCTCACTCGAGGCTGCTGGACTCCAGTTGAGCGCTTTGGCGTCAAAGAGGGCTGGAGAGCGAGCGAGGTCGCAAGGGGATGTTTCGATGTGCTTTACCAGGAGACGCCGGTTGGCCAGCTCTGCTGGGAATTGCTCGGGGAGCACAATCGCTCGAACGCTCTTGCCGCGATCGCTGCAGCGCGGGCCGCCGGTGTCGAGCCTGCGCGCGCTGTGCAGTCGCTCGCGCGCTTCAAGAGCGTCAGGCGCCGCATGGAACTTCGGGGTACGGCAGCGGGTGTCGCAGTCTGGGACGACTTCGCCCACCACCCGACCGCCATCGCCACAACGCTTGCGGGCCTGAGGGATCAAGTCGGAAACGCTCGGATCTTGGCCGTGCTTGAGCCTCGCTCCAACACCATGAAAGCCGGCGTGATGAAGGACCGCCTGCCCGCGAGTCTCGAGCGCGCCGACCGGGTTTTCTGCTACAGCGCGAACTTGGGCTGGGATGCGGCGGCGACTCTCGCACCGCTCGGGGAGCGTGCATGCTGCGAGCCCGATCTTGAGCGTCTGGTCGTAGCGATTGCCGCCGAAGCGAGGCCGGGCGATCAGGTGCTCATCATGTCGAACGGAAGTTTCGAGGGTATTCACGACCGGCTTCTCGCCGCGCTTTCAAAACGTGCGGCCAGAGCAGCCGGGGCATGATCAGTTGTCTGCGCGGATTCAACAGCTCCCAGGGCGGGGACCACACGCTCGCGAGCTTTCCCGAGGACATTCCGCTGATCCTGGAATTCGCCGACATGGATTGACTACTTCAGCACCTTCCAGGACGAATTCCCGTCTTTGAGCGCGTAGAGCGCCAGCGCTTTTTCGTCGAACCCGAACCCCAGGCCTGGGGTCTCGGGCAGAAGCAGCATGCCGTCCTTGGCCTTGAGTTGCGCGTCGATGAGACGCCGGAAATTGAGCACTTGGTCGTCGGGGAAGAACTCGACGTAGCGCGCGTTCGGGGTCGCCGCCACGAGGTGCGCGTGCAGGTCGTGAAACCAGTGCGGGCAGACAGTGACGCCGTAGCTCGCCGCGGTCGCGGCGACCTTTCTCCACTCGGTGACCCCGCCGCACACGAGCGCGTCGGTCTGCAGGATCTGGGCGGCGCCCTTGTCGAGAATCTCCTTGAAATGCCAGCGCCCCGCGCCGATCTCGCCGGTCGCCACCGTGACGCGCGTGAGCTTCGCAAGGCGCGCGTGGTTGTCGATGTCGTCGGGAAAAAACGGCTCCTCGATCCAGTAGGGATCGTAGAGCTCGAAGCGCTCCATGTAGCGCATCGCGGTCGGGAGGTCGTGCCAGGCGTTGTTTGCATCCAGCATCAGCTCGACCTCGGGTCCGATCGCCTCGCGCGCGGCCTTCACGCGGGCTTCTTCCTCCTTGGGCGAGAGTCGTCCCACCTTCATTTTCACCGCGCGAAAACCCGCTTTCACGTAGGCAGCCATCTCCTCGCCGAGTTTTTTCGGCGTTTTGCCCTCGAGGTAGTAGCCGCCGCTCGCATAGGCGGGGACAGCGTCGTCCACCGCTGCGCCCAGGTATTTGTAGAGAGGCAAATTCACCGTGCGCGCGTTCAGGTCCCAGAGCGCGCAGTCGAGGATCGAAATGGCGCGCATGACGCTGCCGGCGCGCCCGTGCAGGAGCGTCTCCTGGAACATGCGCTGCCATAAGCCCTCTACGAGCAGGCTGTCGTGGCCAAGCAGAATCGGTGCGAGCAGCTGCTCCACGGCCTGCGCGACGAGCGTTCCGCCCGAAGAGCCGGCGTAGCAGAAGCCGATGCCTTCAATGCCGCCAGCGCGCACCCTGACGAGTCCGTAGTCGCGCGCGAACACGGTCCGCGTGGCGAAGCTCGTGACATTTTCCAAAGGGACCCGCGCGCTCGCGACAGAAATCGATTCGATCTTGGCCATTCCTCGATCCTTGTTTTTTCTTCGAAAGCAGAGGGGCGCGCTACGATATAATTATCGCATCCATCGGGCCGGCGCGACGCGGCTCCCTGTTTCGGTCCTTCTCGTGAACGTTCTGTACGAAGACGACGGCACATTCAAGGTCGCCACGGTGCTCGTCGACGGCGAGAACTCGCTCCAAGTTCAGGCGCCGCACGGCAAACGCGCCAAGATCAAGGTAAAGGACGTGCTGTTGCGCTTCCCGGAACCCGGCGCCGCGGACCTGCTTGCGCAGGCCGAGACGCTGGCCGGGGGTATCGAAACCGATTTCCTCTGGGAGTGTTGTGGCGGCGAGGAGTTCGGCTTCGCGGAGCTCGCACGCGAGTACTGCGGCCGCGCGCCCTCGGCGGTGGAGGCAGCCGGAATCCTCGTGAAGCTGCACTCCGCGCCGATGTATTTTCACCGTAAAGGCAGGGGGCGATACCGGGCAGCGCCGCCCGAGACGCTGCGCGCCGCGCTCGCGGGGATCGAGCGCAAGAAGCAACAGCAATTGCAGATCTCGGCCTGGGCGGAAGAACTTGCAAGCGGCGCGCTTCCCGAAGAGTTCCTGCCGCTTCTCGCGCAGCTCCTGTACAAGCCTGATCGCAACCGGGCTGAAACCAAGGCGCTCGAGGAGGCTTGCGCGAGGACCGGGCTGTCTCCGGCAAAGCTGATCGAGCGCTGCGGCGCGCTGCCTTCCAGCCACGACTACCACCTCAATCGGTTTCTTTTCGAGTATTTCCCCAAGGGAACGGGCTTCGTTCCCGGGCTAGAAGCCACCGAGCCCCGGGATCTCCCGCTTGCCGACGCGCGTGCGTTCAGTCTTGACGACGCGTCCACCACCGAAATCGACGATGCGTTTTCAATAACGCCGCTTCCAGGCGGCGGCCTGCGCGTGGGCATCCACATCGCCGCTCCGGCGCTCGGGTTCTTGCCCGGATCGCCCCTCGACGCGGTGGCGCGCGAGCGCCTCTCGACGGTGTACCTGCCAGGCTACAAGTTCACCATGCTGCCGCCCCAGGCGATCGAGCCTTTCTCGCTTACAGAAGGGGCCGGTCGTCCGGCGCTTTCCCTCTATCTCGACGTGCGCGGCGAAGATTTCGCAATCGAGAACCACCACTCCCGCGTCGAGCGCGTTCCCATCGCCGCGAACCTGCGGCATCACGCCGTTGAAGAACTGGATGCGGCCTTTCTGACCGGAGAATCGCGCGAGGGCATCCCCTTTTCGCGCGAACTGAGCACGCTCTGGAAGTTTGCGCTCGCGCTGGAGAAGGCGCGCGGGAAGCCCTCTACGGCCCCGGAGCGTCCTGATTACACTTTTCACGTCGAGGGACGCGACGAAAATGCGCGCGTCGCGATCGCCGAGCGCCGGCGCGGCACGCCGCTCGACAAACTGGTCTCCGAGCTGATGATTACGGTCAACAAAACCTGGGGGAAGCTGCTCGACGATCACGGCGTCGCGGCGATCTACCGCGTCCAAGCCGCCGGCAAGGTGAGGATGACCACTTCGGCCATGGCGCACCAGGGCCTGGGCATCAGCCATTACGCTTGGGCAAGCTCGCCGTTGCGCCGGTACGTGGATCTGGTGAACCAGTGGCAGCTCCTCGCGCTGCTTGACGGGCGGGCCCCGCCGTTTTCGCGCAATGACGACATCATGCTCGCCGCCGTGAATGATTTCGAAGCGACCTACGCCGCTTACGACGAGTTCCAGCGCCGCATGGAGCACTACTGGTGCCTGAGGTGGTTGCTGCAGGAAGAGATCGACGTTGCGAGGGCGCGGGTGGTGCGCGAGAATCTGGTCAAGTTCGATGGCCTGCCGCTGTATGCGAGGGTGCCGTCGCTGCCCGAACTCGCTCCCGGCACGGCCGTCGAAATCGCGGTGACCGAAATCGATCTTGTCGGAGCCGATCTCAAGTGTGTATTCCGGTGCCGTGCGGACGCATCGGAGAGCTCAGCGGCGCCACGCTCATAAGACAAAACTCTAAAAAAGGCCTAGAATCATATGATTCAAAAAGCTTTTAATGGATTCCAAGGTGGCTTTCTTTAGACCCGGCTTCGACGCGCTCGCCTGGCCTTGGCCACAGCCGTTCGCTAGGCTGGATCCTGAATCGCGCGTGCTCGCCATGGCGCTGTCGATCTCGATCGCGCTGCACGCGATCGTGCTCTCGATCCATTTCAAGCTGCCCGACACCCTGCGCAGGCTCACCCCGTCGCAACTGGACGTGGTGCTGGTGAATTCCAAGACCCGCTCGAGGCCGGCCATGCCCGAGGTCCACGCCCAGGCAAACCTTGACGGCGGGGGCGACACCGACCTCGATCGCCGGGCGAGCTCACCGCTCCCCAGCCTTCAGCTCGCTGAACGCGGCACGGACCTGAAGCAGGCAACGCGCCGCGTGCAGGAGCTGGAGATGCGACAGAGACAGCTGCTCTCGCAGACCCACTCGCGCAAGGAAGTCGCGGCGGCCGGGCTCCAGGCCGAGGCGAAGTCGCGAGTCTCTGGAGTGGAACTCGCCGAAAGCGCCTTGCTCATCGCCCGCATGGAAGCGCAGATCGCGCGCCAGATCGAGGAGTACAACAAGCGCCCGCGCAGGATTTTCGTCGGAGCGCGCGCCGCCGAGGTTCGCTACGCGCTTTACGTGGAAGACTGGCGCCAGAAGATCGAGCGCATCGGCAATCTCAACTATCCAGAGAGCGCGCGCGGCAGAATCTACGGCAGCCTCCGGCTTACGGTGTCAATAAATTCCGACGGCACGGTGGCGGGCGTGGATCTCGAGCAATCTTCCGGGTACAAGATACTGGATGCTGCGGCACAGCGAATCGTCGAGCTGGCTGCGCCCTACGCCAAGTTCCCGCCCGACATCAGCAAGGAAACCGATATCCTGGTGATCACACGCACCTGGCATTTCGCGCGCGGCGACAAAGTCTTCAGCGACTGAGCAAGGGATGAGCCCCGGGGATTCACCACGCTTCGCGCATCGGCCCAGCGGTGCTGCTCCCGAATGAGACTGCTCGTCTTACTGTGGAAGCTGTTCAGCTATCCCGTCGGGGCGGCGATCGCCTGTCTGGCGATCTACGAGTTCTGGTTCTTTGCGCAAATCCTGAATTGGGTCGAGCACAACCCTGCGACGACGCGGTTCATGGACGCGCGCCTGGAGGCGTTGCGAAAGAATAACCCGAAGGCGGCGCTCGAACAGGAATGGGCGGACTATGAACACATCTCGATTCATCTGAAGCGCGCCATCATCGTTGCCGAGGACGCGAAGTTCATCGATCACGAGGGCTTCGACTGGGAAGGCATCCAGCGGGCGATGGACAGAAACCTGCGGCGCGGAAAACTCGTCTCCGGGGGGTCGACGCTCACCCAGCAGCTCGCGAAGAACCTGTTTCTTTCGGGTGAGCGCAGCGCGCTGCGCAAGGGCCAGGAAGCGATACTCGCCGCAATGCTCGAGGCGGCGATGGACAAGCACCGCATTTTCGAGATCTATCTCAACGTCGCCGAGTGGGGCGAAAACGTGTTCGGAGCGGAAGCGGCGGCGCGCTACTATTTCGGCGTGAGCGCGGCGAGCCTCGCACCCGATCAGGCGGCGCGGCTGGCTGCGATGCTTCCGCGCCCACGCTACTATGACCGCAACCGCGGCTCACCCTATCTGGCGAGCTACAGCGAAAGCATTCTGGAACAGATGCCCGCCGCGCAGGTTCCCTAGCCTCTCCGGCGCGGGCGGTCGCACCCCGCTAGGATTGGCCCGCTGCACGGCGGCCGCGAGGAACGTCGACCCCTGCCAATAAGAGAAGGCCGACAACGAAGAACCCGCCTGTCGCGAGCATCGCGAGACGATGGTTACCTTCGGTCACCCAGCTTATGGCACCGTAGGTGATAGGGCCCACGATCGAGGACAGCTTTACTGCGAGGCCCCACAAGCCGAAAAACTCGGCGCGCCTGTCCTCGGGGCTCAGGTAGCCGACGAGCGCGCGGCCCGCCGATTGCGAGGAACCGAGGCACAATCCGGCAAGGTTGGCGGCGACCCAGAAAAGGCCTGGCGCCGAAGCGGCCCAGGCGATCAGCGTCGTCGCGATCCAGAGGAGAAGCGTGAGGGCAATGGTGCGCACGTGCCCAAGGCGGTCCTGGACGTAACCGAAGGTGAAGGCGCCCACTGCAGCAGTCAGGTTGACGACCAGGATCAGAGTGATCGTGTCCTTTGTCGAGAAGCCGAGCGCCTGCTCCGCGTAGATGGCCGCGAGGACGATCACCGTCTGGATGCCGGCCTGGTAGAAAACGATGCATACCAGAAA
>WNFZ01003911.1_pt1 | contig 13895 bp, 12 predicted proteins | sample 5400081 | NCBI WGS metagenome assembly WNFZ01 (sample SAMN13153365, study PRJNA577476) | soil metagenome | isolation source: 80 cm soil or saprolite under grassland replicate 1 | place: USA:California | collected 2016-06-15
AGACCGTTACCTGGGTGTGACATTAGGTGTAATCACACAACCACGCGGCTTAATCCAGATTGACGCGCCACCTTCTCCGGAAGATGGGCGCACCTGGCGCGCCTCCCTGATGGGCATGGGGAATGGACCGGAACGCGTATTGATCAATTTGGATGCGCATCCCGACCGCACCTTGGGAGTCCGCGCTATGGATTGCACGGTCATCGCCCACGAGAAGACCGCAGAGGCATTCCGCAACCGGCCGACCACGTTCAAGGCGCAAGGCGATGAGACCGGTGCCAATTGGGAAGCCATTCCTGGTTTGGGAAGCGTGCGCTGGGCACCGCCTGAAATTTCGTTTGTTGAAAAGATCACCATCCATTGGAGTGAAACGCCTATTATCCTGGAGAATCGACCTGGTCCATCAACGGGTTCGATTTGGGTTACACTGCCCGATGAAAAGGTTGTCTTTATTGGTGATACAGTAATGAAGGGACAGCCTCCGTTTTTAGCGAACGCCGACCTGCCTGAATGGATTGAAACATTGAAGGTGCTACAGGAGCCTGGATATAAAGGATATGTCATTGTCAGCGGACGCGGAGGCGTGGTCACTCAGCAGAACGTTCGTAGTCAAATCGAAATCCTCAAACGCATCTACGACAAGATCGATAAGCTCGGCAAGAAAAAACCTGCCACACCTGCCACTGACAAACTTGCGGACCAAATCTTGAAGGATTTCAAAGCTCCCGCTGCACGGCAGAGACAGTACCTGCACCGCTTGCGCTATGGCTTGCAACAGTACTACATTCACCACTATCATCCATCAGGACGTCATACACTCGAGGAATCGTGACCTCTCATCCCATCTTTGAAGTAACACGTGGACAGATCATTGAATCAGTCCACTATGGTTCGATTGCAGTTGTTGATTCGAACGGTAAATTAATTGCATCCTACGGCGACCCGCAAAAGGTCGCTTTTTTGCGCTCCAGCGCCAAACCATTTCAAGCCCTTCCGTTCGTGGAACGCGGTGGCGTGGAGTATTTCAACTTTACACCGCGTGAACTTGCTCTTTCGTGTGCATCGCATGAAGGCAGTGACATGCACGTGCAAGCCGTGTCACAGCTTCAAAGCAAAATTGGAATTGAAGAGAGCAATTTACAGTGCGGCACGCATCTGCCCGGCGATGTGGATGAACTGAAGTCGTTGATCGTCCACGATCAGAAGCCAAGGACAAATCACAACAACTGTTCGGGGAAACATACTGCGATGCTTGCTCATGCGAAGATGCGCAATCTTCCGCTCGAGAACTATCTCGATATCCGGCATCCAATCCAGCAGGATATCCTCGCCTCTTTCGCGGACATGTGCGGGCTTGCCGTGGATCAAGTGAAACTCGGCACCGACGGTTGTTCTGCACCTAATTTTGCGGTTCCGATGTACAACGCGGCATTTGCTTTTGCGAAATTGTGTGACCCACGTGCGCTGACAGAAACACGCGCCTCGGCGTGTCGCAAGATCACCGCCGCAATGACAGCCTATCCCGAAATGGTCAGCGGGTATGGTGAATTCGACGAGCAATTGATGAAAGCAGGGGATGGCAAGATTGTCTGCAAACGAGGTGCAGAGGGCTATCAGATCATCGGTCTATTGCCTGGTGTGCTGAGTACGGATGCTCCGGGCGTTGGCATTACGATCAAAGTCTCAGATGGCGATGCCTCGCGCATGGGCAGCGGACTCGAATCCACGAACCGCGTCCGCCCAGCCGTAACAATCGAGATCCTGCGTCAGTTAGGAGTCCTTTCCTCCGAACTCGAACGGGCTCTGGTTGCGTTTGGACCTGAGAAGTCCATCACGAATCATCGCGGAACTGTCACTGGAAAGTCGTACCCAGTATTCAAATTGGTTTAAACACAAAGGGCACTACCGCTTGTCTCACACATGTGGAACATGCGTAACTAAACTTTTCAAATGCTTTTGTAGGTTGAAATTCAAATCATGAGTTTAGATAATTATGCGGCACTCTGTAAGTACACCAAGGTTTAAGGTTTAAAACTCCTTCGTGACCTTTGAGTCCTTTGTGTTGAGTTTCAACTTAATAGCGTTTCGAGCGTGTGGTTGTTTTCCGCGAGACGCACAGAGAGAACACGTCCGATCCATTGGTGAAGGGGGAATGCAAGTTCAGGATCGTCCCGCATCATTTTGTTATAGGATACTAATGTTAAGCGATATAACACGCTTGGCTGATCTGCGACGACCGTTGCTGTACGCGATTGGTTGAGGAAAAGTCCCATCTCGCCAACCATCGTACCACCACCTTGACTCCGTAACCGAATGAACTTCCCTTTTGAAATCTCAAGACGCGTAGTGAGTTGCCCCGAATCAATAAAGTACATGGAGTCAGGCGCGTCACCGTGGTTGATCACGATATGATATTCTCCCACCTCCTGTTTCTCAAGATAGGTCATAAATTTATCTACATGCTCACTAGACGGAAGAAGTTTCTTCAATTGGGCGCGTAAGTTTCCGGCACCGATAATCGTGGAGCCGCCCTCATCCAGCAACAATTTGGATTCGCACCACTCCATGCCATAATCCAGGTTGGCAAAGAAATGAACGTGCGACACATTTTCATGCAAGCCCGCGCGACTCAATTGGGTTTTTGTTGGAACATCCACTTCGGTCAATATGATATGGAATTGATGCATGTCAGCCAGTTGTTTCAAGCGGACGAAACTGAACACAGCAGAAGAATCCAACGCGGATACGTGTTGGAAATCAAGGATAAGATAGCGAAGCTTTTCATGGGTCGAATCTTTGAGACGATCATTCACGCGTTTGACAAGGCTTTGTGACGTGCCAAAGAAGACAAAGCCATGAAGTCGCAGGATTTGGATTTGTTGTCCAAGACGCTTGATGAGTTGACGATGCTCAAATGGACGTTCTGTGCTACTTTGATAGGAATCGCCTGTAAGAGAATCCTTCACAACATCAATGCGGCTGTAATTGACAACGAACAAAATGATCGCAATGGCGATGCCTGTGCCCACACCTTCCAGAAAACCGAGTGTTGCGACAACCAGCAAAATCAACACAACCAGAACATAATCCACGCGTGGCAATTGGAACCACGCATCATACAGCCATTCCACAAGAAACGTGATGCCAAGGAAGAACAATACGCCACCCGCCATGAGCGTTGGAATGAGCGAAAGCAGGGATACCCCGAACAATAATACAAATCCTGTAACGCACGCGGCAATCACGGCAACCCATCTACTCTTGATATTCATGCGAAATGGGATTGCTGAAAACCCAAGATAATGATAACCAACAGAACCACCAGCAAATCCGCCCGCGATATTAGCGAAACCAGTTGTAATCAATTCACGATTCACGTCAGCGTCAGTTTTGGCGATCAATTCCAGCGCGTTTGAATTCAACAACATGGCAACCATGCTGATCAAGGCAATTGCCGCAATATTGTTTGCCTGTTCCGCAATCAATCTCCAATTCACTTGTTTCAATAACGAACCATTTAAGGGATGCCACAAAGCACCTTCCGGGAATGGTCCGAGCAGCCAGCCACCTGCGCGGAGTTCAACAACGGTATGCCCGGTTATCCATGTGATGAGAAAAAAGATGATCGCTGTAATGCTGAGTAGGGCTGGAATCGTCAGAAAATGTTGAAAGCGGCGTGAGCCAATGACGAGTGCGATGCCAAAAATAACGCTTGGAACCCAACGTAGAAGATTTTCTGGCATCAACAGCAGGCGCAGGTTTGCCATCCCGGGTGTAACACCGATCATCACCCCCATGGCACCTTTTATAAGCAGTAACCCTGTCCCTGCAATGAAACCTCCAACTACTGGATATGGAATGAAGCGGACAAAACGCCCAAGTTTGAAGCCGCCGATGATCAAAAAGAAAATGCCCGAGAGGATCGAGGTGATCATGACTGTTACTGTCACGGTGACGAATTTTGTTTCCAGCGAGGCATCTGGCATTTGTGTGAGGATTGCGACTGCCATCAAACCTAGAATCGCGGCAGGGCTATCCTGCGGTCCACCGATGACGCCGGGTATGGAACTTGTCAGGGCAATGATCAATTGGAGGATGATGCCTCCAAACAGGATCATGCCGATGCCTACACCGGTGAACGGAGCCAGTTCTCCCGAGTAGATCAGGATGGCGAAGGAAATTACGGTTGGCAGGTCAATTGCTCCAAGAACAAGTCCTAGGCTCAGGATTGGAATCAAACGACGAAGGTCAAATTTGGAATCTCTCAAATGCATGGCTGCCCTCTTGGGTTGTTTTGGGAACTTTTGCCCAGTATAGCAGCGAATATCGGTAAAATACATTCCCAGCAAAGAGTGTTACAATCCAAACGCGCACCATATTTGATTTAATCGAGAGTGAGTTTATGGCATCCTCCGGGGATCACATTTTGCTGGTCGAACATGACCCTGAAATCAGTGACCTGATTGCCCGCCAAGCCCTCAGATCCGTGGGCTATCAGGTGGATGTTGTCGCTGATTCGTCCTCTGCCATTAAACACTCGGTTCAGACTCCCCCCGACCTGATCATTGCAAACTTGAATCTTCCCGGCCTGAGCGCCAAGGATCTGCTCGTCGCGCTTTCTTCCCAAGGTGTGAACGTGCCTCTGCTTGTGATTGCCAACAAAGGACAGGAGCAGGATATTATCCAGGCGTTCCGTCTTGGCGCTGCAGATTATCTGTTATGGCCCGCGCGCGATGCGGAAGTCATATCTGCTGTGGAACGGGTGCTCAGCCGTGTTCATGACGCCCGTGACCGTCAGCGGCTCGATATGAAGTTGAGTGAGATCAACCACGAACTACAGCGTAAAGTCCGTGAATTGACCGCCATCCTCAACGTTGGCAAGGCAGTCATTTCGATTACAGACCAACGGTTTTTATTTCAGAAGATCGTCGATGGAGCAATCCAGGTTTCCGATGCGAATAGTGCCTGGCTGCTCGTCCGCAATGATGAGAGCAAAGCTTTTCTTCTTGCCTCCCAGCATGGACTTCCCGATGTGTGGGCGAAGAAAATGAATATGCCTCTTGACGATGGTGTCAGTGGCCTGGTGGCTCTTTCCGGTGAGACGCTGTCCATCGCGGGGGAGCCGTTGCTCAAGTTCAGGGTTGCCAATTTGGGGCGGTCCGCCTGCGCGGTGCCGATCAAGATCCAAAAGGAAGTGATCGGGATGCTGGTTGTTGTTCGCAAGGAAAACCGCCTATTCGAAAAAACGGAGCAGGCGTTGCTGGAAGCGGTCGCCGATTACGCTTCCATTTCTCTTGTGAATGCCCGTTTGTTCCGCGCCCTCAATAACACGATCCAGACATCCAGAGAAAGTGTAAGAAGACAGAACGCAATCCTCGAGTCAGTTCGTAGTTTCATTGCGGAGGATTTGAAAGCTGCAACATACCCTATCGACCTGCTGTTAACGGAAATGACGGGAAATCTTTCAGAACATCAGCGTGAAGCTTTGAAGACTGCGCGTGCCGCGCTTCAACGCATGGCGCGCGCTGCAGAGAAAACTACACCTCCCATCCCCGTTACCTTAAAAAAGCAGTAAAATCTCAATACACTATGGCAAAGCCCGATTTAATCCTGCTGGCGCTGGAAGAATCTCCTATACTGAATTTGATGGATCGTGCTCTGCGCGCTATTGACTACGAAACAGCCATAGCGAAGGATACGAAGGCACTCGCGCTTGTTCTGCAGGCAACAACGCCCGCTCTGTTATTAATTGGGGAAAAATACGATGGTATTGGGGGGCTGAAAATTGCCAAAGAAATGCACGAGCGTTTCCCAACATTACCTTTCCTAATCTACACTGAAAAAGTCCAACCTGACCTGATTAAAAGTATCCTCCGTTTGGGTCTGGGTGGATACCTTACTCCTCCACTGAGAACCGACGATATTATTGATGCCGTTGAAACCAGTCTCCAAAATGCACACCGCGTGGGTGACTGGCTTCGCCGCGAAGTGAAGAGGACAACCTCCTCGCTGCAAAGGCGCGCTCAAATTTCAGAAGCTGAGCGTTCGCGGCTGGAGGCGGTGTTCAATAGTATTCATGATTGTGTGATGATTCTGGATCATGAAAGTAACATCCTGCTCATTAATCCCGCCATGTGCCGCACATTTGGATTGGATGAATCCACAGCACTCGGCAAGCCGGTACTTGACGTTATTACGCATCCAGATTTGCGTTCGCTGCTCACTCGGACCGATCAGAATGATCCTCTGCAATATCATGAAGTCAGCTTCGCAGATGGAAGGGTTGGCAACGCCCAACTTACGGCAATCCACGACATTGGACGGGCGCTCACCATGCAGGATATTACCTATCTAAAAGAGATGGATCGGACCAGGAGCGAATTCGTCCATACGGTTTCGCATGACTTGCGTTCTCCACTTACCTCTGTGATTGGTTATACCGAACTCGTGGAGCGTGCCGGAACTCTCAATGATCTTCAACGCGACTTTCTAAGCCGCATCCAGGACAGCGTTCAACAGATCACAGGTTTGATCAACGACTTGCTGGATATCGGTAGTATTGAAGCCGGGTTTGATACGCGCCGCGAATTTGTCCAGTTGGAAGGCATCCTGCGCTATACGATCGATATGCTGCAGGGGCAGATCAAATCCAAACATCTTACAGTAAAAACGGATATCAGCCCATCGTTGCCTGCTTTGCGTGCCAATCCCATCCGCCTGCGACAGGTCATGGATAACGTTGTTGGGAACGCGATCAAATATTCCTATCCGAACACTGAAATCGACATTTCGATTCATTCTGAGGATAATCAGATGATATTGAAGGTCACAGATGCAGGTCCAGGTATTCCCACTGCCGACCAGCCGCGTATCTTTGATAAGTTTTATAGAGGCAGTAATATTTCAGAGATCGAAGGCTCCGGGCTGGGACTTGCCATTGTCAAAACGATTGTAGAAAGCCATCAGGGACGCATCTGGGTTGAATCGGTGGAAGGGAAGGGGAGTTCGTTCTTTATCGTTCTGCCCATACTTTCAGAACCCGCTCCTTTGGGGAAAAAATAAATTCTGTTTTCTGTTGCAAACGTTTCTCTACATAAACAGATAATTCACCTTACATGCTACATTCTCTCTAAATATAAGCGACTTATCCAGTAAAAGCAGTTTAATTGATGATGCCGCTGGGTGAGTCGCCGTTACAATATGCATCCTATATTGTTAAAAAAGCTTCCGCCGAACAATTTGTTCGGCGGAAGCTTTCGCCAAAGGAGGAGACAGTGAGGAGCATTTTGGAGGTGTCTTTGTTCCGTCTCCGCATTCATAATAGCCGATGCAGGGCTTTTTAGCCATCGTAAAATGTAACCGATAGTTAGTGACATTTTTCACGAATAAATCATAAGGATAAAAACTTCCTGATTAGTTCAACCGCATGTTCAGGATTTTTGTAAACTTTTACAGATAAATTGGGATCAGGATTCCCGCTAATCATTTTTGAGACTTTGTGTCCCTCTCGATATAAAGCCAGGACAGGTTTCCCCAGCCCTAACGCAAACGCAATTTCATAGCCCACGCCATGAGAAGGAGCACTCACCTCGGCGATCAACGTGTCGCTGGCACGGATCCATGCTACATCACGGGAATACACATCTAGGGGATCAATGACTGCTTCGAGTGCCATTACGCCTGTTTCTGCCAGATGAGCAGTCGGCACTTCATGACAATCCTCTAGTAACGCTTTCGTAATCACCTGATAAACGGACTCAAACTCTCGTCCACCGGTGATCGAGCAGGCAAAGTAAATATTCATTTTCCTGGCAACCTTGAAAGGATGGAGTCTCTACCCCGTTTACGCTGTTCTGGTGGACGTGGACCCGTATCCGTCCGCATGCTGTCCAACTCTGCGCTTAGCTGCATCCAATCCTTCACTAGGATTATGAGATGCGGCGTCTTGTCTTTGAAGAAGAATCTCGCAAGGAACATGCGCAATATAGTTGGCGAAATGGGATACCCGCTTAATTCGATCAACAGCGCCGTCTTATTCGAAAGTGGTGCAAGGATATCCTGCATCCATCCTGAAAGGCTTTTCGGTGGAAACAGATAACGCATTTCGGTTGGTATAGTTCTTTTGATTCGTTTATAGGAAATATTCACACGCATGAAAGGTGTGACAAGCTTCAAATAATTAGGAAGGGGTTGTACATAGGCAAAGTTCTTGATTACGATAAAAATCAGACCAACGATAATTGCCAGCACACCTACAGCACCAGCCAATTGCCAGCGCCATGCAATGAATTGCGCGATTGGACCGGTGTACTCGATATAGGCAAACACAAACATGACTAACCCCATTGTGATCATTGCGGGCCACCAGCGGTTAAGCATATGCTGATACACAAGCAGCGGATACTTATGTCCCGCACGCGCCATCTCTTAATCGTCCTCATTTCTCGGGATGGACAGATCGACTCCATCCACGTTTGGGAGCTGGCTGCCACCCAATTGAGCGCTCAGTTGCATGATCGCCCTCGTCAAATGTTCGCCGCGCAGACTAAAGGTTACATCGCCGCGCGTCTTTTCGATGATGCCGCGCGCCAAATCTGTCTGACGGCGCAATCCATTTGTGATCGCGTCCGGATAATCCATGGTCACAAGCACAGAGTAGATCTCGTCCATATGACCGAGAAGACGCTCAGCTTCCTCTGAATAACCGGAGCGCAAGATATCGAGCGTGCGGCGCCGTAATTCGCCGACCACCTCTGCCAATCCGTTGAGATAGGTTGCTTCTTCAACATGAAGCTCGTCAGGGGTCAGAAGCGGCTGGCTTTGAATCAACGCACATGTGACGTTTGCCTCCACAAATTCCTTGAGGGCATCTTGTGTATATCCGGCGTAAAAAAGATCGGGATAGTTCACAAGGTCATTGCGTAATTTATCTGCCAGGGTGCGTGCGTCATTCAAATGTCCTTCCATCACTTCCTTGTCATCCCGGTGCACAGCGCGGATTGCCAGTGAGCAGGCGCGCGTCAATTGCCGCGCCTCTGTCAGAGCTTGATCGCGCAGAGCTGTCAGGACATCGAACTTCTCGCGGATTTGGTTGGCGATACTCTCGAGTTTATGCATATTTTTCTCGGTTCGTGAATATTGCTGCCGCTACTATCAGGAATACTTTAACTTTTCACATGGAATTGCAGGTCGAGATTCAATATCAAGTTAAGTAAATTATGCGGCACTGCATAAAACGTTATTCTTGTGGTGGTTCGGGTGGATGATAGGGGCGGAATAGGTTTTCAGCCAGGGTATTGTTGCCTGGTACTTTGATCTCACCAAACGCGGCTTCGTAACGTGAGAGATTTTCCGTGAGAGCGCGCATCAGAAGTTTTGCGCTCAAAGGAGTCATCACGATGCGAGATTGGATGTTCGCAGTATCTTCACCGGGCAGGATGTGTGCAAAGTCAATAACGATATCCGCGGGGGAGTGCGAGATACGCGCTAGGTTTGCATAGACAGGCTCAGTTCCCGCGGGAACGTTGATCTTGGGTCCAGTGGGTTGCGCAGGTGTTGTCATAAAACAATCCTAACATTTTGCTGTCCGATAAGCCGGGCAAATCCGTATGATGAAACTTGCCTGGCTCATGGAATCAGTGCATTAGAACGGGATATCATCCTCAGCAGGAATCTCGGCGCCTTCCATCCCGCCGCTCATCATGGGAGCTTCGCCGCCCTCACCGCGTGAAGACAGGAAGCGAACAGTTCCAGCCGTCACCTCGAAAGAGGCGCCGGCAGAGCCATCCTGCTTGGTCCAAATGCGCGGACCACCGGTTGCTTTATCAGGCGTGAGACGCCCTTCGATCAAAACCTTTGAGCCCTTCTTGACATACTGATTGCAGACTTCTGCTTGCTTGCCCCAGGTAGTAACGCGAAACCAAATCGTCTCTTTAACTTGCTCACCGTTACCGGTTGTGTACTGGCGGTTGGTCGCCACAGAAAAGGATGTGACTGCCTGCCCTGAGGGCGTATAGCGCATTTCAGGGTCCTTGCCTACATTACCGACGATGATGATGGTGTGATACATGGGGAACACTCCTTTGGATTTTAGGTACCCCACCTTTCGCGGTGGGGAAAAGAATTAAGATGGGTTGTATTGTACCCGTAGTTCAAGGATTTGTTAACGAAAGCAGAATGACGTCCAAGAAAAAAGAATGCCTTCTCTGCTTAGAAAAGGCATTCTTTTTAGGATGAAATTATGTCGCTTATGTTGTTGTGTGGCTAACAGTACGGCGCCTGATTGCCAGACCCGCTCCCACCAGCAATATGATCGCTGCAACTGCCAGAACAAGATATGATGTGGGAATAGGTGTGGGAGAAGCAACGGGAGCAACTGCTGGCTGTACCGCGGGAGCGACAGGTTCCTCTGCTTTGACGGCAGCAACAACCAGCGCAGACTGAAGTGTGACCTTATTGGCGATCATCAAACCACGGAACGCAGTATCCGCATCAAGGCTCAACACACTCCATTCATCGACAGTCTGAAGTGTCTCTCCATTCAGACGACCCGTGTAATGAACATAACCCGGCTGACTCTCACTGGTTGGATAGTAAACCATTTGGACAAAGGGAACGATTTTGCCATCCAGGTTCAGGTGAGCAGTGATCGAATAGCCGCCATCCAGATTTAAGTTTTCGGGCGGTTTGATGAGAGCGGCTTGATCAAAAAAGCCAGCTTGCTCCAACTTCATCATATACTTTGGGTCACTCAAAGTTAAGTCACCCTTGATGCCTGGACCTGCAATTGTGAGTGAGCCAAGTTCCTTTGCAAGGACAACGAAGGTGGGGATCGTCAGCAAGGCAATGACCAGCGTGAGTAACAGAAGACGACGTTTGGTTTTATTCATTTCTAAACTCTCCTTTTCATGAATAGGCTGCCACCAAGTCGAGTGGCAGTTGCCAATCTATAAATCCTACACCGTTGGTTGCAGACTGGTTCCCACGCACACGATTCACTGACCTGCTGGGATGATTTTGTAGATTGCCCCGGTATTTCCAGTAGCGCCGAGTCCCGGTTCTTTCGTGAGAAGATACAGTTCGCCGTTTTCATCCTGCCCAATGTCAAGAAGCTGACCAAGTTGCTGTTGGTGATCCGGAAATTCGATCTGAATCTCAGAAATCTTCCATAAACCGAGTCCAAGGATTCGCGAGCGCGCAACGAATAAATGTCCCTTTCCGCGTCCCCAGTCGCCAAAGATATAACCGCCATCTAATGCAGGGATGGCTTTACCGCGGTAGATGGCACCGCCAATGATCGCGGATAAATCACCATAATGTGGATATACAATGATCGGTTCAGATAGACCATCAGTCGCACAGCTTTCGAGAGGCTGATCCCAATGCTGGGAGTTAAAACAACTCGTCCCTTCGCGGATAGACCAGCCATAGTTTTTGCCCGGCTCGACCGAGTCCACTTCTTCCATCATCGCCTGTCCTACATCGGCGACGAAGAGCCGAGTTTTTCCAGTTGCGGAAACGTCGAATGAAAAACGATATGGATTGCGAAATCCATAGGCAAAGATCTCCGGTCGTCCCGCACCGGAAACGAAAGGATTGTCGGCGGGAATTAAATAATTTTGCGCGGAAGCGGGAACAGTCGTCCCGTTGACATCGATCCGTAGAATTTTTCCGAGCAGGGAATTTACATCCTGGGCATATTTTCCCGCTTCTGTTGCCGGGTTGTGGACGCTATCACCGGTGGCAATATACAAATATCCATCCGGACCGAATGCAATATTCCCGGCTTCATAGTTGTATCCGGACTTGTCCATTGCCAGGATCACTCGCTCAGACGTTGGGTCTGCCTGATTGGGGTCGTTCACCGAAACTTTGAACTCAGAAATGTAGGTCGTGTGATCCCATTCTTTTGGTGACAATCCAGTTTGAAGATGTCCACTATAAGAAACATAAAAACGACCATTGCTTACAAAATCGGGATGAAACGCTAAGCCCAACAGCCCACGCTCATCATAGAAAGAATTCAACGGTATAACCTGTTTGCGTATATCGAGAAACGGCTTTTCGATTCGTTTGCCATCGGCGATCACCCAGATCAATCCCGTTTGATCCACTACAAAGAGACGCTGACTTCTGTCGCCGGGGTCGATTAGAGCTACAGGAGAAGTAAAACCCTTCGCAATCAACTTTAGCCGGACTCGTGGCAGTATACTTCGCTGCATACTGCATGCACTTAAGCCAATCGAAAGTATTAGAGTGAGGAAAGTAACGCCTCTAAGAATCTTCATTCTTTATTATTCTTGATTTTAATCCTTGTTCCTATATGCTCTGTTTGGAGGAGGAAGTCATTCATGGCTCTTATTTATCGAAATGGGACAATAGAGGACTCGTATTCGGTGTTTCAAGTATTTACACAATCCATCATCGATTTGGGTGATCGGACAAATGTGATGGCGATCACGGGCGGTAACGATCCTGAAGTTATGAAATCCCTTTGGGAGAGGCGCAAGCCGGTGTTTGATTTTTTGGCGCTGGATTGCGCTCATTTCTGGCTCGCTGAATTAGACGGGAAAATTATAGGATATGCCCGTTCCATTGAGCATGGTGGTCTGCTTGAATTGACGGAGTTTTTTGTTTTGCCGAATCAGCAATCGGCTGGTGTAGGGCGCGAGTTGCTGGCACGCGCGTTTCCTAACTCTAATGAACCTTATCGTACTATCGTTGCCACCTTGGATGAACGCGCACTTTATCGCTATTTGAATGCCAGTGTGTATGCGCGATTTCCCATCAAATACTTTTATCGCAAAGCCGAAAAAATAAATGTGAAATCTGATCTCAAAATCGAGCCGATGCAGCCTGAAATTCATCTGGAACAAATCAATCACATCGACCAGCAAATCCTTGGTCACCAGCGCGAGGCAATTCATCAATGGATTCTCACGACACGTCCCGGATTTGTATATAAGCGGAATGGGGAGATTGTCGGTTATGGTTATATCGGAAGTAATAACGGTCCTTTCGCAGTACTGGATGAAAATGACTTTCCAACGATACTTGCTCATGCCGAAAGCACAAAGGCAGAGATCGGAGAAGAGTTTGGCGTGGAAACACCATTGATCAATAAAAAAGCACTCCAATATTTTCTCGAACGCAAGTATCAAATGGATTCTTTCACAGTTCTCTTTATGAGCAATGAGCCTTTTGGAAGGTTCGAAAACTACTTGTGCTTCAGTCCAATACTTTTCATGTGACAGTTTTGTAACATAGCGCTTAATGGGGAACTTTCATAAATGAGGCACCGTCCATCAGGAGCACGATATTGGAGGTGCAACATGAAAATCACGACCAACCAAATTCTTATTTTCTTCGGCATTATTGCCTTAGCGATCATGGCTTGTTTGCCCATTTCCATTTTCGCCATGCCACTGATCGGACAAAGCCAGCCTTCGCCAGCGGACTCTGCTGCCACGCTTCAAGCGATGGTTTCGCAGACGATGGTTGCGATGACGCAAAGCGCTCCTTCGCCAACACCGACGCTTTTTCTGTCTCATGCTACCCCTGTTCCTGCAACGAACACGCCTGTTCCAACGGCTGTTTCCTACTGTGACTGGGCAGCATTTATCAAGGATGTGAGCATTCCCGATGGAACCCTGCTTTCTCCGGGTGAAGTCTTTACCAAGACCTGGCGTTTGCAAAACCGCGGTACCTGCACGTGGACCCCAGATTATGATGTGGTCTTCTACGGTGGCGCCCAAATGAGCGGTACGACCATGCAAGTCCCTGGCTATGTTGCTCCTGGTCAGAGCGTGGATGTGTCTGTCACGTTCACAGCGCCTTCGGCATCCGGGCATTATGAAGGCTTCTGGCTACTGCGTAATGCATCCGGCGGTTTGTTC
>WNFZ01007838.1_pt1 | contig 13893 bp, 13 predicted proteins | sample 5400081 | NCBI WGS metagenome assembly WNFZ01 (sample SAMN13153365, study PRJNA577476) | soil metagenome | isolation source: 80 cm soil or saprolite under grassland replicate 1 | place: USA:California | collected 2016-06-15
GGAAAGGCCCGAGGCATGGGCGATCAATCAACCGAGATTTGCTGCCTGCGAAAGCAAAAATCTCCGTGATCCGAAGAAGAAAGCGAGCGGGATTAAACCGCGAAATAAAACGCGCACTCGTAGAGCCCCGAGTTGCGAATCATTTGGCGGCGCACGCGAGTCCCAAGGACGGCTTCGAACATATCCTGCTCGAACCGGCCGATGATGGGGTAGTGTTCGAGCAGATTCATGATCGGCGAATGACATTCGACAATCCGAGGTCCGCCCTCATCCCCGCTGCTGAACTGGGCCATATAGCCCTCCCCATCACGGAAACGGGCGAGCCATTTGGCGCGTTCCGCGACTGTTTCCCCCTTGGCTTTGGACTTGAGGGCCGCGGTCTTTTTTTCGAAGAGATTGTAAAGAAGCTTCTCCGGTGCGTTTGGCCCGTAGATTTCCTGGACCGATTTCAATAGATCGAGCGTGAACTGATGGCTGTCAGCCTGAAACAGATCATGGCTGCGGCGGGTAAGCCGGTAAACCATTTCCGGGCGACCCATTCTTTGTGGCCGTCGCCAGGTATCGAGGTAGCCATCGCGCTGAAGGGTGAGGCAATGCTGCTTGATGCCCATATAGCTCATCCCCATTTTTTCCACCAGCTCGTTAACAGACAGTCCCCGGGTCCGTTTGAGAGAGTTAATAATTTGGAGCCGCTGGGTGCGGCCGATTTCTGCGATTAGACGTTGATTCATAAGGTGATGATTGAGTGACAAAAAGCTGAAGGGTGGACTTTACACGTCGTGACCTTTAAAATGCAAGTTCAAACTTCGCGCAACTGCCGAACACAAAAGAAATTACAGAAAGAGGCTTCGCTACGTCGCTCGGCAGATCGACGGAACATGTTCTGCTGAGAATGGGCGTAGGTATCTTCCCGTAGCGCACCCGAACGCGTCAGAGAAACGGAAGTGACACTATTTGCACTGGAATTGCCACGACTGCGCCGGAATTCTCCGGCGCGAGCGCATCCAGATTGACGCCGGGATTGTTCAAGCCGCGTTTCACATAACCGAGCGCGATTTCCTTTCCGATTTTCTCACTGCGCGTTGCGCTCGTGATCCATCCCGCTGCTTTGCCTTTTTCCGCCATGGAGACGAGTCTCATACCCGCCTTGAGCGGGACATCATCCAATGAAATCAGGCCGCGTAATCGCTTGTTTGTTTGGCCCGACATCTTGATGCGCGAGATCACTTCCTGACCAATGTAGCAACCTTTTTCATAATCGACGGTGCGCTCTTCCAGATTAGCCTCGATTGGAATAATCTCGTTTGTCAGCTCGCAGCCCCATCGGGGAATGCCCTGTTCGATTCGCATGGTCTCCGCGGCAGCGGAATCGACCGGGTCGAATGCGGACAATAACTGTTGCGAAATGCCATCATGCCTCGCTGCGTCCGTCCATACATCCCACCCCGGATCGGCGAAGCGGCGCACAGAAACAATTCTACAGTCGCTCAGGTTCGGCGCAGTTTGCGACAGGACATGAAAGATTGAGAATCGATCCGTGTCGTCGGCGATCTGAACGTCGTCGGCGATTACATACCGCTCCAGTCTGGCCGGAAGCGCTTCCCGAAGCTCGGGATCGGCATCAATCCAAAAGCATTCGGGCCCAGCGGAAACGAAAACGTGCGCGTTCATCTTGCCCTTCGCGTTGAGCACGCAAGCCTCAATTGCCACTGCTTCGTAGGCTTTTCGCACATCATTCGTAATCTGCCCATTCAGAAAACGAAGCCGATCACTGCCAGTAACCCGGAGCGTTGTGCGTCCCGAGAGATCAAGAAAGGCGCCCTCCTTATGCTGAAGCGGCTGCGTCATCCCTCTTTGGACGAGACGGGCCCCGAGTAGCTTTCGGAGTTGCAGCCCGCGGCGCAACAGTTGCGTGAGAAAGCCGCCACGCCACCGGAGCGCCTCGTTGACCTTTCCGTTGCCAGTCGAGTCGATGGTTGCCGCGACGTCGGAAGGCAGGGACGATATCTCGGCTAAGACAGGCGCTGCCTCCACCCCTGGTGCGATTGCCTCAGGGCTCGCCTGCTCCTCCTGCTCCGGCAGTTGAGGCTCCGGCTCCCCGTAATCACGCGATTGGGTTTCGAGCAAATATTTGCGCGCGACCGCAGAAAAATCATCGTCTCCACGGCCCCACTGCATTTGCTCCATCAACTGATCGTGCGCAGCGGCGGTCGCTCCCAGTTCGAGGTAGTGCGACAAACCGAGCTGATTGGCGATCTGGATATCTTTGAGCATGTGCTTTATGGAAAAATGCGGCTCAAAATCGCGCTGGATCATCTTCGGCATTTTCATTGCGAGCGTTGTAGAATGGCTCGCGTTGGCTTGCATGGCTTGGACGAACTTTTCCAAGGGCACACCGAGAGCTTGAACAATGGCCAGAGCTTCCGCAGTCGCCTGGACGCTCGCAGCCGTCACCATGTTGGTTGCGATTTTGATCACCGTCGCCTGGCCAAGCTCGCCGATTTCGACAATCTCTTTGCTGCTCGCTTCAAGGATGGGGCGTGCTCGCCGTAATACTTCCTCATTGCCGCCGGTGTAATAGACCAGTTCACCTTTTTCCGCCGCAATCTTGCTGCCGGTGAACGGCGCCTCCACAAAGCGCGCGCCGCGACCTCCGACAATTTCCGCTGCCGCCCGCATGGAATCCGGAGCCACAGTCGAATGCCCAATGACGATGTGGCGCGGCGCGAGGTTTTCACTGAGCCGATGAACGGTGTGCAGCAAAGCCTCGTCGTCGGAAACAAAGATCTGGATGTAATCGCAAAGCTCGGCCAGCTCAGCAGGCGACCCGACAAAATTTGGAACGGGACGCGGCGTCCGGTTCCAAACGAAAACTTGAAATCCTTTCCTGCGCAGATTCCCACTTACCCCGCGACCGATGATCCCCAGGCCGATCACTCCAATCGCTTCGTGCTTTGAATTGGACATAAATGTCTGGCCGCTCCGTGAGAGTGAAAAATTCCTTTCAAGACTGCGGACAAAAACGCCGACAGGCAATGCAGAAACTTAGAAGCACACCGTTGTCCCAATCGGGGCCTCACTCCAGAAAACAAATCGAAAGACGAAAATGCCCGCCGAACATCCGCATTTCATTTTAGCGCAAACTCAGACAGGTAATATGCAGCGACGGAGCCGACGATCTGGAGACTTTCGGCGTTGATCTTGTCCATCGTGTCATCGGCCGTATGCCACCAGGGAAAATCAAAATCGATCACATCAATAGTCGGAATCCCAATCGCGTTGAGCGGCGTGTGGTCGTCGATCAATTCCCGGCCCAGGTAGGTAAAATCACTTCGCAATTTCAACGCCTCTGCTGACGCAAATATGTCGCGCGCCATTTCTGCCGGCGAATCCGGTGGCAACGTGATCGTCAGAGAACGGTCGCCCACCATGTCGAACAAGATGCCGCCGCGAAATTGCTTGGCTCCGCCGCTTCCAAGCTGTCTGGCAAAATAACGGCTTCCGTAGAGCCCATCCTTCTCAGAAAAGTGTTCATACGCTTCTTCGCCGTCAAAAAACGCCAGCTCAATCTTTGCCGCAAGATCCGGGTGCCGCCCAAGCACCCGGCTCAACTCCAGCAGCAAACCCGTGCTCGACCCGCCATCGTTGGCTCCGACAAATCGGAAGCTGTCGAACGTCTTCGTATCGTAGTGGGAGCCCAACAAAAAAGAGGACGCGCCGCTTCCTTGTGCGCGAAATCGTGCAATCAGATTTACAAACCGGACTTTGCCGCGCGGCGTGTCATCGGTGAATGCCTGTCGCGTTACCTGCCAGCCTGACAAACTGAGCTGATTCTCAATGTAACCCCTCGATTTTTCGATCGCCTCAGATCCAGGCGGGCGCGGACCGAAATCAACCAGCCGCTGGACATGAGCCAGCGCGTTCTCGCCAGAAAATTCTTCCGATATCTTGGGTTGCGATGCGCGCGACGCCTCCACACCAACCATTGAGACAAAAACAAGAAGCAAGGAAACAAAAGCGGTCGGATACATGCGTTTCATCTTACAATAGACTATATAACATGATCCTCATCCTCCCCTTGGAGGCGAAGAAATGAAGTGGACACGCATGGTTTTATGATATAAGCAATGAAACTTCCTAACCGTCCAATAAGGCTATGACACGAACAAAAAAGCGGTGGATCAAACCGGAGCTAAAAACATTGCCGATCTTTTTCGAATGCACCTGCTACGCGGGCGCGATTTGATTGACCGGGAATAATTGACTCCGAAAGCTTTCGCGAGTTGATCCGGATTCGGATTCTCGGCAGCGCCGCGGGCGGTGGCCTGCCACAGTGGAATTGCGCCTGCCCAAACTGCATGGCGGCACGTGCTGGGAAAATTCCGCAGCAGATGCAATCAAGCCTTGCCATCAGCGGTGATGATGAACGCTGGTTTTTGATCAACGCTTCGCCCGATCTCGCGCAACAAATCGAACGCACGCCGGCATTGCAGCCACGACCGAATTCACCGAGAAACACTCCGATCGCAGGGGTCCTCCTCACCAATGCCGATCTCGACCATGCGCTGGGTTTGTTGCTATTGCGGCAGCGGGAAACGCCGCTTATTGTTTATGCGACCGACGAGACGCGAGCCGCACTGGATTGGATCGACATGGTTCTGAAGCGATTTTGCGGCGTTGAATGGCGCCTGGTTTCTCGCGATTTCGATTTATTGAGCAAGAGCGTCGCGTTCCGTGCGATTTCATTGCCCAAAAGTATCGCGTTGCAGTTCCGCGACCAGAGCTCGAATGCGTCCGCCCTTATCGCGCCCGCCGCCGGCGACCTGAACGATGAATTGCACGATGCCGTCAAAACTTCCGACCTCGTTTTATTCGATGGCACATTTTGGAAGGATGACGAACTTCTCGCCTTTCGGCCAGGCGCTCGCCGGGCGCGCGAGATGAATCACCTGCCCATCGCCGATGGTAGCCTTGATTTCTTGCGCCATTCGTCAGCACGCCGGAAGATGTATATCCACATCAACAATACGAACCCGATCCTCATGCCCGGCTCGCCCGAGCGCGCCCAAGTTGAACGGGCCGGCATCGAGATCGCCTGCGATGGATTAGAAATTGCCTTATGACTTCCGGACTTTGGGACCACGAAATTTTTGTCGAGAAACTGCGCGAGATTGGTGGATGCGCTTATCACGACAAGCATCCGTTCCATCGGGCCATGAACGAAGGCCGGCTTTCGCCTGAAGCGGTGCGCGGCTGGGTTGCGAATCGATTCTATTATCAACGCAGCATTCCCGTTAAAGACGCTGCGATTCTATCTAATTGTTCTCTGCCCGAAGTGCGACGGATCTGGATTCATCGGATTACCGATCACGATGGCGTTTTGCCCACGGCTGTAAAGTCCGCTGTCCTCAGCGGACAGGCGGAGAGCCGCACTGGGAGAAAATTCGTTGAGGACAACGAACACTACAGCACCGAAGGCGGTATCGAAGCATGGTTGCGACTGGGTGAAGCGTGCGGTTTGTCGCGCGCCGAATTGATGCAAGATAAAAATCTGCAACCCGGAGTCCGTTTCGCCGTGGATGCCTATGTGAATTTCGCTCGCACCCGCCCGTGGCCAGTCGCCATCGCCTCATCGCTTACCGAACTTTTTGCCCCCGATTTGATGGCGGCGCGGATCGCGGCTTTCGAAAAATTTTATCCCTGGATCGACCCGCGCGGGCTCGATTATTTCCGTCGTAGAGTCACTCAAGCGCGGCGCGATTCAAATGAGGCGCTTGAAATCACAATCGAGCATTGCAACACGCGCGAGCTGCAGGATGCCGCGGTTCGTGCGCTTCAGTTCAAATGCGATGTGCTCTGGTCCATGCTCGACGCAATTCATCATGCTTATTCGAACATCAAGGACGGCGGTTTCCCAAACCGCCCCGCCATGGGAAATTTCGGCGACTGGAAAGCCGTCGCTCCTTGTTGAAACGCATGACTATGATTCCTGATCATACGCAGCCGCGGCTCGCAGACGGAGTGCGCTTGGAAATCGATGGCACAACCGGCAAAGGAGTGCTGCTTTTTCCTGAAGGCATCATCGAGCTAAACGAAACGGCTCAGGAAATTGTTACCCGCTGCGATGGACGTCCTCTAAGCGAGATCGTGCTCGGGTTGGCCCGGGAGTACGATGCCGATCTTGAAATGCTGGCCGCCGATGTACGCGAGACCCTTGCCGATCTGCAGCGTCGCAAGCTTGTCAAGCTCGCATGAATGCGCCGCGCCCATACGCGCTCCTCGCCGAGATAACTTATCGTTGTCCGCTCCACTGCCCCTACTGCTCTAATCCGACCCGGATGCGAAATAACGGTGAGCTGACCACCGGGGAGTGGGGCCGCGTGATTCGCGAATCCGCCGGACTTGGCGTGCTACAAATTGGTTTCTCCGGAGGCGAGCCGCTCGCGCGGCGCGATTTGGCCGAACTCATTCACGGCGCGCGCGAAGCGAGACTTTACACGAATCTAATCACAAGCGGTGTCGGTTTGGATGCAAATCGCGCGCGTGAATTGCGCGACGCGGGTCTCGATTCGGTGCAACTGAGTTTTCAATCCGACCATGTCGGCCTTGCCGATGAAATCGCCGGCGCAAATGCACATCAGCGGAAGCTCGATGCGGCTGCGAACATTCGCGCGGCTGGAATTCCGCTTAGTCTCAATTTCGTCCTTCACCGGCGCAACATCGATCGCCTCCCGCAGATCATCGAATTAAGTGAGACCCTTGGCGCCGGCCGGGTCGAACTCGCCAACGTGCAGTTTTACGGTTGGGCATTTCTTAATCGCGCCGCGTTGCTTCCGACTCGCGAGCAAGTTGCCCGCGCACGAGAAATTGCAAGCGCCGCGAAGACGCGTCTCGCCGGCAAGATCGATATCTTCTATGTGCTCCCGGACTACTACGAAACGCGGCCAAAGCCGTGCTTAAATGGCTGGGGACAGCGTTATCTCACCGTCAATCCGATTGGCGATGTGCTTCCGTGCCCCACCGCTTCGTCTGCAATTCCCGATTTGCGTTTTGAAAACGTTCGAGAACGCGCGCTCGATTGGATTTGGCGCGAATCGGAAAGTTTCAATCGATTCCGTGGAACGGAATGGATGCCGGAGCCGTGCTGGAGTTGTCCGCAAAAGGAAATCGATTTTGGCGGTTGCCGCTGTCAGGCCGCGTTGTTAACGGGAGACGCCGCAAATACAGACCCGGTCTGCACATTATCGCCAAATCGCGCGCGCGTGGACGCGGTGCTGCGTGATCTGGATCGATCGAGTGGCCATACATCTGAGTGGACGCCTCGGGTCAATCCGAAGAAAGATGCAGTCCATCCAAACGCCTGACGCCGCTGGAATTTGCCGCCCAAACCTTCCCTGACAATTAGCAAACTCGTCCGATTGCGAAGGACGCGAATCAATTGGTCCTGCTGTAAGACTCAGTGCTGTGTCGCTAAGGTAGAATTTGAAATGCCTCACTGCCGGCGGACGCGAAACGCATATACTTTATTGTCAGCGGCGACGTAGATGCGCCGGCGGGCCACGATGCCGGTGGTGCTGTACGTGTGCGTGCCTGCCATGAGTTCGTTGGCGCCGCCGCCGGCGAAAATCACAGCACCGGTATCTCCATCGTATCCGTGCAAACGTTGGTCGCCGCTCGCTCCGACCGACCACACAACCATGTTATTAGTGCCATCTGTGGAAGTGACGAAAGGCGAGCCAACACCGCTCTGGGTCACATTCCAAACACTCGTAATAGTGGGTGGATTGGTGGGATTAATACGAAAAGCGGAGAGCAGGGAGCTGCTGGCGCGAAAAGCGACATACGTGCCTTGGCTCGTGTGGTAGGTGGCCGCCGCCTGGATGATCGAACTACTCGAAACATGCGAAGAAGCCACCGGCACGCTGACGCCGCCGAGGTTGCTACGATCAAGCAAATAGGCGTTGCCATCTTTGCCCAGTGCCAGCACCAGGCTGGAAGGCGTCGCGCCGGGCACATCCAGGATCACTGGGCCGGAGCCGCCAAGATCGATGTCGCCGTTATCGAGGCTTAGCCAGTTCGTGGGCGCCCAGTAATCGCTGGGTGAACCAGTGAAGATCGGGCCGGGTTGGAAACGAATAACCGCTTCACCACCGCTCCAAACGCCACCAGTGCTGAAGGTATTGCCGGTGGCAACAAACGGATTCGTGCCGTCGCTGGCGACGCCGCCAATTCCCCATACGCCTCCGCCTGTCGCTGTCGTCGCCCAAGCCGTTACGCTGGCAGGATTATTTATCGGCACACCGACCAGCCGGCCGTGATAACTTCCACAATCTCCGAAGCGACCGCCGTAGGGCACATAAAGAATGTTGCCGACTATGCCGAGCGCGGCGCGCTGACTTTGCACCGATGAATCAAACCCCGGCACTGCCGCATTGACATCCACCGGCCAGCCGGGATTGACGGCGCCTGTGTCGACATTCAGGGAATAGATCATGTGCTTGAAGGTCCCCGGCATGGGCGTCGTCTCGGCATCCAGGAAAAGCGATCGGGAAGCAAGGTCCACGATCGGCGTTCCAGTAATGCCCAGCGGATTGATGTTTCCACACGGGAGACCCGACGTTATCGGCACGCCGACGTTCCGCTGCCAAATGATGCCGCCAGTGGAACCATCCAGCGCATAAACATTGTTCGATTCAGTCACCACAATAACCATCGCCGTCCCAGTCGTACGGTTCTCTACGTAAAGAGGCTGGGCGTAAACGTTACCGGAAATCGTGCCATCAAAGCCCAGGTCGCGCCTCAGACCGACAGCGGCGGCCTGCGTGAACGCAGCATCGGTGTAAAAACCGTCACGCGAGTCGTGGTTGTGATGCTGGGTGACGTTGACCAGCACATTCGGCGAAACAACCGCACTCAGAACAGCGATGCCCAAGCTAGCAACAAGGATTGAGATGGAAAATGGACGTTTCATGATATTAGCCCTGCGAAAATTCGTAATTGTTTCTACCACAATGCGCCGCCCTCTTGTCAAGCACTCCGACAAACGGCTTTGCTGCGTTGAATCGTTGAATCGTTGAATCGGAAAATACGAAAATCGAATTTCGGAAAACAAATTCAATCACAAAACGAAATTTAACGGGACGCTCTCCTGATCTCGATCATCTCTCTATTTTAATTTCTTCTTGGGTATTGTTTCGGATTCCGAGATTCGAATTTCGAATTTTACTTTGCTCATTTAGTAGAGTTCACAATGGCGATGCCCCATGGTCCGCTACCGGCTTTGATCCTCTTCAATTCCTTGCGCGCTTTTACATCGATAACCGACACGTCGTCCGAAGCGCCATTCGCAGTGTAAAGCTTGGATCCATCCGGGCTGAGCGCGATTCCCCAGGCGCGGTTTCCAACCGGAATTGTTGCCGTGATCGCATTCTTTTCCGTATCGACGACCGCAACGGCGTTTGCGCGACCTGTTGAGACGACCGAGCGCGGCCGCCCGTCTGTGTCGATTTTTGCGAGCACGCGCTGTTCGTCAGGATCAATCGCGAACACGTCGCTTTTGGCTTCGCAGGTCACATACACCTCGCCGTTCGCGGAATTAACGCCGACCCCCTCCGGCTCCTCGGACACTTTTATTTTCCCGCGGGGCTGCCCCGTATCGAGATCGACAATTAGTGCGCTCGCATCATCCTCATTTGCGATAAACGCGAATTTTCCATCTCTGGAAATTGCAAATTGCTCCGGGTCCGAGCCGACATGCCAGCGATCAACTAGCTTGTGCACAGACGCATCAATCACCGCCAAACCATCCGCCGTTTTGTCCGCCGGCGCGCGCTCGGCATCGACGCCTGGGGCCATTCGCGGTGACCCGCTCGTCACAACGAAGACTCGTTTCCCGTCCGGCGCGGCATGAATTCCACGCGGTCTTTTACCTACCGGAAATGTCGCAACGACTGTATCGCTCGCGCCATCGATCACTGTCACATCCCCCGAGCGTTCATTGCTCACGTAAACAAAATAGTTCGGCGATTTGGCGCAAATTATGGACGCCGCGAGTATTATGCCGCCGGACATTGCTAGTGCAATACGGCCCATATCCCAAGCCGTACATTGCAAGCGGCCGCGGAGCAAGTCATCCGCCAAAGTTTAGTATTGGACGTTGTGCGCCTGCTCGCGAATACTTCTCGAACTTGGTGCCTCCCGCGCCCTAGGTCGCCGCGGCGACCGAAGGCGGGTTCGACGTTTGCTTCTATGCAACCACACGACAAGCTCTTTATCCCGGGTCCGGTGGAGGTTTCGCCGAAAACATGGGCAGCCTTTTCCCGCCCGATGATCGGGCATCGCGGCGAAGATTTTAAAAATCTTTATCGGGCAGTTCATCCAAAACTTCAAACCTTGTTCGGAACAAAGCAGCCGGTGTTTCTCTCGACTTCCTCTGCGTGGGGAGCAATGGAAGCCTCGATTCGTAACCTGGTTGACCGTGGGGTCCTCTGCTGCATGTGCGGCGCGTTTTCTGACAAGTGGTTTGACGTCGCGAAACGGTGCGGAAAAAACGCCGAGCCACTCCAGGTCGATTGGGGAAAACATATCGATCACAAAGCGATCGACCGGCAATTAGCGACCGGAAAATTCGATACCGTTACCTTGATTCACAGCGAGACATCAACCGGCGTAATGAACCCGCTCGGGGAAATCTGTTGTATTCTCGCGAAATATCCCGAAGTCGCACTGATCGTCGATACCGTCTCATCTTTTTCCGGCATCAAGATCGAGATGGACCCGCTCGGCATCGACGTGATGCTGACCGGCGCACAAAAGGCGCTCGCGCTGCCACCCGGCTTTTCATTGTTTTCTGTCTCCGAGAAAGCGTTTGCGCGTGCCGAGAAAATCTCGAACCGCGGCTTTTATTTCGATTTCCTCGAATTCAAAAAGCAGCAGACCCAGTGGATGACGCCCAGCACGCCGAGCATCGCGCACATTCACGCGCTGCAATTTAAGCTCGACGAAATTTTCGACGAGGGCCTCGACGAGCGCTTTGACCGACACGCCCGTACGAACGCTCTCGTACACGACTGGGTTCGTGGAACTGGCTTCGATTTCTTCGCAGAGGAAGGATTCCGCTCAAAAACGCTTACCTGCGTGAAAAATAATCGAGACATCGACGTGCTAAAACTCGCGAGCGATTTGCGGTCCAAACATCATCTGGTCATCGACCCCGGCTACGGCAAGATCCGGGGCAAAACTTTTCGCCTCTCTAATATGGGCGACGAAAACGAGGAAACCGTTTCGCATTTACTCGCGTGTCTCAATGATTGCTTGTAAAGTCAATCGCTGCTCGCGGCGTTCCAATCACCTTCGAAAACAAACCTATGATTGAACCCAAATATTATACTTTGAACGGCATGTTCACAGATCGCGTCTTCCGCATACCTAAGTATCAGCGGTTTTACAGCTGGCAGCGCAAACAACGCGAGGATCTGTTCAATGATATCGAGCAACTCGCAAAAAAGGGTAAAGATCGACACCATTTTATGGCAACGATTGTTTGCTTTCGCACGGGCGACGTGAAGCCAGTCGGGTCAATTGAGTATAGGATTTATGAGGTAGTAGACGGCCAACAGCGCCTGACCACACTAATTCTCCTCCTCAAAGCAATCCAAAAAGCACTAGCAGAGGGCGACGAGAAGAACGACATCAGCAAGATTCTCGTTAAAGGCGACGGCAATCTTCTGCTGTTGCAGACCAACAACACCAATCAACGGTTGCTAAATAGTTATCTAAAAGATGGCAAGGAGCCTGCGAAAGACCAAATCCAAACACAGGCGGATCGCAATTTGAGGCAGGCGATCCAAGACTGCGAAGCATTCTTATTGAAATGGAAGAACGACGGCCGTGACTTGGTTAGTCTCCTTCGCCTTCTTCGAAATCGTATTGGGTTTGTGGCGTACGATACCGACGACAGCAACATCGTTTACTCGGTCTTTGAGGTTCTAAACAGCCGCGGATTGGCTGTCGATTGGCTCGACAAGTCTAAGAACGCATTGATGGGGCAGGCCTACGAATTATCCAAAAGTCCAGCAGCCGGGGCTGCAAAAATTGAAGAGCTGCATTCGCTCTGGGGCAAGCTTTATGAGCGTCTTTCGCTGACTCCAGTCTCCGGCCAAGAGGTCCTTCGGGTTGCTGCGACGATTCGGCTTGGAGACGAGGCAGGAAAGCCTGTTCGCGCCGAGGCGGCCCTAGAGAAATTTCGGGAGTATTGTGGCAATCCTGAGAAGACAGTTACAGTCTCGTAAACAAAGAAATCCGCGAGGAGATTTGGGAGGAGCGGAGTGCTTCGGATAGCATAGAACACATTTTTCCTCAATCACCCGAGCCGGGAGGGGCATGGGACGGTAAGCTCAATAAAGGCCAAAAATTTGAAAACCACGTCCATCGAATCGGAAACCTTATTTTGTTACCCCAGCCGCTCAACGAAGATGCGAGTCGCCAAGGATTCGCAGCCAAAAAGAATATCTACGCGAAATCCGAAGGGCTTCGGATGGTAAAAGCAGTTACAGGTAAAAATGACTGGAATCAGCGGGAAATCGAAAAGCGAGAAAAGGCGATCATCGAGTGGGCGAAAAAGGCTTGGGCTGACTTACCTGACTGAGAAGTCTCAGTCAAAATAGAAGGGCGCCTTCATTTCCGAAAGCGCCCTTTATATTTGATGGCGGTAAGCCGAATTCTATCGGTGATTTCTTGGCCGATGATTATTTATCTTCCAGTTCCAGTTTTGCCCGCGACGATCGCGGCGTAGCTTCAGCCGTTATACTCCATCTTTCATGCTTGATTTATGTCAGCGATTGAAGCTTCCGACCTGACCAAAGTTTATCGCACTTACCGGAAGGAGCGCGGTCTCTGGGGTTCGATTAAAGGCCTGGCCTGGCGACGTTACGATGAAACGCGGGCGGCCGATCACGTCTCCTTCCAGATCGAGGAGGGCGAATTTGTCGGCTTTCTCGGCCCGAACGGCGCGGGCAAAACCACCGTGCTCAAGATGCTTTCCGGCTTGCTGAACCCGACCTCGGGTGACGCGCGTGTGCTCGGCTTTGTTCCGTGGGAGCGGCGCAACGAAATGAAACGGCAGTTTAGCCTGCTCATGGGACAAAAGAACGCGCTCTGGTGGGACCTGCCCGCGCAGGAATCGCTTGAGCTCAATCGCGCCATCTATGGGATCGATCGCGGCCGATTCAAAAAGGTTGTCGATGGATTATCGGAGCTTTTGGAAGTGCAGGATAAAATGAACGTGATGGTGCGCGAACTTTCGTTAGGCGAGCGGATGAAAATGGAGCTGATCTCCGCGCTCATTCACGAGCCGCGCGTGCTTTTTCTCGACGAACCGACAATTGGCTTGGATGTCGTCAGTCAAAAACGTGTCCGCGAGTTTTTGCGCATTTACAACGAGGAACATCGGATCGTTACCCTGCTGACGAGCCATTACATGCAGGATATCCAGGAATTGTGTCATCGCGTTCTGGTGATTGATCACGGCAAAATCTTCTTCGACGGTCCTCTTGCCCAGATCATCGATCGATTTTCCGGGTATAAGATTCTCAGTCTCACTTTTGAAAAGGAGGCGACACGCGATCTTTCGGCGTTCGGCGAAGTGACTGAGCAAACGCCTGTTTCAGTGCAATTGAAAGTCCCGCGCGCGAAAGTTACCGAGACATGCCGGGAATTGCTCGAAGCATGCGACGTTAGCGACATCAACGTCCAGGAGGTGCCAGTCGAAGAAGTAATCCGCCAACTCTTCGGTGAGCGGCGCGAGAATCATCGCGCTGCCAGTCTGGCTGGCGCAGAAGCCGCGCCTGTAAGCTAAAAGATCGGCTCGAACGCACCCGGGGAGGACACCTCTCA
>WNFZ01007628.1_pt1 | contig 13889 bp, 15 predicted proteins | sample 5400081 | NCBI WGS metagenome assembly WNFZ01 (sample SAMN13153365, study PRJNA577476) | soil metagenome | isolation source: 80 cm soil or saprolite under grassland replicate 1 | place: USA:California | collected 2016-06-15
TGAACTGGATTTCGGCACTTGGGAACAAATCTTTTATGGAGAATTTGATGGTCGCAGGAAAAAGCGGGTATTAGTGAAAATCATCGGTGAATAGAGCGCATCTTTGCAAAGGCACGTCCATAGGTGTGAACCATCGCAAAGGGTAGATTTTAGAAATAATTTATTGGAGGTGAGTCATGCCCGAGACAAAAGCCAAAGGTGAGATGCACGGTTGCATTGTTTGTGGAAAACTTTATCAACTTTATGTAGTCCATGATTCAGATGGCAAGTACATTGGAAGTAAGGTGATGAGTGCAGGAGGCAAGGAAGTGAAAGGTGTGGATCGTCCGTTAGTCGCTTGTGAAACTCATAGCGACGCAGAGATTGCAAGAGCCGTAGAACGAGTATATGGAAGACAAAATCAGGATGACGATTAAAAAACCGAACAAGATCATTGCGAATGAGCAGCGGACCTCAATAAAAGGAATGGAGAAGACATGGCGGATCCAAGAATCAAAAAGCTAGCACAGGTGATGGTTCATTATTCGCTTGCCATCAAGGCTGGGCAAAAGGTATATCTGCAGACGACGCCCATGGCTCATGAGTTCAACCTCGCTTTTTATGAAGAAGCGCTCAAAGCTGGCGCACATGTCACCTTTGCAATTGACGGAGCCTATTACCCTGGTGCGCAGGAAATCTTCCTCAAGCACGCCAGCAAGAAGCAACTAGAGTTCATTTCGCCAGTACGAAAATTGATGATCGAAACATATGATGCCCGCATGGTTGTTGAAGCCGATACAAATACCCGTGAGCTGGCTGGGGTCGATCCGAAGCGAATTTCACTCTGGCGCAAGGCCAATGCACCGATGTTCAAAAAAATGGTCAAACGGATCGAAAGTGGTGACCTCAAATGGTGCCTTACGGTATATCCCACCGAGGCGATGGCGCAGGAAGCAAACATGAGCCTCAGCGACTATAGCGAGTTTGTGTACGAAGCCGGGATGCTTAACGCCAAGGATCCCGTCGCGCTTTGGAAGGCGGAGAAGACCAAACAGCAAAAATTGGTGAACTGGCTGAAAGGCAAAAATCAAGTGGCGCTCAAAGGCGATAATATTGACCTTTCGTTTTCCATCCAGGGACGTAAATTCATTCCCTGTGCGGGCGATCAGAACTTTCCTGATGGTGAGATCTTCACCAGCCCGGTCGAGAACTCGGTCAATGGCTGGGTGCGGTTCAAATATCCTGCCATTTTTGATGGGCAGGAAATTGAGGATATCGAATTGTGGTTCGAGGACGGAAAGGTCGTCCAAGAAAAGGCAAAGCGCAATCAAGCACTTCTCACCGCCCAACTGAATACTGACAGAGGCGCGCGCTTCCTCGGGGAATGGGGCATTGGCACGAATTACAATATCAAGAAATTCACGAAAAATATGCTCTTCGATGAAAAACTCGGCGGCACGATTCATCTCGCACTGGGCCTGGGCTTTGAAGAGGCGGGTGGTCATAACGAATCGGGATTACATTGGGATATGCTATGCGACATGGCGAAAAGCGAAGTCATCATTGACGGGAAAGCCTTCTACAAGAACGGTAAACCTGTCATTTAAAAATCCCGGACGATGAAGTACATCGTCCGTTTAAAATTGGAGGCAAAATGGAAAAACGTCGGTTTGGGCGAACAGGACACATGAGCACCGTCGCCATTTTTGGAGGGGCGGCATTCTATCAGATTTCACAGGAAGATGCCGATACGGTCATGGAGCAGATCATCGCAGCCGGTATCAATCATATTGACATCGCTCCCTCTTATGGACAAGCAGAGGAGCGCGTTGGTCCATGGATACCGCGCGAGCGGAGTCGTTTCTTCCTCGGTTGTAAGACAATGGAGCGCACAAAGGAAGGCGCGTGGAAAGAGATGCAGCAATCCCTTAAGCGCCTGCAAACGGAAACTTTCGACCTGTACCAAAGTCACGCCATCACAAAAATGGAAGAACTTGACGCCATCACCATGAAAGGCGGCGCGCTAGAAGCCTTCACCCAGGCGCGGCAAGAAGGATTAATTAAGTATATTGGGATCACCGGTCACGGGGCGGATGCGCCGAATATCTATCTGGAAGCGTTGCGGCGCTTCGATTTTGACTCCATTCTATTTCCATTAAATTTTATTCAAATGGCGAATCCAGAATACAGAAGGCATGCCAAGGAATTGATCTCCGTCTGCAGGTCGAAGGATGTCGGCACAATGGTGATCAAAGCCATTACAAAAGGTCCGTGGGGAGAAAAGCAAAAAACGGCGACTACCTGGTATGAGCCATTCGACAACATCGACGAGATCCAGCGGGCGGTAAATTTCGCGCTCTCGTATCAGGTGACGGGACTTTGTACCGCCGGCGACATTCGCGTCTTGCCTCTGTTCATTCAAGCTTGTGAAAACTTCAGAGAGTTGACCCATGAGCAAATGGAAGAAATGATAGAATCAGGCAAGCAGTATGAACCTTTGTTCCCAGAAGAATCGAGCTAATTTTGCGAAGGTTGAAAGTAAAGCTAGTAGACAAAAACGAATCGCATGAGCCTCAGCTTTTTTGATGCGATCAAAGAAGGGAACCGCTATGAGGTGGAACGCCAACTCATCGTGGACCCGGCTTTGATTTACGTCAAAGAAAACGGACTCAGCCCGGTCCTCCTCGCGGCTTATCATAACGAGCCCGCGATCGCATCTTTCCTCGCGGATAAAACGGTCGTGCTGACGATCTTCGAAGCGGCAGCCACTGGAAAGATCAACCATGTTATCCGTCTGCTGGCACGCGACCCGCAGCTTGTCAACGCCTACGCCGACGATGGATTTCAACCGCTGGGATTAGCATGCTTTTTCGGGCATTACGATACCGCGGAATATCTCGTCAAGGCAGGCGCTCCCCTCAATTCTCCGGCGCATAATGATCTCAAAGCTGCACCCCTCCATTCCGCGACGGCAGGGCGATATGAAAAGATCGTCAAAATGCTCCTCGATCATGGAGCGGACCCAAATGTCCGTGAACAAAACGGCTTCACCGCACTTCATGTTGCGGCCCAAAATAATGACGTTGAAATTATCCACCTCCTACTATTGGGTGGAGCGGACTTGACTCTTAAAAGCACAAGCGGCAAAACCGCCATGGATATCGCCATGGGTGCCGGGCACGAAAAGGCAACAGCGCTCCTCGGTGAGGGAGTAACGAAGAGGTTCAGGCATAAGAATGAATGAATCAAAAAGGACAGGCTTGCACCTGTCCTTTTCATTACCTTTCCAGCTTACGGACAATCGAACGTGTAATTGACTTGCTGCACGATTTTCTCACTATTACCAACATGACCACCTGATCTGCTGATTCCGACAAACTGAAAATCAAACCAGGCATTCGGTTTTCGGAAGTTGGAATTGACATCCTCTCCTGTGAAGGTGAGTGTAAAGTTGCCTCTCCCATCACCAAGTATTCTACGTGGACCTTGCCAATCGAAGACAGCACCCGTTGCTCTGTCCTCAATTCTGTAATAGAAATCGACCTGCGTAATGCTAGGATCAGAAGGCGTTGCACTGAAAGTAACATTTTTGTACTGTTGGCAGCGCAGCGATAGAGTATTCGCTGTCAGAGTCAGGTTTGTAAACCAACCACCGCCGAAAGCATTATCAAGCGTAACAAGTCCGCCAGCAGCAGCTTGAGGAGGAGCCGCGACAGCCACTGTGGGAGCCACGGCAGTAGGAGCAGATGGCTGTGTAGCGGGTACCTCCGTTGCGGTGGGCTGAGGAATCGGTGTGGCAGAGGGAACTTCTGTGGGCATATTTGTTGGGACCACGGTCACGACAACAGTTTGAAGGACAACCATGGCAGTTTGGGTGGGCTGAATAACTTCCTGGGTCGGCGCCTCAGTTGGTGTCGCGGGCGCAGCACCACAGGCAGTAATTGCAAAAGCAAGCAAAAGAATAATAAGTTTTCGCATACAAGTCTCCTTTTTGATTTTCAAAATTCTAAAACAGATATGACTGTCTTTCCCTTTCATCCCTGAAAAGAGGACATATTTACTATCGAGCTATCATCAAATGTAGGTCGGATTGGCAATCCGACTTGCTAGACTAATTTTTGAATTGGACAAACCTTGTTATAATCGTTCCCATGCTTACTCCACCTAGGCTTACGCCTGCGCAAATCGAGAAGGAACTCGACCGCATCCTGTTAAAGGTACAAAAACCTGGTCGGTATGTCGGTGGCGAACTCAATAGCACTGTCAAAGATTGGAATGCCGTCCAAACCAAAGTCGCCTTTGTCTTCCCCGATATTTATGATATCGGCGTATCTAATGTTGGACTCAAAATCCTATATGATCTGGTCAATCAACGGGAGGATGCGCTTGCGGAACGCGCCTATGCGCCCTGGCTCGATATGGAAGCGCTCATGCGCGAACACGGGATCCCGCTATATACGCTCGAATCAAAACGACCCTTAGCCTGCTTCGACCTCATTGGCTTTTCCCTGCCCTATGAGACTCTCTACACCAATGCCCTCAACGTGCTCGATCTGGCTGGGATTCCCGTCCGCTCGGAAGAGCGCGACGAGACTCATCCTATCATCATCGCAGGTGGACATTCCACGATGAACCCTGAGCCAATGCATGCGTTCATCGACGCGTTTGTGGTTGGCGAAGGCGAAGAAGTCATACATGATATTATCAATACCCTCCAAATGTTGAAACGTTCGAACGTTTCAACATTCAAACGTGAAGATGTTCTTCGTGATCTCGCCAAGATCCAAGGTGTTTACGTTCCTAGTTTTTATGAAGCCTATTATCTGGAAGATGGCACCCTCTCGCACATCGAGCCAACGATTCCCGATATTCCCAAAATCATCACAAAGCGAATCGTTCCGGTCTTGCCTCCCCCACCGACAAAGTTCATTGTCCCCAATATTGAGATTGTTCACAACCGCGTCTCGGTCGAGATCATGCGGGGATGCACGCGCGGGTGTAGATTCTGTCATGCGGGGATGATCACACGTCCCGTCCGCGAAAGAAGCGTGGATGAGGTCCTGCAAGCTGCGGAAGACGCGCTCAAATCCACAGGCTTCGAAGAACTGGCGCTCTTATCGCTATCCTCCTCCGATTACAGCAATGTGCTTGAGTTGGTTACAAAAGTTGGCGAGAAATTCAGTGGTTCACATCTCAAAATAGGATTGCCGTCTTTGCGAATCGAATCTGTTTCAATAGATTTGATGGAAAAACTTAAGGATAGTCGTTCCGGCGGATTCACGCTTGCACCCGAAGCCGCCACCGAACGGATGCGTCGCATCATCAACAAATTTGTCCCCGATGATGAGGTGATCAACACGACACGGGAAATCTATCGCCGTGGCTGGACAACGATCAAGCTGTATTTCATGATCGGTCATCCAAGTGAAACTCTCGAAGATGTGCAGGCAATTGCAGACCTGTGCAAACGTGTACTGACGGAAGGGCGCAAGGTCATCGGCATGAAGGCGAAACTGAATGTCGGCGTCAGCACCTTTGTGCCTAAGTCGCAGACACCCTTCCAATGGGTATCCTGTGATACGCCTGAACAAATCAGAGCGAAACAGAAGTTACTACGTGACCAACTGATGCGGGACCGAAACATCAAACTTAGCCTTACCAAGGCAGAAGATTCATTCCTCGAAGCATGGCTGTCTCGAGGTGACCGACGGATGGCGGAAGTGGTGTATTTGGCTTGGAAAAAAGGTTCGAAGTTCGATGCCTGGGATGAAGGCAAAAAATATGATGCCTGGCTGCAAGCCTTCGAAGAGCAGGGACTCGATCCCCTCTTTTACACGCATCGCCAGCGCCGCACCGATGAAGTCTTCCCCTGGGAGCACATTACCGCCGCGGTTCGCAAGAATTTCTTATTCCAGGATTTTAGGCAATCGCTGGAAGGGCAAATCCGCGTGGATTGCCGCTTGAACTGCTTTGCCTGTGGCATTCTTCCGACGTTTGCAAATATGCGCCGTGAAAACCCAGGCGAGGTGTGGAAATGTCCAGATGTGAAATCGCCCGTTTCTGCAAATCAATTCGCGCAGTCGAGTCTGAAGTTGCCGATCGTCGGGGATTAATCAACGACCTGCCCAATGAAGAAGTACTCCGTACGACCCGCTACACCTAGAGATATCGAAGCAGTATATGCGCTCATCTGCGCGCAAAATAGGAATGACTTTGGCGATGCCTTGTTGACCATGGATGATTTGCATAGGCGATGGCAAAATATCCATTTTGAAACGGATACCTGCATGGCTTACGCGGATGGGGAACTGGCAGGCTATGCCGAGTTGAGGGAAGGTACTTCTCCGTTTATTTATCTGAGCGCTCCACATAATGTCGATCTGGGCTTTCAGCTGCTGACTATTTTGGAAGAGATCGCTATCGACCGTAAGACCGTTGAATTGAGCACCCAAATCAGCGCCACGAACCAAACCTTAGTAGATCTTTTTCTTTTAAATGGATACCATTCCAGCCTCTCTTTCCTCGTAATGGAATTGATCATGAGTGAACCTCCTGCCGCCCCTCAATGGGCACAGGGAATTACCGTCCGCAGCTTCGTTCGCGATCAAGATGAACAGGCGACCTTCCGCGCCGATGAAGAAGCTGCGCAGGATAAGGGCTATCATCAGCCTCTTGATTTCGATGGCTGGTCAAAGCGGATGGGCCTGGGGATGGAACGTTTTGACTCAAGTCTATGGTTCTTGGCCTGTGATGAAACAGAAATTGCAGGCGTTGCGCTAAACATTTACGATCGTCAATCCAACACAGGTTGGGTGGACCATCTCGGCGTGCGGCGTACCTGGCGGAAAATAGGAATTGGAAAAGCGTTGCTTCTGTACAGCTTTGGAGAGTTCTATCGGCGAGGAATTCCACGCGTAAAACTAAGCGTTGACTCAAAAAGCCTGACGAATGCTCCGCACCTATATGAAGGCCTAGGAATGAAAACGGTTCAACAATATCATATCTACAAGAAAGCATTGCAGATGTGATTGTCTTTGGGAACTTCTAATCTAATGATCAAATCTCAATTTATTTCAAGATTAATGCGCGAACGTGATAAGTTCGAATTATTGGTAAATCGCGTGGGGTTCGCGCGACGCATGACACTAAAAGGTGTCGTTGGAAAATGGTCTGTGAAGGATATTCTGGCTCACATCTTCGCTTATGAGCAATATACGGCAGACCGTTTGGCAGAGATCCTGCAAGGCGAAACGTATGCTCCGTGTCGGACACAAACTGCCCTGGACGCGTTCCTCGATGAATTCGGTTATCCCGATTTCGGTTCTCCCCTGCTGGACAATGACGCGCCCAACGCTTGGGTTGTCGAGAAATATCAAAACGTTTCGCTTGAGGATGTTGTCACGCAAGAGATGAATGCATTCACATCCATTATCTCCTGCCTAGAAAAGCTCACAGAAGAAGCAATCGAGAAACACAACTTGTATGAGCGCATCGCCCATAACACCTATAAACATTATCGTGAACATATCCGCGATATTAAAAAATGGCTATCGGTGAACGCAACCAACTCCAAAAACTCATAATGCGAATCCGAATCACGTTTGCGAAACAGGGAGCCTTACGTTATACAGGTCATCTTGACCTGCATAAATTATGGGAACGTGCCGCGCGTCGAGCCGAACTTCCGCTAGCTTATTCACAGGGATTCCACCCACAGCCGAAGATGAACATCGCCGCCGCGCTTCCACTCGGATTTTCCTCGCGCTGCGAAGTCATTGATATGCGCCTCGAACATGAAATTCCATTAGAGGGACTGCGCGAGAAGCTTCAGCAGACCTTGCCAACTGGGATTCAGGTTTCGAGTGTGGAAACTGTAGATGACAAATCACCGGCGTTGCAGACTCAGGTTGCTTCGGCAGAGTATGAGGTCACTTTAACGGAAGAAGTGGAGGGCTCCGATCTGAAGCAGAAAATTGATGCCGTGATAGATGCCAAATCTATCATTCGTGAACGGCGCGGCAAGATCTATGATATTCGCCCACTGATCGAGGAATTGAATTTTGAAAATGGAGATAAAATCTTCATGCGCTTGGCAGCGCGTGAAGGCGCAACGGGACGACCTGAAGAAGTGTTGGATATGTTGGGAATAGCGTTCGAAGGGACGCGTATCGAAAGAACTCATTTGCTTTTTAACCCTGCGAAGGCTGCCCTGTAAGGGCGTGAACCTTCGTAAGGTTGACTCAAATCATATTTGGAGGAAATCATGGCCCTTCTTGGAGCATTATTTTTCGGGTTCGTCCCCATGTTCCTGTTCGCGGCGTTGGTCAATTGGCTAGATCGCTACGAGAAGGAACCGAAGGTTCTATTGGGCGCAGCCTTCGTTTGGGGAATGGTGATCGCAGCAGGTGGAGCATTTATCCTAAACACTGCATTTGGCATTGGCATCTATGCGCTGACTGGTTCGGAAGGCGCGGCAGAGTTTGGAACTACATCCATTATCGCGCCGATTATCGAAGAGGGGCTTAAAGGACTTGCAGTACTGATCGTTTTTTTCCTCTTTCGTAAAGAATTTGACTCAATCTTGGATGGCATCGTGTACGCGGCAATTACAGCGATGGGCTTTGCCGCGGTAGAAAATACTTTATATATTTATAGGAATGGTTATCAGGAAAGTGGCTGGGAGGGCTTTTGGACTCTGGTCGTGATTCGTGTCATCCTGGTCGGCTGGATGCATCCCTTCTTCACTTCATTCACCGGCATCGGACTAGCGGTTGCGCGCATGAGTCGCAATACGCTGGTCAAGATCCTGGCTGTTCCCGCGGGATATGTGGTGGCGGTGATGGTACATGCCTTCCATAATACCTTCAGTGGGCTGATCGGCGGCGTGAATGGATTTATTGCAGGTACGTTTGTCGATTACATTGGCTACGCATTCATGCTTGTTTTTATTATCTGGGTGATTGTGCGTGAACGCAATGTATTGAAAAGACAGTTGCGTGAAGAGGTGGAAAAGGGCTATATGTCACAACGACAATATGTGAGTGCTCTTTCCTTTTTCCAAACCAGCGCCTATTTTTCCGCGCTGACCTCGCGCACGTTTCTGAAAACCACGCGTTTTTATCAGGTCTGTGGTGAACTCGCCCATAAGAAGGAACAACTTGCAAGCGTAGGCGATGAAAGAGGCAATACGCGCATCATCGAGCAGTTGCGCTCAGAGCTCGTCGCTCTTGCGCCTGCGGCAAAAACATAGCTTCATCACCGTTAAGCAGGCAGCTATCATCTCAACAGTGTGATAAAATTTCGTCGCCCGCCCCCGTAGCTCAGTGGACAGAGTGTCGGCCTCCGGAGCCGAAGAGCGCAGTTCGAGTCTGCGCGGGGGCGCTTTTCGCGCTATGAACAATCGCCGATCACGCCAGCCGCATGTTTTCCACTCAATTTCCAACATTTTTTATAGTCTATTTGTTGCCGAGAAAGATTCATCCTCTATCTATTGGATACTAGGAGCGATCACACTGGTCGGCATGCTCATGAGGATTTGGAAGATCAATGAGCCGATTGCTTATGATGAAGCGTACACATTTATTTATTTTGCATCCAAGCCTTTCAAGCAAATTCTCTCAGACTACAGTGCTCCAGACTACCGGCCTTCCTCGCCGGTACGCTGTGCATCCCTGCCGCATTTTTCACCGCTCGCCGAATATTCAACAGTCAGCAATCTCTTGCGGCTACGGCACTCGTCGCGTTGACACCCTGGTTTATCAGCTACTCCACCAACGGACGTGGCTACACACTTCTCACATTGTTTGCCTTGCTGCTTGCCAACTTCGCAGGGATATTAGTTCATCAACAAAGTCGTATCGCGCTAATCGCTTATGGCGTTACAACGACACTTGGTTTTTATACAATTCCTATTTTCCTCTATCCTATGGCAGGGATCTCGCTTTGGGTTTTGGCAACATATCTCACCGTCAAAGAATCATGGGATAGCAAATCGAAAAAAATATGGGTCTTTATTACTGTTTGTGCCTTGGCGGGTGGTTTCACATTGCTACTCTATTCACCGGTGATCTTCTTTGGTACGGGAATTGGGTCGATCATCAACAATGAGATTGTCGAGCCGCGTGACTGGCAAACCTTTGTAGAAAATCTTGGTCCACGCGCGCTGAAAACATGGGAAAGCTGGATGTTGAACATTGCCCCGTTCATTCAATATCTATTATTAGGTGGATTTCTTCTTTCGCTACTCTTCTACAGAAAAGCTTCAAGACAAAGATTGCCGTTACAAATCTTCATGGTTCTCGCCATCATCATTTTGCTCGTCCTGCAAAGTGTTGCGCCTTTGCCGCGCGTTTGGATTTACCTTGAAATATTTTATATGCTCTTTGCGGGAGCCGGGCTGGTATGGTTAGTTAGTATTCTGCTAAAAGCAGTTGCGAAAGACAACATCACAGAATCGATCGTCTCTATATTTATCTTGATAGTAATACTGTTTGTATTCGTAAGTAAGTACCTGGGCACGCAACAAGAATCTGTGATTGCAAATCGCAATGTGCTGCCCGAGCAACGCGCCGCGGAATATCTGGCATCCCACCTGAATACGGGCGATGAAATTCTATCCATCGCGCCAGTTGATATGCGGACAGCATATTATCTTTACATCTATGGGATTCCGTATGATGTGTTTTATCATAAAGGTCATCCGGTACAAATCAAAAATGCGCTCATCGTCTTGAGAACAAATTCCAAATACAATACTCCCGAAACTGTACTTGATTTCTATGGTTTGACCTCCAATTTTGATCTATCAGCCTCTAAGCTCGTATTTGAGTATGGACCCTTGAATATCTTCTCTGCTCCGTCCAAATAAAACAATCCCTCGTGAACCCAAGAATTATTTTCTTTATCTTCATCATTTTCCTCCTGGGCGCAGGTTGTCATAGTCCTTTGAAGGAAGGGAGTGTGAGTACACCTACTGCGTTTATCATCACTGCAACATCATCTGGCTCACAAACGCTCACTCCTTCTAAAACGCCACTCCCGCCTCCTCCCCAACCGACAGTTGCTCCCGTTGGTGGGACCACGTCTACCCAGATCAACGTCCGCGCCGAACCATCAACTTCAGGGAATGTTTTGGGAATTATCCCCGCTAACACAAAACTGGAAATCCTTGGCAAAGACCCCGGCGGGAATTGGTTCCAGATTAATTACCCGCAGGGAGTGGATGGAAAAGGTTGGGTCACCGCGAAATATGTCACGATGGCAAACGGGATTGAGGTCCCGATTATTGGAAGTAGTGGAACAAATCCAAATAATGCGAATATAGCAATCGTCCAACAGCAGATCAATGTCCGAAGCGGACCAGGCACGAGTTTCAATTCTTTGGGAACGCTGAATGCACAGGATTTTGTCAACCTGACCGGAAAGGACTCGAACGGAGCGTGGCTGCAAATTGAGTTTTCATCGGGACCGGACGGCAAAGGTTGGGTGAATGCTGCGTTTGTGCAGGCGAACGGCGTAGAGAATGTGCCTATCATTACGGAAGCTGGCAATGTGATTGGCACAGGAACGCCAACAGGCATTCCATTTACACCTACACCGACTCTCATCCCCGCCTGGGCAGATCACGACTCTCAAAGTAATCCTGTTGCCAGCGTTGTCTTTGAACCGCTGGGTACTCATACACTCATCTACAGCGGAGATGTCTCTGCGCCAGATGGAGATTCGCAGGATTGGATTCAATTCACGCCCTATGAAAATTTTGCTTTTGCAAGCCTTGCATGTAATGGAATCGACAATCTGCAGGTGACGTTTCTGGAAAATGGACGGCCTACAACGTTGGAACTCGACTGTGGTGACCAGCTCAAGAATCTTAATGTGGTGAGCGGCTCGATCTATTTGATTCAATTGCAAGCGTTGCCAACAACAGGCAGGTTACAATATGTCCATTACACGATCACGATACAAACGAGTCCATAAATGAGTTTCTATAAACCACTTTCGACAGACCGTACCGATGTTCTGCGGGCCAAACGAATCTACGGGATTTGGTTCGGTGTAGCTCTTGGCTTCATCTTTGCTGTTTTTGCCTGGGGCGTGGATGCCTATCAACTGAGCCATATGAATAGCCTGGATCCTTGGATTAAATTTGTTTGTGGCGCAGTTCTTTGTGCCATTATTGGCGGATTGGCTGGCTGGCTTTCAGCAAAGTTTGACAAACCCTTAATTGCTCTACCAATATGGATCGTGGCAGCATTGCTTTTTGCCTGGCTGACGGTAACATTGCCGCTCCAGATCGCACCTCGCATCCTGACTTTGATCGAACCAGACACAGAAGGGTTGTTGCATTACGCGTATTACGAAGAGTTTGCAACACGCATCGGTGTGGCGTTCGGCTGGATTGTAATTTTAGCTTCCCTTGCAGGGCTATTGCAATTGCCGCTGAGCGAAGGTGCTGTATTTTCCACATCCTTCGTGGGAAAGTTGGCACCCATGCTGGTTACCTTGGTCCTGATGGGCATCGCGGGAACGATCATTGATGGATTAAATAATGAACTCTTACGTTCGCCGATTGAAGCCCTTAATTCGTCGATCCAATACTACGTTGATCACCAGGGACAGCAAGTAGATCTCGCCGAATCGCGTAAAATGCATCAGGGAGCGTTGCGTGTGATCAAGGATGTCATTACGCCACGGCGACAATTGACCGTCAGTGGCTACGATGAATATCTAACCGAAGTGGATGTACTTGTTAAGTTTGAAAAAGCCTGGGTGGAATGTCAGGTTTTTTACAACCAGCCCGCAAATTGTAAACAAATTGGAACCATAGATTAAAATTCTAAACCACCCTTACTTGTGTGTATTTGTACAAATTATTCTTTTATGGTAGAGTTAATGTAGAAATTCACATTGACGAGGCCTGATTCGATGAATGCAGAAAAAATACCTGATATCATCATTGGTAGACTACCTGTCTACCTGCGTGCTCTGCAAAGACTCTCCGATAAGGGAATCCAGACCACATCATCACAAGAACTAGGTGAAATTGTAGGTATCTCCGCTGCCCAAATTCGCAAGGATATTTCGCAGTTTGGCGAATTCGGCAAACAAGGGACGGGGTATTCCATCCCATTTCTGATCGAACGGCTCAAGGATATTTTGAAGGTAGACCGCGTTTGGGATGTGGTCATCGTTGGCATGGGCGATATTGGACATGCTTTGGCGCGCTATCAGGGCTTTGCCAACCGAGGCTTTAATATTCGGATGCTATTTGACAACGATCCGAAAAAGGTTGGGCAAAAAGTAGGAAATTTTGAGATTCTGGATATGACTGTGATGGCGGACTATCTCAAGCAGAACAAAATCAAAATAGCCATGCTTACAGTTCCTGCAACTGCAGCGCAGGAAGTCGCAGAACAACTTGTAAAAGCTGGCGTAAGAGCAATCCTCAATTATGCACCAATCAGCCTAAGTGTTCCCAAGGGTGTTAAAGTTCAGCATATTGATCCAGCGATCCACTTGCAACGAATGACATACTATCTGGACTAATTAAACGCAAAAGGCGCCCGCAAAACGGACGCCTTTTTTTCTGAAATTACACTTGCGGCAAACTGCGCCGCAAAATGTTATACATTGGCAGGGCTTTCACCGCACCTTCGACCACACAAGTCATAGGGTTGTCCACAAGGTAAGCGGGAATGCCAAGAGACTTGGTCAGCAATTTGTCGATGCCGCGCAAGAGTGCACCCCCACCACATAATGCCACGCCGCGGTCAATAATATCCGCTACCAACTCCGGGGGGGTCTTTTCAAGGACGCGGCGCCCTGTCTCCACAATCGCTTTGAGGGGTTCTTGTAACGCTTCGACAATCTCACCCGTAGTCAATGTGACCGGGCGCGGCAGGCCTGTAACC
>WNFZ01004317.1_pt1 | contig 13886 bp, 9 predicted proteins | sample 5400081 | NCBI WGS metagenome assembly WNFZ01 (sample SAMN13153365, study PRJNA577476) | soil metagenome | isolation source: 80 cm soil or saprolite under grassland replicate 1 | place: USA:California | collected 2016-06-15
CGAATTTCATAAGTTCCCGAACTGGCGGAGGCGATATGGGCACTTGGGTGGTCCTTTCAGATACCACCGAACCGTCGAAGCCCAATGTGCTCGCGCAAACTTCGACTGACAGAACTGATTATCGCTTCCCTATGGCTGTTTTGAATGACGGCGTATTCAAAGACTTGGAATTGAGCGTCAAGTTCAAGCCGGTAGCCGGCAGCGTCGACGAGGCTGGCGGGCTGGTCTTTCGCTACCGGGACGAGAACAATTACTACGTCGTTCGGGCAAATGCGCTAGAGGACAACTATAATCTTTATCATGTCATAAATGGACGGCGCAGGCAGTTCGCGGGCGCCAGCATCACGGTCGCGCCAAAGCAATGGCATGAGTTGAAAGTAGTTTGTGTCGGCAATCAGATCACCTGCTATTTTGATGGGAAGCAGGTAATCCAGGCGACTGATGACACTTTCAAAGAGGCGGGTAGAGTAGGGATGTGGACCAAGGCTGACTCGGTCACATACTTTGATGATTTCACCGTGACACCGAGATGATTAGTCTTGGGTGAAGCTAATAATCCAGGCGTATGAATCAGTTTGGTTCGGGCGCTCCAATCGTTGGCAAGGAGTCAAGCTCATGAAACTCGCAATCTTTTCTCTCGTTCTACTGTTCGCTTTACTGGCGACCGCAGTTGTCTCAGCACAGACGACTACGATTGATTTCAATAATGACAAAGTCGGCGAAGCGCCGAGCGGTTTCTCGACTGCACTTACTGGCAGAGGCAGAGCTGGCAAGTGGGCAGTGATGAAGGATAACGCTTCCCCTAATCAGGGCAACGTTCTCGCGCAGACTGACGCCGACACCACCGGCTACCGCTTTCCGGTGTGCGTCTATGATGGACTGACCGCAAAAGATGTCGATGTCAGCGTAAGGTTCAAACCGGTCTCGGGAAAGGTTGATCAAGGGGCTGGCATCGTCTGGCGCTATCAGGACAAGGACAACTACTACATTGTCCGCGCCAATGCTTTTCAAAGAAGCCGGCAAAGTAGGATTATGGACCAAGGCCGATTCGGTGATTTACTTCGACGACCTTCACGTGATCGTGAAATAAGTCTTATGCTGCTCCACGCCAGCTGCAGATTAGCTTAGACGCATGCGACGCAGAAGATCTTGATAACGTGGATCTGTGCGTAATCCGGAGAGCACGGGGTCAACCTTAAAGTAGATCATCTCCGTTGAATGATCCGCATAAGCTTTTTCCAGCCACTCGAAGGCTTTGTCCTTTTTGCCCAAACCGATGTACACCAGCGCGATGTCAAAAGGAGGAACGTACTGTCGCTTCGCCGGGTCCTGCAACTTGGCGAGCGCCCAGAGTGCGTCCGACGTTTTTCCTGAGACGGCCATAGCGTAGGCAATATGCGCGTTTATTTGTGGGGTCTCGCCGGCAATCTCCCGCGCCCGCTGATATTCGGTAAGTGCCTCTTGAAAGCGCCTTTGCTGCACATAAGCAAGGCCAAGTCGAAGATGCGTGCGCATAAAGTTCTTATCCAACTCCAGCGCGCGCTGATATTGTTTGATTGCCTGATCGTAACGGCCTTCATAGTAATCAATCCGGCCCAGGTTCACGTTCGTAATCAGCAGAAGCGGGTCCAATTCTAATGCGCGCTGCATCGCGGATCGGGCGTCATCCATCCGCCCCATCGCTATTAGGTTGAGGCTGCGCCAATGATGTAACAGCGGATAATTAGGGTTAAGGGCAATGCCTTTTTGAAACTCATCTTCCGCGCCGTTCCAGTCCCATTCGTAGTAGGCTTTGTATTGGCCTAGCGCCGTGTATGCCTCCGCCAGAGTATTGTCGATAGTCAATGCCCTTTCGGCTGCCGCCTTCGCTTTCGGAAAAGCTTCACTGGGAGCGGCAAGGGTAAAAAAGCTGAGCAGAGTGTAGGTATCGGCAAGACCGACATAAGCCAGGGAATAATTCGGGTCGAGGCGAATGGCCTGCTGAAAATACACCAGCGCCTTTTCCAGACTGTCAACGGTTCGCTTATTCCACATGTAGCGACCCTTGAGGTAAGCCTCATACGCTTCGTTATTTTCGGTGTAACGCTTCGTGAGTCGCTCCGTTGGTACCTCGCCCGCGCCCTTCATTGCCAGGATTGTGGTCCGGGCCACCTTTTCGGCGACTGTATCTTCGACCGCGAAGATGTTTGTAAATTTCTCTTCGAAGCGATCGGCCCAGAGCGATGTACCGTCGCTAGTACGCACGAGCCGCGCAGTCACGCGCACCCGATCCCCAATGCGCTGCACCTGTCCTTCGAGGACCGCATCGACTCCCTGCTCACGCCCCGCCTCCAGTGGGTCCTTGCCCGTATTCTGATACTTGGCTACGGCTTCTGTTTGGCGCACGATGACTTGTCGGGTCTGACTAAGGCTGGTGATCAAGGCGTCGGCCAGACCCAAGCTCAAGTACTCGTCCCCTGTCTCACTACTCAAAACTCTAAAGGGCAGCACCGCAATCGATCTGACTGGTGCCGCCGGCGCAGCCGCTGTGGCATTGGGCCGATGGCTAGAGCGCCAAAGGAAAAAAACCGTGGCCGCAAGGGCGACTACGAGAGTGCTCGCTCCAAAGACTATTAAGCGGCGCCGATCGCGCAGACGGTGAGGCAAGGAGGGAGATAAGGAAACTGAAGGAGATGTCGTGATCGGTTGTTGAGATGAAAAATGTTTGGCTCCATTGTCTGATGGGTAGGCATTCGTTGCGTCACTCGCTGTCTGTTGATGCTCGGCTCTCCTACGGACCTCAGCCACAAAGCGAAAGCCGCACTTCGCGACAGTCTCGATGTACTTGCTTTTGCGCGGGTCGTCCCCCAAAGCCTTTCGCAACGTATGGATGATGACATTCAGATTACCCTCTTCTACAATCGTATCGCGCCAGACCCACTCGATCAGTTCTTCCTTTCTGACAAGATGTCCGCTACTTCGAACTAGCAGAGCCAGAGTTTCAAACGCCTTTGGGGTCAACGCCACTACTTGATTGTCACGCAAGAGAATGTGTTCCACCGGGTCGAGGCGGAAGGGACCGAATTCATAACTTTCCTGAACCTGCGAAACCATAGGGCTGTAAGAAAGTTTTAAGACTTATTAAAGTGCTTTTTAAGACTTTTACAAAGCTTCTCTAAAGACCGTTGGTGGCGTGTCAGGTTATTTGTACGCCATCGTCTTTGGCCACTGCTCTGGTTTCCGGGCGCAATTTTAAGATTAATTCGTTGGCATACCGAACAAACTTTTGCCAACCCTTGGCGGAACTTCTTGAAATCATCGCTCAGTCTGGGCGGATCATATAACCGGATCCCAACCGGCGCAAGTCATCGAAAAAGCTCTCCGAATGTTTGTAAAGTTGTGTCCAGACCAATCGTCAAAAGCATTAACTGTAATCGTCCGGTATATGGTCTGAGTTCTTACTATCCGCTGCTCTAACAAGTCTTCGAATTCAACTGAGAAAGGTGGATCGACATGCCTTCTGTCAACTTTTGCAAGTTCACCCACGTCTTGGGCCTCCTGGTTATTCTGCTGATACCTTTTGCCGTTAGCGCCCAAGTTTCAGGCGGGACGATTTCGGGCCAAGTGACGGATAGCACCGGCGCGTTGATTCCCGGCGCACAGGTCGCGATTCGGAATACGGCGACCGGAGTGACTACCAGTCTCGTAGCGAATGGAGAAGGCATATATCGGGCAACCAACCTCTTGCCCGGCGATTACGAGATCACCGGCTCCGCGCCAAACTTCACCTCGTTTCTTCAAAAGGGCGTCGCACTAACTGTCGGTGCCGATTTGACGATCGACCTCAAACTGACGGCCGGCGCCGTGGGCGCCTCCGTCACAGTGTCCGACGAGGCCCCTGTTGTGGATACGACGACCCCAACAATAAGCGCTGTAGTAAGTGAGCGAACCATTGTCGAGCTGCCGCTCAACGGGCGCGACTGGACCAGCCTCGCTACATTACAGCCTGGGATTTCCAGTGTGCGAACACAAGCTGTCGTCGGGACGACGAGCTCCCGAGGCAACCGGGGCTTCGGTGATGAGCTGTCTATCACCGGTCACCGGCCCCAGGAAAACAACTACCGCATCGACGGGGTCAGCATTAACGACTATACAAACGGTGCGCCGGGCAGTGCCGGCGGCGTGAATCTTGGCGCCGACGCCATTAAGGAATTCTCCGTATTGGCCAGTAACTATACGGCTGAATACGGAAGAACCTCGGGAGGGGTTATCAATGCCATCACTCGATCGGGGTCGAACTCTTTGCACGGTTCGGCTTATGAGTTCCTACGCAATGATGCACTGGATGCACGCAATTTTTTTGACGGGAAAAAACCGCCGCTGCGGCGCAACCAGTTTGGGGCTTCCGCCGGGGGGCCAATTATCAAGAACAAGACTTTCTTCTTTGCCGATTACGAGGGCATCAGGCGCTCGCAGGGTGTCACAAGCACGGTCAATGTGCCATCTCCAGCTGCTCGTGCCGGCATTCTCTGCTCGAACCCCGCTGGCGCGCCTGCCAGCAGTCCCTGCACGACTCATACTGTCGTCGTGGATCCTAAGATTGTCCCGTTTCTCAATTTCTGGCAACTACCGAATGGACCATTGCGTGGGAACGGCGATACGGGAAGTTTCTCTACCCCATTGAGCCAAATCTTTACCGAAAACTTTTTTACCACGCGCATAGACCATAGGTTTTCAGGCAAGGATAGCCTGTTTGGCACGTATATGTTCGACGATGGGAGCTTCAGCGTCCCGGACGTTTTGAATAACGCAGTCTTTCCTAATCGCACCCGACGACAAATGATTGCTATCGAAGAGACTCATACGTTCAATCAAAACTTCATCAATTCATTTCGGCTGGGTTATAACCGGACAAAGGGGGCTGTTAACGTAACCGGACCGGCTGTTACTCCCGTAGCCGAAGACACCTCTCTCGGAAGTGCTCCCGGTAGAGCAGCAGCAATCATTAATGTTTCCGGTGTGATAACTGACAGTGTGGCTGTTGCGGGCAACTCTTTCTTCAATCACGTTCAGAACTCGTACCAAATCTATGATGACGCATTTCTCACGAGAGGTAACCACTCTCTGAGATTTGGTTTTGCGTTCGAAAAAATCGAGTACAACGAACTCGGACTGAGGCGACCGAACGGTCGTGTTAGCTTCGCTTCATTGGAGGCCTTCTTGACCAATAGGCCGACGAACTTTTTCGCTCTCGACCCGACTCGTTCGCGGGAAGCCGGCGTGCGACAAAGCATCTGGGCCGGTTACCTCAACGATAGCTGGCGTTACAGTTCAAGGCTGAATCTGAACCTGGGGTTGCGCTATGAGATGAGCACGATACCGACAGAGGCGCACGACCAGTTCACATCTGTACTCAACCTCAACGGCGGTGCGATAGTTAACGTAAAGACACTATTCACCCGCAATCCTACTTTGCGCAATTTCGAACCCCGCGTCGGATTTGCCTATGACGTGTTCGGCGATGGCAAAACCGCTTTCCGTGGCGGCTTCGGCATCTACGACGCTTTGCCACTTCCATGGATATGGGCGCCCAAGGCATCGCAGGGAACGCCATTCAACGTAGGCAGGACGGTAAGTGGTCTGGCGCAAGGTTCGTTTCCCGACCTGATCTTCAACACCATCAACTTTGCTACGGTGCCCGGTGACTCCGTTTATACCGAACAAAGCCCCAAGCGTAACTACATAATGAATTGGAATCTAACTCTGCAGCGGCAATTCTTTGCAGATTGGACTCTGACGGCAGCTTATGTGGGATCGCGCGGGGTTCACATGGCGTTCGGCACTGACGAAGTCAACATTGTTCTGCCCATCGGCCAGAATGCGGATGGTTACATTTGGCCGACACCCAGAGGTAGCGGCACCGTTGTCGATCCAAATGCCGGCGAGCTTCGAGGCACTCTTTGGGATGGGAATAGTCGGTACAACGCACTTCAACTTCAGATCGTCAAGACGATGGCTCACGGCTTTCAGGCACAGGGCTCTTACACCTGGAGCAAGTGCACCGATGACGGCTCGGAAGCGTCAAGAGGTGATCAATTCCAGAACGGTATCACCTCGCCTTTGTTTTTTGAGAAGGCCCATCGGACAGGACGCTGCGCGTATGACTACACGCATGTCTTCATCGGCAACGCACTTTGGAACATACCCGGCCCGAAGTCGGGAGTTGCATCTGCGCTGCTCGGTAATTGGCAGCTCGGATCAATACTCAGCGCTACCACGGGGGTACCCTTCTCGGTCATCATCGGCGGAGACCCGCTCGGGCTGAAGGGTACTGACGTCAACGGCTGGCCGGACTATGTGCCCGGATGCAAAATAGAGAACCCGGCTGATCCCCTTCACTATATCAATGCCGCCTGCTTCACCTTACCGAATCCGCTGACGCGATTAGGCAATGCAGGTAGAAACATCGCGACTGGACCCAAGTTGTTCAACTTGGACTTGGCAGCCTACAAGAACATACCGGTCACGGCCATTTCAGAAGGCTTCCGACTGCAACTTCGGGCCGAGTTCTTCAACATCCTGAATCACACTAACTTTGCGGCGCCCTTATCCAACAATCAAGTGTTCAACCAGGCTGGCGGCGCAATCGGGGCGGTGGGCCAAATAACATCCACCCAGACCAGCTCACGCCAGATTCAACTGGGATTAAGGCTGAACTGGTAATTGACCGCAGTATCGTCCGAAAGCGAAATCCTGAGCTAACCACTTATAAAGCGCTGGCAAATTAACTTTACAGAGGGCAGTTTGTCGTATGAAGAAAATCATCACCCTGGCATTAACGGTATTCGCGCTGGCGCTCCCACTGTCGGCACAAAGCGATCCCGCGCCATTACGACTTGTGCAGACTATTCCGCTGTCAGTCGAAGGTCGCTTAGATCACCTTACGGCGGATGTCAAAGGCATGCGGCTTTTCGTGGCGGCGCTCGGAAACAACACAGTAGAAGTAATCGACTTACGTGCGGGAAAGAGGATCAGCAATCTCACGGGACTGCAAAAGCCCCAGGGAGTTTGGTACATACCCGAGTTGAAGAAGCTCTTTGTCACTAGCGGCAACGACGGGACGTGCCGGGTATATAACGGCAAGACGCTCGAACTGATCGAAAGCATTAAGCTGGACTTGGGAGCCGACCTCGTTGGCTACAGTCCGCGCAGCAAGCTTCTCTATGCAGGCTATGGCGGCGAGGACGCTAAAAAGGACTATGGGAGTGTGGCTATCATCGATGCGCGCAAGAACAAACACATCGGAGATATTCGGACCAAGGTGCACCCCGGGGGAATACTGGTAGATGATTCGGGGCGCCGAATCTACGTCACACTTCCGGCGAGCAGTGAGGTTGCCGTAATCGATGCTAAGAGCAACGAGATCACTAAATCCTGGGAGGCAGTGGAAAGCAAGCGCACTGTCAGCTTCGCGCTTGACTCAGCCAACGGACGGCTCTTCGTAGGGACACGGACGCCTGGTCACATTATCGTTTACGACACTGTGTCCTTTAAGAAGGTGGCGGATTTCCCGACCGTGGGACTTCTAGACGGTCTGTTCTTCGATACCCGTCATAAACGCCTTTACGTGTCTGGGGGCGAAGGGTTCGTAGATGTCTTTCAACAGCAGGACGCCGATCACTACGCGCCGCTCGTCAAAATTCCCACGCGGCCGATCGCGCGAACTTCTCTTTTCGTTCCAGAGTTAAATCGCTACTACGTTGCCGTTCCGCGCAAGGACAACGAGTCGGCGGAAATCCGCGTTTATGAGCCACAGTGAATTTGTGTGTGTTAGGTACGGTCCAGTTCCAGATAACAGTTTAGCGAGGTGAACATGAAATTATTTTGTTGCTCCATTCTTCTTGCATTGGGAATCTTGTCGGCACTGACGTTCCACAGCTCTGCGCAAACCAACACGCAACAGTCTACCCCGCCGGTACGGGCAAGACTTCCACTGCAGCTTTACGAGCAAGCCCCTTTACCGCCAATCGCCGGACGCCTCGACCACTTTACCGCTGATGTGAAGCGGAGAAGGGTGATCTTTTCTGCTCTAGGGAACCATTCAGTAGAGGTGTTTGATGCCTTCACTGCCACAATCATCCACTCGATCAAGGAGGGGCTGGACGAACCACAGGCAGTGCTATTTATCGACGAGTCGGACAAATTGTGGGTTACCAATGCCGGTAATGGAAAGGTGATGATCTATACCGGCGCAGATTACAAACTGGAGAAGACGATCGAGGTTGGCGCAGATCCCGATAACCTTCGTTACCACGCCTCGACAAAAACAGTGATTGTAGGTTATGGCGAGGGAACAATTGCAGGCTTCGCTACCTTTAACGCCTCAACCGGAGAACGCATTGGCAAGGATGTGATGATTGACGCTCACCCGGAGTCATTCCAGGTCGAAGAACAAGGTTCCAAAATCTTCGTCAACGTCCCAACGGGCGGAGGTGTAGTTGAGTCCGTTGACCGTAAGACGGGAGCTATAAGCAAGTGGCCCCTCACGGGTGTGCGGGGGAATTATGCGATGGCCCTCAATGAACCGGATCATCGCGTCTTTGTCTGCACCAGAAAAATCCCGATGTTCCTGGCCTTCGATACCGAGACTGGCCGCGAGGTCGCTCGGTTACCCTCTACCGGCTCGTGCGATGACGTCTACTACGACGCTCGCCGCAAACGGGTATACGTTCTCGGCGCGGAAGGATTTATCAGCGTCTTCCAACAAAAAACTCCGGATCAATATGAGTCGCTGGCTGATGTTCCCAGCCAGATCGGCGCAAGGACCGGCTTCTTGTTCGTGCAGCGCGACAGGCTTTACGTCGGCGTGCCGAGGAGAGGCAACGAGCCCGCCCAGATTTGGACATACGAAGTGCAGGACTAGTTCTGCTTTTCTATGACAGAGGAGATGGCGGGCGCCTCCGCATCTGCTGCAGCAGACATTTCGTTTGGCTCTGCCGCAGCTGGTCAGCAATGCGTGCTGTCGCCCGCTTTTACCTTCAATGTTGCGGTGACCTCCAAAACGAAGGTGGTAGACCACCGCCGATGTTTATGGGAATGCTCAAGGAAAGGGATAGAGAAGTTCAGCGTGATATCTGAAAAATGCCAACAACTACTGGAGCGTACTGGCGCAAGTACCCGTAAACAGCACCGTGCTCGGCGAGTTTTGAAGAGTCTGGGGCGAAGAATTGAGCCGATGATGATTGTCACGTCCATGTTGCTGCTATGCGCCTTAGCTTCCGGTGTACAAGCACAACAGCCCGGCTCTGACGACCGTCTCGGAGAGCTTGAGCGCAAACTTGACGAGGCAATGCGTCAGATCCAGGAGCTCAACAACGTGATGCAGGGCTTACGTGCGGAGATGAACCGGATTACCAATAAGGCCTCGTCCGACGAAACGACTGTGGCGGGATCAGTAAAAGCGCCAGCAGCAGCCCCTTCAGAGACTGGGAATCCGGGGGCCGCGTTTGTCGAGCGTGTAGTAGAGCCTGAATTGGGAGGCAGTGAGCGGTCCGAGACGCTTCGGGCCAGGCCAGAGGTTTTCATCCAATTACGTTACTCGGCGCTGCCGGTCCGTGACGGCGAATCGGAGTTCAAGCCTAACTTCAACGTGTCGCGAGCCGAGATACGTTGGTCAGGCAAAGTTTCCGAACGGCTCGGTGCGGGACTGGAGATTCAATATCATCCGGCGCCTGCCGGGATTGCCGAAGAATTACTCAACGATGCTTTCCTCGAATATTACATTAACGATTACACCTTGCTGAGGGTCGGGCAGTTCGTGAAGCCATTCGGCTTTGACATCCAGCAGTCAAGCGCTGTGCGTGAGTCACCCGAGCGAGCGATCTTTGCCGGCTACTTCTTTCCGGGACAGCGCGACCGCGGGCTGTTGCTCTCGGGCGACCTCCGCACCCTGGGCCCCAGGCTGAAGGGCGTGCAATATTTCGTCGGCGTATTTAACGGCAACCGCTTCTTCAACGACAACAACCGTCAACTCAATTTCCTTGGGCGCGTGCGTAAAGTCCTTCACCGCCGCTTCGCCGCCGGCATCTCCGCACAAGTAGGCAAACAACTTTTGCCCGACGGCGTTTCGGGAAATAACAACGAGAATATCTTCGGCGCTGACTTCCAGTACGCCGTCACAGATCGCCTTGGTCTGCGCGGCGAGTTCGTCGCGGGCAACATGCCCTCCACGCTGCTGAGCCTTGAGCCGGAATTCACGCCGGCGTTCCGTCCTGGCGCGCACTCTTCGGGCGGCCATCTGTTCGCAGGTTACAGATTCACCGCTAAAGACAACATCTACGCACGCTACGACCAGTTCAACAACGATCCCGTCACGGGTCGTAACGTGCGAGCGTTCAACTTCGGTTACTTCCGGCAGGTCGACGATATGTCGCGACTCAGCTTTGACTATCAAATCAAGCGCCGTCCGTCGTTCAACGACGACTCTGTTAACGGGAGACTGAACATCACGTGGGGCATCGAATTTTAGAAGAGGGGCAAGACTTGGGTGCTTATGCTCACGGATGCGAGCTATGTCACGTCGACGGCGCGGTTCGGAAAAACGAGGATGGATTTGCATGCTGTCTTTACACAACTTCCCTCCGATTGGAGACTGAAAACTTGGCAGCCAAAACTCAGGAAGTTCTAAGTTTGACCATGCCACACCCGTCAGCCTCTTGGCGATGGGTCGTCGTGATCGTCCCCGGCGCGTTGGTTTATTTTCTTCCCGTGCCTGGATTGGATCCCGCGCAGCGTCATTTGCTAGCCATTTTTGTCGCCACCATCGTCTCTCTGGTTGCCCGTCCAGTCCCTATGGGCGTCAGTGTGGTGATCGCGATGACACTGCTGGCGCTGACGCGAACTTTGCCTGCGGAGAAAGTGCTGTCAGGCTTCAGTAATCCCACGGTATGGTTGGTCTTCACCGCTTTCTTATTTGCGCGGGCTGTCATTACGACCGGCCTGGGATTGCGTATCGCCTATCAATTTATCCGGCGCTTCGGCCACACCGCGCTGACGTTGGGGTATTCGCTAGTAGCCGCTGACGTCGTGTTAGCGCCCTTCGTTCCTTCAGATACGGCTCGGGGCGGCGGCGTCGTTTATCCCATCACCCGCAGCTTGTGTAAGGCGCTGGACTCAGAGCCCGGACCAACTGCAAACCGAATCGGAACTTTCCTGACGCTGGTTAGTTTTCATGCCACCTACACAGCCTCGGCAATGTTTTTGACCGGCATGGTTGCCAACCCTTTGATTGCCGGCTTCGCACGCGACATTGGGCATGTTGAATTGACCTGGCTGCGTTGGGCGCTCGCTGCTTCAGTGCCCGGATTGCTTTCAATGATCTTCGTGCCCTATCTGATCTACCGCCTGAATCCACCGGAACTAAAGGACATTGAACCGGCACGCGCACTAGCACGCGAGAAACTTCACAGCCTGGGGCGAATGAAGCGGGATGAGATTGTGTTGGTCGTCATCCTGGTAGCCGTGATGGTTGGCTGGGTGACCTCTCCCTGGCACGGGATCGCCAACGCCTTTGTGGCGTTGGCGGGCTTGTCTGCGATCCTCGTCTTCCGTGTCTTGACGTGGGACGATTTATTGTCCGAGCGAAAAGCGTGGGACGCATTGATCTGGTTCGCTCCTCTTCTCATGATGGCCGCCGCTTTGAATGAGGTTGGTGTCATCAATGTTCTTTCGAAAGACGTCTTTGCACAGTTGGGCGGTTGGCCCTGGAAAGCCGCGCTGTTGGCTCTGGTTGTTACTTACTTGTATGTCCATTACTGCTTTGCGAGCATGACTGCGCACGTTACCGCGCTCTATCCCGTATTTCTGACAGCCGCTCTTGCGGGTGGCGTACCAGTTATGCTGGCGGCACTCGCGCTGGCCTTCTTCTCCAATCTAAATGCGGGAATCACCCACTACGGAACGGGCTCAGCTCCGATCTACTTCGGAGCCGGTTATGTAGGACAAGCAACCTGGTGGAAGCTGGGCTTTCTTATCTCGATCCTCAATCTTGTTTTCTGGCTGGGAGTGGGGCCGTTATGGTGGAAACTGGTGGGACTATGGTGAGGTAGAGCCTGCATTGAAGCAGTTCGCGGGGGGCAACCCTTTGAGTCCGCGGCTGACTTGAACCTAATCGTAATCAAGCGGCAGCCTAAGAATAGCCCGGGAAAGGGCGGCCGAACTCGGCCCGTCGAGCAGCCGGTGCATCTACGTAAAGATCCGGTGCCGCCGACCCTTTCTGGTCAAGTTAGCCAAGATCAAGTTGGCAATCACCATCACTTCAATCAAAATGGGGCGTCCTGTGCTCTCGATTACACGAACTATTTAAAGGGAAGATTTGTCAAATGGCATGCACCGATTACCTGCGAATGTTTCTTGCCTCCGCTATCCTTGCAATCACATTAGTTGCTTGTGGCGGACAGCAACCTGCGACGCGAACCAGCGACAAGGGCGGAGTCACAAATGAGGTCACGATCTACGTTTCAACAGATCGCGTCTTTTCTGAACCTGTTCTCAAGAGCTACGAGCAGAAAACTGGCGTAAAGGTGAACGCCGTCTATGACACAGAAGAGGCCAAGAGTACCGGACTTGCTAACCGGCTCCTGGCGGAAAAAAGCAATCCGCAAGCTGATGTCTTCTGGTCGAATGAACCAGTACGCACGCTGGTCTTGAAAAAGCGTGGTGTGCTTGGGCGTTACAAGTCGCCGAGCGCCGTTGGCATCCCCGATGTCTTCAAAGACCCGGAGGATTTCTGGACTGGGTTTTCGGCACGCTCGCGTGTGATTGTCTACAACACCAAGCTCGTAAAGAGAGAAGAAGCGCCAAAGTCGGTTCTCGATCTCATCGACCCCAAATGGAAAGGGCAGGTCGCCATCGCCGATCCGCGGTTCGGCACGACCTCGTTCCATGTGGCGGCGCTTTACGCAGAGTTGGGCGATGAGCGCGCGGATGAGTTCTTTCGCAAGCTGAAAGCCAACGACGTGAAGATCGTCGCCGCGAACTCGGTAGTGCGTGACATGGTGGCACGCGGTGAGGTCAAGGTTGGGCTCACAGATACGGACGACGTGAACGTGGCGCTTGAAGACAAGCAGCCGGTGGCTATGGTCTTTCCTGACCGCGAGGGAATGGGCGTGCCGGTGATGCCGAACATGATCTCACTGATCGAGGGCGCGCAACGGACGGAGGCTGGCAAGAAGCTGATCGATTTTCTGGTTTCACCGGAGGTCGAGCGAATGTTGGCGCAGTCAGAGGCGGTGCAGATTCCCTTGCACGAAGGCGTCGAGCCTCCGAAGAACATGCCCCCCATTTCGTCTCTGAAGCCGATGACGCTCGACTATGGCAAAGCGGCTGATCGCGTCGATGACGTGACGCGCCGACTACAGACGATCCTCGGACTTTAAGATTCTGGATTCGGCTATGGCAAGCGCAGCAACCGCAGCAGTCACCCGTCGCGTAGTTGTCTGGCCCTCGGCGCGCACGGTCATACTTGCCTTCGCCTCGTTACTCTTTCTCTCGTTGTGCGCCTTGCCGACTCTATACATGCTTGGCATCTCTTTCATTGGCGCGGATGGCAGCTTCAGCCTCATTAACTATCGTCATCTGCTGACGGACCTGCGGCAGCGCGATTTGCTGTTCACCAGCACACTCCTGGGCGTTGGCTCAGCGTTGCTCGCCACTATTATTGGCGCGCCTTTGGGATTGTTGCTGGCGCGTACTGGCCTGCGAGCCAAACGCTTGTTGCGGCTGGCGCTGGTAGTTCCCCTTGTCATTCCGCCTTATATTCTCGGCCTCGCATGGATCTACATCGGTGGATCGGCTGGATTGGTCGCGCAAGTGTTTGGGCGCGACCTGCTGTCGAATTGGACCTATAG
>WNFZ01016229.1_pt1 | contig 13878 bp, 12 predicted proteins | sample 5400081 | NCBI WGS metagenome assembly WNFZ01 (sample SAMN13153365, study PRJNA577476) | soil metagenome | isolation source: 80 cm soil or saprolite under grassland replicate 1 | place: USA:California | collected 2016-06-15
GCCGGTTAAAGCCGTGCATGTCCCAGCAGGCCGCCTCGCCGGCGGAAAACAATCCTTTGAGCGTCGGACTTTCGCCGGTGTGATTGGTGCGCACGCCGCCCATCGTGTAGTGCTGCGCCGGCCGCACCGGCACCCACTCTTTCACTGGATCGACGCCGAGAAAATAATGGCAGATCTCATAAACTTCGCGCAGGTTGTGTTTTATGTGGTGCTCACCCAAAAGCGTAATGTCGAGCCATAGGTGATCGCCGAAGCGTGATTTTGCGCCTTTGCCTTTCGCGATGTGCTCTTCCATACGACGCGAGACGACGTCTCGCGATGCCAGCTCTTTTTTCTCCGGCTCATAATCGGGCATGAAGCGATGGCCATCGCCGTCGCGCAGCAATCCGCCGTCGCCGCGAGCGCCTTCGGTCAAGAGGATGCCGGCAGGAAAGATCGGCGTCGGGTGAAACTGTACCGCTTCCATGTTGCCGAGGACAGCGACACCGGTCTCGAGGGCAATGGCGGTCCCAATACCTTCCGAGATCACTCCATTGGTGGTTACTCTGTAGAGCCGGCCCGCGCCTCCAGCAGTAATAGCGGTGGCCTTGGCCACGTAAGCAATCAGTTGTCCGGAAATGAGATCCCGCACGACCGCGCCGAAACAGCGCCCGCCGTCATGGATCAGCGCGATCGCCTCGGTGCGCTCGTGCACGGGGATGCCATTGGCAATCGCCTGATCGCTCATCGTGTAGAGCATCGCGTGGCCCGTGCCATCGGACACGTAACAGGTGCGCCACTTCTTCGTGCCGCCGAAGTCGCGCTGGGCCAACAGCCCGTGCGCTTCGTCGCGTTCCGTGATGGTAACCTTCTGGCCGTTGATGATGACGTCACGGTCGCCCCTGCGCACGCGGCTCCACGGCACCCCCCAGCCCGCCAGCTCGCGCACGGCTTTGGGCGCGCTGTTGACGAACATCCTGACGACTTGCTGGTCGGCGCCCCAGTCGCTGCCGCGCACAGTGTCTTCGAAATGAACGTCTTCGTTGTCCCCTTGGCCTTTAATAACGTTGGCGAGACTCGCCTGCATGCCGCCCTGCGCGGCGCAGGAGTGCGATCGCTTCGGCGGCACCAGCGAAAGAATGATCACGTCGTAGCCGCGCCGTTTGGCGCCGATGCTGATACGCAGACCGGCAAGCCCGCCACCAATGACAAGAACGTCGGTGTAAATGATTTTCATAATTCAGATTCCGTTACCGTTGCTGACCCGACGGCGAGAGTTGGAGGTACGAGGGAACATAGCGCTCGCCGGCGCGGTTTCTATGCTCGTAACCGATCTTCATGTAAGCCGCCAATGTAAGCAGACCCAACGCCAGGAAAAAAACCGTGATGCCCCACTTGAGCCGTTTGAGCAGCTCGCGCGTCCGGTTGGGATCGTCACCTTCGAACCATCCCCATTTGACCGCCAGCCGGTAAAGGCCGACGCCGCCGTGAAGCTCAACAGAGAACAGCAACACCAGATAGAGCGGCCACCAGCGGCCGGTCCACACTCGATCCGCCGATTCATATGGGCCAATGTCGCCCGGATGCACGAGCATTTGGTATAGGTGGACAGAAGCCAAAAAGAAAAGCGCGAAACCGGTCACCGCCTGAACCCACCAGAGCGTGGTATCCTCGTGACGCAACATCTTCCAATGACCGCTGAAACTCCGGTACTCTTGAAAGTTAGCGGGAAATTTGCGCATCGCCAGAAAACCGTGGAGCACGAACATCACCGCAACCAGGGCAACGATCGCGGCGACGATACCGGGGTACCGTGCGCCAAAAACAAACTGCCCCTCGAACATCCGCGTGACCCACCACATGGCGTCGTTGCTGATCAGGACAGTCGAGACGAACGCCATGTGGCCCCACATGAACAGACCGAGAAAAAGCCCGCTCGCGCTCTGCACAACGTCGAGTCGCGCCGGCCAGTGACTTTTCCGTGCTTTTTGGTCCAATCCAGTTCCAGCGACGACATCGACTGTTTTACTCATGCTCGGATCCTTTACGTGCGACACACAGTTTTGCTCTTGCGCCCGTGCGGTCAGCCAACATTACATTGAGTGAGTTCTAACGGCAAACTTCGTGCCGGATTTTTCACCAAATTTCCCCAGCGTGAGGTGATGAAGTGTAAATGGTTTTTCGCACATCTGAGGAATTTGTTCCGACTTTTTCGCAGTCGTAAAAACAAACGGCTAAGAAATCTTTCAACTTATCGGAAGGACAACAAAGAATCCTCCATCTTTCATTGGACGCTCCCTGTCAGCATAATTGGCATCAATTATGCTCTCACGGATAGCAGGAGATAAGACAATGGCAGCCTTTGCAGGTTATCTTGTTGTGGGAGTTGTTACCGTCCTCATTCTCCTCGTGGTTTGGCGTAGTGTACTAGCGTATTTCAAATTCCGCGGCGTAAGGGTGGTCACTTGTCCAGAAACAGCAAAGCCGGCCGCTGTTGAAGTGGATGCGAAACATGCAGCGCTAAAGGGAGTCATCGGCAAACTGAATCTTCAGCTCAAGAGCTGCTCGCGCTGGCCCGAACGTCAGGGTTGCCAGCAAGAGTGTCTAGCACAAATCGAGGCTGCTCCGGAAGATTGTTTGGTGCGCAACATCTTGACCAGGTGGTATCAGGGAAAATCATGCGTTTATTGCTGGAAACCTCTGGAACAACTGGACTGGGCAAATCACAAACCGGCTCTAATCGGCCCTGATCACGTAACGTTGGAGTGGAACGACATCCGAGCGGAAGCCCTTCCTGAAGTACTTGCCGGTTACTTGCCCGTTTGTTGGAATTGTCACATCGCCGAGACTTTCCGTCACCGATATCCACTCCTGGTTGTAGATCGGCCTTGGAAGCCCGGAAAATCTCGTCTGAGCAGCTAAATTAGTCCAGGCCTCGAAAGCGTCTTCTAAGGAGGTCGGCCATGAATAAGGATACTTTAACTATAACAGATAATCGGACAGGTAGAAATTATGAGATTCCCATTCAAAACGGGACGATTCGGTCCACAGATCTGCGCCAGATCAAAGTCTCTGAAAATGATTTTGGTTTGATGGGCTATGACCCGGCGTTTATGAATACAGCGTCCTGTCAAAGTAAGATTACCTTTGTTGATGGAGAAAAAGGAATCTTGCGGTATCGAGGTTATCCTATCGAAGAGTTGGCGGAGAAGAGTACTTATCTCGAGACTGCCTACCTGATTCTTTACGGAGAGCTTCCCACCGCGGCAGAGCTGAAACAGTGGGCGCATAATATTACTTTTCACACCATCATTCATGAGAACATCAAGAAGTTCATTGACGGCTTCCACCACGATGCTCATTCAATGGGAATGTTGGTGAGCACCGTTGCGGCGTTTTCAACCTTCTACCCTGATGCCAAGAGCATTTTTGATCCCGAGTCACAGCGAAAGCAGACCTATCGGCTCATTGGCAAGATGCCCACTCTAGCAGCCTTTGTTTACCGCCACAGCCGTGGGATGCCCTACGCCTATCCGGACAACGACTTGAGCTACACCGGAAATTTTCTGAATATGCTCTTTAAGATGACCGAAGTGAAATATAGGCCCGACCCAATCCTCGAGCAGGCGCTGGATGTTCTTTTCATTCTCCATGCTGACCATGAGCAGAACTGCGGCACTAATGCCATGCGGAGCGTGGGAAGCTCTCACGTGGATTGCTATTCTGCGGTTGCGGCTGCGGCTGCAGCTCTGTACGGCCCGCTACACGGCGGGGCGAACGAAGAGGTGCTCAGAATGCTCAGGGAAATTGGTTCAAAAAATAGGGTTTCCGAATTCATTAAGAAAGTTAAGGCCGGTGATGGTCTGCTCATGGGTTTTGGTCACAGGGTGTATAAAAACTATGATCCTAGGGCGAAGATCATCAAACAGGTGGCTGACCGGGTCTTTGAGGTTACAGGAAGAAATCCGTTACTCGATATTGCCCTGGAACTTGAGAGGATTGCCCTGGAGGACGAATATTTTATCAAGCGCAAGCTCTATCCGAATGTCGATTTTTATTCCGGCATTATCTACGAGGCGATGGGATTTCCGGTAGAGATGTTTCCGGTGCTTTTTGCCATCCCGCGTACCTCCGGTTGGATCGCTCAGTGGCAGGAAATGCTTACTGATCCCGAGCAAAAGATTGCACGACCACGGCAGATCTATTTGGGGCCCGAGAAACGAGTTTATGCAGCGATGGAACAGAGGGGTAAGACATAACGACCTGGCAGGTAAAGGGAAAACGAAAGAAAGGAGCCTCAGGTCAACAAGTATGTGGCAAAGTCCAGCTCTCTTGCTCCGACTATTTCAGCATGCGCAAAATTAATGGATCCATGTGGCAACCTACTAACTCTTTACTCGGTTTGCTCCTAAAAACTTTTTAAAAATATTCTGCTGCCGTCCTGCAACCACTGTTCTGCTGCTTTCGCACTGCCTCCCTCATCTATGAGGTTTCGACGCCCCCCCTTGTGAGGCAAGTAGGACACAAAAATCCAGACAAAATAACGATTAACAAAGGGAGGAGCGATTCGTGATAACAACTGCGGTAAGGGAGAGGGAGGCTTTAAGATGAGGACACTTAACATTGTAGTTTATGCTGTAGCGCTGGTTCTTGCCGTGGCTGCTTATCTTAAGGGTGAAAATCGCCACATATTGGGGATCACCGAGGCGATTAAAACGCTTTTGCCTGTCCTGCCTACGCTGATAGGTGCTTATTTGATCGCAGGTTATGTTCGCGTTCTGCTGCCTGAGAGCGTAATACGAGAGTGGCTGGGAGAAGAGTCGAGGTTCAAAGGAGTATTAGTTGGGTATTTAGCAGGGACTCTTACCTTCGGAGGCCCCTTCATCAGTTTTCCCATCGCAGCATCGCTCTACCATGCGGGCGGGAGTGTTAGTACCGTCACAACTTACATAACCTCATGGGCCCTTTGGGGTGGCGGAATCATTTTTTACGAGTTTTCGATCTTGGGCCCTAGACTCTTCACCATCCGAATAATTGCCAGCATCCTTTTCCCTCTGGTCGCTGGGGTTATTGCCGCTTTTTTGGCAAAAATCGTTTAGGGACGTGAAAGGGGCGTAAGGTACAAGACCGGCACCACACGCTGCCGCTGCCCTTCATGACGCCCCGCAGCTTTTTCCCATAGCGCCCAATCTCGGGCATAGCTTGAGGACAGGAGATTGCATCGCACACTGGCCAGCTCCTGCAGTATCCACCAGTGGCACAGGGATCTTATTGTGTTTGGAAGAGCGTCAACGAGGGATTACCATCACAGTCAAATTGCTTGGCGAACCGTCCCTCTGTGCGTGCGAAGTCAGCAAAAGTTAGGGCTTCTGACTCTTGGGTGGAGTCCACGAGTCTTCATTGCTCCTGTATTTCTTTGGGAAATCGTTCTGGGATGGAGTAGCGTGTCGTTGTGAATGACTCCGATCGGTTTAAATCGAATCTCCGTAAAATCTTCGACTCTCATTATCTTTTATTTCTCCTCTTTGTTGCTGCTCGTACTCTTGCATCGAGGCTCGACGTCACAGGAATTTGCCATTCAGGTGGGCACGCCGAGACGAGGCAGCAGCCAACGCATCAACACGATGTATGCCGCGAGAAACGCAAAACCAGTCAGGCATGAGCTCCATTGCCTTTCTGCCGCGATCACTGATCGGCGATCCGACCGTCGGTCATGTGATAAACGCGATCAAAGCCTTCGATCGTTCTTTCATCGTGCGTGACCACGATGACTCCAGTTCGCTGCACGCGTCCCAAGTGCCGGAGTAGATCCATCACATCACAGCCTTCTCCCCCTCAGTTACGAATGAAATTGTTCTCGGTTTTTACAAGCCGAAGTAATATCGGAGCCTGAATTCAACCCGATAATCGTTTTGTTTTTCGCTGTACTCGGTACCCTTTTTGCCGAGCAAAAAGGCGGTACGGAAACGCAACTCGAGATTCGTAATCGGGCTGTAGGTAAGCTCGGGAATCACCGTCAGGCTGGCGTCGGTCAAGTTCATGATCGATGTTACGGCGGGGGTAAAATAGAGGATATCGAATGGTTCTTTTTGACTGGCGCGAAAATAAAGATAATGACGCCCGGGATTGGCCATGCCGTAGGCGAAACTGATGAAATCTTTTATCTGCGCTCGGCTAAAGCCACCGCCGTTGCGATAGTATTCGAGAAAATAGCTCGTCTCCTTTTCGCTCAAGTAACGCAACCCGATCAGCTGACTGGTCGCGTCCGCTTGCGTCTTGGTAGGTTGGCCACTCGCGTTGATCGCCATCGTATCAAGGTTATTAACCACGGCGAACTCACCGTGAAATTCCAAATTGGTCGTGAGGTTCCTGGAAAAATCGAAACCGTAACGGGTGGTGCGGCTCTGTCCGGTTAACACCATCAAGTCGACGTCCGTGTCGTAGAGCAGTAGATAAAGTTTCGATGCGAAATTAGTTCGGCGCAGCTCCCCGAATTTGGCGTTAACGTATTTGTACACGGGGATCAGCGCCGTCGTCAGCGTCAACGTTTTCAGCGGCCCATCGAAACTGTGAATGTAGTCCGCGGTCGCGACGGTGGTTCCCTCCAAGGCTTCTTCGGGGTCCTCGGGATTCTTTGGGCGGTCGATGAAGCTTACCGGATTCCACGCGTAGCCCTTGCCCCACTTCATCACCTTCTTTCCCGCCTCAAAAATTAAATTGGCGCTTGGTTTTGCCGACGCGTACGCTTCGAAGAGTTTGGTGTCTTCGTCCCATCCCTGAAAATCGTTGCGCACGAGGGTGTCGGTCTTGAAAAACATCGAGAACCAATCTTTCTTATAGCTCCCTTCCAGGCGCAGGCGAAAATTGTATTGATCGAAAAGACTATCTTGGTGGTTTTTGAAAAAGCGCGCGCGCGACACTGCCGAGTCGCGATCGATTCCCAACAACGTCGGTTGAAACTCTGCGAAACCACCAAGGCTGTAGGGCTTGGTGACGAATTTGTCGATCTCTTTCTGGAACTCTGATAGATCAACTTCGAACTTGCTCTTTTCCGGGGGCTGTTCCTGGGCAAGAAGGTTGGCCGCTGGCAACAAAACCGATAGCAGTGCGAGCAGTCTCAGAAATCGCGCTCGGCTCTTAGCGAATGGTCTCAATCTTAGCGAGAAATTCCAGCGTAAAAACTTCATCGGGGACGATCCGCTTCTTGACATTCGCGTAGGCGAGTATCGACTGATAGCCTTTATAAAGAGGGCTGTCGGTTTCGATGATCGATGGCCGCAGGATTCCTTCGTCAAACGGTTTTCTTTCTTTGAAGTAAAGGGTCTTGATCAAAAGTCCGGTAGCTGCATAGCATTCAATTTTGGTAGGCACGACCGATTTCTTGTCTACCCACATCTTCAGTTTGTCATAGGCGACCGCGGCGGTCTTTGCCTTCAAATCGAGAACATATTCGCTCTTTTCATCGTCAATTTTTTGCACGTCGTATTCGACATTGTAGTCCAGCCGCATAATATCCGCATTGTTAAAGACGCCGCCGACAACGGATTGCAGACTCGTGATCCGCACCGGTTTGCCCACATTGGGAATGTAGAGCCACATGTTGTCTCCCAATCTGAGCGTGGCTCTGCCTTTTTCACTCGCCGGCGAGAGAAACAACGAAACGATCTTGTCGTTGCCCTTTTTCAGAGTGTAGAGGAGAAATTCGCGCTTGGCGCCGTTGGGCTCGATGTTAATGAGCTTTCGATAAGACTCGAACGATTCGGGCTGAAGGTTTTTATCAACCTGCTTTAGAATGGCTGCGCCATCCAATGACAGTGCGGGCGTCGCAAGAAACAGGATAACGGGGAGGGCAAAAATAGCCAATTTCATCTCGTCATTCCTTATATATGCCGCAACGCGTCGATGGGCTCCATTCTGGAAGCCTTGTACGCCGGCTGTAAGCTTGCGAGAACGGATACGATGATCACCATCAGAGAAGCTGTTAGGACTTCCATCGGCGCGATCGTGGGAGCAAGAATAAGGCCCGTGGCCTGTCCGAAGTTAAATGTAATCTTTGAAAGGTTTAATCCGAAGATGATTCCCAAGCCGAGAACGACGCCTACGATGGCGCCGGTGAGTCCCAGGCAAAAGCCTTCTACAAGAAATAGAGAAAGGATCTTGCTTGGAAGAGTCCCGATCGCCGCGATGGTACCGATCTCTCGCACACGCTCATAGACCGCCATGATCATGACATTGAGGATGCTGATCAGCACGATCGCGATGAGCATCAGCTTAATGAAGAACGTCATCACATCGATCATATTGGCGATGTTGGCGAAGGGAGATAGTTGCGACCACGTATGCACCTCGATGCCGCCGCCCTTTTGTTTTTCTCCCAAGCCAAGCCTCCCTCGTATGCTCTGAGCGACCCCTTCTACCCGCGGCAATGATTTTACTCTAACCGCGATCTCGCTCACCTCATTGCCGGACATCCGTAGGATTTCTCTGGCGTCATCAAAATGGATGTAACCGTCACGCCCTCCCGGTCCGGTAGCGCTTTCCAGAATGCCGCTGACGAGAAAGGTCTTGCCGTTGACCGATCCATCTTTATTGGTTGCGACCACCACGACGGTGTCGCCGACTTTGGCGCCAAACCCCTGAGCCAAGAGCTTCGGCACCAGCATTTTTCCCTTGTCCAATGCACGGACGCTTTTTTCCCCTGCGGCAATTCGCGAGAGCATCTGCGGCAAGGCAGCAAACTCTTTTTCCGGATATACTCCGTTGATCCTGATATTAGTGGTCTCGGTAAAATTGCTGAACAGGGCGCCGAACTTTATCCGCTCCGAATAGGCTTCGATCTCTTTAATATCCCCAAGAGTTTTTTCCATCTGCGACACCGCGGCAGGCGCTATATTCAGATTCAAAGGAAGACTTTCAATCGAAGCCACGTAACCGCCGCGATGGATCTGCAAAGCTCCGAGATAAGAGTCGGTGATCTGGGCGATCATGAAATCCTTGATCGAGGCGGTCACCGCGACAAAGACCAAAACAAAAATGACCCCGAACGCGATTAATGAGACGGTCAAAAGGGTCCGGCGCCTATAGCGACGCAAGTTTCGAAACGCGATCTTCGCTAGATTGAACATGAGCTTTCCCTCTTTCTTCGCGTCGAAGAAGTAAACCGTCTTCCAATGTGTAAATGATTTCCGCCTCCCCAATGATTCTCGTGTCGTGAGTCGAAAAGACGAAAGTGATGCCGAGATTATCTCTCATCTGTTTCATCAGTCGGAGAATCATATACGCCGTTTCATGATCCAGGTTTGCCGTGGGTTCGTCGGCAAGTACCAACTTGGGCTGGGTGACCAGAGCGCGAGCGATCGCAACGCGCTGCTTCTGACCACCGGAAAGCTGCTCTGGCATTTGATTTTTTTGCTCTAACATTCCCACAGCTTTTAACGCTTTGAGCACCCGGTCGCGCCGCTCTGCAGGACGCAGTTCTTGCACCATTACCAGCGGGTATTCCACGTTCTCAAAAGCCGTCAAGACAGCAATTAAGTTAAAGCTCTGGAAAATAAAGCCAATATTTTGCCCGCGAAACTCTGCTGCTTCCCGCCGATCCAACTTGAGAACATCCATCCCCGCCACCTGTAACTCGCCACTGGTCGGTTTGTCTAAACATCCAACAAGATTAAGCAACGTCGTTTTCCCGCTGCCCGAAGGACCGACAAACGCGAGGAAGGCGCCTGGCTCGATCTCGAAGCTGACCTGTTGCAGGGCTTTGACTTCTACGCTGTCGGTTGCGTATGTCTTGCTCAAACTTTTTGCGGCAATCAGGCTCATATCGCTTCATTCTCCTGAGCGTCCGCACGCCAAATTGCCAGATCTAGTGGAATACTGGAGTTCTAGTCGTCGGCCGGATCGTCGCCCTTGTATAAATCTTGCGACTCCTGATGCTTTGGCTAACGGTTCACATCTCCCTAATCTTTTCGGAACGACATTCCCAGTCCATCCTTTCAAGGCGCGTATAATAATCGGGTATGCTCTCAAGATGATCCATCGCCAGTTCAAGAGCCAGCATCTTATCGTTGGTATGTTCCTTCTCCCATTTTATCCCCGCGAGCAGTTGTCCTATCTGAGGCTGCGCAGTTTGTGCCCACGCACGATCCGACTCAACAAAGAGCATAAGGGCGAAGCCCATTATCACGATCGGCACGATTTGCGAAAAAATATTTGTTTTCATCACGTTCTCCTGTTGAAAAAAGGAATGGCTATTTTCTTTAACAGCAAGACTTACGCCACGGGACACGGCCTAAATTTATTAAATGAACAGAACTGATCTTCTCAGGATTGAGAAGAAACCGGGTGAGAATGGCAAAAATGAGAAGAACCGGAGCGTTGCAAAAAATTTCGGGGCCCGGTCAGACCTGTGGAACGAAGACTCCCCTAGCTAGTGATCACTGAGCCGCACGGATCATTCGGCAAAGAGCGTGAAAAACGGCTCGAACCAGCTCGAAGTCAAGGGAAAGAATGTCATCAAAGTCCTGGGCGTTAAGCTTGAGCGCGTGAACAGGATCAATAGCCTTGACAGTATGAACAGCCGGGTTACGGTCAAGAGCAGCCACCGTCCCAAAGGCCTGTTTTTCGCCCACCTCGTGGACCAGTTGGCCGTTTCCTTCGGCCGCCACTCGGCCCTTTAAGATAAAGTAGATCGCATCCGTAGGTTCGCCCTCATGAAGAATAATTTCCCCGGGCTCGAAATGGGCTTCCTCGGTCAGAGCAGCAACACCACCAAGTTCTTCTATGGTAGCGTGCTTAAAGATATCTACAGATTTAAGGAAGATAACCTTTTCCAGAGTGGTCAGCGTTCCTTGTTCCATCACCAAGCCTAAATACCGTGAATGACTTTCCCCGCCGCTTCACGCAATACAAGATGGTCAGAATCCAAGAACTCTGCGATTTTGTCGCTAAACCCTGTAAGTCCTCTGATTCCAATCTCCCACACGGCTGCCGCTTTCAGCCACATATCGCCCTGTTCGAGCAGCGCACGGAGAGCGGATTCTGTGTCAAGGGTACCCATGTCAAGAAAATCCACAGACGCTCTGAAACGCTGCGCGTCCGGGGCATCGCTAAAAAGAGGGAAGACATACTCTTTGATCTCCCCCGTCAGCAGGTTGTCGAGAAACTCGATGGCATGGGCGCGTTTATTCGGCTCTCCGGAATTCAAGCCAGCCCAAAAGCGCCGAATGTCTTTAGTTGGATAGATCAGGGACAGCAACCACATCATTCGCCGTTTCACACGCTCCATGCTATCGGTGAGCGCCTGGCTCAAAAGCGATCCCCTCTCGAGTGATTGGTCCTCCCGATTGGCAAATAGAACGAAGAAAATCGCGAACCTTTGAGAATAGAGCTGCACGTCAGAGATAATAGCGCTTTCTATTATCTCTCTATCGACATTTAGATCTGCGAACCGGCGGGCCATCTCGTCAACAGCAAGAATAGCCTGGAAGCGGATAGAGCGATCTTCCTCGAGCAGCCCGCCGAGAAGTGCATTCATCGCTGACTGCGAACGAATTTTGCTTAAAGTCCGTGGAATGTTAAGGCGGATGTCACGGGAAACACGGGAATCGAACAGAGCGCTTCTTAATTCCTTGACCGCAATCTCACCATATCGGATCAAGGCTTCACGAGCTGCGGCCTTGGTCGTGTTAGAACCGAGGCGCAAGATAATATCTGCCACAACTCCAGAATATTTACCCTTACCTGCTGCAGCCATCGCTTCATGAACCACTCGGCTTGACGGGTCTTCCATGATCAATTTGCTGAGGTGACCTGCGAACGTCGGGTCATTGATCTCACCCATAAGACGCGCGGCCTCGACACGACTTTCCTCTCCGTCACTGGTGCTGCCATTAAGCATTTCGCGGAATCTGTTATATGCCGTTTCGCGCGTCGCCCCATCCCCGTGGCGGAGCAGACACTCTACGGCTCTTCTCTTGACGTTCAGCTCCGGACTTTCAAGATATGGGCGCACGACTGATACCGCGCCGACTTTGAAAATGGCACAAGCCGCGCTGATCGCCTCTGCTTGGACTTCTTTCTTTTCGTCCTGCAACATCTGGTTTATCTCTTTCATGGTAGTCGAATCAGGACGCGTCGCAAAAACTTTTATGGCTTGAGCTCTGACCGCAGGAGAGGAATGACGGAGCAGACCGCGCGGCAACCGCGCCATAATATCGTTTGGGTCCAATTTTTCTATGAGGTCTAGGCTGAAAAGGACGGACCGCTCGTCTTTGTCCTCTAAGGTCTTCAATACAGCTTCAAGCGTTCCCTTATCGGCAAAATCGATCCGTACTTCCTCGAAGGATATTTCACGGTATGCCAAACTCCTGCGCAAGGCCTCCATGTAGCCTCGTTGTGTCACGAAAACAACAGCCGCCCAGATAAAAATAAGACCGATAGAAAAATAACTCAGGAGCGTCACCTCGGACCGTCCCAGGAAGAGTATGTAGAAAAGAATGATAAAAGCGGCCATGCCGTCTCCCAGCCGCTCAACGGTCACATCCAGGAAGACTTTAACTTTTTTCTTTATCGAATCAGGGATAGGGAGATAAAGAATTTCCAATCCGCTGTCATTGACGCTCGTGCGTAAAGACGCTTCGGCGAATCGGTTCGTTGTAGCCGCAAAAAGACCCGGCCAAACCAATAGACCTATAGATCCCGCAAGCAGCGTAACCGGCAGAAGCAGAAGACTTGGAGTTAGTCCTAAACCCATCAGAAGCCTTCCGGTCAACCACACCTGGGCAAACATTGTGACTATACTCAACCAGGCATAATAAGAACCAAAGAAACCTGCCAGGGCATCTGCCGACGGGTATGCTTCTTTTGCCGCTGCCTTGAACTGATAATCTATCAAAGTCGAAACTATGACCGAGACAAAACTAAGAGCTGCGATTGCCTGAAGATATCGGGAGCTGCGTAGCGTACCAACGATACTATTCGCATCCTGCGCCTTGATTTCGCTTGCTGTCACGTCTTCACGATGGTTTGCTGCGCGGGCGTTTTGTCCGACGCCGAACCAGATCACCCCAAGAGCCCCGGCAAAAAGAACAACAATGAACCACAGGAGTTGGTATGTCCCAAAGAAAAACTTAACCGCGAAATTAGCTCCTAATCCCCCAGTCATTGCTCCCAGGGTTCCAGCAGCTGTGAGAATGCCAAAAAGACGTTTGCCCTCGCGTAGATTGAACATGTCATTGGCCAAGGTCCAGAATTGCGCGACAGCAACGAGGCCCACGATCGCCGACCACATGTAAAAGGCGTACAGGACCCAACCGAAATCGTAAAAAGCGATGAGGAGCCAGAAAATAATTACATTGGAGATAATGAATGCATGTGAGCCAAGGATGACCTGCGAAAGTGAAAGCCTCGAGGTGTAACGAGAATAGATGGTTATGACCGCACCGGCGACGAGCGCCGCCAGAAGGTAAACATAGGGAAGCTGAGTGATCGGAAAGCGGCTGAGAAAAAGCGAATCTCTGACAATTTTGATAACGTTATTGGCAGCGAGTAAGAAGAAGAGAAACGCCGCCATGAAAGCGATTCGTGCTGCTTCACCGGGACGAACGTCGAAGAAGCGCGAAAAACTAGTCGTCAAAGAGCGAAAGGTCATGACTCATCCAGCTTTCGTCTCTCATTGCAGCCACACTGCTTGCGATCGTAACCACCATCAGCGCGCCACCGGTCACGGTGCGAGTCCCGCGGCCTTGAGTGCTTTGTATGTCGTAAAGCCTCCAGACAGATTCTGCGATCGATACCCGTGCTGCGTCAAAAAGCGCGTGGCGAAGTACGCGCGCTGTCCGACCGCGCAGCACACCCAGATGTCGCGATCCTTTGGAAGTTCGACGTAACGGGAGCGCAGCT
>WNFZ01003926.1_pt1 | contig 13876 bp, 12 predicted proteins | sample 5400081 | NCBI WGS metagenome assembly WNFZ01 (sample SAMN13153365, study PRJNA577476) | soil metagenome | isolation source: 80 cm soil or saprolite under grassland replicate 1 | place: USA:California | collected 2016-06-15
CGGATATCTTGAAGTCTTGGATGTAAAAGCTGCGCTGAAATATGTTCTGGAGCAGCCGGGAGTGAAACACGTTGGTGCCTGGGGCGGTTCCATGGGCGCAGCGACGCTCATTCGCGCCGCAGCAGAATTCCCGCAGATTGAAGCGGTCTTTGCTGATAGTTCGTTCACTTCATTGGACGACGAGGTTAATTATCTTGTGCCGTATCCCCTGATCAATCCTTTAGCGAAGTTCATCGCACAAACGGAAACAGGCATCCATCTCGATGCAGTGAATCCGCTGGTGGATATTGCCAAGATCAGCCCGCGTCCTGTGTATATCGTTCAGGGTAAAGCAGATGCGGTCGCGCCACCAGATGCGGGAGAGAAACTCTTCAATGCTGCCCGCGAACCGCGTTTCTTGTGGGAAAAAGAAAATGTCTCTCACATGCAAATGTATATGGATAACCCGCGTCGATATCAACGACGTCTTGTCGACTTTTTCAATGAGTGGTTACTCGCAAATTAACGCCCTGCAACAAATGCCTGGATTTGTCGTTCTACACAATGATGTGGGAAGTCAAGTACTAGATTAGAAATCCGAGGATGCCGAAAGGAGACGACCTATGGATATTCAATCGACTCACTATACTCTGATCCTCTTGCATGCGACCGCCGCAACCCTTGCTTTTTTCGCGGGTTGCCTGTTGGTTTTTTCTCCCGCTTCTTTATCGAATCAACGAGTATTCAATCTATACCTGTGGTCGCTCATAGCGATGGTCCTACTTTTGGCAGGTGCGATCTTAATCTATTGGAGGGAATATTCCAGCGTCGAGCGTATTATTTTTCCGGGTTTGCTGGGTCTGGCACTGTTTATGCTCTTCCGTGCCTGGGGCGCTGGTCTCGTATTTGCAACGCAACAGAATCACTGGAAACTCGGATATGTTGAGCATATCGGTTTTACACTCATTTCTCTATTCGAAGGCTTCATCATTGTAGGCGGAATAGATTTGGGCCTCCCTGTGTGGCTGGTTGCCGCAGTAGCAACCGCAGGTCTTCTTGCTGGTCGTTGGTTGATTGGCTTGGCAAAACAACGAGTTGCGTAAAAGGAGCATGACATTGATCGAACATTTTAGCAATTGGGCTGGCAATTACACATACGGTGCTACACAAATTCATCAGCCGGAAACAATTGAACAAATCCAGGATTTAGTGTATCGCAGCCATAAAATTAAGGCACTTGGCTCGCGTCACTCTTTCAATGACATTGCCGATTCGCCCGGTGACTTAATCTCGCTCAAGCATTTCGACAAGATTCTAAATTTGGATCGTGAACATTCCACTGTCACAGTGGAAGCTGGCGTACGTTACGGCGAGCTTTGCCGCTGGCTCGATGGCGAAGGCTTTGCACTTCACAATTTGGCTTCACTGCCACATATTTCCGTGGCAGGAGCGTGTGCTACGGCAACTCATGGCTCTGGAGACCGCAATGGGAATCTAGCCACGGCGGCCTCGGCGCTGGAAGTCATTACCGCCAACGGTGAGTTGCTCTCGATATCTAGTGGGAGTGATAACTTTGAAGGTGCTGTGGTTGGCTTAGGCGGACTTGGCATCGTTACGAAAATTACACTCAACGTTTCTCCCAGCTTTCAGATGCAGCAGGATGTTTATGAGAATCTACCGCTTTCGCAGCTCGAGAATCATTTCGATGAGCTTACTTCCAGTGGGTATAGCGTCAGTTTTTTCACGGAGTGGCGTGAGGGAATCATCAATCAAGTCTGGTTAAAGCGCCATATCCCTGATGGTGTTGCGATCCAGGCAGAGCCGGAGCTATTTGGTGCCAGGCTTGCGACGAAACATCTTCATCCCATCGGGGCGCTATCCGCCGAGAATTGTACGGAGCAAATGGGAGTCTGCGGTCCCTGGTTTGAGCGTCTCCCCCACTTCCGCCTGGAGTTCACGCCAAGCAGCGGCGAGGAATTGCAAAGTGAGTATATACTGCCTCGTCATCATGCCATCGAAGCTTTTCATGTGATTGATCAATTACGAGAATATATTTATCCGCTTATCCTAATCTCTGAGATACGTACCATTGCCGCGGACAATCATTGGATGAGTACCTGCTACGGACACGACTCCGTTGCTATCCATTTCACTTGGAAAAAGGATTGGGATAGCGTCAAACAAGTTTTGCCAATGATTGAAGACGGACTCGCGCAATTTGAGGCGCGCCCGCATTGGGGGAAATTATTTACAATGGAATCTTCGCGTTTGAAATCGCTATATCAGAAATTACCAGAATTCCGAGAGCTACTCCAGCATTACGATCCGCAAGGTAAGTTCCGAAATGCCTTTTTGGATAAGTACATTTTCTGAGGAATTGTCAGCGCAAAATCCTTTATGGTATCCTCGCGGACATGAACCCTATCGAATCTATTCTAGACCATTATCCTGCTCTCGTGATCGACGGCGCTCTCGCCACCGAATTGGAACAGCGCGGCTACGACCTGAAAGACGATCTGTGGTCGGCAAAGATTTTGCTTGAGCAACCCGAAGCCATTAAACAGCTCCATTACGATTACTTCAAATCCGGCGCGGACTGTGCGATCACAGCCAGTTATCAAGCCACCATGGAAGGTTTCATGAAGCGCGGCTTGAATGAACAGGAAGCGCTCGCTCTAATTCAAAAATCTGTAAAGCTTGCTGTCGAAGCGCGAGATGAGTTTTGGGCGGATGAAGCAAACCGCATTGGACGGGCCAAACCTTTTGTTGCCGCGTCCGTTGGACCCTATGGTGCATACCTCGCAGATGGATCTGAGTATCGCGGCAACTACGGCTTGACGGAAAAGCAACTGATGGATTTCCATCGTCCACGCATGAAAGCCTTGATCGAAGCAGGTGCAGACATCCTTGCCTGTGAGACCATTCCCTGCCTCATAGAGGCGCAAGCATTGGTCAAACTCTTGGAGGAATTCCACAGCATTTATGCCTGGATCAGTTTCAGTTGCCGCGACGAGACTCATGTTAATGAGGGACAACGATTAGAAGATTGTGTCCGGCTTGTCGAAGGGAGTCCGTTTATTGCGGCGGTGGGAGTGAATTGCACATCGCCAAAATTTATTCCATCCTTGATTCGCGAGGCAAAGAAGGGGACCAATAAACCTGTGCTGGTATACCCGAACTCCGGTGAATCTTATGATGCAACAAGGAACGATTGGGATGGGCATCCTGTATATGAATCATTCGGCGAAGAAGCAAAGGAATGGTTCCAAGCCGGTGCGCGTTTAATCGGCGGTTGCTGCCGCACAAATCCAGACGATATTCGAACGATTGCAAGCTGGGCACGTAAATAGATGTAGGGGCGGATCGCGATCCGCCCCTACAATTTATGGAGGTCATTCATGAGATCCGTCCGCATGGTGGAAACTGGCAAACCTTTAGAGTTACAAGAGATTCCGATTCCGATCTTAGGAGAGGAAGATATCCTGGTGCGAATACGGGCGGCGGGAATCTGTCATTCGGACGCGCATTACCGCGCTGGCAAATCTGCCATGGGTAAGCTGCCGATCACGCTCGGACATGAAATCGCAGGGGAGGTCGAATCAGTTGGTTCACGAGTAACAACGGTCAAACCAGGGGACCGAGTTGCTTTGCATTACAACATCAGCTGCGGAAATTGTTACTACTGCCAAAGCGGCAACGAACAATTCTGTCCCAGTGTGCAGATGCTCGGTCACCATGTGGATGGCGGTTACGCGGAATATATCGCCGTACCAGCCCGCAATGCAATTCCGTTGCCAGACGAAATTTCTTTCGAAGCGGGCGCCACGTTGATGTGTGCCTCGGCAACGGCGTTGCACGCTCTGCGTAAAAGCAGAGTCAAAGCAGGTGAAACGGTGGCAGTCTTCGGCGTCGGAGGACTCGGCTTGTCCGCCATCCAACTGGCAAAAGCGCTGGGCGTGGCGGAGGTCTACGCCGTAGATATCAAACAAGACAAACTCGAACTCGCCTCGGAATACAATGCGATCCCAATCGACGCGAGCCGATGTGATGCGGTCGAAGAAATCCACAAGCTGACGAAAGGCAAAGGCGTGGATGTCGCGCTGGAGATGATCGGTTTGCACAGAACGATGCAGCAAACTGTAGAGTCATTGGGTGCCATGGGTCGCGCCGTGATCGTCGGCATCAGCAAAACTCCTCTTGAGGTGAATCCCTACGCGACGTTGATCGGTCATGAAGCGGAGATTATCGGTTCGAACGATCATCTCTTAGATGAACTGACCACACTGGTCGATTTGGCACGCCGAAAAATTCTGGATACATCCCACGTGGTTTCACAGGTCATTCCGTTGGATGCAGAGCTAATCAATCAACGACTTGATGATCTTGAGAATTTCACCAGCGATGTGCGGATGGTCGTCGTACCTTAGTTTCCTTATCCATATCCTCAAACAATTGCGGATTAGAAAGTTTTGATTTATAGTCCGCCTTATGACAACTCCAAAAGTTACTCGCCCGAAATTCCCAAGGGGATACGTGGAGCACCCCGTTTCTTATGTGGACTGGAGCTGGGTTGCCGCGCAATTAACGGATTCCAAACACTATTGGCTGTGTTCCGTCCGCCCCAACAGCAGACCGCATGTGGTGCCGCGCTGGGCTGTGTACGTAGACGGAAAGATCTACTATGATGGCAGTCCTGAAACGCGTCATGCGCAAAATATCGCTTTAAATCCACATGTGACTGTGAACCTGGAAAGCGGCGATCATGTCATCATTTTGGAGGGGACATCTGGTCCTGCTGGAAAGCCAACGGCTGAGTTAGACGGTAAACTTGTCGACGCGTATCGCAAAAAATATGCTCAGGTTGGATATTCTCCTCAATCTGGACAATGGGATAACGGTGGGCTGTATGTGTTCACACCGCGTCAATGCATCGCCTGGACGTCGTTCACAGAAAACCCAACCAAATTTACATTTGACGAGTAAACATGATCGTACGAATGTGGCATGGCAGAGTACCCACATCGAAAGCACAGGCATATCGTGAATTTACGAATGCCCGCGCCATCCCTGATTATCAATCGGTGGATGGAAATCTAAGTGTCCATATTCTCGAACGGCAGGAGGCTGAGGTCACTCACTTCATCACACTCACGTTCTGGCGAGACATGGAGTCCATCAAAAGTTTTGCTGGCGAGGATGTGGAAGCGGCAAAATATTACCCTGAAGACAAAGACTATTTGCTTGAATTCGAACCTACAGTTGTTCATTATGAAGTCGTGGGTCAGTCGTAAATGTGGCTTTACATCGTTCAAGGCATTGGTTTCGGATTCGCCGCGGCTGCACAGCCGGGTCCGCTTCAAACCTATTTGATCTCGCAAGCCCTGATGAAAGGCTGGAAAAAGAGTCTTGCCTCCGCCCTAGCTCCATTGATCAGCGATGGACCGATCATCGCGTTATGTGTATTGGTGCTCAGCCAGGTTCCCGCCTGGCTTCAGCGCTTTCTATACATTGCAGGTGGATTGTTTGTCCTGTATCTCGCCTACGGCGCATATCAGTCGTGGAGGAAGTTTGACCCGCATCTTCCCTCCCCTGAAACAGGAACTCAGCAAACCATACTCAAAGCCTCGCTGACAAACGCTCTTGCGCCGGGAGCCTATATTTTCTGGACGCTGGTCACAGGTCCGATCTTGATTCGCGGCTGGCGCGAGACTCCGCTACACGGCATCAGCTTTTTGCTTGGTTTTTACATCACAATGATTTTGAGTCTCTGCACGATCATTATTGTCTTTGGCTTGGCGCGCCAACTGGGTCCAAAGGTAAATCGGGTTCTGCTTGGCATTTCTGCTATTGCGTTATTCTGTTTTGGCTTGTACCAGGTAAAGTTGGGGATTATGGGTTAACACCGCCACAACAGAAAATTGAAGGGATACTTCGAATTTCACCTGCTGTAATGTGAGGGAATGCATCTAGCCCAACATGATTGCGGCACTAGCCTTCCAAAATGACCACGGCGACTGCCACACCGTTTGCATGTGAAATGCTGACGTGGATATCTTTCGCCTCACAGTTATCGAAGCGCCTTTTCGCCTCGCCACTGATCGTGACATACGGTTTTCCCGTTTCCTCACTCAGTGTCTCAATCTCGGTAAATGTCACGCTTTGTCCGAGCCCCGCGCCGATGGCTTTCATGAATGCTTCCTTGACGGCGAACTTCCCCGCTAAATGTTCGGCCTGCTTACGATAGCGCTGGACTGAATCCATTTCGGCAGTCGTAAAGACTCGCCGATTGAACCCTTCCTCCCGCAGACTTTCCTCTATTTCACCGATATCCACAATGTCAATGCCAACCCCTATGATCATGAGAGATCAACACCCTTTTCTTGCGCTCTTGCTCTTACCAACTCCAAATCGTGGACTGCGCCCATTTTCTCAAAGATGGAAATCGCACACTCCAAATGTTCCCGCTGTTGCTCTGGAGAATCTTTTAACGCCGATCCCAGCCGGAGGCGAATCAATCCTTCCTCATACAGCACGTTGAACTTTTTCGCCGCATCCAACCCCTTTTGCCAGGTCCGAATAGCTAGGGAGGGTTTACCTGTCAGCCAATATCTCCAGCCCTGGTAATAAGCAAGATAGGCTTGCCCGATCGGAAAGATCTCTTTGAAAGTATGCAGGAGCTTAATTGCCTTCTCAGCTAGTTTTTGGAATTGCTCAGCCTGAGTTGTGCCATTCGGGTCTTGAAGTGCTTTTTCCCACAATTCAAAATAGACTTGTGCAACCGCAGAAAACCCAATATCCAGGGAATAGACAGTGGGCGATTTATTGGTAGCCAATTCCAGGACTCTGGAAGCAAAGGCAAGGGCGATCTCTTCGTTGCCTAGTTGCAGATGGGCGAGTGCAAGTTGTGCATTTGTATTGACAGAGGATGCGAAGTTGGGAAGCTCTTCCAGGATTTGAAGCGCTTCCTCGAGCATGGGAATGGCTTTCGTTTCTTCTCCGCGCCGGATGCTGATCGCAGAATATCCGAACAGCCCCCAACACTGTTGCAGCGGATTCCGTCTTCGGCGCGCGTCTTCCAACAAGGTCCATTCCGCGGTTTTAGCATAGTCGAGGTCGCCAGCGATCAAGGCGCTCTCCGCCAACAGATCCATGCTATCGCCCCATTGACGATAATCGCCCAACTCTTCGCACAGCGCTTTGGCTTCCAATGTTCGAGCGCGAACTTCATCCCATTTGCCAACAGTGATCTTGTAAACGCTTGTCACTACATTGATCGTGATCAGGTTGGACGGTTCATTCACCTTCTGGGCGATGGCAATGGCGCGGTCCACATACGCTTCTGCCAATTTGTGTATCTGCGCGAAACCGACCAGCACAGCCATGCTTGCGTAGGCTGTGGCGCGCTCCGGCGTTGTACCGGTCCGTTCTGCTTCGTTGAGGAAGCGCAATGCGGTATAAATGATCGGCAGCGTGTCGTTCGAATAGAAGTAGACGCGCGTCATGAATTCGTAGAGGCGGGCAACTTCACTTGCAATCTCACGTTCCTTTTCATTCGAGACCGAACCGATGTAACGAGCAGGGAAGGTGCGATGAAATGCCTGACGAATGACCTGTGGTAACAATCCCAGCGCAAGTTGAAAGTTGGAGTTCGGAATCGGACTATCCAATAACCTCAACGCTTCACGCACATGGATGTCGCAGTCGGGAAGAGAACCCAGCCCGTAATAGGCTAGTCCAATACGGCTGTGCCAACGCGCCCGGCGGATTTGTTGATCGCGCTTCGATTGTATATTTTCCAATTTCGGGAGTCTGTCTTCCGCTTCCAAAGCCTGCGTAAAGAATTGGATCGCCTCCTGGTTGGCATAGTTATTCATTGCCTGGTCGCCGGCTTTTTCCAGATATTCCAATGCCTTGCGAATAGCGAGATGATTGTGCGCTGAATCAGGCAGCTCCGCGGCTTGCACCCAGTGATATGCCAATAGACTATAAAATGATTCGATGTTATTTTTGTTGCTCTCTTCGAGCCATTCAGCAACTGCCTGATGCAATTGCCGTCGCTGCGAATACAGCATCAGGTTGTATGCCACTTCCTGGGTGACAGCATGCTTGAAAATATAGGCGAGGTCTGGTGCATCAGCATCCACAAGTGTGAGGCTGAGACGCGTCAGATTCTCCATGTAATCACGGAGCGCAGGTTTATCCGCTTCGATGGGATGGATCGCCTGCAGGACACGAAAGGCAAAGATGCGCCCAATGACGCTGGCAACTTTCAATGTCAATTGTTGAGCGGGGTCGAGACTATCGATGCGGTTGGTGATCGCAGCTTGCAGCGTATCCGGCAGTGTCACGTCTTCAAAATTCACGAGGCGCGAATAGACACGACATTCCTGATTCTCGATGATCAGGATACCTGAATCGCGCAAGGCATAGGCAAGTTCCTCTGCGAAGAACGGATGTCCCTCGGACTTCTCGCGGATCAAACGACCGATCATCGGCGGGATGGATTTGACTCCGAGCCGTTGACAGACCAGGGCTTCGACATCGTCGAGCTTCATCGCTTCCAGTTTGATCAGACGCGTCTCTGGAGTCCCCAGCATCTCCTTGAACTGAATTGGAGCCAGGTCTGGTAATGGACGCGTATTCAACGCAAGCAACAAGGGTCGCACTTTCTGTTGAACGTCCAGCAGCAGCGCCCACGAAGCGGAGTCAAACCAGTGCAAGTCTTCCATGACGAGCACAAGTGGGTGCTTTCGTGCTTCAAAGGAAAGCAAGCTGACCAATAATTCACGGATGTTGCCGCCGCGAATTTCACCCGTCATCGCAGAAGTTAATTCATTATCCGGAATTTGAATCGGCAGGACAACATCCAGCAGTGGTGCATAACGCGCCAAATCGGGATCCGCTTCCGTCAACTTGGAAACGACACTGCCACGAATGATATTGCTTGTCTCTTCTGAATATTCGGCTTTGGCAACCAGATCTTCGATCTGGAATATTTTATTGAACACAGGTCGCCAGGCAAAATAGGGATTATTCTTCTCGATCGAATCCCCTGCCCCGCGGAATAGATTCGCGTCCAGCGATTCGGCCTGGCGCACGAGATCTTCAAACAGACGCGATTTTCCGATCCCTGCTTCCCCTTGTACGATAATTGTCTGATGTGGTTCGCCGCGCGAAAATTCCTGCAAAGCGTTGGCAAGCAGATCCTTCTCTTCCTGACGACCGATCAATTCGGTCTTCGGGCGGATGACGCTCTTTTTCAAATCCAGTGGATGGAAAACCTCCACCGCCTCCGTTCGTCCCTTGACCACTTGGGGCGGCAGCGGTTCAAACTCGATCGAATCTTTGGCACTGTCATAGGTCGCGCGGTCGCAGAGAATTGGCACGCCATATTTTTCAATGAGGCTATACATCTTGCCTGCCGCGCCCATCAACCGCGCCGACATGTTGACTGCATTCCCAATGATCGTGTATTCGCGGCGCGATTCATTTCCGACCGATCCACAGAAAATACGCCCGGTTGTAACGCCGATGTAACTGCGGACGCTTTGCTGTTTCAATTCTCTGCGAATCATCATGGCGGCTTGCACGGCGCGTGACGGATCATCCTCATGAGCGAACGGCGGTAGCCCTAACGCGGCGACAATCGTAATTCCCTTGTCATCCACGTTGATTTTGTTGATCGAACCCTCATAGCGATAAATGGAACGTTGAACCAAGCGCGCAATACTCTGGGATGTTTCCAGTTTTGTATTTTGATCGATATCCGGCAGGTTAATGAAAAGCACGCCCACGCGCCGGAGTTCTGCGATCCAACTGCTTTGTCCAGCAGAGAGTCTATTGATAATGGCGCCCGGAATATAAGCACGCAGAGAATTCCCCGCGTTGTCAGGAATTTGAACTTTGTTATACGAGGCAAACACCGAAGACGGCTTGTTCAGGTGGTCCAATCGTCCGCCCTGCGCGATCGCGTCCTTCAACTCAAATTCAATCGGGTTACCAACACTGTCGTTACGGATCAGTCTCCAGGCGCTGGGTGTGATCAGGATCTCGCCCGCTTTTGCCAGTGTATTGGCAATACCCAATTCAATCAGAGGATTGCCCGCAAGCAAAAACTCCCAGCGACTGAACACGCCACCTACATGCGCAGCTGTGATATTGCCTGTGCTGATGGCAAGCTTGAGGTAAAGACTGGCATCTTCCACTTTGTAATTACTCAAACGCTCACGGACTGTGATCGCACATTCCGAGGCGCGCATGGTCCACTGCCATTGATCGGCGCGAGAGATAGCAATTGAAGCGCCTGTCCCACCGGCAGAAAGATCGTCCGCCACGATGGGCCATACCGCAATGACGGCGTCCCCGGCAAACTTGACCACATCCCCACCATAATCGTGGATAATATCAATCAGTTGTCCGAAATATTCGTTCAAGATGCGCGCTAACGTTTCCACGCCTGTAGGTCCGCGCTCTGCCAGATGTTCTGTGAGCACTGTGAAGCCCGAAATATCCGCAAACAGAATCGCCGCCTGCATATCTTCGGCAACGGGTGATTCGATCGGCGAAGGATCGATGGCGACTCTATTTTGAATCAACTTGGGAACATAACTGGCGAGAAGCTCCGTCAGTGTGGGGTTGGACATTCAAGCTCCGGTTCCATTTAGCAATATGGTTTCAATATGATACCTCCACTCCACTTTTTATGCGAGAGAATCAATAAGCCTCCGCTCATGAATTACGGAGGCTTATCAGAAAGCAAGATGTTGAATTACTTGAGTTCGAACAAATGGAGATTGGTCATCTCACAGCGCGTGCCGTAATCCTTATTTGTGCCGGAGAGAACGGTAAGCCCAACATCGCCCTGTAGAATTCTGCTCTTAGCCAGGGTGTATCTTCCAACCAGATCGTTATTCACCAGCACATAGGAATCTATACCGTTGACAACCAAAGTAAAGTCTGCCTCCGCCGGATTGTCAAATTTCACGCGTCCGGTTCCGCTTGTTAGTCCTACAAAACGGGCGTAGCTGCCATAACTACTATCGGCGTCCAGAAAAATGATTTTGCTTCGATCCAGGAATACGGCGTAGTGTCCCTGATCGGGTTGGATCGCAAAAGCAAACCCACAGCCAGATTCGTCCGCGTTTTTATAGGCACTCATCCACTTGAAATGCGCGCTCATGGCAAATTTGGAGACGTCTCTACCCAGAGGCAGCCAGTTGTACCAACCTAATTGTGCCCACTCATATTCAAAATCATCGAACTCTTTGACATTTCCATCTGTACTCGCTACATAATCCAAATCATAATAGGATTGAATCTCCTGATGGAAGCCTTCAAATTTTTGGGTGGCTGCGAGATTGGGCGTGGCAGTGGGTCGCGGCGTGTTGGTTGGCACCAAGGTTTTGGTTGGTGTCGCTGTAATTGTTGCAGTGGCAGTGGGCGGATTAGGAGTGTTTGTCGGAGTAGGCGGCGGAGCAAAGGTCGAACAGGCACTGGATACAATAAGTAATAGAAGTAAAGTGATTGACAATAAGATAGTTGTGATCTTGCGTTGCATATTTCCTCCTCGAAATACGATGAATGAAAACCAGGACAATCATAGACTCTTATCGAAAATCAGAGAAGTGAGCAAAGTCATTGATTTGTCTATCCTATTTATAGGTTCCAATCCCAACGAGATAAAACGAAATCGCTTAGAATATCAACAACTAAATCGAGGAGAATGAGATGCAGTTATCTGAGAGTGTCCGTAAGCAGGTTTTGAGGTTTCAGCAAACGGAAATTACCGAGCATCATATCTACAAGCGTCTTGCCAGACGGATCAAATCGCCTGAGAACGCCAAGATTCTCGCCCAAATTGCAGAGGATGAGCTTCGGCATTACAACGGCTGGAAACAATATACAAAACAGGATATTGAGCCGCGCTGGTTATTTGTCTGGTTTTATTACCTTTTGAGTATGGTTTTTGGGTTTACATTTGGCGCCAAACTTATGGAGATGGGAGAAGAAGTTGCACAGGGTAATTATGCTGCGATCCGAAAGGAAATCCCCGAGGCGGAAAAATATGAACATGAAGAGGATGTCCACGAAGAGCAGCTAATCAGTATGCTGGATGAGGAACGACTCCAGTACGCGGGATCGGTGGTACTCGGACTCAATGATGCGCTCGTGGAATTGACCGGTGCTCTCGCGGGGCTGACACTCGCTCTGCAGAACGAGAAATTGATCGCCCTTTCAGGACTCATCACCGGTATTGCTGCATCGCTATCCATGGCAGCCAGCGAATATTTATCCACGCGTTCAGAGGACACCGGCAAGCATCCCGTACGCGCCGCCATCTACACCGGCATTGCTTACATTATCACCGTTGCATTGCTGGTACTGCCTTATCTGATTATTCAAAACTACATCCTTGATTTGATCATTGCCCTGACAACCGCTGTCATCATCATTGCGGTCTTCAATTACTATATTTCGGTTGCAAAAGGCGAGTCGTTCCGCGAACGTTTTCTGGAGATGGCAGGCTTGAGCCTGGGCGTCGCGCTTTTCTCCTTTATCGTCGGATACTTCATCCGCCAGTGGCTTGGAATAGATGTTTAACCTGTAGGGGCGGATCGTCGAAGATACTCGCAGAGTGCGATCCGCCCCTACAAATTTATCTTATGAAAATTCTTACTGTTGATATTGGCACCGGCACACAGGATATTTTCCTTTATGATTCGAATCTCGATATCGAGAACGGATTTAAGCTCATTCTGCCCTCCCCCACGATGATGGTGCATCGTCGTCTCAAACAGATGCTGCCATCACGAACGCCAATTCTTCTCACAGGTCATCAAATGGGTGGCGGACCCTCTGCCTGGGCAATCGAAGAATACGCCCGCGCAGGCGTTCCCGTTTACATGACAGCAGACGCGGCAACAACTATTAATGATGAACTTGAGAAAGTGGAGGCACTGGGAATCAAGATTGTTTCAGAAGATGAAGCAAACGGTCTAAAGCCTGCCCTGAGCAACGCCGAAGGGTCCACGGTCCATCGTCTAGAATTGAAGGATTTTGATTTCCCCGCCATCTCCAAAACCTTTGAAGAATATGGCGTTTCCCTAAAAGACTTAGGTGCCATCGCGGTGGCTGTCTTCGATCATGGGAATGCTCCGGCAGGGGTTTCCGATCGACAGTTTCGATTCGATTATCTTGACGAGCGGATTCGAGCGAAGAATTCCCTTTCCGCGTTTGCTTATCTTTCCACAGAGATTCCTGAAATTATGACGCGTCTGCAATCGGTGGCAGACTCAGCGCGTGAGTTACCTTGTCCATTAGTGGTGATGGACACCGCGCCAGCCGCGGTTTTAGGCGCTGATTTTGATCCGGTAGTTTCCCAACGAAAGCAGAAGATCATTTGCAATGTGGGTAATTTCCATACGCTGGCGTTTCGTCTTGGAGAAAAAGGTATCGATGGTGTTTTCGAGCATCATACTGGTGAGATTGACTTGATCAAGCTGGAATCGTTGTTGCAAAGATTAGCCGATAGCTCCCTCAAACATCAAGACGTATTCAATGACATGGGTCACGGTGCATTAATGTATTCGGATGAGGTTTTTGAATTTGGGAAAGATGATTTCGACGTGGTGGTGACGGGACCGAGAAGATCGATGTTTCGTGGTAAGGACTATGGACCATCGACGATGGACCATGGTCACCTGCGCCCGTACTTCGCTACTCCCTTCGGCGACATGATGATCTCCGGTTGCTTTGGCTTGCTGGCGGCAACAGCGGAGGTCATGCCCGATTTAGCGGAAACCATTTACGGGTCGCTTAGAGGCGAGGGCGGACGCGGCGTAGCTCCGTGGGATAATCCTGCATAACAAGGAGATATGATGAACCAACACTTGCATCT
>WNFZ01003928.1_pt1 | contig 13874 bp, 2 predicted proteins | sample 5400081 | NCBI WGS metagenome assembly WNFZ01 (sample SAMN13153365, study PRJNA577476) | soil metagenome | isolation source: 80 cm soil or saprolite under grassland replicate 1 | place: USA:California | collected 2016-06-15
CGGCCGGCCGGGCCGGCCGGGGCGGCCGGGGCGGCCGGGGCGGCCGGGGCCGGCGGGGCCGGTAGCCTGCCGAACTCGTTGAGGTCGAAGACCCGCACCTCCGGCAGCCAGTCCACCTGCAGGGTGGCCCACACCTGGTTCCCGATGTCGATCGCGATCTTGTCCGAGACACCGGACAGCGTGTCCTGCACGCTGTGCGGGGTGGACCGCGTGTACCTGGGGGTGATCGCCGGGGTCAGCTTGTGCAGTGCGTCCTCGTCCAGCTTGACCGGGAAACCCAGCTTGACCGCCAACGACCAGTTCCCCAGCAAGCTTCTGGCATCGACGGTCTGCTTGTGGCCCAGCTGCGCTTCGGCCGCCCCCTGCTGGTAGGTGTAGGCGTGGTCGGTGCGGCCGACCGAGACGACCAGCGTCACCCGCGCCTGCAGGTAGACCTCGATCCGGGTGTCCTGGTACGGGCCGAACTTCAGCCGGCTGTGCCACAGCAGCCGGGGGCCGGCGGCGAAGTCTCTAAACCGCTGGCTGACCGTCTTCAACCGGCCGTTCAGGTCGTCCCGCTCGGTCGCCTGCAGCGCCAGCACCCCACGCTCGCCCATCTGCTCGTCCAGCGCGGCTGCCAGCCCGCTGGTGTCTACCGCGTAGAAGGCGTTCGGCGGCAGCCTGGCGGCGGACCCGCCGGCCGGGTCCGGGATCCACTCCTTGCCCGGCTCCGGAGCCACCCGGCTGTTACCCACCTGGACGGTCGGCAGCGTGGTACGGGTGGGCAGCGTATACAGCTTCGCCGTGCTGTATTGCCCGCTGTCGCGGAGTTGCATCTGCTGCTCGTCGTCGGCGGCGACGACCTCGCGGGTCAGGTCCTCCGGGACCTGCAGCCGGGCGGGCACCACGAACTCCGGCGAGGTCTCCTGCTTCTTGCTGATCGTGGTCCGCACCGGGCCGGACTCCTCGTCGGTGCCCGGGTAGCCGCCGGGCATCGGCCTGGTCCGCTGCAGCGTCTCCTCCACCGCGGTGACCATGAAGCTGAACTGGCCGTCGAACTCCGCCAGCCAGTCCGCGCCGGCGGCGATCCCGCCGCTGACCCCGTAACCGCCGGATTCGGTGGTGGCCCAGGCCTTCGACAGCCTCGGCATGATCCCGCCGTCGATCCCGGTCAGCTTGCCGCTGAAGACCGACTTCTCACCCGTCCCGCTGGGGAAGAAATCCAGCGGGTCGACGTCGATTCTGGTCTCCCGCGCCGCGGACCGCTTCAAATCGGTGGAGGTGCCGGCGAAGGCCTCCAGCACACCACGGTAGGTCTGCTGGTAACGGAAATCAGTCCGGCCGTAGGACGCGTCGAGTTTCACCACCAGATGCGAGTCCGAGACGACGCTACCCGGGTCGACCAGCACGATCTCGTCCCGGGCCACCACCTCGGGCATCTTCCCGGCCAGGTCGACCGGGTTCCACGCGTTCCAGATCTTGACCAGGTTGCCGTACCCGTCGAGCCACCCCTCGCCGAACCGCACCCGGGAGTCCATCCGCGGCCGCGGCCCCGCCAGCGGCGGATCCTCCACCGTGATACCCGGCAGGTATTTCGGGAAATGCTGCACCACCCAGGCCACCGTCTGGTCGAACACGTCGATGGCCTTGTTATCCCAGTGGCTGACCTTGCTGGTCGGCGGCAGCCAGCCGTGGAACAGTTCCGGCAGCAGCAGCATCCGGTACGGGTCGGTGCGCCGCCGCTGCTCCTCGGCGGCCAACCGCTCCGCCCGGTCCTCCTGCGACTCATTACCCGGCACTGTCAGCGAGTCCGCCGGCGGCCGGTACGGCCGGGGCGGCAGCTTCGCCGGCGGCCCGTCGCGGTCCAGCTGCCGGTGGACCACCGCCAGCTCCGCAGTCCGCTCCGCGCCGGTGGTGCTGCGGACGGTCACCCGGACCCGGTAGGGCGACCGCGACTGCGGCTCCCGGATGTACTTCGCGGTATGCGACGCCGCCCCGCCGATATTGCTGCCCGGTGCGGTCAACGACACCTGCCGCCGCCAGGTCGCCGGCAGGAAATTCAGCAAAGAACTAAACGGCGTGGTCAGGTACCTCGCCCCGAACACACCATTCGGGGACCACGAGTCAACCACCGTCCGCGGCAGGCCCGCGGCATTCCCGAAAGAGTCGCTGAGGACAGGCCGGGTGAAGTCATCGCCCGTCGAGTACGGGTCGGCGACCTCCACGAACTCCGCGGTGAACCACAACACGTCCCGCACCCACCGGCCCGACTTGTCCCGCTGCGCCAGCTTCGGAGACGGCAACCCGCCGGTGAACATCCGCTCCAGCCCACCACCCTTGAGACTGCTGACCGTCAGCAGCCGCCGCAACACTTCACGGCTTTCCGAACCCGGGGCGGTCAGCGCCGGATCCAACACCTGCAACGCCGCCTCCCGCAGCCCCGCCGACCCCGCCACCGCCGCCGGCCACGAGTTACGCGGCGGCCGGCCACCGGCCCGGCGCACCCCCGAGGAGCCAACCGGCCCCGACGACCCAGCCTGCCCCGACCCGGTCGGCGGCGGCCACACCCCCGCCGGCAGCGACGGCACCGGACCACCGGCACCCTGCCGCCCGCCAGCACCCTGCTGCTGCCCGCCGGCACCCTGCTGCTGTGTGCCGGCGGCCGGCTGCCCGGCGGCACCCTGCTGCCCGGCGGCACCCTGCTGCTGCCCGCCGGCACCCTGCTGCCCGCCGTCGGCCGGCTGCCCGGCGGCGGCGGTGACCTGGTGGTGGTAGGTCTCGATCCCGGCGGTGGTGGCCTCCGGCCGGCCGGTCAGCCCAGCCCACAACGCTGAGGTAGCCCCGCGTGGCTGGCCCGCCCCGGTGTACCACTGGTCATCCGGCCGGCCGGTCCGCACCGGCCGGTCCCGCCACCGGGTGACCTCCCGGGAGTACCGCAGCAGCAGCGCACCGTCCAGCGTTGCGGCCTGCGCGGTGGCCGGCGTGGCGTCCTTCTGCACCGTGACGACCACACCGGCGTCGTGCAGGAAGTCGACCGACCGGTACGAGGAGCCCTGCTCGGTCGTGTTCGTGGTGGACCCGTCCGAGATATCCCTGCTGATCGTCTGGTTCACCAGCGGAGCGCTGCCGGTCAGCGTGTAGGACGCCGACGGCGTCTCCTCCGAGCGGATGCCCTTCGCACCGGTCACCGCCAGGCTGCCGGTGGCCGCGGTGCTGTACGCGCGGGACGTGCCGGTCCCCACGCTCGCCTCGTGCGCCTGCCGGGTCCGCACCTCCTCCTTATCCGGCTCCCGCGGCAGATCCCCATGCCGGTCCGGGTCCAGCACCCGGCCCTTCGGGTCGGTCACCTGCTGCCAGTTACCCAACTGCACGCTCACCGTCGGGTAGTAGACCCCCTTGCTGGTCGTGATCGGCCGCAGCGGCAACTCGTCGCTGTGCGCCTGCTCGAAATCCGCCATCGAGAAAGACGACGCCAACTGCTGGTCCAGATCCGCCTCCACCTGCCCGCGGACCGCCGGGTCCACCTGCTGGACCACCAGCCGGCGCACCATAGCCAAAAACCGGTCATCCACCGGCTCGACGGTGTGCGCGTCGGTCGCCTGCCAGTCCAACTCGGCCCGCACCGCATACTCCGGCGGCGCGAAAACCCGGTTCCGGTCCGCGTCGTCGGCATCCCGCACCTTCTGCGACACCGCCGGCGCCGGCCGACGCTCCGGACGCGGCCGGGTGACCGGCCGCTCCTCCACTTTAGGCGGAGGCGGCGGAACCAGCACACCGGTGCGCACATGCTCCAGCGGAGGAACCGTGACGATCTCCGGCAACATCACCGACGGCCGCCGCCCACCCGGCGGCTGCGGCAACACCACCGACCGCCGCCGCTCCGCGGCCACCGACGCCCGCCGCTCCCCCGGCGGCAGCTCATCCCCCGACCACGGCGGCGGCGGCGGCGGTGACGACGCCCGCCGGGTAGGCCGCACCGCCGACGGCCGCCGCTGCTCGGCCGGCCCCGCCGCCGGGGACAGCAGCAGCGGCGTCGGCTGCTCCGGCACCCCCGGCGGCACCGGCGCCGGGGCCGCCGGCCCACCCCGGACGGCCGCCGCCTCCGCCCGCCACGCCGCGGCGTCGACCAGATAATCCAACCGCTGAACGTCGACATCCGCCGCCGGCACCTGACCGGCCGAGGTCAACGCGCCACCGACCACCCGGTTGAAATCCGCCGCCGCCGCCGCCACCTGCCCCGCGGCCTGCAGGACGGCATCCGCCTGCGCCTGGTCCTCCAGCCGCGCCGGCCCGTCCGGCAACCGACCAAGCCGGGCCGCCTCCCACACCGCCGTCTGCAACGCCGCGGCCGCCTCCCGCACCGCCGCCACCGCCGCATCGGCCACCCCCGGCAGCGCGGCAACCTCGGCCACCCGCTGCCGCACCGCATCCACATCCGGCATGTCCCGCAGCAGCACCAGCGAATGGTCCAGGCTGTCGTACCTGACCTCCATCTCATCGGCCAACCGGTCCAGCCGCCGGCTGGCGGCCTCCAAGGCGGCCAACCGGTTCGGGCCGACCAGCGGCGGCGGATCAGCCGCCCACCGCTGCGCCGCCCGCGCCCCGTCGGCCGCCTGGTCGAACTCCTCCCACTGCCGGTCCAGCTCAGCCTGCGCCGTCTGCTGCCACCACCCCGGCAGCCGCGGCATCAGCAACTCCACCCGGCTGCGCGCCGTCGCCAACGTCGACCAGTACCCGTCCAGCTCATCACTCAGATACTTCGCCGCCTCAGCATTCGCCGCCTCAGCATCCGACGACACCTGCCGCGGCCGCAGCGTGTCCCACCCGATACTCGGCGGCTGCCCACCCAGCCGCGCACCCTCGTAATGCTGATAGTCCAACACCAGCACAACCCGGCTATCCAACGCCTCCGCCGCCCCCGCCGGCCCCACATACACAACCTGCTCCGGATACACCAACGCCATCGGCACACCCAACTCACCGGCCAACACCCGGGCCAGCCGATCGGCCACCAGCCAGTTCCACACCCCAAGCTGCCGGATCTCACTTAGCCACTGCTGCTGCTGCGTCAGCCAATCCCGACCCCGGTACGGGAACAACCCCGCCCACTGGCCCGGCAACCCCCGATTAGCAACCTCGAAATCAGCCGCCAACCGGTCAGCCAGCCAATTCCGCAGCACCTGCATCGCATCCCGCGACGGCACACCACCCGAGTCGAACAACGGCCGGTCCTCCGCCCACCCGGCCGGATCAAACACATGCCGCCACAGATACCCCTCATTCACCAGCATCAGCACCCCGGCGTAAAACCGGTCCTCCGCCTGCACCTCATCCGGCAGCCCAACCAGCCCCAGCCCATGCCGGGTCAGCACCTGCTGCACCCTGCCCCGATTCACCGGCAGCAACCCCACCGGCCACGGCGGGGTTGCCCCCACCTGACGGGCCCGGCGCACCGGCTGCGGCCCAACCACCGGCCCGGTCACCTCCGGCTCGGTCACCTCCGGGATCTGCGACAGGCCCGGGAACGCCTCCATCGGGGACGGCCGCCGCTGGGTCGCCGCGGCGGCCTCCGCCGCCTGCCGCAGCTCGACCAAACCCTGCGTGATCCGGTCGACCGCCTCCCGCCGCCGCTGCCCCCGCAGCGGCTCGGGGATGTCGTCCTCGTAGCCCCGGTCCAACACCTCCACCCGCCGCCCGACCAGCCCGTCCACCCGCTGCCGCAGCGCGTCCTGCCGCGGCTGCGGCACCCCGGCGAGCGCCGCCCTGGCCTCAGCGAGCGCCGCCGTATAGCGCCGCTCGCCGGCCGCCACATGCGCCTCGAACCGCAGCTCCTCCAGGCCGATGTTGATCTGACGCAGCCTGTCCATCCGCTGCTCACCCCGGAACGGAGCCTGCAGGTCCGCCCGCCAGGAGTTGCCCAGCGTGGCCGCCGCCGGCCGGTCTGCCTCCAAGCCCAACCGCCGCTGCGTGAAGGACTGCTGCTGGTTCTCCGGCAGCTGCCCGATCAGCTGGTCAAGGCCGGCACGCACGCTGCCGAAATGGTGGCCTGTCGCGTTCACGTACATCTGGAACGCTCCCTGCGCCTCCTCGTCGCTGCTTGCCCGCAGCGGCGTGTAGGCGCCCCAGGTATCGCCTGTCTGCCTGCTGTCGTTCCACCGGCCGGCCCGGTAATGGTTCGGGGTGCGGACCAGCACCAGAGCCCGTTGCAGGTCCGGCACCCCAGCCGGGCCCAGAGCACGGGTGTAGTTGTACTGCACCAGCAGCATCGGCACGCCCAGCTCGCGGGCCATGACCTCGGCCACGCCATCGCCGATCTGGTTGTTCCAGTGGGTGCGGATGATCTGAATCCACTCCCGCTGCTGCTCTACCGGGTCCCGGCCGGGGTCGTAGACGAAGTAGGCGCCATACCGGGACGGCAACCCCCGGTTCGCGACGTCGAAGTCCCGCCGCAGCCGATCCGCCAGCCACTCCCTCAGCCATTGGATCTCCTCGGCCTCGCTTTCCGGTGCGATCCCGCCGAAGACATGCGTGCTGAGATACCCGAACTGCCCGGCCATCCGGAACAGGCGGACAACACTACGGAAGTAGCAGTCGTCGTCCTCGTCGACGTCGAGCGGATCGATTCTCATGTCGCGCATTCGGTTATCGAACTCTTGTCGGTCAAACGACTCCGGCACATCCTGCAGCGACTCCCGGGCCGCCCGCTTCAGGTCCTGCTGGAAAATCGCCTCCGCCTCCTCCTCGGGCAGCTCCCGCAGCGACTCCAGCATCGCCCGCCGCAGGTCCCGCCGGAAAATCGCCTCCGCCTCCTCCTCAGACAGTCCGGCCCGGTCGGATCTGGTGGGCTGGTGTGGTGTGGCGTGGCGCTGGTACCAAGGTCCCTGGTCTTGCCAGATGGGGGTTTGTGGGTTTCGGGGGAGGCTGTAGCCAAGGGCTGTGGGCTGGTCGGGGTTGGTCGGTGTCCAGCGCTGGTACGGGCTGGGGATGGTGGCCAGGCCGTGCCGGTCGAGTTTGTAGGCGACGGCGGTGCCGGAGGCGCTGATGTAGGCCAGGTCGCGGGTGGCCCACACGTCGACCGGTCCGCCGCGCAGCTCGCTGAGCCGGTGGGTGAGCCGGTGAGGCAGGCCGGCCCGGCCGGCTTCGCAGACGATCAGGCTGACCTTGGTGAAGGGCAGGTCGCCGAGCAGGTCGTGGAGCACCTCGGCGAGGTCCGTGAGCGGTACCTTCTGGTCGTGGAGGTAGATCTTGCCGTTCCGGCCGTCGGCGTGCACGCGTACCTCGTCGGGTTCGACGATGCTCCGTTCCGCCGCCGCCGTGATGATCTTGTTCAGGCTGGGGTTGCTGCTGGGCAGCACGATGTTGCGCAGCCCCGGCCCGACTCGTGCCGCCCGAGCGCGCAGTTCCGCCCGGGTCAACGGTGCCGCGTCGGGTCTGATCCGCACGGGGGAGGGGATCAGCGGCCCGCCGGCGAGGTTGTCCCGGTGAACGGCGGCGCGCAGGTCCGCCGCGGTCGGTGCCGGCCGCTCGGAGTCCACGGCGGTCCACTGTGGATCGGCCGGGTCCGGCGACTGCGGCAGCGTCCCGGGGTCCGGCTTGGCCGAGCCGACCGGCTGCCCTGGCGGCGTCGCCGATCCGGCGGCCGGCGCGTCGACCGCGCGGGGCTCTCGCTCGTCGGGTTGATTCGTGTCCGTCCGTGGACCGGCCTGCGACCCGCTGAGGGCTCCCTGCTCCCAACCTGTCTGCGATCCGGTGTCGCCGTTGGGCGGGGCCTGAGGGGGGTGCACGACCGGCGGCGCGGGCGGGGCCGGGAACATGTGGTCCGCGGCGGGTGTGGCTTGGCGGATGCGGTCGACCAGGTGCCGCACGTGGGCCTCGGAGGGCGCGGTGTCCTCGGGTGAGGTGCCCAGCGCGGTCGTGCCGAACGCGGTGAACAGTACGTGGTCGGGTGCGTCGGTCCAGACGTCGTCGGTGTCGGGGTCGTCGGGTCGGACGCGGTGCACCATGATGATCGGCGCGGTGTCGTCGTCGGCGGCGGCTCGTTCCCAGCGGATCCGGACTGGTGGACGGCCGTCGGTGTGCCGTTTGGCGTCTCCGGCGAAACTCCATGCCGCCTTGCTGGTGGCGGCGGCGCGGGCGGCGAAGGCGGCCAGCTCGGCTTGGCTCAGCGGGGTGTCGTCGCCGGGGCTGGCGGCCAGCCGGTGGCGCATGACGATGTCGAGGACCTGGCCGGGCCGCACTGGGAGGGTGACCGTTTGGGCGTGGAAGGAGTAGTGCCGCCCGTCGTGGTCGCCGACGACCATGACCGGTCGAGTTCCCCCTGCGGTCAGGTCCGGGGAGGTCTTGGCAGGTGCGGTGTCGGCGATCGCTGGAGCCGGGGTTGTCGTTCGGGGTGCGTGGATGCGTTCGATGACGGCGTGGGCGTCCTCGACGGTGGGGCGGCCGTGCTGGGGGGCCTTGCCGGGTGGTGGCGGGCCGAGCAGGGGTTCGTCGACGAGCAGGCGGCGCAGCACGTCGTCGTCGGTGTCGAGGGAGATGCTCGTGCCGGTGGTCGCGGCCGGCGGTTGGGTCCGGTGCACCGTGACGTCGTAAGTGACTGCGGCGATGTCCGCAGCGGGCTCGGGGTCACCGGGCCGGTGGGCGTTCCAGTCGATGACCAGGAGCCGGTGGCTGCCGGCGTCGTGGAGGTAGGGCAGCGTGTTCCATTCCTTGTCCACCTGGGACTGGATCCGGTCGGCGAGGGCGGTCAGCTCGCGTTCGGTGACCGGCTCGGCGTCGGCGGTCGACGGGTTCAGCCGGACGTGCAGGGCGGCGACGACGACGGCGGTGTGATGTCCGGGTGGGACTGTCGCGCCGTGGTGAGGGTCGCCGCGCGGGGTGTGCGCGATCGTGGCGGTGCGGGCCTGGAAGGCGCGCGGGCCGGCCGGCCCGGGTCTGCCGCCGGTCGTGGCCGGCACGGTCCAGGCTCGTTTCGCCAGTTGTCCGGCGGCGGCGGTGAGCAGGTCGTCGTGTGGGGGTGGTGCTGGTGTGTGGGTTTGGGCGAGGAGTTCGGCGACGGCGACCGATCCCCAACTGGCGAGTTTGCCCAGCGGCTGCGCCGGTGCGCCCGCGGCGGGGACGGCGAGCACGAAGCCGGGTTGGCCGTCTGGTTTGGTGTCCTGCCAGCGCAGTTGGACGACGTGCGGATGGCCGTGGACGAGCGCGGGCGGCAGGGTCTTCAGCTGCTGGTTCAGTTGGTCGAGTTGCGCCTTGGCCGCTGCCGCGGCGGCGGCGAGTGCTCCGGGGGGGACGGCGGCTCCCGGTTCGGGTACGACCGCGACGGGGAGGGTCGCCTCGACGACGACGGTGGTCTTGCCGGTGTCGGGGTGGGTGAGGGGTACCCGGCGTACCTGGAGTAGGGCGGCTGGTTCGTGTCCGGCCGGCCAGGACAGCCGGTCGATCCAGTCCAGCCAGGCCTGCGCGTGTGGCTCGGGCGGGTTGGTAGCCTCGGGATCGGGGTGGTCGAGCGGTACCGGCAGCAGGCCGGAGTCGACGGCGATCGTGCTGGCTGGGGCGTTCGGCCGGGCGTGGTCGAGGGCCTCGTTCCATTCCGCCGGCCAGCCGTCGAGGGCCGGTTCGCCGGTGCCGCCGGCAGGGGGTGTGGGGTGGGGCGGTGGTGCCCAGGTCGTCGGGTTGACGATCGCGGGCGGGGGCAGCCAGCCGTCCTTCGGCAGCGCCGGGGTGACGGGGGCTTCGGCGGCGGTCGCCAGGTCGGCCAGCCGGGCTGCGGCGTCCGCTGGCAGGCCGGCGGTAGTGGCGTTCGCGTCGAGGCCGAGGATGTCGCCGACGGCGTGCTGGAGCAGGCTGGTCGGGTTGGTCAGGGCGTGCTGGTCGATCCGCAGTTGCGGGATCGGGCCGTCGAGGAGGTGCGGGCCGGTCAGCCGGCCGACGATCGGCTCGAACTTCACCCGGACGAAGGTGCCGTCGCCGGCGTGCTGTGGGGTGCCCCAGAGGGTGGCGGCGTGGGAGCGCATCGTGTCGGCCAGGTTGGTCAGGGCGGCCGGGGTCACCTTCGGGCCGGCTGCCGGTCGGGGATCAGCTGGGCGCGTACGGTGTATTCGTCCAGCTTGGTCGGGTGGGCCGGCGCGGACTGGCCGGGCAGATCGGGCGGTGGGGGCGGGTCGGGCAGCCGTACCGTGCGGACCTGCACCGGGCTCGCGGCGTGCTCGCCGCCGGCGGCCGCGGAGATGGTGACGTGTTTCTCGTCCTGGATCAGCGGATGGTCGGGCGGGGGAGCGTCGGTCCCGGCCGGCCCGGAGAGCACCGTGTTCCACGCCTGCGGCCAGGTGGTCTTGGGCGCCGGCCCGCCGGCAGGCGTTGTCGTGGCGGGCGTCGGGTCGGCGGCGGGAGGGGGAGTGGTTTTCGCGGCGAGTTCGTCGAGCAGGGCGGCCCGCGAGGGGGGAACGGCGTCGGCGAGCTTGGTCACCACCCGCTCGGCGGCGGCTAGGTCGACCCGCTGCTTCAGCGCCGCGGTCACCGCGGCCGTGTCCACCGGCGGCGCGGTAGCGGACGCCGCCGTGGCCGGGGTGCCGGACAGTCCCGGGCTGGTCAGCGTCTTGGCCGGCGGCGACGAACCGGAGTAGCCCTTCCCGCCGTCCGACCCGTCCGACGCGAGCGAACTGACTGAACTCGCCGAGCTGACCCGGCTGAACACCGACGACTTCTCCGTCGCCACGCTCGAGCCCGACACGCTCTCGGCGTCGGACTCGCTGCCGGCATCGGAGCCGGTGCGGTCGAGGATGCCGGCGGTGTCGGAGATGCTGGCGGTGGCTGGTGGCGGCTGGACGGCGACGGGAGTCGGCGGCTCCTCGTTCTGCGGGCTTGCCGGTGCTGCCTGCGTCGGGGCCGGTGTCGTCGTCCCCGCGCCGGTGGTTTCCGGCTCGGCCGCCGGTGGGACCGGGGGCGCCACCGGTGGGATATCAGGCAGCTGCAGACCGCCAGGCGGCAGCGCGGCCTTCGGGTCGGGCAGGGCCGCGGCCACGCGATCACCCACCCGGCTGGCCACGCCCTCGGTCGCGCCGGAGGACAGATCTCCCAACAGCAGGCCGTCGTACTCGCCGGTGACCGTAACTGAGCCGGCGCCGCCGGCGACGGCCTCGGTGAGGGCTTCGATGACCACGTGGGTGACCCAGTGGTTCTGGATGCCGTGCAGCCCGGCTTTCTCCGCTCCCTGCGCGAGGCGGCCGATCCCGACCGCGGTGGCGTACCCGAACGGCGAGCCGGCCAGGCCGACCAGCCCCATTGTGCGGGTCTGGCCGTCGTCTCTGCCGGGCCGGTGGCCGCGTCGGACCTGGATGTCCTGGGCGCCCAGATCGATCCCCAACGGCACCAGCGTGCCGACCGTCGCCGTGGACAGCAGCCCGGCCAAGTGCTGCCTCAACTGCTTCAGGTACGGGTTGGCCGACACCGAGCCACCCTCAGTCGCACGCGCGCCACCCGCCCTGCCCGCGTCCGCCCCACCCGCCGCGGCGCCAGCCTTGCCGGCATCGGTCGCGGCGGCCGCGGCGCCGTCGGCAACCGGGCCAGCCCCCTTGCCGGCACCGGTGTTCGCCGGCGGTGGGGTTTTGCCGGCGCCTGCGGCGTCGTCGGCGGTGGTGGTGGCTGGGGGTGGGGTTTTGCCGGCGCCTGCGGCGTCGTCGGCGGTGGTGGTGGTGGCTGGGGGTGGGGTTTTGCCGCCGCCCGCGGCGGCGTCGTCGGCACCGGCCTTGCCGCCGGTCACGGCGGGGGGCTTGCCGCCGGCGCCGACGGCACCCTTGCCGCCGGTGGCGGCGGCGTGCTCGTCCCTCAGCTTGCGCAGGGCGGCGTTCATCGCGGCGATGTCCAGCTCCTCGACCGCCCGGATGACGCCGGTGAGGCCGACCTTCTGAGCCGCACGCATGATCGCCTGGAAGACGCGTATCACTGCGGCCTCGTACGCCTCGGTCACCCCGAACAGCCCGAGCAGCGCGAAGAGCGGCGCCTTGGCCAATTCCGCCGAGATCACCGGCGCGGTGAGATCGGCGGTCAGGCGGACATACTCGGAGCTGACGGAGGTCTGGTTGACCAGCTTGCTGCCCGACCGGAGCTGCAGCACCATCGACGGCAGGTACGCGTCGGCGCCGTCGACGAACACCCCCAGCGCCCCGGTCATTGCCGCCTGCGCCTGACCCGCCTGGTTCTCCCGCGCCCTGGCGCCCACCGCCCGGATCAGCGGGACGATCTCCTCGAGCCGGCCGGCCACCCGCATGTGCACCGTCGCGGTCAGGAAGCCGCCGGGTGCGTCGAAGTCCGGTATCGGCACCCCGGTGAGGATGAACGTGAAGACGTACAGCCCCGTCGACACGCCGTGGGCCGGCCGCGCTCCACCCGAACCGTCAGCAGCCACCCGGGACCTCCACCCGGCCAGCCGCTCCGCTCACCTGGACACCGACGCACACACTCGTCGCACGCACCGGCGGCACGCGGTGTTCACCCGGAGCGAAGCGGCCGGCAGCGAACACCGTCCGCTTCAGCGCGCGTATCACCCGCGGAGCGCAAGCTCCCGGCGCGAAAGGGCACGCAGATGGGAGCGGAGTTGCTGGACGTCGCGGCGGCGGTGCCGGCGGGTCAACTGCTGGACCGGGCAGCGCGGATGACGCAGCCGGGCGACCACGTCGGTGCCGGAGTCCGTGCGCGGCTGGCCGCGGCCGGCGAGCAGCGGCGGCGCCGCGCGGCGGCGCTTGTGGACGAGCTGATGGACGGGGCGACCGCGACCGGCCCGGCCGATCACCTCGTACCCCCGGTGGACCCGCAGTTGCTGCCGTGGCTGCGTTCCGTGGTACACCGCCGCCTGTACTCGCCGGAGTTCGAGGCGTTGGCGAGCCAGTGGCTGGGGACCGACCCGTTCGGGCTGCGCCGGTTGCCCGAGCCGCCGGAGTTCCTGGCCGGCGTGCCGGTGCGGTCGTTGCCGGCGGCGTCGGTGACGGCGTTCCTGCGCCGGATCAGCCTGACCCGGACCGTCCCGGCGGCGGCGGAGCTGACACTCGCCGCGCTGGCGTCGGAGGCCGGGAAGGTGAGCGTGACCGTGCGGGGGCGGCGGTCGCGGCGGTGGGGGCGGCCGGCCGGCTCCGGGGCGCCGCGGCTGCCGCGCCGGACGCGCATCCCCCATTTAGTACACGGAATTTGGCTGGGGCGGCCGCTACCGGAGCGCAGCGCCTTCTGGGCGAACTACGCGGCGGGCGCCAAGCGGTACGCCGGGCTGGTGGACTTCGTTGTCTGGACCGACATTCCGCGTGACCGCTTCGAGGCGGCGGACAGCGCGCCGGCACCGCCTGCCGGGCGGCCGGACCCGCTGGCCGAGGTACGCCGGTTGCTGCGCTGGGCCCGGGAGAACGGGATCCTGCTGGTGAACGTGCACGAGGTGTTCCACGCCCGGGCGCCGATGCGGCTGCACGCCCAGTTCGTTCTGGAGATGGCCAAGCAACTCCCGCGCGGGTACGCCTCGGCCAGCGACCATCTGCGGGTCGAGATCATCCACCGGTTCGGCGGACTGTACGCCGACGGCGACAACTCCTTCGTCTGCCGGGACGGCAGCCCGCTGCCTGGAACGCTGCCGCGGTTCTTCGACCTGCTCGCCGCATCCGAGCACGGGTTCACGATGAACCCGTTGGGCCGACGGCACGTCACCAACGACATCGTCGCCGCGCCGGCCCGGCATCCGGCGATCGCGCTCTGGCTGGAACTGGCCCGGGTGAACTACTGCCGCACTGCGCCGCGAGGCGTCCCGTCATATCCCTGGTTCAGCCGGGAGGAACTCGAAGGGAGGTTCCTGGGTCTGATGCCTAACCTCGTGCCGAAAGGTTCCGGGGGACAGTAGCATGATGCGCCACGAAGCGCTTTGT
>WNFZ01006456.1_pt1 | contig 13871 bp, 11 predicted proteins | sample 5400081 | NCBI WGS metagenome assembly WNFZ01 (sample SAMN13153365, study PRJNA577476) | soil metagenome | isolation source: 80 cm soil or saprolite under grassland replicate 1 | place: USA:California | collected 2016-06-15
GCACCTTTATCTGAACCCATCTATCAGACCTCCACATTTCAGGTGACCGACTCAGACCAACAGGTGCGCGCGACCAGCACGGACATGTTCTACACGCGGTACGGCAATCCGACTCATAGTGCAGCCGAGAAACGTATCGCTGAACTTGAAGGCGCGGATGCTGCCCTGCTGTTCGCCTCCGGCATGAATGCGATTACCACCAGCATTCTGACGCTGGTGAAAGCTGGCGACCACATCGTCGCGCAACGAGATCTATACGGCGGCGTCACGAACTTTCTTTCGCGATGGCTACCGAAGCTGGGCGTCGAGACCACGTTCGTGGACACGACCGATTACGACCAGCACGTTCGGGCAATTCGGCCAAACACCAAGCTGCTTTATCTGGAATCGCCGACAAATCCGACTCTGCGGGTCATCGACCTGCGCAAAACTGCCGGCATCGCGCGGGAGCATGGATTGATTAGCGCGATCGACGGGACGTTCGGTACGCCGATTAATCAGCGACCGGTGGAGTTTGGGATCGACCTGGTCTTGCATTCGGGCACGAAGTATTTCGGAGGGCACACGGACCTGATCTGCGGCGTGGCCGCAGGCCGTCGTGACCTGATCGATGCGATTCGCGCGACCCGCACCACACTCGGTGGCGTGATGGATCCGCATGCTGCCTTCATGTTGCTGCGGGGAATCAAGACGCTGGCAGTGCGAGTCAAGCAGCAAAATGAGAGCGCGCTTCACATCGCTGAATTCCTTGTCGCTCATCCCAAAGTACGTTCGGTAAATTACCCGTTCCTCAAAGGACATCCGCAGCGGGCGCTCGCCATCGAGCAAATGAAAGGCGGGGGCGGAGTCCTCAGCTTTGAGGTAGAAGGAACGGGCGAGCATGCTAAGCGAGTCAGCGAAGCATTGCAGCTGTTCACTCTGGCGCCTAGCCTGGGCGGGGTTGAGTCGCTCGTTTCGATTCCGGTTCTGACTTCGCACGCGACGATTTCCGCCGAGCACCGCCAGAAGATGGGAGTGACCGAGCAAATGGTACGCCTGTCAGTGGGCATTGAGCACACAGATGACTTGATTGCCGACCTAGAGCAGGCGCTCGCGGTCGCCGTGCCGGAACCGCGCCAAGTGGCGGTCGGGTAGTCGATGCGAATCGGCGCCGCAATTATTGGACTCGGTTTCGTAGGGAAGGCCCATCTGGAGGCCCTGCGGCGGCTTGGCATTCCTGTCCGCGGGATACTCGGCAGTTCCCCGGAGCGAACGGCAACAGCCGTCCGCGAACTGAACCTCGATCGCGGTTACGAATCGCTCGATGAGCTCGTTCGCGACGCCGAAGTCAATGTAGTTCACGTCTGCACGCCAAATAATTTGCATCACGACCAGACGAACGCTGCTATGCAGGCGGGCAAGCACGTCATGTGCGAAAAGCCGCTGGCGATGAATACCCGCGAAAGCGGCGCGCTGATTCAACTAGCTAAAAAGCAGAAGCTGGTCGGCGGTGTTGCTTACAACCTGCGCTATTACCCGCTTTGTCATGAGGCCCGCAGCATCGTCCAACGTGGTCTGATCGGCGAACCTCGGCTGATTCACGGTAGCTTTCTGCAGGACTGGCTGCTCTATCCAACCGACTGGAACTGGCGCCTGCAGCCCGAACTCGGCGGCGAGATGCGCGCCGTCGCCGACATAGGCACGCACTGGATGGATCTCGTCTCGTGGATCAGTGGTCAGAAGATAATGGAAGTTTGCGCCGGCCTTGCCACGGCCAACCCAGTCCGCAAGAAGCCCCGGGGCCGGGTCGAAAGTTTTCAGCAGGCTGTCGGAGACGCGGACGACTACAAAGTTACAACGGACGACTACGCATCGATTCTTCTGCGCTTCGAAGGAAATGCGCATGGCGTCTGCACCGTGTCGCAGGTCAGCGCGGGACGCAAAACGCGACTGTGGTTTGAGATTGATGGTTCGGAAGGCTCGCTATCGTGGAATTCCGAGGAGCCGAATTTCTTATGGATCGGTCGTCGTCGCGAACCCAACAGTGAGGTCATCAAAGATCCGGCGATCATGAGCCCGGAAGCGCGGGGCTACGCTGCTTATCCCGGTGGCCACGCTGAGGGTTATCCAGACACGTTCGTTCAGCTATTCAAGGATTTCTACCGCTACGTTGAAGCGGCCGATTTCAATGGTCCGCGCAGCTTTCCGACCTTCGATACCGGCCATGCCGAAATGCAGCTTTGCGAAGCAATTGGGCAAAGCGCGAGAGAGAAACGCTGGATCAGCCTTTGATAACTCACATTTTTGTTAGACTTGTCGCGGGTTTCTAGCCCACTTCATGCAGTCTCGTGTCATCCAACTGGCAAGTTGGGGAGGAGGTTCACGGCCATGAAGCGCATCATTAAATGGATTGCGATCATCGTCGCAATTCTGATCGTTATCGCAGTCGCCCTACCATTCCTAATCAATGTCAACACCTTCCGCCCGCGAATCGAATCCGAGCTGACCAACGCTCTCGGACGGAACGTCACCGTAGGGAATCTGAAGCTGTCGCTCTTGTCCGGCAGTCTGGCGGCCGACAACATTGCGATCGCGGACGACCCCGCGTTCGGCAACGCGCCATTTGTGAAGGCAGACGCGTTGAACGTCGGCGTCAACATGGTTCCGCTGATCTTTTCAAAGAAGCTGGAGATCCGGGACATCACGCTTACTCGTCCGCAAGTGAGCCTACTGCGCACGCCGGGTGGAAAATGGAATTTCTCCACGCTGGGCAGCAAACCGGCGGAGAGCGGAACCGCGAATTCCGGTATACCTGCGCCCCAGCCGAGTAGCACGCAAGCCGGCAAGACAGAGCAGAAACCGGCTCCGTCCAAGTCCGCCACGAATCAGAACCAGCCAGCTTCGCAGTCTCCTGCACCGTCACCCGCCGACAAGACGCAGTCGGAGCAGGGACTCGAACAGAATCTTTCAGTTGGGCAGCTGAACATTCGAAGCGGCCAGATCACCGTTGCCGACACGAACGCTCCGTCAAAGGCCCGCGTTTATCGCAACGTGGACGTCTCAGTGAAGGGTTTTTCGTTCACATCGCAGTTCCCATTCACGCTCTCGGCCGATCTGCCGGGAGGAGGGAACGCCAAGCTGGACGGCACGGGTGGGCCGATCAACCGCACCGACACCTCACTGACTCCGCTGCAGGCGAAGATTTCTGTGAACCAGCTTGATCTCGCAAAATCCGGCTTTATCGATCCCGCTTCGGGGTTCTCCGGCAACGTGAATTTTGCGGGCACAGTCGAGTCTGACGGCAGCCAGGCGCGCAGCATGGGAAACGCCACCGCGAACGGGCTGAAGCTCTCGCCAAAAGGGAGGCCGGCTTCGAAGCCTGTCGCTCTGAAATAGATCTGCATGGCACGACGGCAGTCCTGAACATGAAGCTGAACGCCGATAATATGCCCGTCGAGGATCTGCAAACGCTTCTGCCGGCCCTCGGGGTTGAGTTGCCCAAAGGCTCATCTCTGCAGGGCGGCACATTGTCATCGGACTTGACGATCACGGGTCCTGTGAATCAGATGATAATCAACGGCCCGGTGAAACTCGCGAACACCAAGCTCGCTGGCTTCGACATGGGATCGAAGATGTCCGCCATTTCCGCATTGAGTGGAGCAAGAACCGGCCCAGACACGACCATTCAGAATTTCAGCTCCGACGTGCACTACAGTCCGAGTGGCGTCCAAACCCAAAACATCAATCTCGTGATTCCGGCGATCGGGACCATCACCGGCTCGGGCACGATGAGCCCACAAAATGCCCTCGACTACAGGATGACGGCGGCACTGAACGGCGCGATGGTGAGCGGTCTCTCCAAGATGGCAGGGATGAGCGGCAACGGTACGAGCATTCCATTCTTCATCCAGGGCACTGCTTCCGACCCGAAGTTCATGCCGGACGTAAAAGGAATGGTGAGCGGCCAACTCGGAAGCCAGTTGAGCAAGCGGCTCGGCACCAATGTCCCCGGCGGACAGAACACCCAGGGCGTGGTTGACGCCATCGGCGGTCTGTTCGGAAAGAAGAAGAAACAGTAGCTACTGCAGCTTGATAAACACGACGCTGTAGCCGTTCATCGTAAAGCTTATCGGCGACGTGGGTGAAATCGAGACAGCGCTTGGCCCGGTTGACGAGCTTGTGGTCGAATCCATCACCAACTCGCTCGCGCTGGCGAAGGAACTGAGACCGCTGATGTCTAGCGTCACGTTTGCCGTGAGACCTTTGCCGTTGTTGTCAGTTGGTGAAGCTACAGCGTGGTTGGAAACCATGATCACCACGCTGCCATCGGGATTTGCTACCGGCAGCACCTCAATCTGCGCGGTGTTGCTGTTGGTAATGTTCAGCAACTGCTGATTTGTCCCAGCGGGAAAGTAGCGTTCCAGCCAGTAGTCCACCCAATAGCTGAGCTGCAGTTGAAATGTGTTGTTACCGGGCCAATTCACCTCTCCAAACTGCGCGTCGGCATTGAAATCCCAATGGTGCAGCAACCGCGCTCCAGCTTTGCCGACCTGCGAGAAAACGTAGGGACGCCAGGCCGCGAAGAAGGCGCTGGAGCCACGCAGATCGGTGACAAAGGCCTGCCCAGGATTACACGCGCTCCTGTTATTGCCGGCATTGAAGTCGGCGTTGACATTGTTTTCCGTTATCCAGACAGGAACATTGGCGAGGGCCGGATTCGTCGAAAGGGACGAGTAGATGCTGTTGATGCTGGACACAAAGCCCGGTACTGTGGCGAACAGCTGTGAGTCCGTGTCCCTTTGATTGCAGGATGAGTAGTAGTGGGAAGCGACCACGTCCACCTGTGCGTTCACGTTGGCCGCGAACGTCGGCACCCAGGTCTCCGAACTGCAGCACATCTCGAGCGCAACAAACTTGATTGTTGGATCAACCAACAGCATGTCCGGAACGACATGGTTATACACGGCGGTGTAATCCGCGGCGGCGGTGGTGGGATCGGTGAAACCGTTGATGCTGGGTTCATTGAGAACGCCCCAATACTGAATTGGCGTGCTGCTCGGCGATGCGTGAAAACCGTCGGCGGCAGTGAAACCACCCTTGTTGTAATAACGGACCATGTTTTGCGCATAGGTGGAGAATGCGTTCGCATCAAGAGTTCCGGTTGTGCCTCCGCCAGACCACATGAATGACGGCGCCCATCCCAGTTGCATCTGGGGACTGTGATCTCCAACGCCCAGAACTGGCTGAGTAATCGCATCCAAAACGGAAAAATCCCAAGTGGTTGCCGTTCGCTGCGGAACTCCCTGCGATACGGTCTGCAGTCGAATATGGCGCGGGTTCAAGTTGCCTAGAGGAGTTGTGGCACTGGGAACATTTTGGAAAAACTGGTAGTCCCACTCCGCCGGTTGAAATGAAGTGGACATTGCAAGGTAAAAGCCGCCGTTCGTCGCGCTGCTTACCGCAACATCGGCGCTTACGGTGACGGGCGGTGGAGGAGGCGGCGGTGGAGGGCTACTCATGCCGCCACCGCACGCCGTTAAAAGAGCAAGTATGAAAACAATGAAGACCAACGCGGCATTTTTCATGATGCCGCCATTGTAGTGAATCAGAGCTGGCCACAGTAGGCCATTAAAGTACCAGGTATTTCTTTGTAGTATGTGAAGCCTTCTACGGTGGGTTCGGGCCGCGCAGCAGCGGAAGGGTGGCACCGTCGGCGAAAGCAGAAAGTGGGCCGGGGAGACAGCAGAACGGACCTCCATGAGCGCTTACCAAAGATAAGCAAACCACAGAGGACACTGAGGTACACAGAGGAAAAACACAGAGGTTGGAATAGGAAGAACGACCTCTGTGGCGCTCCTCAGTGGAACTCTGTGTCCTCTGTGGGAAAGGGTTTTCGAGATTTCACACGTAGCCCAAGCCGGCGAGCCGGTCGTGGATGGTTTTCTCGTCACCGTCGCTTGGACCTCCGCCAGGCACTTTCTTGTCCAGTCCGGCGACCAGCGAGTGGCCTTGCATGGTTTCGGGGATTTCGTATCCGGCGAGATCGAGAAGCGTCGGCGCAATGTCGAGCAGGCGCGCGCCTTCGTACTCGCCGCTTAGCGGGCAGTTCGGCGCAGCGAGAATGAAAGCTCCATACTGTGCGTGATTGCAGCCGTCGGGCCCGGTGTCGTTTTCCTGGACGTGAATCGCGGAATGGCCGACCGTGCCGATGGATCGCCAATACAGTCCGCCAAAGTGCACCACGAGGTCGGGCGCGATGTTGCGGACATTCTCATAAAGATCTTTTGGCTTAAACACCGGCGAGTTCAGCGGATTGCCTTTGTCATCGGTCATGGCCTCAAGCTTGGCGCGCATTTCGTCCTGGAAAGCTTCGTATTCGTTAGCCGGAATCACGCCCTGCGGCTCGCGTCCCTGCATATTGAAGAAGACGCGGGCGTAGTAACCACCCTCGCTCCAGACGCGGGTCTTGTTCCAGTTCACGTTCAGCTTGTCGAAAGGCGTGAGCGTCTGTGGATATTCGTTCAACACCAGCAGACCTTCACGAATGAGCCACTCGTTGATGGCGATGCCGCCGTCAAGTCGCTGCGCTCCGTGGTCGGAGACCACCAACACAACCGTGTCGTTATCGAGCAATTCGAGAGCCTTGCCAATTTGCTCGTCCAGCCACAAGTAATACTCGGGAATCGCGTTCTGATACGGATTACCCGGCTCGAATAGCACGTGTTTCTCGTCGAAGTAGTTCCAGAAACCGTGGTGCATGCGGTCGAGACCGATGTCCACGAAATGGAAGTAGTCCCACTCCTGCTCCTTCAGAAGCCAGTGGACGACCTTCCACTGCTTCTCGCTCATCTTGAAGATTTCGTCTTTCAGCCAATCCTTGCGGTCGGTACGGAAGTTCTTCACATCGACGGGATATTCGCCGACGAGTTCGGTGATCTTCGACTTGAACGCTGGCGGATGAGTGAAATCGTTCTTGGTCGTGTCCGGCGTGAGGAAGCAACCGATGCTGATGCCATTGATTTTTCGCGGCGGATAATTTGGCGGCACCCCCATGACGATCGATCGCTTCCCTTCCCGCGCCAACTGGTCCCAGATGGCAAGCGCCTTGATCGAGGCCGAGTTCGCGAAGCCGAGCTTATCGTAGGAGTAATCGGTGCGATTGCGAAAGCCATAGACGCCGAGCGAACCCGGGTCCTGGCTGGTGCACATGCACATCCAGGCCGGGACGGTGATGGGCGGAATCACGCTTTCCAACCGGCCGTACATGCCGGCATCCATTAAGCGGCGAAGGTTCACCAGGCGCTCGTCGCCGAAGACGACTTCAGGCGCGGCGCAGTCGAGTCCAAGCACACAGATTTTCATTTCAGAGTAGAGAGTCGCCTTCCATGGTATCGGGAACCGGGACTCCTAGATGATTCAGGATTGTGGGCGCGAGGTCAATGATGGAAGGCCTTCTGGTCCCACTTCTCCCAACGTCGGGGCGAAGTGGGGCACCCGGGGTCTTGTTCATGAACAAAATTCCCGGCACTTCGTCCGGATCAATAATGTGGTCTCCGCTCCAGCGGCGCTTGTTGTCTTCGATCAGCGAATTCGCGAATCCGCCAACCGCACTCTGCCACGACACTCGAAACCCGGGACAGAAGTTCACCAGCAAATCGGGAGCATTGGCGGCGTAGGGACCAGAATAAAGTTGCTCAGGGCGCGAGACGCCGCGAATCGCGATGCGCTGAGTGGCGCCATCCACGATCCCGCCGAGACCATACGCAATTGCGTTTCGAACCCTGTCGGCTTCAGTTCCCTCTTCCAGAATGCCTTCCCGCTCGCGGCCTTTGAAGTTCAAGTAGATCCCGCCAAGACCCACTGCGTACGCGTACGTCCGAGACCAATCGACTACAGCAAAGCCATCACCCGAGTCTTCGCCAGGTTTCTTCCCATCTTTGAGAGCCAGCAAGCCGCTCTGATGGAGCCAGGTATTCGTGTCGAAGGCGCGGCGGAAAGTATTGAAGCCGTGGTCGGAGAGCACGATGAACAGCGTGTTCTCGTCCAGGCGATCGAAGACGGGATCGAGCAGCTTGTCACACCGGGCGTAGTGCTGCTCGACCAGCGTGGAATATTCTGGCGCAAGATCCGGCTCATAGCCCGGATGCGCAGGATCTCGAAAGCGCCACAGCATGTGCTGCACGCGGTCCGGAGTGTCGTAAAGAAGAAAGAAGAAGCCTTCGCTGAAGCGAGCAAGTTCGTATCGCATCAACCGCTCGCGCTCCTGGATGACCAACTCGCATTGGTCCAAATACGCTTTCTCGTCAAAGCGGTCGTTGTTCAGGCCATTGTGGTCTTCGGCCATCCCGAGTGTTGAAAAAAGGCCGATTTGATCGGCGACATCTTTCGCGTAGGTCGGCGGCGAGGAAACCGGAAACAACGGCGCGGCAGGGTCGAAGTTCACCGCCGAAACATAGAACTCAACATACGGTTCGATCTGCTTCACATAAATTCGCGCAATGCCTGTCACTGATTGCAGCATCGACAGCTTGAACCTGAGCCGCACCCAATCGCTCCACGTACCCGCGGGAATCTCAATTCGCGCGGGCGAGCCACCGGTCTCGATGACCAGTGAACGCAGAGCTGCGTTTATCTGCACACGAATCTCGCAAGTCGCGTCGCTGGGCGGCGACTGCTTCGTGTTCCGCGGACCGATAACATGCGTCTTGAATTGCTTGCCGGAACCCAGCAGCACAACCTGCTCGTTCTCGTGGGCCTGAACACTACCGTCCTGGGTATAGAAGGTTCCTTTGTTCTGGCTGCCACGAAGGTCAGGAACGCCTACACCTGAGATCATCCGCCCGTTCAGTTCATCCGGCGGAAAAGTACAAGGGGAGCGCAAAACCACGCTCGGCACACCGGCCTGCGAGAGCGTCTGCCAGAACGGGGTACCCTTGCGCAGGTTCACCACGCGAGGCGGAGCAAAGGCGCTTTTGGGACGCTCGAAGCGGCTCAGGGCGGCATCGGGGAGATACGTCGCAGGGTCACGCGAGATGAAATCGAAAATTCCATGGCCACCAGGATTGGTTCCCGTCGCGAATGACGACCACGCGACCGGCGTCTGCGCAGGATAGGTTGTTCTCAGCCTTGAATACGAACCGGATTGGCGGATGCGGGCGAGGTTAGGAAGTTCACCGCGTTGCAGCATGACCTCAACGATCGTCGGCTCAAGCCCGTCGAGTCCAATGACGATTGCCTTCTTGCGCAAATGTTAAGCCTGGGAGTTCGGATTATCTTTCGGCGGAACCGCGGGCGGCGGCCCGGAGGAAGACCTGCGAAGCTTGCCGATGAGTTTGTGAAACACGCCCACGACTCGGTTCCAGAACATCAGCAACACGCCGATGGCCCCGGCAATGCCGGAGGTCACGGTCATCACCTGGTCGGGGCCGGCATAGAAAGCTAGAAGAGGAAGCTGCATTGACCTATTTTACGGGAATCGCTGATTTACCGCCGCAAAAAACCGGTCCGGTATGGAATCCGACCGGCCATCAGAAGCAGGTCGTGTAGGGCTGAACCTGCCCGGTTTTAACCATATTCAGAATCGTCACATTGTCCGGTGGAGCATAGGTGCCATCGGCTTGCATCGCCTGGTGCTGCCACTTCACTAGGCCGTACGGCTTGGCCACGTGGAATTCCTCTTTGTTCTTGCAGTTCTGCAGGGCACTGTCACAACTGTACTGATAGCTGATCACCAGCGTATCGAGATTGGCGGGAAGGTCGCCGCCAAGACTCTCTTTGTAAGGTCCCCACACCGTGTTCACAACGCCGCCAAGTTTCTGCGAGGTGAAAGTCGTGCAGTCGGAGTGCGTTTCGTAGGTTGTATTCGATGGTGGAATCGTGACCTTCGATCCCGGGAATCCTGCCTGCGCAAAGCGAGGAACCAGGGGAAGGTTGTAGTCGCCGAGCACGGGATCGTGGAAGACTTTGTATGTATTCGGGTTCTGCCAGTTCAGCTCCGTTACCCACAGATAGATGTAGTTGTTGTCGTAAAGCTGAATGTCCCAGGGGAAGCCCTGTCCGGTCTTCGTCCAGAAGAAGCGGTCGGGTAGCACGCTCGTATAAATCGGATTGTGATTGCCGGCCATGTGCTGCGTCGCTGCAAGGCTCGGGTCCATGGTCATCCACGCCAGCATGTCATAGGTTTGAGGTTGAGGCGCGGTTGGAGGAGGTGGCGAGTTCTGCTGACCCTGCTGCGATCCGGAAGAACTGCTGAAGGGTGCTGCGGGGTTGCTACTGGAACCACAGCCAACAAGACACACTACCAGCGCGAACACAACGAAATACTTCATCAACAGCCTCAGGATTAGGGAGGTGCTTGCGCGTGCTAGGAGGGACTGTAGCCGGTTAGCGAGAAAGGCAACAGAGTACGAAAGTGGATGAACGAAAGTGGAGGCAGGAAAGGGGTCGCTCCCGGTGAGCGACCCTGATTTGAGGCTAGCGAAGCTTACTGAGTCACGGTGATCTGCAACGTACCGGTCCCACCCGCCGTTCCTGTAGCAGTGATGGTCGCGGTTCCTGTGCTTCCGCCCACGGTCGCAGTAGGAGCGGTGGTATTCGATCCAGTCACGCTAATAATCGCCGAGTTGTCTGAACTCCAACTTGCGGCGGCACTGGAGGTCAGAGTTACGCTTGAGCCACTAGGACTCGTCGCCAAGCTAATCGAATTTCCACTGCAACTGCTGCAGGTAATTGTGATGGTCTGCCCGACAGTGACTGTGGCAGTTCCACTAAAGCTTTTGAATGTGGCAGTGATTGTGACCGGGCTAGTGGTGTTTTGCACCGCTTTGACCAGGCCGGTGCTGCTGAGGGTCACGAACGTTTGTGTTGTATCGGAGCTGTCCCAAACCGCCGAACCCGTCACGTCACTCGTGGTGCCATCATTGTTGGTAGCCATGGCTGTCAATTGTCGCGTAGCGCCGGATTGAAGATTGTTGGTCGCAGGGCTCACGCTGACGCTGGAGACTGTGGGATTGACGAAAAATCCTCTGCAGCCGGAAGCGACAACGAGCAAGGCTGTGATGGCCAGTGCGGCTAATAGACGCGGCTCCCGCTCACTAATCAGCATTTCAAGACCCCGCAAGTTGAGACGAAACTCGTTCCCCAAAAGAACTTAGAAAATTGTAGCAGAGAGATTCGGTACGAAATCGGCCACTGTACCAACGTGTGACACACCCACGCCTGAGGGTAGAACGGTGGTGGGAGGGGAGCTTGCGGCCAAAATCGTGAGATTCCTGGATTTCGATCCGTGGAAGTGTTTCAAAAAGCAGGTTTGCTCAGCGCCAAGAGCGGTTCGGAATGACAGAGGGAACAAGTGGAGCATGGTCCGCCCGGGCCGTCGGTTTGCATCAGGGCACGGCTTTCAGCCGTGCCCTGACGTTGCCTTTGAGACGACGGCCGGCGATGGCGCGACCGCGCTATCGCCGCCCCGGGGGGATTTCTTCTTTTGCGAGGGTTCCGCATGCCCTGAAGGCATGCCCTGATACGAACCAACTTCCCTGCCTTTAGCCTTCACCTTGAGAGCGATCAAGCGATCAGATCAGAAGATGCAAATTCCTCGCGCGCGAAAGCCGCCTCGGAAAGACATCGTTTCAAATATTGAGGTGTTTGGGTTTCAACGCCTAACAAGGCTGGGACTTCGGGCCTGATGGCTGAGAGCTGAAAGCTCGCGTCTAATTCGCCCTTTTCGCCTTCACAATGCGTTCGTCCACCGGCTTGCGGCCAGCGAACCCCTCGCCGACGCCGTGCCAGTGCGTAATCGCCTTTTCCCCGAGCTTCCAGCAGAGCAGGATGACCTGGCCGTCCACCTCGCATGGAAAGTCGAGTAGTCCTATGTCGAGATCTTTGACCTGGACGCCGATGGCGTCGATCTCGGCCATGGCGTCTTTGATCCGCTGCAGGGCCTTGTCGCGCTGGGCCTTGCGGGAGGCCAGATGAACGATGTTCAGCGACATGCCGCCACGCATGAAGACCTCGTGTGACAGGGCTTGGAACTCCGCCTCTACGCCTTCGATCAGGTGCTTGGAGTCGATGGCTGTGCGTAACAGGGATTCGAGTACGGGGAGCAGGTCTTGCGCTTCGTCGAGGGTGAATGTGCGGGAGGACATGGTATGGGGATATTTTACTCTGCCGTGGTTCACGTCGTTGGTCGTTCGTCGATGGCCGAAAACGGGTAGTTGACAGAAAAGCTACTGCGTCGGAGGTCTTAGGAGGTCTTGGAAATCGACTCGGTCCCAATGACCAAAACCTCTTTCTGATGGGCCTGTCAGAGCGTAAACTTCGCCTGTTTCCTTATCTCGGTACCAAACCTCTTCTTGAGACCAACTTACCCATATCCTGGGGACCTGCTCAACGGCCCCACTTTCGATAGCCTCGGAGAGCATGCGGCGCAATTCGCGATACTCGTGCGCAGCCGTGAATTCACGTCCGTCGTACATTTCCTTGAAGATTCCCATGATCTCTGCCGGGGATGAAAGAGTCGGTTTTTGCCAACGACCAGCGACGAACGACCGACGACTGCCTTACTGAATCTCCAGCATCCGATCCAGCGCCACCCTCGCCCAGTGCTTCACGTCATCGCGGACCTTGATCCGATTCACGACGTTTCCGTCCACCAGGCTTTCGAGAGCCCAGCAGAGGTGCTGCGGCGAGATGCGGAACATGGTCGTGCAGAGGCAGCCAGAGTCGTCCAGCGTGATGACCTTCTTCCCTTCCGCGGCGAATTCCTTGCCCATACGGTTCACTAAGTGAATCTCAGTGCCGACCGCGAAGGTCGTTCCCGATGGCGCCTGGCGAATCATCTTCAGCAGGCCTTCGGTTGAGCCGATGCCGTCCGCCTTCTGGCAAACTTCCCAGCGGCATTCCGGATGGACAATTACGCGAATACCGGGATACTTTGAGCGAACGTTGTCCACGTGCTCAGGCAGGAAGCGCTGGTGCACCGAGCAGTGGCCTTTCCATAGGATCACGCGAGCCTTCTTCAGACGCTCGGGATCGATGCCACCGTTCAGCAAGTAGGGATTCCAGACCACCATCTCGTCGAGGGGAATGCCCATGCGGTATCCGGTATTGCGGCCGAGGTGCTGATCGGGAAGGAAAAGCAGTTTGGAATTCTGCGCGAATCCCCAGTGGAACGCGCCTGCAGCATTGGACGAAGTGCAAACCACGCCGCCGCGCTCGCCGCAGAATGCCTTGATGGCAGCTGTCGAATTCATATACGTGATCGGCGTGATGCCGTCTCCGGCGTCGTTGGTCAAGCGGGCCCGGACTAACTGTTCCCAGCAGTCTTCCACCTGCGTGATTTCGGCCATGTCGGCCATCGAGCATCCGGCGTTTAGGTCAGGAAGAACCGTGAATTGCCCAGGGCGGGCGAGAATGTCAGCACTTTCCGCCATGAAATGCACACCGCAGAAGACGATGTACCTGCCTCCGGCGTTAGCGGCCTGTTGGGAAAGCTTGTAGGAGTCGCCGCGAAAATCGGCGTAGCGGATGACTTCGTCGCGCTGGTAATGGTGGCCGAGAACGACCAAGTCGGTGCCCAGGGCGTCTTTGGCCGCAGTAATGCGGTCGTCCATGGTGTGGTCGGGGAGAACAAGATAGTTATCCAGACTGCAAACAGCAGTTGTGGTCGCCATAAAATGTCACGCCTTCAGCTTCGGACAGCGCGTCACAGCGGGTGAGAATCACCTGCCCTTAGCTCGTATCCGAAACGGGGATGTTGAAAGCTTCCAGCGGCTCCAGCGGGCTCACTGCGGGACCGGTTGAGATGTTTGAACCTCTTCCGAATCTCCGCCCAGTCCGCGGGGATGTTGAAGCCGACTAGTAAATCCTTACTGCTAATTCGATGCTCGGCAGCG
>WNFZ01012419.1_pt1 | contig 13870 bp, 8 predicted proteins | sample 5400081 | NCBI WGS metagenome assembly WNFZ01 (sample SAMN13153365, study PRJNA577476) | soil metagenome | isolation source: 80 cm soil or saprolite under grassland replicate 1 | place: USA:California | collected 2016-06-15
GTCATATCCTTTGACCGCAAACAAGCACGTATACAGTTTGCCCTCGGCGGAAAGCCGGGCACGCGTGCAGGTGCTGCAAAACGCTTGTGTCACCGAGGCAATCACACCGATCTCGCCGCTTCCATCCCTGTAACGCCAGCGTTCGGCAACCTCACCGGAGTAGTTCGGATACACCGGCTCTAGCGGCATTTCCGCAGAGATGATTCGAATAATCTCTGCGGCCGGGACCACATCATCCATTTTCCAGCCGTTGGTGTGACCCACATCCATATACTCGATGAAGCGCAGAATATAGCCTTTCTCGCGGAAGAAGCGAGCCATCGGTAATATGCTAGAATCATTCAAGCCGCGCTTGACCACCATGTTCACTTTGATGGGACCCAAGCCGACTCTGGCTGCCTCCTCCATCCCTTCCAATACTTTCGCCACAGGAAAATCCACATCGTTCATCACCTTGAAGACTTCGTCGTCCAATGAATCCAGGCTGACAGTGACGCGTTTCAACCCAGCCTCTTTCAGGGCGCGCGCTTGTTTGGCAAGTAGTGCCCCGTTTGTGGTCATTGTGAGATCGAGATCAGGAATTTCGGCAAGCATGCTGACAAGGAGAGGCAGGTCACGGCGAACGAGAGGCTCCCCGCCGGTGAGCCGAATCTTGCCAACATGATGCCGGGCAAAAATGCGAGCCAGCCGGGTAATCTCTTCAAAGGTCAAAATTTGATCACGATGAAGGAATTGATAATCTGGTCCGAATACTTCCTTGGGCATGCAGTAAACACACCGAAAGTTACATCGATCGGTGACAGAAATTCGCAGGTCGCGCAAGGGTCGGTTAAGAGTGTCTGTAAGAGTCATTGTGTGTTTTAGATTTGAAACAATTTGTTTCTATAAGTCCAGTCCATTATAACAATTCTATATGAGGATTGGATAAGCTGGTTGACTATGCCTCTCAGCCATGCTATCATGCTGACACTGGTCTTCAGAATTTATTAAGGCAATCTTGGGATGGTCATTTGGGGCATGGGCCGCCAGAATTCCACCATTTGATCCCAGGCAGGAATTGCTTTATCGAGTGGTCTTTGGCCTGATAGGTGCATTAGCTGGCTTGGTCTTGACACCTTATGTGACGACCCGTCCATCACGCTTCCTCCGCCGTTCACTTGGCCGTCTTTCAGCAGAGACACTCTTTGCCGGGCTGGTCGGATTGATCGTTGGCTTGCTAACTGCCGCGTTGCTTTCCTTTCCTTTCTCTCAATTGCCGCCTCCGTTCGGGCAAATCCTTCCATTTATTGGCGTGCTCGCTTTTTCCTACTTTGGTGTCTCACTATTCGTCATGAGACAGGGCGACCTAATGGGGTTGGTCAGCACATTGAGTGGACGCAGCGAAGGTGGCGGTTCATCATCCTGGACGAATCTTAACCGGACAATCTTACTGGACACAAGCGTCATCATCGACGGGCGCGTTGCCGACATCGCCAAAACAGGATTCCTACCTGGCACGCTTCTGATTCCACGCTTCGTGTTGAACGAGCTCCAATATATCGCAGACTCACCGGATGGCTTGCGCCGTCAACGCGGACGCCGTGGGATGGAAGTGCTGGCAGAGTTGCAAAAGCAGCCCAACATCCTCGTCCGTATCAGTGATATTGATGCTGAAGGCGTTCGTGAAGTGGATGATAAGCTTGTAGTGCTGGCACGACAGTTGAAGTGCCCGATCTTAACCAACGATTACAATCTGAACCGCGTCGCGGAACTGCAGGGCGTCACGATTTTGAACATCAACGAACTGGCAAACGCGGTCAAGTCTGTTGTTTTGCCGAGCGAACATATGACGCTGAATATCTTCCAGGAAGGCAAGGAATTTGGTCAGGGCGTGGGCTATATGGATGATGGCACGATGGTCGTTGTTGAGAATGGCCATGATTACATTGGCGAATATAAGGAAGTGGTGGTAACCAAAGTTCTGCAAACTGCCGCCGGGCGAATGGTCTTTGCTCGTGTGGAGGACGAGAACGGGAAGAAAAAGAAATAAATTTAAACACAAAGGACACGAAGTTACACAAAGTAAACCTTCGTGTTCTTTGTGTCCTTCGTGGTGGAAAAATGATCCGTCTTTACAATACCCTCACTCGCAAAAAAGAAGATTTTCAAACCCTCGAGCCAAATCTCGTAAAACTCTATGTCTGCGGTGTAACGGTTTATAACGATGCGCATGTGGGTCATGCGATGTCCGCGCTGGTGTTCGATGTCGTCCGCCGTTATCTCGAATATCGAGGCTACAAAGTCAAGCATGTGATGAATTACACCGATGTAGACGATAAGATCATCAACCGCGCCAACCAGCTTGGTGAAGAACCACTCAAACTTTCGCAGCGCTACATTGAGGATTACACCAACGATCTTAAAAACCTGAACGTCCTGCCTGCCACGTCCAACCCACAGGTGAGCCGCACCATGCCGCTCATCATTCAATTCATCCAGGACCTGATCGAAAAAGGCTATGCCTACGAGGCTGGAAATGGCGACGTTTATTTCCGCGTCACGAAAGACGATGATTACGGCAAGCTCTCCGGACGCAAACTTGAAGATATGCAGGCGGGCGTGCGCATTGAAGTGGGCGAGGCAAAAGAGCATCCGATGGACTTCGCCTTATGGAAAGCCGCGAAACCCGGCGAAATTTTCTGGGAGAGTCCGTGGGGGCATGGTCGCCCGGGCTGGCATATCGAATGCTCGGCGATGAACCTCGCTGAACTCGGCGAACAAATTGACATCCACGGTGGCGGCAACGACCTGATCTTCCCGCACCACGAGAATGAGATCGCTCAAACTGAATCGTACACAGGCAAACCTTTCGCGCGTTATTGGGTTCACAATGGCATGTTGCAGCTTGGCGGCGAGAAGATGTCCAAATCGCTGGGTAACATCGTTAGCGTCAAGGAATTTTTAAAGAAGCGCGATGCAGATGTGATGCGGATGCTCGTCTTAAGCGGATATTATCGCGCGCCTCTGATCTTCAACGAAGAGACACAGGATGCCGCGGAAAAATCGCTCGAGCGACTCAAATCCGCCTTTCGGCCTGCTTCTGCATCCGCCAAGGGACTCTCCGCTGAGGCCGCTGCCGCGCTGGTGACTCAGAGCGAATCGACTCATCAATCCTTTACGAATGCAATGGATGATGACTTCAATACGCCGCTCGCCATCGCTGCTTTACATGAACTGGTCAAAGCCATCAATACTGCGCGCGATAACGGGGCAACAGCAGAACAACTCCAACCGGCCCAAGCGACCTTGCGCGAATTAACTGGCGTACTTGGCTTGCGCTTACAGGAAAAACAAGGTTCTGGTGATGCAGATAAATTCATTAATTTACTTGTGGAAGTGAGGAGTGAAGTGCGAAAGCAAAAACTCTGGCAACTTTCAGATTTAATTCGTGATCAATTGAAAGCGCTGGGTGTTACGATTGAAGATACAAGAGATGGCACAAAGTGGAGATGGGGTTAGTCTAGTAGTTGCTTAGTTTGGTAGTCAAAACTTCCGGGATTGTTGCGAAGCACTTGGAAGTTTTTGTTTCCTGTTTCAAGTAGTACCAATGGGCTACATCTATTGCCTCATTTGACATGATTTAACAATGTTAAATCTTACGCTACTCGTTATATACTATTAACATCTTGAAGTTCCCGATTTTTAGGGAAATTTATTATTAAAGTGGGAACGATTATTTTCTGGCATGATTTTTTGTTGATATAGCCTGAGATTTGCATCGAGCCTGATTGCAATCCCAACACTGCCCATAAAAGTCCCCACACATCGTAGCTAAATTTATCGCCAAGTTAGACCCGTCATACAAAATCATTGACGCGTGTAGTTCGCTACTTATACGAGTCTGTTTGGCATATTTTCACTTATGACTCCATGAAGAAAATATTCGGAGAATGAAAATGACTATTAGATTCGGCGGCAGGCAATCGTCGTTGAGGGTAAGAGCTACCCCTAATGACAGATCGCTCAAAACGAAGTTTTTCAGCGTGCTTGTGTTGATATTTATGTTAATCACGAATGGATTGCCTGGTGCGTCAACATCACCAGTTGCGAAGTCACTGAATGAACATTCAAAAAGCATTCAAGCCGCCACCACTCTTAGTTTTGTAGCTATCGCCGATGCATATGTAGAAGAACTTCACCCAACCACGAATAATGGGACTACAGATTATCTTCAGGTGGAAAGCGCAAACAATCGAAATTCTGAAAGCTATATTCGCTTTAGTGTGAGCGGGGTAGCAGGCAGCCTCCAAAGCGCGCGCCTACGGGTGTTTACCACAGTAAATAGCTCATCCAACGGTCCGGCAGTATACACGACAAGCAATACATGGACAGAGACCGGAATCACTTGGAATAATCGTCCTGCGCGCACAAGCGGTGTAATCGATAACAAGGGCGTAATCGATAAAAACACTTGGGTTGAATATAACGTTGCTGCAGTGATAGCTGGCAATGGAACGTTTAATTTTGTGCTTGTCGGGGACAGCAGCGATGAGGTCAGGTTCTCCTCGCGCCAGGGCAGCGATCCTCCACAACTCGTAATCACATTTAATCCCAGCACGAATACCCCAACTGCAACAGCTACGCCTTCGCGAACTGGAACGCCTACTGCAACAGCGACACGTACACCAACTGCCACTCAGTCATCCGGTCCAACACCCACACGAACCCCAACTTTACCATCCGGTTCCACGCCCACCAGTACCCGTACTCCAACCTCTGTGGGCAATCTGTTCACATTTATACCGATTGCGGATGCCTACGTGGACTCTGGTAACTCATCAACAAATTATGGTTCATTGACAACATTACGAGTGGACGGCTCACCGACTGTGCGTAGTTATTTGCGTTTCAATATACAAGGATTATCTGGCACTGTGACAAGCGCAACCTTGCGGGTGTTTGCCAATAGTTCCTTAAGCACTGGCTATGATGCTCGGAGCGTAAGTGATAATACCTGGGTTGAATCCAGTATTACATATAATAATGCCCCGCCTGTTGGGAGCGTGCTTGGATCATCTGGCAGCATCAATAGTAACACTTGGACAAGTGTTAACATCACCTCCTATATTACCGGCAACGGGACCTATAATTTAGGGCTTATTACTTCCAGTAGCACTGCCCTTAGCCTCGCGAGTCGCGAGGCTGGAGCTAACGCTCCCCAACTCGTCATTCAGACACAAGGTGGGACTGCTCCAACAGCTACCAGGACCCCTACCTCAGCCGGCAATCCAACCGCAACGCCCACACGAACTCCCACCTCTGCCAGCAATCCAACTCAAACACCAACCAGGACAAGCACTCCAACTCCAAGTTCCACTTCTTCATCCGGCAGTGTTGTTTTGGTTGGTGCCGGAGATATTACAACATGTAGTGATAATAACGATGAAGCCACTGCAAAATTATTGGATACTATTTCAGGCACCGTTTTCACGGCTGGTGACAATGCCTATTCTGACGGTTCTTATTCCGAGTATGTCAACTGTTATGACCCAACATGGGGACGGCACAAGTCCAGGACCAAGCCCGTCCCCGGCAACCATGAATATCTGACCTCAGGTGCGGCTGGTTATTTCCAATACTTCAATAATATCTCTGCTTATTATGCTTACAATCTTGGTTCATGGCGTATCTATGCTTTGAATTCAGAGATCGATGTATCATCTTCAAGTGCTCAAGTGTCATGGTTGCAATCTGACCTGGCTGCACACCCCAGTCAATGTGTCCTGGCTTACTGGCATAAAGCCCGCTGGTCCTCAGGGAACACGCATGGCAGTACCTCATCCATGCAAACGATATGGCAGGTTCTTTATAATGCCGGTGCAGATCTGGTGGTCGCTGGTCACGAGCATAATTATGAGCGCTTTGCAGAGATGAATGCATCTGGCGCAGTGGTTTCACAAGGCTTGCGTGAGATTGTGGTTGGCACGGGAGGCGCAAGCCTCTATTCATTTGGGGGTGCTTTATCAGCGAGTCAGGTTCGCAGCAGTTCCGCCCACGGAGTATTAAAATTGACCCTGAGTGCCACAGGTTACAGCTGGCAGTTTGTGCCCGTTGCAGGTTCGTCTTTTACAGACAGCGGCAGTAGTAATTGTCATTAAGATGTTAGACAACCAGGCGCCAGATGAATTACCATCTGGCGCTTTACTTTTTGTCACTCGTTCCCATTCGTACGCGTGAATATAACCTAAGCAAATAAGGTAATTGACATGATTTAGCAATGTTAATTGGCCTATTCCTCGATATATACTTTTAAGAGCCTAATATTCATTTTTTAAAAGGGCCCAAGAGGGGAAACAAAATTTCATTTTTTGGCATGATGATTCGTAGATATAGCCTGGGATTCACAACGAACCAATTGCACTTTGCCATACTGCTCATTTCAGTTTCAATCTATCCATAATGTTGTCTTAGTTTCGCTCTCACATATCCTAGCTCGATCTATTGCCTGGGCTTGTCATGTAAATGGTCGACGCGTGTAGTGGCTTTTCTGGGCGCCAGGATTGAGCGTCTTCCTATCCCATATATGAAATCAAGAAGAACGTTGGAGTACGTTTATGGAAATTGTGCATAGAGTGAAACAATCTTTATTACAGATGAAAGTTGTCGCCACTTACAAAAGATGGCTGAGGGTCGTCAGTGCGAGTGCCCTGACACTTTTGCTTACACTTAATGGTCTCTCTGGCGAGAAAATATTAGTACCCATTACCGGACCAGGCGTTCAGACTGCAACCACCCTCACTTTCACTACAGATGCTGATGCATATGTAAAGCAATCCTACCCTAAGACGAATTATGGAAATGCCCAGTCATTGCAAGTGGATGGCGATAGCAAAGCCAATTTCGAAAGTTTTATCCGTTTTAGCGTTTCGGGAGTTTCTGGCACGGTTCAAAATGCACGGCTGCGCGTCTATGCCACCTCAAACGGGACCAACAATGGTCCTGCGATCTACGGAACAAATGCTGCGTGGACTGAGACTACAATCACTTGGAATAATCGTCCAGCGCGCACCAGCGGCGCAGTTGATAATCTGGTTAAGATCGGTACATACGCCTGGGCGGAATACGATGTTACTTCATTAGTAACAGGAGATGGAACATTTAGTTTTGTACTCGTACCAGACAGTCAAGACGGTGTTCGATTCTCTTCACGTCAGGGGACTCGTTCTCCTGAGTTAGTAATCACGTTACGCATTGATGAAAATACGCCAACTCCGACTGAAACGTCGACCCCAACTGAAATGCCGACTCCGACCGAAACACCAACTCCAGAAGCGACGAGTACCTCATCTACTGAAGAGACGGGCACATCGACTCCAGAAGAAACGGCCACAGATACTCCAACCCTTACGGAAGAGCCTCAAGCGACGTCTACACCCACATTCATCCCTGATATTGACACTCCTACACCAACTTCTACTGATACCCCAACTCTGACGGAAGAGCCTCAAGCGACATCCACATTCATCCCTGATACGGATACTCCTACGCCAACTTTTACTGATACCCCAACATCTTCTCCAACTTCTACAGATACTCCAAGTTCCACCCCAACGCCTACTTCATCTGGCAGTGTTGTTTTTGTTGGCGCGGGAGATATTACATCATGTAGCAATAATAACGATGAGGCAACTGCAAAGTTGTTAGATAACATTTCTGGCACTGTTTTCGCAGCTGGTGATAATGCTTATACAGATGGTAGCTATACTCAGTACATCAACTGTTATGGCCCCACTTGGGGACGGCATAAAGCAAGAACCAGACCCGTGCCTGGTAATCATGAGTATCTTACTTCTGGGGCGGCAGGATATTTCCAATATTTTAATAGCGTGCCTGCTTACTATGCCTTCAACCTCGGGTCATGGCGTATCTATGCGTTGAACTCTGAATTAAGCGTAACGGCCACGAGTGCGCAAGTAATCTGGTTGCAAAATGATCTTGCCACAAATCCCAGTCAATGTGTTTTGGCTTATTGGCATAAACCACGCTGGTCCTCAGGTTCCAATCATGGCAGCACCTCATCGATGCAGACACTTTGGCAGGTACTTTATAATGCAGGAGCCGAACTGCACAGGTGGCGCAAGTCTCTATCCATTTGGTACTCCTCTATCGACAAGTCAGGTTCGTAACAATTCCACATACGGTGTACTGAAATTAACCTTACGTGCCGATGGGTATGACTGGCAATTTATACCCGTCGCAGGTTCAACTTTCACGGATAATGGTAGTAGCAGTTGTCATTAGCCTAAACTCTCATTAGGCATATCAATAGAGAGATTTGCTGATAAGATTGGAGAGCAAAATCTATTTCTGAATAGCGAATCACTCTTTCAATGCTTCGAGAATTCTACAAACAACGCATCAAACGCGGACTCGTCCGTAGGCTCAACAATCTCAAAATCGCACGCGTTGCCAAACGCGTCGCTCGTCAATCGCCGCCTCCCTCGGGCGCGCCGATTGTCTTCTTCAAAGCCTCCACAGGGATTGATGATCTCTCCTGGAATAGTGGATTTCATTTACTAGCATCGTGGGCATTGCGGTTGAAAGGAATTCCCGTTGCTTATTTCGCGTGCAATTCGGGCATGAGTCATTGTGTGCTGGGGACAAATCGCGATCATGTGCGCAAAGCGCCACCATGTAAATCTTGTATTTATCAGTCGAAGACATTATATACAGGTGCGAACCCTCATTGGTTTGATTTTGAACGTGATAAAGAACTCGAACGCGCTTTAGAAAATCTAAATGTTGAAGAATTATCAAACTTTGAATATGTCGTTGCGAGGAACGAAGTGACGAAGCAATCTCCACGCAATAATGAAAAAATTGCTTCATCGCGTCTTTCGACTTCGCTTCACTCCGCTCAGGTCGGATTTCTCGCAATGACACTTCCTCTTGGCGCTCTGTGCCTGCCTGGACTGAGATGGATTCTGCGTATTCATCACCTGATGGATGACGAACCGACGAGGTATCTTTTGAGGGAATATATTCTGTCGGCTTGGAATGTCGCACAGAAGTTTTCAAAATTTCTCGATGAAACGAATCCACGCGCCGTGGTAGTGTTCAATGGACAGTTCTATCCCGAAGCGACCGCGCGTTATCTGGCGCAAAAACGCGGCATTCGTGTGATCACACATGAAGTGGGACTGCAATCTGCCTCCGCGTTCTTCACCAATGGCGAAGCGACAGCCTATCCGATTCACATCGCTGCTGAGTTTGAATTGAACGATGAACAAAATGCAAAACTGGATGCATATCTTGCCAAGCGTTTTCAAGGTGACTTCACCATGGCCGGCATCAAGTTCTGGGCGGACATGCAAGGCCTCGATGAGTCATTTTTGCAAAAGGTATCAGGATTCAAACAGATTGTGCCTATCTTTACGAATGTCATTTTCGATACGAGTCAGCCGCATGCCAACACAGTCTTCGAAGATATGTTCGATTGGCTCGATATGACGCTAGAGATTATCCGCGTGCACCCTGAGACTCTGTTCGTCATCCGCGCTCACCCCGACGAGTTGCGCGTCCGCAAAGCCAGCCGCGAGACGGTTGGAGCGTGGATCGAAGCCAGCGGCGCGGACAAAGAGGCGAATGTGGTTTTCGTTGCTCCCAATGAAACATTGAGCTCGTATGAGTTGATCCAGAAATCGAAATTCGTGATGGTCTATAACTCGACAATTGGCTTGGAGGCTTCGATCATGGGTGCGGCAGTGTTGTGCGCGGGTAAGGCACGCTTTACGCAGTATCCAACTGTATTCTTCCCGCAAACGGTGGATGAAGTCAGAAGAAAAATGGAAGAGTTTCTTGAGGTAGAGAAGATCGATGTCCCACCTGAGTTCCAACGCAATGCCCGCAGATTTTTGTATTACCAGTTGTTCCGCACATCCTTACCATTTGGCGAATTCCTCGAGCCGTCTGTCCGTACAACACAGACGAGGTTGAAGTCCTTTGGGTTGGATGAGTTATTGCCTGAGAATTCAAAGGCAATCGAGGCAATATTCAATGGGTTGCTCAATAATGGTGATTTTTTGTTGAAAGAGTAGTTTTTACCACAAAGAGCACAAAGGAACACGAAGGAATTTTATATGTGGGAAGGCGCCCCCTTTCTATTTGCATCTCAGCGAGGGTGATTTCCAATCAAGCATTATTTTTCTTCTACATTAGCAATAAGATTATTTAAAATATTCTGATTCATCTGTGTGTCTTTTACCTTTTCCAACTCTATTCCAATGATGTTACCTCGAATTTCGTTGTTTTGGATAATATGATCTTTAGGAGGCATAGTTGATTTTTCTCTATCAAGAGGATAGATACCATGATTCTGATTGGCAGCGATGCGAATGGCTTTTTTGTTTTGGATCAACTTGTTTCTTTCAATCAGCCAATCCTGGCTGGTAGGATTAACATCCTGAACTATTTTTACAAAATCATAAGACCGAGTCCAGATCAAAATGCCATGCGTATTGTTTTGGATGTCATTATCCGATACCTGGAAATGTATGCCATTCTCCACAGCAATTCCTGCTTGACGATTGTTATAAATCTGGTTGTCTGTGAGGGTGCAATCCCTTGAAAAGCCTAACCAGAAACCGTAATTGGAATGACTCGCTTTGTTCCCTTGATAGACATTGCCTTTACTAAATACTCCCTCAAAGGCGTTGTTTGGGCTATAGGAGGCATCGTTCTCTTCAAACAAATTATTGTTACATCCCACATCGATTCCATCGGGAGTGAGACCAGCCAGGAAAAAACCATCGCCGCCCAAGCGGGCATAATTTTTTTGAAAAATATTATTACAGGACTTAAAAACGATCAGAAACCCTGCAGCATCCGCTCCCAGATGAGAGCCAGACTCACTTAGATAATATCTGCAACAATAATCGGCATGATTATTAGTATAGGTGCTATCAGAAGTCTCGAATAAATGAAAGCCAAATCCGCTGCAATAACTCGCGTTGTTATTCGTGACATCAAGGGTCTTGCATTGATAGCTAAGAATTCCATTCATTTGATGCTGCAAATCATTGTCGTGGATTCTCCCATCTGTGACTTCCTCTAAAAAAATAGCGCCCCCATAAGAATCAACTGCCGGTTTCCATATATCTAGAAATAAAGTATTCGCTTGTATTTCGGCTGTCGAAGTAATCGTGCAGTTATAGATTTCGATCCCTTTGGATTTTTTGACTGAGACCCCATGATAATAATTCATCACGCGGAGATTCTTTAGGACGATATTTCTTCGACCTGAAACGCGTATTCCCTCGCCAGTTTTATCAGTCCCTGTAATTGTTGCGCCGTGACCATCTAACGTGACATCGTCGGCATCAATCGTGATCCCTTCCGGTAATAAATATACCTTCGGTTCCAGATGCGTATCCTTATTAACAGTAAGCCCATTCATGGCGATCAGTATTTATTGGAGAGGAAGCTGATTTATTATGCTCCGAGCATTCGTAACGTTGGGCGGGATAAAACTTCGAGATCACCGCGCGGGTCATCGGGATAAGCCGTTATATCGGCGGGCGCGCCTTCCTCGATGCAGGGCAAACCCAAATAGCGCCGTGCTTCCCATGAGCCCGCGGCTAATGCAGCTTCTTGTGGGAGTCCTGCCGCAATAAGCAGGTGGATCTCTTGGGCAATCAGACCATGTGGAACGAGACCTGCATCCGTGCCAGCCAGCATTTTCACACCAGCTTCGAACGCGCGTCGCACCATGTCGGGATGTCTTTTGAAATCCCCTAAGGCATGATTTACTGCATCGTGCGTAAGTCCCATGCCGGGCAAAAAATGGGGACCATATTGAAGGATCACCATGGTCGGGACGAGGACGATGTTGCGTTTGCTCATTGCAGCCAGATGATCCTCCTGGATGCCAACGCCGTGCTCAATCGAGTCAAAGCCTGCTTCGATTGCGAAGCCAATGACCTCCGATGTAGTGGCGTGAATGGTGATGCGTGCGCCCAGCGCGTGGACGCGTTGCGCGGCTTTCGTCAGCGATTCGAGTGAATAGTTCGAGCTGATGCGGCGGCTCGAATCGGTGAAGTCGCCGATTACTTTAACCCACGCGCCGCTTCGCCTCGCTTCGTCTTCAGCAAAGTCTGGCAAGCTGGCATCATCCACCTCACGCGCTAAGCCCGGGAAATAGCGTCCTTTCGGCGCGAGAAAGCGTCCGGCGGTAAAGACCCGCGGCAAGCCCTCCTGCGGACCAATCTTTTTAGAGAGATCATTTGGACTCCCTGGCTCACGAATGGCAAGTACGCCTACCTCAAGCTGTGCCCTGGCACTGGCGCGGACCTGTTCTTCTGGAGAAGCATGCTCATCAGCAGGACTGGCAAGTGCAAGGTGTGCATGTGCATCCACAAGACCTGGCAGGATATAGCCCGATTTCAAAATGGTGGTTGCATTTTCCTGAGGTCGGAAGGTAATGTGTCCATTGATCACGAACACATCTTTTTCAATCCCCTCTGGTAAAACGATACCATGCAAGTGCAAAGGCTTTGAACCGTGCGAGTCTGTCAACATAATGTACTCCTAAGATAAAAACGAAGTTTATAAGCCAGTGGTGGGATTATAAGTTTTACCTAGTAATTGGTCTAGTTTATGCCTTATAAGATTCGATGTAGAATACTTTGTGTAGCATATTATCTATAATGATTTGCACTCGTTCCACTTTATTCGTTCATGAGGAGAAGAAATGATAGAACACAAAACGTCATTGGGTCGAAGTGGCCTTCAAGTGCCCAGAATGGGTGTTGGGGTGATGACTTGGGGCGATGCAAAAGGGCTGGCTCGTTTACACCCTGCCAAGACTGCCTACGGCGGCGCGGAAGGATTTGAAGAGGAGAAGCGCGCGCTTGAATTTAGCATAGCAGCAGGTGCAAATTTGTTTGATACTGCCGCGATGTACGCTGGTGGCGCGTCCGAACGTCGATTGGGAGAATTAGCACGCGGCAAGGATATTCTGATTGCATCAAAATTTCCAGGCGGCTTCTCATTCAAAGCGGAAGATTTGCCCAAAGAACTGGAAGGAAGCCTTGCGCGCTTAGGGCGTGATTCGATTGATCTGTATCAGCATCACTTTCCTTCCAACAAAGTGTCGATTCTCAAGTTAATGGAACTGTTGGCTGATGCTACTGAGGCAGGAAAAATCAAAGCCGTTGGCGTGAGCAACTATTCGGCAAAACAGATGCGGGAAGCTCACACGGCACTCGCGAAACGCGGGATTCCGCTCGCCTCGAATCAAGTTGAATATTCGCTTCTGCACAGACAACCCGAGACGAACGGTGTTGTGGATGCCTGTCGCGAATTGGGGATTACATTCATCGCGTATTCTCCGCTGGCAGGCGGCGCGTTGACTGGAAAATACTCAGCCTCTCAGAAAGCTACCGGATTGCGACGTTTTTCTTCTAATTTCAGCAAAAAGGGGATGGATGCTATTCGGCCCGTCCTGGCTCTTCTGCGCCAAATCGGTGAACGGTATTCCAAAACGCCCAGCCAAGTGGCGTTGCGCTGGCTGATCGAAAACCCGAATGTACTTCCTATCCCTGGCGCGAAAAATGGCCGGCAAGCAACCGAGAACGCAGGTGCCCTCTCATTCTCTCTGACCTCTGAAGAAGTGGAAGCATTAAGTCAGGCAACGATGGCTTGGCGAACTTAAATTGAACTTCACACTATACAAAATAGAACCGCCGCTTTTGAGCGGCGGTTCTTTGTCGCTACCACGGCAACGGATCAGCCTGGATCTCTTGCTCCCATAAATTATACATAGATTGAACGACCTCAGGGGTGAGTTGTTTGTCCGCCGCCGCGAAGTTATCCAGAGCTTGCTCTACACTTT
>WNFZ01007208.1_pt1 | contig 13850 bp, 14 predicted proteins | sample 5400081 | NCBI WGS metagenome assembly WNFZ01 (sample SAMN13153365, study PRJNA577476) | soil metagenome | isolation source: 80 cm soil or saprolite under grassland replicate 1 | place: USA:California | collected 2016-06-15
GAGCTGCTCAACTTCTGCTTCAAGCGTCATACGCCGAGTATACCATAGGGCTGGCGTAGGCCAAATCTGAACACTTTCCGCGTGATTGATCACCGGCAGTATACCATGCCATTCGATATACGACCACTACCTCGTTGCTGATATGGCGTTGCGGAGTGGGTACTGTATGATCTGGGAATGGGAACACCATAGCACTGGTGGCCAGTGGATCCTGACTGTTGGTGCGTGGCACGCCGTCGTGCAACGTCTCGCGGGACCGCCCCGCTATGGCAGGCGACTCTTACACGGACGACGGTGCCCGAGGAGCACTACACGAGTTCCGCCTGCCTGGACGCCATGGACGCGCGCACCTGGTGTTTGCGAACGATCGCCGTGCTGGCCGATAGGACGCCGTTTCGGGAGAGAAAATGGGAGGATAATGATGCGACGAAAACTCGCGCGTGTGATTGTGGCTGTGGGACTCGCCGTCACACGCGTTGGCTGCGGCGGCGGGCGACGCGAGCCAGCAACCTGGCCACCTCCGTCGACACTACCAAACTATTAATGGCGCGCTGGGCGATGCTGGCGTATATGCTCCCCGCATCACCACGGCGTCCCCAGCAATCGACCGGGGGCTTTTCTGTGGATGACGACCGCCGTTCGGTGAATCCCCCCGACGCGCCATTAGCGATAGCTATGCAACATGGCGCCGATGCTGCTGAAGTTCATCGGTGCATGCGATATGCTCTCGGTCGACGTGCCTCCATCGGATTGAAAATTTCGCGACCAGAAGGTACACAAACCAATGAAAAAGCTCATTGTTTTCGATCTCGATGGCACGCTTGCCGAAAGCAAATCAGCGCTTGATGCCGAGATGGCCGCACTGCTCAGTACGCTGCTCGGTATTGTGCGGGTGGCTGTTATATCCGGCGGCAACTGGCCACAATTCGAACAACAGGTGCTCTCCAACCTTTCCCATGACGACCACCTGAAGAATCTGTCGCTCCTTCCTACATGTGGAACAAAGTTCTACACCTATGAATCTGGTTGGAAACAGCTTTATTCGGAGGACTTCACGGATGCGGAGAAAGACAAGATTCTTAGCGCCTTGAAACAGGTGATTGGGTTATCGGACTTCAAAGTCGAAAAGGTCTGGGGAGCGGTCATTGAAGATCGTGGAAGCCAGATCACGTTCTCCGCATTAGGGCAGCAGGCTCCCATCGAAGAAAAGAAACGCTGGGACCCTGATTTCACCAAGCGGAAGAAGATGAAAGCCCTCCTTGATAGGCTTATCCCCGAGTTTTCCGTACGCTTGGGTGGCACGACATCGGTTGACATCACCAAGCCTGGCATCGACAAAGCCTACGGCATGAGAAAACTCCGCGACACCCTTGGCATTGCCATTCAGGAGATGCTTTTTATCGGGGATGCCTTGTTCCCTGGCGGGAACGACTATCCGGCCAAAGAAGCCGGTGTTGTGTCGATCCAGGTCAAAGATCCTCATGAGACGAAACGGGTGATTGAAGCCATTGTCGCTTGTTTGGATTGCGTTCAACCCACAAAACTTCGTGCGGAGGAGCATTGATGCATGGCTTTCAGTTGCAGCGCCTGGGGCAGATCATGGAGCCGGAACCGGGCAATCCGCTCGAAGTTGAAGGTGTCCTCAATCCGGCTGTCGTGCGTGGGACTGACGGTACGCTTTACCTGTTTCCACGGCTCGTCGCGCGGGGCAATTATTCGCGGATCGGCATCGCCCGGGTTCGGCTCAATGCGGCCGGCGACCCGTCCGGAGTGGAGCGGCTCGGCATTGCGCTCGAGCCGGAAGCTGAGTACGAGCGGCGATCTGACAGCAGCGGTGGCTGCGAGGATCCGCGGATCACGTTTGTCGAACCGCTTCGGCACTATGTGATGACGTACACGGCGCTTTCGCCGAACGGCCCACGGATCGCCTTAGCCATATTGGAGGATTTGTTCCACTGGCAGCGCTTGGGGCTGGCGACCTTCGAGCCGTATGACGGCATTGCGTTCGACGGCGTGGACAATAAGGATGCCAGCGTCTTCCCGGTCGCCATTCCGGATCCATCGGGACAACCAGCACTGGCGATCCTACACCGGCCGCTCTTTCCGGGAACTCGTCCGGAGGAAAAGGCTAGCGACTCGGCATCCCGCGTACGAGATCTCCAGCGGGAAAGCATCTGGATTTCCTACCGTTCCCTGGTCACCAAGGGCCATGAGCCATACCACTTGTGCCACTTTACCGCGCATCATCGGCTGGCCGCCCCAGTTGCGCCCTGGGAGCGACTCAAAATCGGCGGCGGTACTCCGCCCGTCCTGACCCGGCACGGCTGGCTGATCGTGTACCACGGCGTGAGCGAAATGGCGGCGCCGAGCGACGCAGGACGCCAACTGTGCTACTCGGCCGGAGCGATGGTACTCTCGAAGGAGCAGCCGCGCGTGATCCGGTATCGTTCGGCGGAGCCAGTGTTGACGCCGGTGCTGCCGCACGAACGCGGCGGGACGATCGCCAACGTCGTGTTCCCCACCGGCATCGACCGGCGCGACGATCTCGGCGCACCGGACCGTTTCGACGTCTATTATGGGATGGCTGACAATCGGATTGGCGTGGCACGCCTTGACGTGCCGGATTTCGTGCCGCTGGGAGGAGTCACCGACCCGCTGGAAGCAAACGGGTAACGCGCCCGATGTTGGGAATTCAAAACCGTGAAAGAGACGTCTTCAACAGCGCTGGCCAGCACCGCCAGTCGCGTAGCGTTCGATTGTGTTGCTCTCATGGCTGTGGACATCGGCGGCCGTTTTCTATTCCAACAGCCGATTGCCTGGGGTGGGCGTTTCGGAAGCGCTGCTTGGTCAAATCTAATGCACCTCTAACATTGAGCGAGATCTCAACTCCCTCTCGTAACGTTTTATCTGATAGCAGCGCCAAACAATGGCGCGTGGTAATAACCGCTGGTGCGGGGATACGCGCCATGCCTGACTTCCTCTTTCACGGCTGCCCAATCGGGCGGCCGTTGCTGATTCTGGGCACGGCCACATAGGGGATCAGGATAGAATGTGCCCTTTTGTAAGTGTCTGGCGCCGCGGGCTATACTAGGTTGCTACGGGCAGTCTGCCGTGCCTCGATCTGCGCGGAAAGTGCGGCTTTGCGGATGGCGAGATCAAGGTTCAGGCCGCGGAGATGCCAGCTAGGACAACCGCCTGCGACGCGGGCGCGTCGGGAAACGCCGCCTGGGCCTGCGCGACGATCGACTGCTCAACCCAGCCAGAATCTCCGCTTCGGCGACCTCCTGACGGCGCGTCTGGACCGCGAAGTAGGTCTGGCCCAGCGCGACGATCTCCTTCTCCGGGTCGGCGTTCTGGATGATCAGGTAGCAGGCGTAGCGGGAGAGTTGGTAATCTTTAACGCGCCGCTGCCCACCTTTGCCAGCGGTGTCATCCATATGGTTGCCTCATCAAGATATGATCAGCTTCCACTTCGACAGTTCCGTGGTCTACGCACTATACTCGGTGCTCGTAATGTCGTCAAGCACGCCTGTTCGGCCTGCTACGGTCTAGATTGACGGCGGATCGTGCTTCGGCATACCTTGCCGCCGCTGATACTTCAGCGCTACGCCTTTGGGGCATGAGGGGCGCCTCACCGCTCACGACCCTTCCCACGCCGCTAGCACGGTCGCAAGGTCGATCTCCAGACCGTGATAGGTCAGCCTGGCGGCGTAGGCGATCGCCTGGCGCACGCGCTGTGGCTCGGCCATGGCGGCGACAAGCGCAAGGGCGCGATCTTTGTCGGCATGGTAGAGCGCGGCGAACTCCTCGGGGTCGTACAGGGTGGGGACGAGCGCCGCCGCATCCAGTGGCGGCGCGCCGAGAATATAGGGTGGAATCAGGGGCGCCATGGCGACCTCCCGCCGGAGGCCGACATGCGCGCACGGGGACAAAGCCGTTGCGTTCACAGCGACCTCCGGCGCAGGTCCGCGAGAAATGACAGGCGCGGTAGGCGAAAACGGCACCCCACTGCCATCGCAGCGTGCCGCCGGGTCGGCTGTTGAGTATGGTGTCATGGTTCTCTGCTCCCAAAATGTCGATCGTGAGCGTTCATTGGATCACAGCCCAGCGGCGCGTGCGGCGAACGGCGCTGGGCAAGGCGAAGCCCGCATTTTATCCAACCTCAGCCGCCTCTCTTCAGCCTCACGGCGACCGATCGGGTCGCCGTTTCCACATGCGTGACTTGTCTTTGGTGTATTGTTCAACTGGTGATTGGAGAGACGAGCCGCTGTAGCAACGCCGCGCGTATCTATCGGACGCTGCTGAGCGATATCTGCTTAAACCAATTATGCCGTTAGGCGTTGCTCTGTTGTGTCATTGCAGCGTATAATCGCCGTATCCCTGCTGCCACGCCCGCAGCCTTTGCCCTGCCGGCGTCGCCCGCCCTGAGTACCAAGGAGTGTCCGATGTCTCTCCGCCTTGAGCGCCTATTAGCGATGAATGCTGCCGTGCGTGGCGGTGGCTACCCGAGTGTTCCGGTCTTCATGCGCCGTTTCGAGGTCAGCGAGCGCACAGCTATCATCATGTCGACTATTTCAAGACCACTCCCTTGCCACGTCGGCATCGTGACGATATCTGTCACGGCGTTTGCCTATAATCGTCATAAACCCCGCGAAAAAACCGCAGGATTTGCGGTGTTGACATGCTATCCTCGTGTTATGACAATGGAGGCGCGCATGACCTGAACCGACTCAGGCTACGAGCGGCTTGACGACATCGAGCGCAAACTGGCACGCAGGCCGGAGGGATGGACCACCGGCGAGCTGGCGCTTGAGTTTGGCGTCGACACGGATACGATCCGCCGCGATCTGCTCCTGCTCGAAGGGGACCTACCGTATAAAAACGGGAGAATCGTACGCCAAGGCTTCTCGATGGCTTTCTAACACCAAAAAACGAGCAGTGCTGCGATCAAGCTCACAGCACTGCTCCTCCGGGGGAGCGCTTCGCTGCATCTATCGCCGCACCCTCGTCACGCCTTCGGCTTCGACGCCAGTGCCACCACCGGGATATGCAGGCGCCGCACCGCCTCGCGCCGGACGCGGTCGGGGCGGCGATCGTACTGTGCGGTCGTTCGCGGGTCGGCATGGCGCATCAGGTGCTGGAGCGTGGCGATGTCGACGCCCAGGTCGAACATGTCGCCGGCGAAGGTCCGCCGCAGATCGTGCGGTGAGAAGCGCTCCACCCTGGCCTCCCGCGCGCGCCGCTGCACGATGTCGTAGATCGCGTGCGGCGTCATCCGCGCCGCGACGACCTTGCCCAGCTTGCGCACGCGGTAGAACATCGGCCCCTTCGCGTCGCCGCGGACGGCGATCCACTGCTCCAGCGCGAACTTGGCCCCGCCCTCGACTGGCAGCACGGCCTCGACGTCGCCCTTGCCCCTGATGGTCAGCGTGCTGGTGGTCGGATTGTAGTGCTCCAGATCCATGCGAATGAGATCGCTCCGCCGCAACCCCAGGCCGTAGCCCAGGCTGAAGATCGCCACGTCGCGTGCGCCATCCGGCTCCGGGTCGGCGGCGGATGCCTGAATCAGCGCCAGCAGCTCGCCGGACGTCAGGCTGCGGCCGGCCGCGGCGCTCGATGTGAGGCGTGTCCCTTTGATCGGCTTGACGTTGATGGCGCGGGCGTACTCCTCCTGGGTGATATAGCCCAGCTCCCAGGCGTAGTGCATCACGCGGCGCAACGCCGCCATGTGCTTGCGCGCGCTGGAGGGCGAGAGCTTGACCACCTCGCTGGATGGCATGTTGTCCTGAGGCGTGGTCTGCGCTTTGCGCGGGCGGCCGCGCCGCCGGCCGGGCGAGCTCGGGTCGCGCGGAAGGACGAAGCCGTTGATCAGCTTGGCGCGGATAGCGTTGATATGCTCGAAGCGCAGCCGGTGCCATGGGCAGACATCCACATTGGGGTAGCCGCACAGCCGGGCGATCAGGCCCAGCGCCTGCTGCATCGTCGGCCGGCTGGTCTCGGCGTCCAGGCTTTCCAGGTAGGCCCAGGCCGGATGGCGCGAGCGCGGGATCTGCGGGAGCGGCGCCAGATCGGCGGCGATCGGCGTCTCGATCACGACCGCCTCGACAGTGTCCGCGGCGCCATCCGCGGCCAGGACCAGTGCGCGATCGGTGCTCATAGTGCTCACTCCTCCAGGGCTTCCACGTCGCCAAGCATGCCGAGCTGCGCCGCGTTCAGCGCGTCGCGGCGCGACGGATAGCCGCTGGCCTCGCCGCGCGGCCGCCCGGCGCTGTCGGTCACCGCGGCCGTGAAGCTTCGCGGCCCGGTGCGGTGCAAAGTGACGACATACTGGTCCTGCGCAGTGACGATCAGGTAGCTGGCCTGGGGGATCGCGCTCAGCTCCAGATACCAGTCCGGACGCCAGGCGGGCAGGTCGCCGGGCGGCGGCTGGTCGTCCCGGCCAGCGAGGTAGAGCAGCGCCCGCCAGGACGCCCAAAGCAGCTCCAGATCCATATCCTGGCTGACGCCGAATAGCTCGACATAATCAACAAACGCCAGCTCATGGGTGAGCGGGACGAACGCGCCGGTGAGCGGGGCGCCCACACGCGCAATCGCAAAAAAGCGCGCTGGGCCGTCGGACCGCCGCACAACCCAGGCGACCACTCGGTAGGTCGCCCCGTCGCGCGGCGTAAACGTCGTATCGACATAACTCCCGTCCTGGATGGTCCGAGCCCTCGGCTTCTCGGCCGGCACCTGAACAAGCGCGGTCATCATCGTCTCCCTCCCCAGGCGTGCCTCATGGCGCTATCCCCATGCCTTCCATGTGTGGTACGCGCACTGGAGACTCAAATGGATCGTTGGCCATTATACCACAGTTACTTTTAAGAACCTGAGTTCTAAATAGTAACCGCATGAACCCATGATACACTATTCCGTGTTATTTGTCAAGCCCTTCCTAAAAAGGTGCGATTGTCTACACGAAACGAGGCGCGCTGCTTGCTCCATTTATCACAATCTTTGGTCTGTTCCGAGGGTGATGCTATCCTGGAGTCTTTCAGGGGCAGGCGGACGAGCCCGAAGAGGTCGAGGCGGCCCTCGCGGACCTGCCCTGCTCATCGATCAGCGGCCATTCGGCCACGGCAAAGCAGGCGCTCAGCCCACGAGGGCAAGGCGCCTGGCGATGGGGTGGGCGCTGCTCATCAGCTATCCTGCCAGGGTTTCGCGCCACGCACCTCAGTGGACATCAGGAATGAGATTCCTCGCCGCACCAGGGCACTGGTATGCTATGCAGATAGGACGAATCTCATTTCACCTGTCCCAAGAGCTTACTGGCGCGAGATCCTGCCTGTCCCCATCCCAGTGCCCTCAGCTCAGTGTCCAGCGCCGCGGCGGTCTCCCACAGGTCTAGGAGACGCCCGCGCGCCTGCGCTGCGGCGGCGATATCGGGCGGCAGTATGGCGACCACAGCGTCCAGCCGTTGCCCAAAGCTGTCGGTGAAACTCTGCCCGTTGGCGAGCAGTGGGTGGCGCCAGGCCAGCGCGTAGAGCTCGATCGCGCGCTCGGTGCGTCCTTGTTCGGCCAGCATCAGTGCGATCGGAGGCAAGGCCAGCAGCAGCGGCGTGAACGCGTGTTGTCTGACACTTGCCTCGATCACGTGTAGCAGCTCGGCCTGCGCGCGCGGTGTATCGTTCAGCAGCCAGTGAGTATACCCCAGTTGCGCCAGTGGCCAGCCAAGATGCCCGGCACTGCCGATCTGCCGGTGTAGCACCACGCTCTCCTCGAGCAGCGCCTCGGCCTCGCGGTACGCTTCAAGCGTCAACGCCACCCAACCGGCGTAGTGCAGCACAAAGGCCAGACCGCTGGTTGCGCCAGGAAGCTCGCGCGCCTGCGCCGTCGCCTGCTGGCTCAAGCTGCGCGCCGCCTCATACTGCCCAATTCCCAGCAATGCCACCGCCAGCCAGCCCTGTACATAGGCACTCATCGCGCGGTTGCCCAGCTCCTGGTACAGCTCCAGGCTGTGCCGAAGCACGCGAAACGCCTCGTCATACTTGCCGGCCCAGATGAGCATGACCCCCAGCTCGCCTAGCCCAAACACACGGTTGGCGGAGTCGCCAAGCTCCTCATGCAAGGCGTAGCTTTGCCGGGCCAGCGCCTCCGCCTCGTCGATGTGGCCGAGCTCGGCTGCAGCATGGCTGTCCCAAATCAGCACCTCGGCGACCCCGCGCCGATCGCCCAAGGCGGATCGAATGGCCAGGCTGGCTTGAAAGTGCAATCGCACCTCCGCGAAGTCAGCCTGGTAGCGGGCAAGGTCGCCCAGCCAGAGGAGCACATGACTGGCCTCCCAGCGCCGGCCCAGGGCCTGATACAGTGCCAGGCTCTCCTCCAAGAAACGGCGCGCGTCCGCGAGCGGCCCTTCGGAGGCGACCAGCCCGAGCTGCAGCAGCACGAACGCACGCTCGGCACGCGTGTCGTACACCGCCGGCGTGCGCTCCAGGAGTGTGAGGCTCTGCCGCAGCAGCTGCTCGGCGCCGACGATGTCGCCTTGCAGCCGCTTGAAGTTGGCCTACCAGGCGCGCAGCATCGTCAGCACGCCAATGGCCTCCTCATCAGCCAGCTGGGCTTCGAGCTGTGCTGCCGCGCGCTCATACGCACGCTCACTATCATCGAGGTAGGCGCGCCACTTAGAGAAGTAGCCCAGGCCATGGGTCGCCTGTGCGAGCAGATCGACGCGGCCGCGCTTCGCTGCCCACTCCCACGCCGCGCGCAGATTGTCGCGCTCGGCATCCAGTGCCGCCAGCGCCGCCTGCTGATCGAGCCCGGACAGATCGGCCCCGCGCTGCTGGACGAAGGCACAGAAATAGGCCGCATGCTGGTCGCGCGCCCACACCTCGTCGCCTCCCTCGGTACCGAGCTTTTCCAGCGCGTACTGCCGCAGCAGCTCGTGGAGCGTGTAGCGATGGCGATCTGCGTCATAGGACAGGAGCGATGCGCCAATGAGAGCCTGGAGTTGCGGGAGCGTCGCTCGCACAACAGCCTGTACTGCCGGCAACGTGCCGCCCCCGCGGAAGATCGCCAGCCGGGCGAACAGCACCTGCTCGGATGTGCTCAGCCGCCCATATGAGGCGTCGAAAACTGCGCGCATACTGCGGTGGCGCGCCGGCAGATCGCGCAGCTCAGTTGCCAGCATATCGAGGCCACGTTCGATCTGTGTCGCGATGTCGGACGGCGCGAGGGTGTCGACCCAGCCGGCCGCCAGCTCGATCGCCAGCGGCATGCCATCGACCAGGCGGCAGATGCGCGCCACCGCATCCAGCTGGTCGCGCGCGGGCGCGAACTCGGGCCGCAGCTGTCGGGCGCGTTGCACAAACAGGGCCACCGCGAATGATGTTTATCGAATTGTTTGCCCCAAGGGCGCCCTCAGTGCGGAGCAGCACCGCCAGATCGGTCAGCGGCTGGTCACCGAGTTCATGACCGAGGAGGAGGAGCAGAGTGCTCCCGCCGCGGTGATCGAGTCCTGGCGCGCTCTCACGCAAGTGGTCGTCCATGAGCTGGATACATGGGTTGTGGGAGGGCGACCAGTCGAGCCGGGCGAGCCTCCACACTACGTCGTGCGCGTGAGCGTCCCCGGCGCGTGGCGCAAGGACATGAGCGCCGCGGTCATTGCACGCATCACACGGGTGCTCGCCGAGGCCGATGCGGACCCGCAACGGCTCTACCGGGAGCCGCAGGCGTGGGTGCATGTCGTCGGAATAGCCGAGGGTAGCTGTGGCGTACTCGGGCTGGCGGTGGGGTCGTCCGACATCGTCAAGATGATCACCAGGCCGTTTCGCGAATCCCCCGACCGAGACGCTCTTATCAAGGCGGCGGCGCCGGGTACGACCATCGACCCAATCTGCGGCATGACGGTACCGCTGACCGATGCTGCCATCACTCTGGAGCACGAGGGCGTAACCTACGCCTTTTGCAGCTGCGGATATCTATCGGCAAATGCAAGCCGACTTCCTACCGGTACCATTGCTGACCCTGCATTCACCCGTGCCGGAAGTGATGGCCGGGGTCTGGAGCATCCTACGCGAAACACTGCTAGCGGGCCAAGTCGATCGTGCACTCAAAGAGGCAGTGGCGGCTACGGTTTCGAAGACAAACGCGTGCCCGTTCTGCGTCGACGCGCATACGGCGATGCTCCATGCGACCTCCAACCACTATGCGGCGAGCGCGATCCTTCGAGGTGACTACGACAGCATCCACCATGAGCAGCTTCATGCACTCGTTCAATGGATATTGGCAAACCGGACAGCCAATGTGAGTGGGGTTCTGCAGCCACCATTTTCTCATGACGATGCCCCAGAGATCATCGGCAGCGCGATCGCCTTCCACTATATCAACCGCATGGTCAATGTGTTTCTGGGGGATACGCTTCTGCCGCTGCCGTCGGCGTTGAAGGGATTGAGCGGGCGCTTGTTGGGCGCGACGGCGGGCAAGTAGATGGTTCGCCATCTCCAGCACGGTCACTCGTTGCAGTTCGTTCCACAGGCGAATCTGCCCGATGACCTGTCCTGGGCGGCTGCGAATCCGGCGGTGGCAGGCGCGTTCGCGGGGCTCGCTGCGGTGGTCGAGGAGGCAGGCAGGCGGGTGTTGCCTGAGCAGGTGCGTGTTCTGGTCAGCGAGCGTGTCCAGGCATGGAATGGCGAAGATATGGGCATCAGTCGGCGCTGGGTTCAGGAGGCCAAGGATCATCAGCATGAACTCCTCCTGGAATCACGCCACACATAAGAACCCAAGCCGGTAGGTAGCGCGCTGCTGCTACCTGCCTTCCAGAGTGTTCACCTCAGATAGCGGCCGGTTCGCTGTGCCCGCTGCGGTGCGTCCCGCTAAGCCTGCGGCAGGCACAGCATATGTGTAGCGATTGATCAGGAGAAACTTCATGGCTGCCGACGGAACGCCGGAGCCGGCCGCGCAACGCTGTGGCACAGCAGTTGCCCGGCTGCGCACGCTCCGTAACCTCTCGCGGGCGCAACGGGCGCAACTGGTCGCCCGCCTATACGATCAGATCGGCCCCGACGACCACAGCTACGAACGCATCAGCGTGGCCTGGCTGGCGCGCCTAGAGAACGGGCGCATCGTCAAGGTGGCGCGCCCACCGGTAGAGGCGCGCTGCCGCGCGCTGCGCTGCACGCCCAGGGAGCGCGCCTGGCTGTTGCTGCACGCCGACCGCAACGTGCTGGCCGGCGCAGCCGACGAGCCAACCGAAACCGCCGAGTTGCTCACCTACGCCATCGACCAGCTGTACCGCGAAGCGCGTGAAACCCTGGCGGCACTGCTGGGATCGCGGCGAGCGTGCGCGCTCTCTGAGCTTGAGCTCCTGGAGCTCACCGCCACGGCGCTGGAGCTAGCGATCGCGCGGCGTCGAGGGGAGCAGGTGGAGCTGGGGCGCAAGCATGCAACCGACATACTGCGGGCATCAGCCCGCCAAAGATAAGGAGATCATCTGTCACGGCGATCACTTTTGCGCGGGGCACGCTTTCAGCCGCCCGATCCACAGTCGATCGAGCGCTACCTGCGCTTCTTCAGCAGCAAGGAGCTTTTCTGGAACCCGGATATCTTTCCGCCGATCGACTCGCCGCAGCTGTTCGGCGATGATCTGCCGCTCGAGCTGGAGATCGGCTGTGGAACCGCCGACTTCCTCTGCGCCCAGGCGCTCGAACATCCCAGAACCAATTTCGTGGGGGTTGACGTTTCGGTGAAGCCGCTGTTCAAGGCGATCCGAACCGCCGAAGTACACGCGCTGCCGAACATCACGTTCATCAAGGGCGATTTCAAGCAGATGTATCCTCTGCTGGCGGCCGATGCGCTCCAGGCCGTCTACCTGCACTTCCCCGACCCGCATATGCGGCAGCGTTTCCGCAAGCACAGGGTCGTCGCGCCTGCATTCCTCGACGCGATCAATCGGGCGCTTGCCGCAGATGGGCGCCTCAGCATCATGACCGACCACCACGAGTTCTTTATGGAGATGCTGGCGCTGATAGAGCCGGACGGACGCTTCGCAAAAACGCACGCCGAGCGCTACCTGATCGGCTTCGAGACGGAGGCGAAGTCGCAGTTTCAGCGCATCTGGGAGCGACAGGGCCTACCGACGTTGCGCGTCGAACTCCAGCAGGCGCACTGCTTGACCTGCTATGCTTCGACGGAGTTTACACCGAGCGCAGCCGAAGTGCTCAACACAGCCTGCAATCCGCAATTGCACCTATAGCCAGAAGCACATTTACTGAGCCACAGAGGGCATAGAGATCGCAGAGTAAAGAAACCCAAACTCGGTGTTCTCTGTGATCTCTATGGCTCAACCTTTTTGCACGTTGCTATAGAACTGAGCGTGACTGAGCGGTTGCGCGTCGATCAGGATTTGTCCACCCTCGACCATCTGGCGAAGCAGATCGCGACCGTCGAGGCCGAGCTGCATCGGCTGAGCACCAGCACCCTGTGGGCGGACCAGGTGTCCTAGCTGATCCAACTCCCGGGGATCGGGCTGATCACCGCGATGATCCTGTTGTCGGCGATTGGGGACGTCACGCGCTTCCCAGCTGCCCAGCAACTCGTCGGCTATGCGGGACTGGGAGCGGGGGTGCATTCCAGCGGCAAAACCGATCGGACCGGGCGGATTACCAAGGAAGGCCGACGCCAATTGCGGTGGGTGCTGGTCGAGGCGGCACAGACCGCCGCCCGCACCCATCCGTACTGGCAGCGCGAATTTCAGCGCCTCGCGCGCCGGATTGGCGAAAAGAAGGCGATCGTCGCGCTCGCACGGAAGCTGCTGGTGGTGATCTGGCACGTCCTGCATGGGCAAAGTGTCGATCAGCGGGCGGATGCCGAGCGGGTGGCCTTCAAGCTCAGGGTATGGGTATGGAAGCTGACGGACGAACAACGGGGTGGGTTGACCTCCGGCCAGTTCATCCGCGCGCATTTGATTCGGCTCGGCCTCGGGCATGACTTGAACGCTATCACACGGGGCGGAACGAAGCGTCCGCTGGCCAGTGTGGAAGAGGTGCTCGCGTTGCGACCGGAGTTGCGCGGCCCCACCAATCGGAGGACTGACGAGCGGGTAAGCGGTCTGCCCGTGGCCGGCGGCGGCAAGCGTACCCCACCGGTCAAGACCTGTGCAAGCGCGCGCGGAGCGCCTCCTTCCTCTGGCTCAGCGCATTGATTAGGTTGGCCCGCGCGCGGTCTTGACCGGTGGGGTGCGACAGCGGCGCGCCGGCAGCGGGGAAAAACGGGCAGGACAAGATGCGCACCGACCAGCTCCTGCGCAAACCACAGCGTGGTGGGGTCGCTTGGAGTATGCGCCATTGCAGAGGAACACCAGCTACACGCGTCGCAAACTGCTCGAAAATTCGCCCAAATTCCCGCTTGACATTGCAACTCATCGGTCGGCGGCATGTGCTGACGCGCTGTTTACTGTATGCCCCACTTATTCAGTGCTGACTTTCTGGGCTTGAGTAGTCCGCATCAGGCGGGGAACCGTACGGCAGTTGATAGAAACGGCATGGAGCAACGACGGGTGGCATACGAATGCATCACCCGGCTGTCCCGTGACTTCGATAACCCGCACGGCGACTCCGTTGTCGTCTACCTCCGCCATGAAGTGCGCGATACGATCACCGTCAAATGGTGCTTTGCCAGTGAGCGTGGCCAGATACGGCGACGACCGACAAAACTGTTCACGCAGCGCTTTCCTTTTTGGGATTGGCGCTCGAACAGGTACAGGCCGACGAGGCCAGGCGGATGCAGGTCTATGATGCGATGCGCACGAAACTCTGGCAGTTTGCGACCGAACACTGGCGAAGTTGGCAATGCCAACAACTGGCCGCGCGCATCCA
>WNFZ01006840.1_pt1 | contig 13845 bp, 15 predicted proteins | sample 5400081 | NCBI WGS metagenome assembly WNFZ01 (sample SAMN13153365, study PRJNA577476) | soil metagenome | isolation source: 80 cm soil or saprolite under grassland replicate 1 | place: USA:California | collected 2016-06-15
GAAATCTCCCAGGTAGTCCCTTATTTGCACACCGGCGTCATGCATCTTGTGTGACTCTCCTTGAATCAAAATTGAGAAACCTGATTGAGACGTTTAACAAGTGACGTGCCACGCTCGGCTCCGACGATCGATGACTGAAATGTAGAAATCCCGGCGCCGATTTCCGGAGATCGAGGGCGAAAGGTGTCTCAAAGGGTATGCGGTCAGGAATGGGAAAAAAGAGCCAGGGCTGTGAACACAATTGATTGTGGTCAAAGAGGTAGTTTTTGCACAATATATAGTGGCGCCGGAAGGTCCGGCGCCCTCTGTTCTTATAAGTTCTTTGTGCACAAGAGTGGAATCTGGAGTGCCGGATCCTCCGGCGCCCATTGCCGGAAGATCCGGCACTCCGGCAAAGCGTAAGAGGGGAACCGGCCTGATCAAACGAATATTCCGGCGCCAGCGCCGCTGCTTTCCGCTGTCTGTGAAGGTTGCGTAAAAGCCTCAGAATCGAATTTGTTTCTATGTGGGGAGAATAGCAGGCTCGGAGAAACTCAAGGACTGGCAGAGCAAATAGGGCATGGCTCGCCGGCGCGACTGCTTAACGATCTACTTCTGACTATTGAGCGAACGAACATAGATCGAGCGCGTTCGGCGAGTTTCAGGCTGTTGATCAGATGTGTCTACAGAATTGCGGTTGAGGCTCTCGCCGGCGTGCGGCGCAACGGGTTGGAATCTGCCAGTGGTGAAGGCCGCGAGCGCGAGCTCTCCCTTGGTGATCTTGCCGTCGCCGTTGAAATCGAGCCATCTGTTTAATGAATAGACGCGTCGCTCTTTATTTGATTTGCCGAGAGGCGCGACCACGCTTGCGTCTCCTCCTTCAACGATGAAGCCTCGAAAGACCGCCGAGTAAACGTTGGACAGGCTGTTGAGACGACCGCGAAACGGCGAGAGGTATTTCTCGACTAGGCGCAATTGCTCGACGGGGCTCATCATCCTGATCGCCTCGGTAGTCGTTCCCATGCTCTGCGCCGTGCTCTCGATGAATTGAAGCAAGCCTGTAGCTGTTTGCCCGGGCAGCCCATTGCGGGCCGCGGGATTGAACAACGATTCGCTCGCCATGACGTTCAACAACCACGTAAGGTCAGTCTTCAGTCGCTTCGCAATCGCCTGCAACTCGATCCAGAAGTTCGGCTGATCACACAGGATCTTGATCAGGTTTTGGCGCGAGAGGGCATGCTTCGCTTCGCTGCGGGCGATCACTCGCGGCGCGCGATCGTTCATCCCTTCGTCTTGCGCGTCGGCTGCGTGTGTAATCATCAACAAGAAAAGCGCCGCGGCCTCGGCCGATATCAGTCCTTTCATTCGCCCTCCGTTATCGCATGGTTCGATAAGCCGCCTCAGCAACAACGATGCCGCGAACAAATGAGTGGCACGAAGTTTGATTGGCTATGTGAGCGCAATTGCCCGCTGTTGGCTGATGGAAGCTTTCCTGTTGTTTTCAGGTGTGTGGCTTCGCGGAGGCGGGCTGGCGAATCGGATACGAATCAAATCGACAAGGAGTAAAGCGTATGAAGTGCTTGAGACGGACTCGTCTGCATACCGGTGTTTGCGAAGTGGATGGCGACCTGTTTGAACGCTCGCGCCTTGCGCGGGCGGGCCGCTCGCTTGTTCACCTGGCTGTTTTTATTCGAGCGGTCGAGCCGGCGTTGGCGCTCGTCGCCGCCTTATTGATCATGACCGTTCCGGCGCTCGCGCAGACGCCGGGAGGCAACCTCTTCGGCGGCAATGATCAACAATTAGGCAGCGGCGTGCGGGAGGCAATCAGATGGGGGCGGAACCTGCTGTTCCTTCTGGGCGTCGGCGGCGTTGGATGGGGCGCCGCTAACATCATGATGGAAAAAGCCTGGGGCAGGCAGATGCTCGGCGGAGGCGTTTGTATGGGCATAGGCGGAATCCTGTCGCTCGTCTACAGCTTCAGCCAGGGTAACGCGGTCAATTTAGACACCGATCTTGGAAATTGAAGCGGGGAGCAAGCCATGCGGCCAAGACCTATCAGACCGAACATCTATTTGCCGGTGGCGCGATTCGGCGTGCTCATTTCGGACTGGAAGTTCGTCTTTGTGGCGACACTGGTCGCCTACTCGACGCCGTTTCTGCTCGACCTGAAGCTGTGGGGGGCGCCGCTGGAGTTGTGGACGGGACTGGTAGCGGCGGCGCTATCCATTGCCTTCTTCAATTACGCGCGCATCGGGAGACGCCCATTCTGGTTGCAACATCGATTGCGCGCGATGTTTACAAGCCCGATCCGCCGGCGTGCGCTCCCCACGGATGGCGCGCGACGTCCGAAGCGGCAATGGATTATTGCGGAGTGAAAGAAAAGTAGTATGGAACCGTTAACGATCATCGGAGGCGTCATCGCGGCGACGGGCGCGGGGTTGGGCATTGGCGTCGGAGCGCGTCTACTGCCCATCGCCCTTCGCGCCCATCGGGACCTGAGGTCCTGGGAGCAGGGCGGGGAAGCGCATCTCCGCCGGCTCATTGCAGAACATGAAAAAGAGCGGTTGCAACTCGCCTCTCCTCCCGGCCGAAAGCGCGACTCTTCCATCGCCGGCGTCTCAGGCGACGCTCTGCGTCACACCGACGGATCTTACTCGTGCGCGTGGGAGGCGCAGCCCGCGCCGACGATGCTCGCGCACGAGCATGTCGTCGAGTCTCGCTGCGACGAGTTGGCGCGAATGCTCGCTGTGGATAAACCGCCCGGGACGGTGATCCAGTTCCGCTTTTCGTCGGGACCCGATCCTGGTAACGCGATCATCGCGCACCTGGAAGCCTGCGGCGATCCGGGGCTGCTGCATCCAGAAGCGGCCCGATTGCATGGGATGAATATTGACTTCTATGCAATGCGGGCGGATGCGCATAACTACAGGCGGCAGGCGCTTTCCCTGTGGGCGCGCGTGCCATCTCGACAGAAGGGAGATGACGCCAACAGCGGATTGAGCGCATTCATTCCCGCCGCCCTGGATGAGATAGGAAAGCATGGCGTAACAAAATTACCCCAGGCCATTCGCGCGTCCTGGGCGGAGACCGCCGACGACGGTGTTGTGCGGCGACTTCTCAGAGACGAACGCGAGGCGCGTGAGAGGGCAGAGAAGGTCTTTCGCCTGGTCGAACGCGAATGCCCGTTGCCGCTGCGACGTTTCAGCCGGCAAGACTTGTGGGAGGCGATCTATTTAGGCCACCGGCAGAATGCGCGAAGCGTTCCGATACTTCCTGATGTTCCGGGCTTCGACATCCGTGATTATCTCTGCGGCGAAACCATAGAAAGGAGCGGCCCGCAGGTCATGCACGGCGCGCATCCCGCGGCAATCGTCTCGATGTTCACCCCGGCGCAGCCTGCGATTACGGCCGACGCGCTGCGGGCGTTGACGTTGAATCCCGCGCTCAACTTTCGCCACACCGTCATTGCCGAATTTGTTTACCTCGACCAGCGCAAGGCCACAAAGCGTCTCGACAGGCGGATACGCCAGGTACGTCGCTCGTACACCCGCGCTGACGGGCGTGTGAAACAGTCTTCCGAGGCGCGCGCGGCGCTTCTGGATCTCGAAACCGTCCGCGATCACGTCACCGGCTCAAGAGAAGCGCTGATTGATATGCGTTTCTACGCCATCGTCTACGCGGAACCGGCGCGCACGCGAGGGGAACTGAGGCGGTCGCTCGACAATCTCGACAGGTATTGCGAGCGGATGATCACGGCGATGCAATCGATCCCCGGAGTGGAAGCGGAGCGCGAGGAGCCGGATTCACTGCGCGCGCTGTATCACAGATCTATTGTCGGCGAAGCGGACGGGCGACCGGTGGGCAGGGAAATCACAGAAATTGCGGGATCGCTCGCCGCGCTCGCCCCGGTGGAATCGGCATGGGAAGGGTCGCAGAGGCCTCACACGCTCTGTTCGACTCCGACCGGAAGATTGATTGGGTTGAACTTTTTTGACAGCGCCAGGATCAGCTCTCCGCTCGCGCTCGTGCTCGGAGAGCCGGGGAGCGGCAAATCCACTTTCATGGCCCGCGTCATCAATGATGTTTTGGGGACACTTCCGGAAACGCGTGTGCGCGCCGTGGACTTCGGCGAGTCATTGGGGCCGCATGTAGATGTCACGGGAGGAAGACACCTTCGCTTCAACATCGAGGATAGGCGCACGATCAATGTTTGGGACTACCCAGGCTTGGAATCAGGCGAAATGCCTGACGAGACGCAGATCGCGCTCGTTGTGATGGACGCGATGAAACTGGCGCGGGTTAAGCCGGATGACAATGTCGCGGAAGACATCCTCACCAATGTCATCACTGAGGTCTACAGGAACGAAGTCCCTCGAAACGGCCCTGGAAAATCAAAGTATGAGCCCGCGCATTCGCATCTGCTGGCGCTGCTTGAAAGCTACCCATTCCAGTCGGCGGGAGTGCGTGAACGCGCCGCGACACTGGCTTTGGCCCTCGAGAAGTATCGTGGCCATCCCTGGCTCGACGCCCCGACGCATCCCGACTTTGCCGCAGATTCGCCATATGACGTGTACGAACTCGACAGTCTGGATGCATTCCCGCAGGACGTGCGCGAGACGCTCGCGAACCGCGTCGCGGCGCGAGTCGTGCGTTCGATCGGCCGGCTCAAATCCGATGGGACGCGGACGCCTGCGCTGCTCGTCTTTGACGAGGTGTGGAAGATCGCGGCGCAGTACCCTGAGATTCTGAGGGTGATCAAAAAGGGCGCTCGCATGGGCCGCAAAGAAGCGGTCGTAACGATGCTGGCTACCCACGCATACGAGGATTTTACCGGAATCCATGACGTGACGAAGACCGCCGGCATCAAGGTTGTCGGCAAACAGATCGGTGATTGCTCGAAGCTGATTGCGGATTCAGGGCTGTCTGAGAACGCCGCGGCGACAATTATGGCGATCCGCAATATTGCGGGTGAGTATGCGCAATACGTCCTGGCGCTCGGATCGGGGAATGATCAGGTCGTGGAGATGATCCAACTCGATCTCTCGCCTGCGGAGTTGTGGACGTTCACGACCAATCCGTACGAACGTAACGCGAGGGCGCGTGTATCGGCGCTCAGACCCGACTGGCCGTTGGCTGATTGTATTGGATGGCTTGCCGCCGTCTATCCACGAGGGTTGGCGGCGCAAGGATTGATCGAAGTTGACGAGATGCTTTTGCAGGCATGATTAGAGGACTCACTCATGGCTTTTAACGGAATCTCCTTCGGGCTAGACTGTGCGCCAGCCAATCTCCCGACACACAGTTTGAAAATCGAAAGGGGACTCGAACCATGAGATCAATTCTTGCATGCGTGTTATTGCTTACTATCGCCGGTTCAATCTTTTTTGTAGCAGGGCAGGAACGTCAGCAGGAGAAGAAAAGCGCAGCGCAAACCTCTGACGCCAAGTCCACGAGCGACCAAATCGAGGTGAAGACGGATCGTTTCAGTGGGGTGATCACCGTCAAGCTCAAGCCACAAGTGATTCTCGAAAAACCAGATCATCAAATGACGATCGACATTGAGACTAAACTTGGTGAGAAGGGGCAGCTTGATTTTGAAAAGGATGACGTGACAGCTAAGGTCTGGTTTCGCTCACTCTACAAAGGGTCTGTGGATTTCGGCGATCATGAATTGCACCTCTTGATTGACGGCAAACCATTGAATCACGGCAAAATTTCTGGAGGCGATGCTGAAGCCACAGACGAAAACATGCGAAAGCAGCGAGGCTTTAGACTCAGTACATTTTTTGTGGCCATATTTAATCGCCGTGATTTGGAGCAACTTGGTAAGGCCAAAAACATTGAGATGAGACTAGGCTCAATTGAACCTATGCTAAGTCAACCGGTGGTGTCAATTCTACGCGATTATGCAAATCAAGTGCTCGCCCAACATAAAATCGCCAGAGAGAGGAAACAATGAGAAAGAAATCTCTGCTTCATCATCTTGTGCTTGGACTCCTCGTCGGCGTTTTCATCATGCCGCCGTCAGTAGCACGTGCGCAATGGACGGTCTACGACCCGGCGCAATACACGCTTCAAATCTCAAAAAAAATAGAGGAGGCGAACCGTTGGATTGAGCACCACACGAAGCTTGTCGAACAACTTACGACGTTGAAAGGGGTCTTGGATAAAACCGATGAAATGTTGTCCAAGCAAAAAAACGCGATTACGACGATGAGCAACATTGGGCGCACGGTGCGCGGGGCCTATCAGTTAAAAAATCAGGTTGAGGCAATTGTTACGACACGTCTGAGATGGCTCAAGTCAATTGATGATCGATTGCGAAACGGCATATTTGACCCTGACGCTGACATGCGCGACTTTGATGAATATCTCCGGGATTCCATCGGGCGCACCAGTCAAGACACCATCGCCAATCGCGAGCGTCTGGCGCGCATGGACAACCAGCTTGAGAAATGGCAACTGGAGCTAAATATGGCGAAGGAAGAGCGAGCTAAAGCAGAAGCGAAAAGGGAGGCCGCTGAGGAACTGCGGAAAAAGGAACTCGACAAGTCTGAGTCAGAAAAATGCGCGCAATGCATCGCGGATCTCAACCAAGAAATGACGGCCTACAGCATATTAATCACACAGCTTAAAGCTGAGATAGCCGATCTTGAATGTCAAATAGAGAATCGCGTCAAACAGTACAACATCCAAATGCAGGAGCGGATCAGGTTCGGCGAGCAGGTGCAATCCATGAATGAAGCGTGGAGCCGGTTCAATAACTCGCTGGACGAACTTCAACGAGCTCTGAGCAAAGTTAATTGATACTGCGCCTATTAGAAGAACAAATGAGCGGAATCGTCTCTTCAAAGCAGGGCTTTCAATCGGCGCAGTCCATCAGTTCAAGGAGAAATCATGCGCACAAGGAAATTCAAGCGGTCAACACTATATATCCTGCGCATCGCTGCGGTCGCCGGTTGCTTGAGCTTATCCGCCTTCGCTCAGACGCCAAGCCCAACGCCGTCTCCCGCGCCTGCGGGGACTGCTGGCAGCTCCTTGCCGCAATTCTTCGACAAGCTGATCGGGCGCGCGGGCGCTCTCATACCGATGCTGCAAAAAGAGATCGAAGGCCCTCTCTTGCCCTGGCTGGAGAATCTCTCCTGGTGGCTGGCCGTGCTCGTTATCATCTTCGGCTTTGCGCGGCTGTGGCGAGAGAACTCAGGCGCAGGCGTCGATCTCTTCTGGTGGTTTGGGAGAGTCGCCATCATCTTCGCGCTGGCGGGGAGCGGGCCGGCGATCGTCAGCAAACTCGACGCGATCGGCCAAGAGATGGCTTGGGGCGGAAGCGGAAACAGTGGTAGCGTTCTGTACAGGTTCTACAACAATCACCGTAATAGCTTTGAAGAGGGCTACCGCAGATTCACAAAAGGGCATTTCACCGTCGAGCCTACCGGCGAGAAATTGAAACCGCCGCCGGGCGGCGGAGAGGCCGTGTTCGGCGTGATCCGGGACGTCGTCGCCTCACCGAAGGACGTCAACAACAAGTTCGAGACCCTCTCGCATGACATGCCGATGCTCTTCTCGATATTGAGTTTCGCGCGGGGGATACTCGCCTTCGGAGACCTATACCTGTTGGTGCTCGGCGGCTTTCTGATGATCGCCGTAAGACTGGCTGCGCCGGTGATGATCGCGCTGGCGATCGACCGCAACCTGGCGAACAAGATTTCCTATCCGTTCCTGTGGGGAACGATCGTTTTGACGATCATCTGGCCGGTCGTTTCCCAGCTGATCAGGGCTTTCGCATACATGGGAGGTAACCTGGCGATGTCATTGGATGCCAGCGATGTCGTCTACCAGTGGGACTCGCAGACTATGAGCGAGATCATGACCTCGGGCGCGGAGTCATACTACACGGTCATCATCGCCGTAGTGATAATGACCATCGCCGGGCTATCGCTCTGGATGTCGCCGGTGATCGCTTACAAAGTCGCGATGGGGCAGGTCTACGAATCGGTCTCATCGACTGTTTCGAGCTGGGCCGGCGCTCTGGTCGGAGCAGGGATCGAGTTCTATAGCTCCGCAATAGCGGCTTCCATCAGCAATCAGGCTGAGAGGGCGCAGGCGCAGGGACAATTCCTGGGCGAGCTAACGCGCGCCGGAACCGCCTATGATGTCGGCAAACTGAACGCTCTCGCCAATCGGATTCGAGGCATCACCGGAATCGAAGGAAACCGCATATCTTCGGTCGAGGGCATCTATGGAGGGCTCACACGGGCGACGGGCTCGATAAATATCGAAAAACAGTATGCTAATGAGACCGCTGGCGCTCTGGCCAAGTTGAACACAAAAGATATCTCGACGCGCAACCAGCAGGCAATCGGCGATCTGAACGCGGAGCGCAAGCAGCAGAGCGCCAACATTGAGACCAATCGCGCGGCTGATACACAACACTTCATTGGCGGCAAGATCATCAGAGGAACGGAATGGGCAGGCGGCGCCGCGCGCACTCTGCTCAGCGACGCTCAAAGCGGCAAACAGACGCTTGCCGGACGCGCCGCCGGATCCGTGATCGAAATCGGTGGCGGCGTTATCGGGCTAGGCATGCAGTATCGTTCAATTCAGAACCGCGCTTCCGGACAACAATCGGCGGTCAATGAAGCGTTCAATACAAGGATAGCCAATCAGGAGAGCGCGTCGCGGTCTCTTGTCCAAAATCAAGAAGGGTATCTCAGGGAGGTTGTCGTGGCGAACCAGCGGCGGGCCCAGGGGCTGACGGCCGCGGAAATCGCCGGCGCGAACCAGGCCGTCGCCGGCGCTAACAGCGGCGCGGCAGTCGCCAAAGGCGGCCTCAATCAAGGCTATCGCCTCGACCTGCAGGCAAATAAGATCACCCGCGACGGCGCCGTCACGGCCGCCACGCAAGTTCGCGACGCGTCCTTCGAGGCAGCCCGATTACGCGCTCTCTCAACTGTAGTCAGCGCCGTAGGCCACAATGTTGCGCGGGACATGGAACAGGGGTTAGCGCTGCGATACTGATCAGGAGAAGGCAGATCGCTCACGCCTCACCACCGTGGCGAAAATATGGATCATCTTGTGGAGCATAGAATCAGGTGAATCAATGGCCTCAAAGCCCCAAAACATCAATTCGGGAGCGGAAGTGTCAGAACTGCTCACAGCCAAGGACCTGGAAGAGCTTTTGAAGATAGATCAGAAGACCATCTATCGATATGTGGCCTGCGGGTTGATTCCCTATGTGCGCATTCAATCCAACATCAGATTCATTAAGTGGCAGATCGCAAAATGGATTGATGAGCAAACATTTCTGCCTAAATCATTCAATAAGCCCTAGGTTTCCCGCGAAGTGAAATACGGCGAATCTATCAGCGGAGCGCAATTCAAATTCGCTCCGCAAACACTTATTCCCGCGCCATGCATTGTCAACATTCGCAGAGCCTTGCCCAACAGCCTTACGATGGGCGAGGCTGAAGCCGCCATCGTCTCAATCAAATCAGCATAGGACTTGCGCCAACAGCGCAAATGCTCTAGCCTGCGGCCTCTCATCTTTCGCGCAGTCGAATCTATTGCAGCGACGTGGGAGATGGGGAAGGCGTTGGCGACTGAGCGAAGTGTAGCGGTTTATCTGATCTGAAACGAAATTTGGTGTCTGTTTGGTGTCTATTTTTGTTGAGCACTGCTGAGAATAAAGAGAGTTTAGCAACTTAAAGTGAATTGGCGTAACTATTGGAAAAGCAGTGCTTATGTGCAATTTTCAGTCGGTTCAATACTTTGCGAGGATAGGAGAGTTCGATTCCTCTCATCCGCATTGATAATACCTCTACACTCAGCGTTTAGTTTTCACTTGTCCACAATTTGTCCACTTAGGTCAAGGTTTCTGAGGGTCCGGGTCATGACGGACGCTGATTTGCTCGAGCGCCGCCGCGGCCCGCGGCGCCGACTGAGGGTGTTTGTGTGAGTAGTGGGCGATCAGTTCTTTGGCCTTGTGGCCGGTGATCATGCCGATCGTGTCATAGTCCAAGCCGGCCTCGACCAGCCGGGTTGTGACGGTGTGGCGCGCGCGTCCGTTCCGACCTGGCCGCAATCATCGGGAGTCGCTTTGTGATGAGCGCGTGGAGCGTCGGGCGGTTGATGCGTGGCGCGATCCCGAACTTACAGCAGTTTTCAGTTGGGCGAATAGATTTTGACCGCGGAGGACGCAAAGGGGCGCGGAGGTTGGCTGATAGTTCTTAAGCTCTGCGTTCCTGCGGCGACCTCTGCGGTTAGTCATCCTCTTCATTCAAGCGAAATAACTCGGCGGCCTGGCGACGCAGAACCCGGGCGTAGCGGTGGCGAACCTGGTTCAATCGATCAGCAACCCGCCGACGCAGGCCGAGGTCCAGAACATTCAGAACAAGGTCAACGAGCTGCTCAACAGTTTGAGGGCTGCGGGAATAATTAACTCTTGATGTGGCGATATGGATGAGGTATAGTTTAGATATTAAGTATAACAACCTCCCGCACAGGTTGTTATCGGTTGAGCTGAATGAATGTTACCTGCGCCCGCTTGGCTCGTTAATCCCCCTTCCATCCCCGATCTAAATATCTCCCGCTGTTACAATTTTATTTTCTCTGTGAATCCATTAGGAGACCACATCAGGCGTGTGGATCCCGCCGCTACTGGAGACCGCGCCATACTGCGCCAGGTCTACGGCTGGGCGTTGCGCAACCCGGCGATCTACCTCGAAGGCTCGGGCAACCGCGCCGCCGAAGAAGTCTCCATCCATGTGGGCAAGTTCGAGTTCTACGACCAGTCCGGCGCCGAGAAGCCTGATTCGTGACGGGTTGTCATTCCGCCAGGTTTATCGCGCTTAAGCGCGCGCGGTCGATCCGGCGGCGGGCTTCGAGATCGCCTGTCGGGTCCTCCGAGGGAGTGTAAGGATAGCCTCTTATGCCGTATTCGTCTCGCCTGATCTCATTGTCGGCGCGCGGCTCGATCCCAGCGAGTGAGCAACATTCCTCGTACTCCGCGCGCGATAACCACTGATCGTAGTGAGCGAGCGCCACGGTAGTCGGGGTAAGTCTCTCGTTTCTCCGCTTGATTTCATTCTCTGTCATCTCTGTTTTCTCCATTTCGCTTTTATCGTAACACACAATGCCAAGCGTTCCAGGCGTACTCAATTACCCGGCGGCGCTTGACGACGCGATCAGTTTGATCGAGGTCGCGAACAACGGTTCCTCGACGCTCACTGTCAATATCAGCGTGAGCGACCTACTGATCCCGGTCGCCCAGCCCGCGAAGTTCAGCAATAGCGGCATAGTCACTCTCACCGACAGTCTGACGGCGCCGACCAAGATCGAGATTGTCCTTTACACGTCGAAGAGCGCCAGCAACCTGGCTGTCCCGGTCGGCGGGCGCGGCGCGCATGGGACGACCGCGCAGGCGTTTTCGACGGGCCACTTCGTCGAGCAGCGGCCGACGGCGCGCCATCACACGGCGCTCGCCGATTTACTGCTCCTGCTCGAAGCCAAGCTCGGCATCGGCGGGAGTGCGCCAGGAGGCTCGGGGCAGGCGCTCGTCAGCGACGTGGCCGGCGCGAGCGCTTGGCGGGCGATCGCCCCGGCCGATATATCGGGACTGGCCGCGGCGCTGGCCGACAAGGTGAGCAAGAGTGACGCGGCGCTGCAGACGATCATTTCGAACCTGTCGCTATCGAAGGATTCGCCTGTTATCTCGCTGACCGACACTGTTGGAACTGGTGGTACAGGCATCATCAACGTAAACGAGAATTTCATGTACATGGGCAGGATTGGCCAATTCGACATGTTGCTCTCGTTACTCAACGGCGTCATCACACTCGGCCTGACGAAGCCCCGCCGCGAGCAGGGCGAGTCGGCCGAGGACTACAACAGGCGCATCCGCGAGCGCGGCGAGCTATTCAAGACGACGCTCGGGGAGCTGCGCGAGGATGAAACGATGCGCGGTGCGACGACGGACGCCCGGCGCGCCGTCTACGAGCGGTCGCTCGACGCGAAGCAGATGGAGAGGGCGGGGAAGTTGACTAGCGGTTCGGTCCGGATCGAGCGCCAGATCGAGGGGCTGCGCGGGGACGCCTTCGCCTCGCTGCGCTCGATGCCGGAGTACCGGACCTTGAGCGCGTCGGATCAGAAGGCCGTGCGCAAGCTGGTTGACGAGGAGCTGGAGCGGTTCAGGGCGCGGGCGTCGAGTGTGGATCAGCGGGGACGGCTCCGGCGCGAGAAGGCGGCTCAGGTTCCGGACTGGACGCCGGCGGATCTGGCGCGGGCGGCAATGGAAGCAAAGCCGTAGCGTTTTTGCAAAATTTGCGGGAAGGGAAAGGCCGGCCGGGAAGGGATTCCTGGTCGGCTCACTGTTTTTTTTACCAAAATCCTCAATGCGGTTAGGGGGCGAGTCTCACATACCAATATGTGGGCAGTTTAGATAAGTCGTCTAACCCTGCATAACTCCCCGCCTGATTGAAATCTTTGACAGCATCGAAACCGGCGTTGCTCGCTTCAGTGTAGAATTTCTGCGCCGCCTCCCCATCTTGTTCAAAAATCACAATGCCTTTCTCGACCTTGTGCCCTTTGTCTCTGGCGAACCGTTCAAACTCTACTAAACTTTTTGTTTGCGCCATGCGCTTCTCCTTGTTATCGCTTTGCGCTGTCGCTGGATTAACTTCAGCGGCGTCCACAGACATGCTGTTGATCTGACTGGTTTTTTGCAGCCCCAGCGCGACCACCGGCACTACGGCGGCGGGCAGCGGATTGGGACCGCCAAGGCCCACATTTACTCCTTGAATTCCGAATTGCACGAGAAGCGTCCATATGCCTTTGTGAATGCCGTGGTGCTTAATCAAGGCTTCCACTACTTCCTTATGTGAAAATATAACCTGTGACGTTTCAGCCATCGTCTACTCCTTTGTTTCATTACGAGTGCGGCATTAATGATTTCTGCCAGCATTCATCTGTAATTGATCATTGCCCAACCACTCGCCAGATATGGTCGTAGTTGCCATGCTGGCCAGATCGCGGGGGTTAATTGCTATGAACTGAATCGCCGCATTCTCTATATTCTTTTTAGCAGTCTCCGTGCCGACTTTCTCAGCAAGAGCAGCAACCGCGAACCCGTTAAGACTCATTCCTTCTTGCTGGGCTATTTGAGCCAACCGCCGATGCAAACTCTTGGGCAAGCGCAAACGAAATTGACCGCTGTACTCCTGACGCGTCATTGGCTCTGGCAATGGCAGACCACTCTCCTTTTGAAGCTCAATGACACCTTCAAGAGCAATTCCAGCCTCTCTGATCGCCTCTTCCGGCGTGTCGCCGTGGGCCAACAAGCCAGGAAATTCGGGACAGCTTGCGAAATACGTGTTGTCTTCCTCGCTCCACTGAAGTTGAAAACTGTATTTATTCGTCATCCGTGCCTCCTAATTCTTCGATGGCGTCAAGCAACAGTTTGACATAGCCCGCCTTAACGGTTCCCGTACATTCTGGGAAGGTGAGCGTGTCGGGATACTCAGGATGCTTGTACATGTGGTGCGAACCGCGCTGTCGCTGAAATTCAAACCCAAAGCATTCAGCCAATTTGCATAGTTCGGTGAACCTGAGACCTTTCGGCGCCTGACGCGCTTTTTCGAGGAGCTTATCACATTTAGCCATTTCATCGCCCTCAAATGATACCGCAAGCGGTACCACCTCTCAATAAGGCTCGCAATTTATCTGATTTATTAGAGAAGGGCAAGGGGAATGACAATGACTGGCTTTTTCAGGCGAGACAGTAGCGGCGCTAAAACGACTCGTACGCGGTAAAAAGTGCCGCAAAATTTGCGCGAAAATAAAGGCCGACCGGGAAGGGGATTCCTGGCCGGC
>WNFZ01008012.1_pt1 | contig 13842 bp, 13 predicted proteins | sample 5400081 | NCBI WGS metagenome assembly WNFZ01 (sample SAMN13153365, study PRJNA577476) | soil metagenome | isolation source: 80 cm soil or saprolite under grassland replicate 1 | place: USA:California | collected 2016-06-15
CTCTACTATATAAAATTAATTAATTAATCAACTTTTAATAATCTTAGATTTTATATCTCCGATTAATATCATGTAAGAATGTGATTTAAAAATGATGTTTCTTTAAAAATTAAATGAAAAATTATTGACAATTTTTTCAACTTGATAGATATTAGAATTTATATTTATTATATTATAATTATCTTCAAAGCCATATTTCTGTTCTTTCTGTTTATGCTTATTGTGATACTTGCATTATTTGCACACACAATCCCTATAAGAAATTCATGTACGGAAATCATACGTTTTGTGTACGTTTTGTGTACGTTTTTATAAATTCCGTAACACAATTCCGTATATTTTTTAAGAAATGATTTTTTTCAATTTTTTTTTTTAAAAAAAGTAATATACGTAATTTTAAAAAAACGTAACAATCATACTGAAAATTTATACGGAATATTAAAACGTAAAAAAAATTACGGTTTTCCCGTAAATTTTGTACGGAATTAATTTTTAAGTTACTATTCGATAAATGCGTTCGGAAGTGGTAACAAAAAATAAAATAGTGTAACAGTGAAAATTGAAATATTGCATATTAGTTAATCGTGAAACATAAAATTAATTTCAATATCGGTCTTATGGCAACGATCATAAATAATCTTTTTAAAAACAAATTTATATAAAAAAATTTATTTGAAACCCCATTTATAACAAATATAATTTTAAAAATTGTTTAACAAATAGAAAGAAAATACATCATAGAGATGAAATTGAACGAAATGACACAAAAATATATCATGGGGAGTGAAATAATACGAAAATACATATGGGGGAGGGAAAATACTTTATGGGGAGTGAAATTACATTATGGAGGTGCAAAATAAAATGAAATTACATTATAGGGAGCGAAATGGAACCATGGGAGTAAAATAGAACAAAAACTACATCATGGGGAGTGAAATTATATCATGGGGAGTAAAATGAAATGAAATTGCACTATGGGGAGAAAATACATCATGGGGGAGCGAAATTACATCATGGAGAGAGAAAATACATCATGGGGAATGAAATAGAACTAAAATACATCATGGAGGAGCGAAATTACACCATGGTGAGCGAAATAGAATGAAAATACATCATGGGGGCAAAATTACATCATGGGTAGTGAAATAGAACAAAAATACATTATGAAGGAGTGTAATTACATCATGGGAAGTGAAATAGAACGAAAATACATTATGGAGGAGTGAAATTACTTCATGGGGAGCGAAATTACATTATGGGGAACGAAAATGCATCATGGGGCGAAATTAAGTGAAATAGAACGAAAATACATTATGGAGGAGTGAAATTACATCATAGGGAGCGAAATTACATTATGGGTAGTGAAAATACATCATGAAGGAGCGAAATTACATTATGGGTAGTGAAAATACATCATGGAGGAGCGAAATTACACCATGGTGAGTGAAATAGAATGAAAATATATCATGGGGAATGAAATTACATCATGGGGAGCGAAATTACATCATGGGGAGCGAAATTACATCATGGGGAGCGAAATTACATCATGGGGAGCGAAATTACATCATGGGGAGCGAAATTACATTATGGGTAGTGAAATAGAACGAAAATACATCATGGAGGAGCGAAATTACATTATGGGGAGTGAAATAGAACGAAAATACATCATGGAGGAGCGAAATTACATTATGGGGAGCGAAATCGCATCATGGGGATCATGGAGGAGTGAAATAGAACGAAAATACATCATAACTGATTGGTATATATGGGGGAAACATGTGTAAAAATCAATAATTACCTAAACAACTAATAAAAATTGATAATTATTGATGATTATTTTTGATCATCTTCGTTCCACTTTACATTAAAAATTGACATCAAACTGGTTATGCATTTTGTGCAATATTCTAACCATAATTGGATCTTTATTCGATCTTAATTTATTGTTTTCTAAATTAAGTTAGTCTGTTAGTGTTACATTTTAATATTGCGCAGTCTTAAAACTAAATCAATCTTTTCATTCAAAGTTGAAAGAAATAGACTACTCATCAATAATTTTTATTTTTTCTTTAAGTTGTTTTATTTCAATATCGGCTGATGCTTTATTTGCCATTGAAATTATTATTTTTGCTTTCAATCCCCATTCATTTGTGACAATACTGAGTTGAAGAATTAGAATGCTGCGCAAAATGCAAATCTTTTTGTCGATAATTGTTTGACATATTTAAAGCAAATTTATTCAATAATTTACATACAGTAATGATTATAATTTAACATAGAAATTATTATTTGTTTTTTAAAAAAAAAATTTCCTATGTAAAATGTACTTAAAATTGACTATCTGATACAGAAATCCTTATAAGAACGAGGCCTTTTGATTTGTGCTATTTGCTGGGATTATTAATATTTTTTTTATAATTTAATTTCTTTGCTTTATAATAAATAAAAATAAATAATAAAATTTATAAAATATGTGATATTGATAAATGATTTAAATGACCAGTCATTTTCATTTCAAGTCATTTGCCGAATACTGCCTTGGAGTACATGATTCCGGTCAGAATAGCAACTGCACAAAATTATGAATAATGTAAGTTAGAATCAAAAAATTATACGGTCCGGAATTACTGCGCCATTAATATATATCGGATTTTCCTTGGAGTACAGGATTCCGGTCGGAATAGCAACTGCGCAAAATTATACAAAAAAAAGAATAAATTATTGAATATAATTAGAATTAAAATTTTACCCATTGAATGTAAGTTAGAATCAAAAAATTATACGATTCCGGTCCGGAATAACAACTGCGCAAAATTATTGATCGTTCGAATCAATAAAATTGTTCATTGATATCAAATCTATAAATATTGGCCATCATTTTTTTACTCCATCATTTTTTCAGCTTCCTGAATAAGTTTTCTTAACTGCTTTTGACATTATATTTTCAATCATTTGAAACTGTTGTTATCGAGACTTGATTTTGTCTTCTTATACCTCTTTAGAGCTTCTTTTTAAAAAAAATGGAGAAAACCTATTTATGCGTATGTACAGCTTGTTTAAAAGTAAATCCGACTGGTATGCTATTAAATCAAAATACATACAATCGTCATCGTAAAAAAAAACAAGAGAATGAAGCGAAAGAAGAAAACCTAAAGACAAGTCATCAAGAGGAAAGTTTTGAGTTGCGAGTTGAAGATGAACATCAGCAAAAAGATTTATGGATCCAAACAGAGGATATGCAAATAGAATATATAAATAAACGTGATCAAGAAGAATTAGATTTAGTTGATATAATTGATGATACCGAAAGCCTTAACATCATCATTGATGAAGGAGACAATGAAGATTATTCTGATTATAATGAAGAAGAAGATGATGATGATGAGGATGATGATGATGAGGATGATGATGTTGAAAATGAAGACATAGATGAAGATGTAATGCAAATTGATGATAAACCCAGTAAAAAGATAATAGAAGGATTAAGACTTTTACACTTAAAATCTTTATACAATTTTACAGAATCAGCATATGATGATATAATGAAAATATTCACGACAGAGAATGTGAGCCTATATAAAGTTAAGACATATTTAAAAGATGTAACAAACTTAATACCAGAGTTTTATGATATGTGTGAAAATTCTTGTATATGCTACACTGGGAATTATGAATCTTATACAGATTGCCCTATGTGTGACGCTTCTAGATTAGATGCAAGAGGAAAAGCAAAAAAGGTTATGCCATATCTTTCAATAAAGGACAGATTAAAAATACAATTCAATAATGAAAATAGAGCAAAAGAATTACTTTATCGTTATGAATATATCACCAATCATAATGATGATTTGGATGATATTTTTGATGGAAACATCTATAAGGAATTATCAGAAGAAAATTTATTTAACGATAAAAGAGACGTTGCGTTCACAGCTTCGTGTGATGGGTTTCAAATTTTTAAACAAAAGACAGATGACTGTTGGCTATTTCTCATGATAAATAATAATCTTGATCCATCTTTAAGAGTGAAAAAGGAAAATTTATTAGTTCCTTTTTTAATTCCCGGACCGAAGCAACCAAAAGACTTTAACACCTTTTTACGACCATTCATTGATGAGATGAAAGAATTAGAAAGTAAGTAAATTTATTTAAATTAGTTTGATATAAAATAGATTAATAACTTTTCTTTATTTAGGAGGAATAATTTGTTATGATGCATATACCAAATGCGATTTCACACTTCGTGCTCATATTATTGCGTGGACTGGAGATATTCCAGCTCTTACAAAAATAATGAACATTACCGGCCATAACTCATATTCTGGCTGCAGATTTTGCGATATTCGGGGAGTTTATTCAAAAAAACATAATCACGTTTATTTTCGTCCTGGAGAATATGCCAAAAAAAATCATTCAGACTGGTTTTTGCGTATTAATGAAATAGAAGATGCAGAAACCTCCAGAGAAAAGGAAACATTGATACAACGATATGGTAAGAGTTATTTATGTTATTTATGTTATTATAAATTATTTAACTCAATTTCTTTTTTTTTGAATTTAATTTTAGGAATAAAGGGTAGAAGTATTTTGTCTGAACTAAAATCCATTAAATTTCCTAGGTCTTTTCCGATTGATATTATGCATTTGTTCTTTGAAAATGTTGCACCACAAATGTTTAAATTGTGGTCTGCTCGCTTTTTTAAAGATGAAAATTTGAATGCAACTCCTTTCACTGTATCAAAAATATTTTGGGAAGAAATCAGTACACAAATGCAAAATAACAAAAAAAACATGCCATTGGAATTTGGAAGGCCACCTAGAAATATATTCAAACACTATGCTGGGTATAAAGCTGAAGAATGGGCAAATTGGATAACTCTTTATTCGGTCCCACTTCTCAAAACATATTTGCCAGATAAGTAAGATCATAATTTATTTTATATATTATTTTAAAGACTCCAGATCGGAATCATTAATATTCCTTAAAATGTTTTAGATATGTTAAAGGCTGGAATGAATTTGCAACTGCAGTTCATTTATGCATGCAGACGTCAATTACTCATAATGAAAAAGAATCAATAAAAAGAAAATTATCTAGTTTTTATAAACATATCTCAAGGTAAATAATTTCAATCTTAAGTTTTCATTGATATTAATGACATTAACTAAACATATTAATATCCTTATATAATTAGGGATTACGAAAGAATTGATGAAGAAGATCGATCGAGCATATTTTTAATATCTTTTCATTATTTATTGCATGTAGCAGAGAGTATAGAGGATTTTGGCTCATGCAGAGGATATTGGCAATTTCCAATGGAGAGGATGTGTGGCATGATAATTCCGTTAGTTAAGTCGCAGATACATCCATATGCAACCCTTTGGAACAATATCGTACTTAATGAAAGATTTAATCATTTAAAATACAAAACAGAATTTTATGAGTATGTTTTTCCTTCAGCAGAAGACGAGAAGGAATGGCCACTTCATAGAGTTTTCAGTTCTTCATTATATGAGGAATTTGAGCTTTATTCTCCGACAAGTAATTATGTTTTGTCACGAACAGAACTAACAAAACTAAAAGAAACTTACGCTGCTATCTATGACATAAACGCGAGAACAATTGAGGTAATATTACAGTAGAGAAATTTATAAATGATTATATTTTAATGTTAATTATATTTCAAATTCTTAGAACATGTCTTCTAACGTAAAGAAATATGGAAAATTACGTACTAAAGATGGACATATCATAAGCTCCAAATGGATATCAAAAAATAAAGTAAAAAGTAGAAATAATTATTCAGTTGCGGTAAGTATTAAATTTTATATTATTACAAATAAAATTTTACTAATCCATTTTTATATTAGATTAACGTCACTATTGATAAGGATGCTCATCGTGCTAATGCTCCTCGAAGACTTGTAGAAGAAGAAATATATGGTGAAGTGCAATATTTTATTACACATGAACATGATGGATCAAGCCGTATATTTGCATATGTCCGCAAAACTGATAATTATGCGGAGGACAATTATGGGCAAATATATTTCAGTAAATTTGGTAGTTTTCAATTTATTGAGGTAATAGGTATAGATAGATGCGTAGGTTTTTTTAGAATTGAAAATTTATCTTATATTTTGGATCGAGAACGAATATAACACACTTCATTTATATATATATATTTTTATATGATTTAATGGATATAATAAAGTTGTTGATTTTAATATTATATAGACATAACTGAATTTCTAGTAAAACAAAATATAAAAATTTAATAATAGTAAAATAAATGTAATAATATAATAAATATAAAATATAAAAAAATGTAAATATAAAGAAATTAATTAAAATATAAAAAATATGTAAATATAAAAAATAAATATAAATATTTAATTAAACTCTAGGCCCATCAGATCCTTAAGGGTATCGACTTTGAGACCACTTTGGTCGGCCCATAATTCTAAATAATAGTTATTTTGATTTTCACGCACTCTTCGGGCCGCTGTCCGACTGTGTTCTTCAAATTCTTTTGCTTGTTTTTTCATTTGTCTTCGTTTATTTTTTGCTTGTTTGTTCATGGTTTTCGTGTTTTTTATTATTTTTGAATTTGAATTTGAAGTGAGTGAATCGTGTAAAATTTCAGCTCTAATAAATCTGCATTCCAAAAAAGATTAATTGTACTAAAAAAAGGAATTTTTTTTACAAGAAATTTAATTAATTAAATAACAATTTCCAAATTTAACTAGTCACGTCATGTTAACAATGTCTTTGCATAATTTTACGATTGTATGTAATTTAATTAGTTGCGTCAAATTAACAATGTCTTAATATTTCTAAAAACAGAAAGAACAATTTCTTGATTAGTTGCATCAATTAACAAAGTCTATGTTATTTCTCCGCGTAATTCAAAAATAGAATGAATAGTTGCAATAATTTTTAATCTGTAGTGACGCACAAATGATCTGCAATCGTAATATCTGCATTTGTTTCCTGTCCACATATATCAAGATAATTATTAATAAATCCATTAAAAAGTAATAGTTGCATAATTAAATTATACGATATTGATGAAACTTCTATATCGATATCGAAATTATACCGAGTAAAATTTTTTTTATTTTTTTCATTTATAATAATAAGGCAGAAATAAATAAAAAAAATAAAGACCCGGATATTGTACATAATTTTCTTTAGTATTATACCCCGTGTATTTTAAAAATTTGATATATATCGGTATATCAAATCGGTCTGGAACAAAGTTTCCCAGTCATGTGCAATCACACATGACCTGATGCATCAAGCCACCAGCCAATAATTTTCTGTATAAAGCCTTGTTCGGTACTATTCTCAAACGGTGTAAATTAAGATCGAATTAAGATCGAATTAAGATCAGTATTAAGATCGAATTAGAAAGAGATGATCAGTATAAACAATATGCAATATAATTAAGGATGGACATTTAACATTACATTTTCTTTAAAAACAATAAAATTTGCAAGTTACTATCATCTTCCTTATTGCTCATTGCTTTGTTTTACAAATCAACTTATAGCAAAAATGTATAATTATGAAAAATAACCATCATGAAACACTTAACCCTATTTTTTTATTTATAGATATTAATTTCCACTATTAACTGTAAGTATATTTTTAAGACATGCTTCAAATAAATTAATAAATTATGTAATCAATAAAAAAAAATATGTACATGCGCAATGATATGTAGGATCTAAAATATTAAGTAAATTAATTAAAGATGATTACATTAGATCTATAAAAATTTGTAAATTGTTGTTAGACAAGTCAAGACCATAGAATTCAAGAAATAATAATAAAATTTATTATAAATATCGAGCCTATTCTCAACATTTTACATTTATTAAATTAAACAAAAAAAAAATTGGAAATGGCAAATTTAAACGCTAATTTACAAACTTTCTTTATCCAGTGGCCAAACGATGCCACGTTAACGCTAATTCGTGAAAGGCGCCTTTATCAGAATTCGTTCACATCGACTCCGATTCAATCTCAAAAACGATTATGGCGGGCAATTGCCCTAGAAATAAATAATATTCATCCCAATTTTGCACCAAACCGACGACAGTGCAAAAATAAATGGAACGCTCTAAAATCGGGTTACGAAAATTTAAAACGCCTAATAAATGAAAATCCGGACGGGTACCCAACCCGCACTCCGTCTCTACACGATGAGAGGTTCCATGAGGAACTGTCCGACGAGTTTTGGCTAGTAGAGCGTAATTATTTATTATCTAACTGATTTTTTCATTTAATTCATTGCCATTTATATTAATTAATTGCTTTATTTTTAGCGAGGGTCCGAGCCGCGCGGAGAAATAGAATCGATCGCCGAAGATACGAGTACAGAGAGCGCAGGCGCTCTCGTTCGCGATCTTCTCGTCGTCGTCGATCTTCTCGTCGTCGTCATAGTCGATCCCGTTCCCACTCCACCCATCGTCGCCATTCCCGATCCCGCTCCCGTTCCACCCGTCACCGCTGTTCTCGTTCTCGTTCACCTCGTAGACACCGTCATTAATTATTTTTTATTTTTTATTATTCGTATTTTATATTTTTTTATTTTTTATATTCATATTTTATATTTTATTATTTTTTATATTCATATTTTATATTTTTTTATTTTTTATTTTTATTATTCATATTCATATTTTTATTTTTTATATTCATATTTTATATATTTTATATTTTATACATATTTATTTTTATATATATTTGATTTTCAATAAATCGCAAGCTGGCTTGCTTTAAAAAAAATAATGTCGACTTTTTACACAGCCTGAATACAGTGTGCACTATGTACCAATAACAATAATTTAAACTTATTTAACCTATTTTAGTTAAATAAATTACAAATAAAAAGCCTTTATATGGCTTAGTATATTATGCCATTTATTCTTGTATGGCTTAGTGAGTGATGGGCCTGATTTTTTGCGGCTTAGTATACTGCATTATTGATAATCTGATGAAGCTTCAATGATAATCAATGTGCCATTTATTCTTGTATGGCTTAGTTGCAAATGTGTCGAGTGATGGGCCTGATTTTTTGCGGCTTAGTATACTGCATTATTGATAATCTGATGCAGCTTCAATGATAATCAATGTGCCAATATTTTTAAAAAATACTATAAAATAATGGACCATTTCCTAATTTAAAAAATTACCATGAAAACTTTTTCAAAAATGTAAAAAAAAAGTTCCTTTTCAATTTCGGTCCCGTTTTTTTTTTTTTTTTTTTTTTTTTTTTTTTTTTTTTTTTTTTTTTTTTTTTTTTTTTTTTTTTTTTTTTTTTTTTTTTTTTTTTTTTTTTTTTATAAAAATATAGGTGAAAAGAATCTCTTTTAATTATTATTCTTTTAGGCCGGAAGAGAATGTGTCGTCAATTTCCTCGGTAGTTTCGAAAACTGCCTCGTCCTTGTCCGAGATATTTACCAATAAAATAAAACCAGAAACACCATCACACTCATCACGACTACCATCATCATCATCATCATCATCACACCTACGATCACATGAATCATCATCATCTGGTAATAAAATTTATCAACTAATATAAAATTTAGTTTTATATACTATTTTATACCTTATTAAAACAAAAATTTTAAAATTACAAAAATAGCAAAATCCGAGATACAATGCTTATATTGCCGTAATAATCATTGGGTAGTAAGTTGCCCCAAAATTCCAAAACAATATTCGGGAAGCTGTGTCCGATGTTGGGGCTCAAAGAAACATCAAGCAAAAGATTGTCCATATAGTAAAGTACGAGAGCCTTGGCTCGAGTAGGTTTTTTTTTTTTATTTTGTAAGTAAAATTTAAATTAGTAATTAAATCTTTTCTTTACATAATTTTTTATATATAATAATTTTTATTTGACTTTGGAGGCTGACTTTGTCTTTTTTTTTTTTTTTTGACTTAAAGGTGACTTGTGGGGGGTCTTTTTTTGGCCCGGTGGCTGCTGACTTGGGGGTCAGTTATCTTTTTTTTTTGGCCTGGTGGCTGCTGACTTGGGGGTCAGCTAGTCTTTTTTTTTACCTGGTGGCTGACTTGGGGGTCGGCTTTTTTTTTTTTAATATAATATTGACGTGGTGTGGGTTTTTTTTTTAATAATATAATATTGACGTGGTGGTTTATTTTTTTAAAAATATAATATTGTGACGTGAGTGGTTTAATTTTTTAAAAATATAATATTGTCGTGGGACGATTAAAATATATATGTGTATATTATTTTTTGATAACATCAATGTGCGGCATTATATAAAAATACAAAAAATTGCATTTTTGAATGTGCGGAATTTTAAAATTTTGTGCGCGAGCACATTCCGCACATTGAATTTCAAACACTTGTGACTAGATCCAACTTTTTTATAAAATTTGTCACTAATTTGGGCCAGAATGGTCGGCATAATAAAAACGAAACTTGTGTCACGTCTGTGCGTCATGTGTTACTGATTTAATCACGCGTGATCAGTATAAATAAATATCATATTTTTACTTCCTTCACACCACTTTTTTATACTTTCTGTTTTTCCTTAACGTTCACTTTTTTTCTTAAAATGACTCCGGAAGATTTTTTTGAGCAGATGAAAAAAATGTTTTCTCAACAAAATGAAGGCTCTGAATCCTCGCCAAGTACCTCCCAAAACATAATAGCGAAACCAAGAAAAAATTATATTAGCGCCCATGATATTTTGGGAATATTCGGAATAAGTAAAGATGTATATAATAATCTTTTGGTAAGAACAAAGCATTTGGTGATCAATAATTTATTAGTCACTAATTTAGTTTCGTTTTTAAGGCAGAAGTAAGGTTTATTATGACGTCTCTACAAGTGGACCTTAACCTTCCATATAAATATCAAGACGTAGTCCTTATTGCGAAAGTAATCGAAAAAGTACGATTTTAATTGTATTATCATTTAATATTTAAAATGAAATTAAGAATATTATCTTTAGTTTAAAAAAAGAAACCCGAATACACCGGTTGGCGAAGGATGTTGGTTAATTAAACATTTGATCCAGAAATATTTACAACATCATCGCGACTATAATAATCGAAAAAAAAATAAAGAGAATGAACGGCCAGTAGAGGGTAAGAAAATAATAGTATATTTATTAATGTTATAATGTTATATATAATGTAAAATTGAGATTTTCTATTCAATCAATTGTAAAGAACAACAGCAGGAGCAGGAACCGCAATCACGATCACGATCACAACGACAACTGAAACAGCAGGAGCAGGAGCAGGAACCGCAATCACGATCACAACTGAAACAGCAGGAGCAGGAGCAGGAACCGCAATCACGATCACAATCACAATCACAATCACGATCACAACGACAACTGCAGCAGGAGCAGGAGCAGGAACCGCAATCACGATCACAATTACAATCACGATCACAACGACAACTGAAACAGCAGGAGCCGGAACCGCAATCACGATCACGATCACGATCACGATCACAACGACAACTGAAACAGCAGGAGCAGGAGCAGGAACCGCAATCACAATCACGATCACAACGACAACGACAACTGAAACAGCAGGAGCAGGAGCAGGAACCGCAATCACGATCACAATCACGATCACAACGACAACTGAAACAGCAGGAGCAGGAGCAGGAACCGCAATCACGATCACAATCACAATCACGATCACAACGACAACTGAAACAGCAGGAGCAGGAGCAGGAACCGCAATCACGATCACAATCACAATCACAATCACAATCACAATCACAACGACAACTGCAGCAGGAGCAGCAAGAACAGGAATGGCATGTGCAGGAATCACAACAGCAAAAGCGAAAACGACAACGACAACTGCAGCAACCATGTGAATCCGGTAATTTTTTATAAATATTATCTTTTGTTTTGGTCCAGAATTAAAAGTTTCTTAATTTTTATTTAAATCAAAAAGGTTCAAAGAAAGCTCGATTCTTAAAAGAATACTTACATGACGATTCTGAATCCGGTAATACTAAATGTTATTTTTTTATAATTGTTTTATTATGATTCTGATCAAGTAAAAATTCCAAAAATCAATTAGAAATAAATGTGCAGAAACGACAAGCGTCAGAAGACCTGATCAATAAATTATTTAAAGATCTCGATGAATCCGGTAATACTATGTATAAATATTGTTTTTTTTATATCTTTATTATTCAGGTCCGGAATTAAAGTAAAAAATCGTTAAATTCATCGGTAGAGGAAGAGTGGCAGCAGTGCCAAGAGGATTTAGGTAACACTTTCTTTTTATATATATATTTTTGACATCTTATTATTTATTCAGGTCCGGAATCAAAGTAATAAATTTTTAAATTCGTCATAGGAGAAGAGCAGCAGTTGTCACCACCGCAACAACAAAGGAGAAAGCAGCTGCACCACCACCACCAAAACCAAAAGGATTTAGGTAACACTTTCTTTTTATATATATATTTTTGACATCTTATTATTTATTCAGATCCGGAATCAAAGTAATAAATTTTTAAATTCGTCATAGGAGAAGAGCAGCAGCTGTCACCACCGCAACAAAGGCGAAAGCAGCAACAGCACCACCACCAAAACCAAAAGGATTTAGGTAACACTTTCTTTTTATATATATATTTTTGACATCTTATTATTTATTCAGGTCCGGAATCAAAGTAATAAATTTCACATTCATTTTAGAAAAAGTGCAACATGAAGATGGAAGAAAACTACGCAAAACTATGCCTGTAAAATATGGTAAATAGTATTAATATACAAACGTAATAAATACGTGCGTAAAAAACGTGCATTTCGTATAAATTTTGCATGTTTTTTTTAAAAAATGTATTACGCGTTAAACGTATGGATTACGTACTTAATCCCGAATAAACTTGCATTAAAAACGTATAAATCGCATAATTAATAATTTCGGCTTGTGTTAAAAACGTACCGATTGCGCACATAAAAACGTGTAAGTCACGTACTTAATATACTCAATTCCGTTTGTCAGTCGATTTGTAATTTCGGTAATTTCGGCCCGAATTAACTTGTATTAAAAAAACGCACCGATTACATAGATAAAAAACGTATCAGTCACGTACTTAACATACTAAACCCCGTATGAATAACGAACTTTTTTGTTACGGAATTGTGCATTTTTCCGTAAAACGTATTTTTTTTTCCGTATATTTATTACTGACAAATTACGAAGATATTATGCGTTTGTGTTACGGGATTGACACGTTTCCCCAGTATGTAAAAACGTAAACAAAACGTATCATTTCCGTATATGATTTTTTATAGGGCACTATCAAGGATTAAAGGAATTTCTCGTCCTTGAACTTTCGCATCACAATATAATGCCATAGCATCATGACTACTTTGATCTGAAAATTGTGCAGTCATTTTCATACTCCTAGAGACAGGCTTTCGTAAACTCTTTACTATATCACTTCATAACTTCGGCGAAATTTGAAACAGTTGTCCGAAAGAAATATTTGCACATTGTTGCTGAAGATCGGTAACAATATTGTATAGTTGAATGTGAGCCGCAATTGAAGGTTGAACTTTCTGTAGATGTTTTCTCCTAGTCACAGTTTTCTTTTTGGTCCTAGGATTAACAACATTCGTGATGGGAGTGGTTCCTTCTTTACTTCCGATAGGGCCATTACCATTACCATATTTAATTCCTTCCATATTGGGTAAAGCAGGAATGTCTGGAAGGTCATCAGTAGCAGGTGCCGATTCTTCTCGTTCTTTTTCGGAAGTTGGATAAGGTCGACTCCTAGTAACTGGTCAATTTCTTTGTACAGGATAGGCTTGAAACAA
>WNFZ01007570.1_pt1 | contig 13837 bp, 14 predicted proteins | sample 5400081 | NCBI WGS metagenome assembly WNFZ01 (sample SAMN13153365, study PRJNA577476) | soil metagenome | isolation source: 80 cm soil or saprolite under grassland replicate 1 | place: USA:California | collected 2016-06-15
GATGGAACTCTACCGCTACGCAAGTGTCCTGCGCTCGCTCACCGGCGGACGCGGCGTTCACTCCGAGCAATTCAGTCGCTACGAAGAAATGCCGCGCGAGATCGAGCAGCGCGTGATCGACGAAGCGAAAAAAGCGCGACTAGGCCACAGCAGCCCGGCGCGTTGAGCTTCACTCGTAGCCGCGCAAGGCCTCGACTCGCCGCCGCAATTCTCCCGAATAAAAGTTGGGGTCGGTCTGTGAACCTTGGCAATTAGCGAGATAAACTAGTAGTCGTCTAAATCGCAGCTTTCGGAGCGCTCAAGCTTTTACTGTAGAACCCAGAGCGGTCGAAGCAGCAAACGCGTCGCTTCCCCGCAGCTAGCATCGAGCAGGCATTTTTGATCCGGCGCGCGCGCGTCTCTGGCTGTTTGGCAGAGGTGATCCAGTGGATCCAATCTCGGCGCGCGATCGGCGTGATGTCCGACCACAACGCCCGCGCCTTCGGGGCGGCGCCCGCGAGAGCTTTTCTCAGATCTGCCGGCACTTCTGGTTCCGGTTCCTCTGCCACGGGTGTGATCTCGAGGGTGACAACGTCGCCCGCATTTGCGCCAGCAGCCTCGCGCAGCTTCCGGTCAACCTTGAGCCAGTGGCTTTTCTGTCCGTCCGGCTCGAGCATGGCTTGAAAATGGAAGCCATTGATCGTGCCTTCGATCGCCGTCATCCCACGCGAGAGGAGCTTGGCACTGGCGTCCTTTGGCAGGATGAGAAAGGTCCAGGAATCGCCCTTCTTGTTCTCCGCCGGCCGGAGGAGTTTCGCTTTGAAACGAACCGTGGTTTTGGTCATCTACTTTGGTATCACTGATCGCAAACAGCAGATCGCGCGGGCGATCTACCGGCTGCCGGATTGTACGTCACTGTGCAACAGTGCAAAAGCGGATGCGGTTGGCCCTTCCGCGGGAGCCGTCTCCGCCTTGTCGGTGATCAGTTTGCGCAGGAACGGAATCAGCACGACGAGCACAATACCGACCGCGAGGCTGCCAGCGCCAAGCTCCGCGAAGAGCTTCGCGTACCCGCTGACTGCATCGTAATGCGTATTCCTGTTTGTGCATAACAAGCGCGTTACTGTAACGTTTCCGCCATCCTCATGAATCCGGCTACTTTTTTAAACGAGTGGAAGCGCCGCAAAGTTTCTTTTCTCGCAGCAGCCGTTTTTTGCTTCACTTTTGTCGAGCCAATGCATGCACAACAATCTCCAACAGAACGAGTGGCTGAAATTCAGGCTGCAATGCGCGAAGCCAAGCTGGATGGGTGGCTCTTCTATGACTTCCGGCATAGCGATCCGCTTGCTTATCGAATTTTGAAGCTGGACGAAAACATGTTCGCCTCACGCCGCTGGTTCTACTACGTCCCGGCCTCGGGCGAGCCGGTTAAAATTGTGCAGTCGATCGAGCAGTTCAAACTCGACTCGCTCCCCGGCAAGAAACTTGTGTTCCGCGGCTGGCAGGAATTGCACGCGCGACTGCGAGAAGCACTCGACGAAGCGGCAGCGAAGGGATCGAAGCGGCGCATTGCAATGCAGTATTCGCCCATGAACGACATCCCCTACATCTCACGCGTAGATGCCGGAACGATCGAGCTGGTCCGCTCGTTTGGAGTCGAACCTGTCACCAGCGCGGAATTAGTACAACGATTTGAAGCTGTGTTTTCTCCAGCTCAGCACCAGATGCATGTGGAAGCCTCCGACAAAATGCATCGCATCATTCAGGAGGCGTTTGCCGAGATTGCGCGCCGGATTCGCGCCAACGAACCAACGACCGAGTGGGACATCGCGCAGTTCATGCTTCGTCGCTACAGCGAGGAAGGGATGCAGCAGGAACCGATGATCGTAGCGGTGAACGCGAATACCGCCAACCCGCATTATATGCCGACAAAGGAAAAGAATTCACCTATCAAGCGCGGCGATTTCGTGTTAATCGATGCGGCTACCAAACTGAACAAACCGGATGCAGTCGCCACTGACCAAACCTGGACTGGTTACGTGGGGGAAAGTGTTCCCGAAGAGTACACACACATTTTCAATATTGTGCGGGAAGCACGCGATTCAGCGGTCGATTTCGTGCGCAAGAATGTTCGCGCCAGTAAACCGATTCGAGGAGCGGAAGTCGATGACGTATCGCGCGGCGTAATTACACGCGCAGGGTTTGGGGAACAATTCACGCATCGGACCGGCCATTCCATTGGCGAAGAAACACACGGCAACGGCGTGAACATCGACGATTTCGAAACACGCGATTCACGGCGCATCATTCCGGGAGTTTGCTTTTCAATCGAGCCCGGAATCTATCTCGAAGGAAAGTTTGGCGTTCGATCGGAAATTAACGTTTACGTCTCGGATAAAGACATCGAAGTCACCGGCCAGCCAATACAAACGGAGATCATCCCTATCCTAAAGACTCCTTGAGGTCCGAGTCGGACTGGCATGAGCTTACATGCGCTACGTCGTGTTTGCCGCTGAGCAGCCTTCGCCAAGGCTCCGGCTCGCCACGGACAGCAGGTGCTACAACATTAACGCGCCGGCGTTGCATAGTAACGAAATAAGAAGAACTGGCGTCAGTCGTCGCATGATTTGATTGCTCCTGGTGTTCAGGGTTGGTCTGGCCCAAGAGTTTCGAATCCACCATTTGGCTAGCTCTGACGAACTAGGGACTAATTGTTTTTAGGACCCAGTCGCTTGGGTCGATCTTAACTTGGGTAACATTCCCTTCTACACTAAAGTCAAATTCCTGCGTTTTTTCCTTATTCCATACGACAAATGTCTTACTACCTGACGAAGTAGTCAGTTCGACGTCGAGCGGCATCCGAAAGACGATCGAATCAGGTTGAATCTGTGTAATAGCCAATTTAACAACAGACCGATTATCGTTCCGCGTGTTTGTCCAACTGACCTTGTAATGAGGCTGGCCAGTGCCATACACCCATTCCTTGAAGTACCAATCTAGAGCGTGGCCGTATTCACGTTCACAGACTTTCTGAAAATCTTCAGTGCTCGCATTTTTATAAGCGAATGTTTTGACGTAATTTTTTAGTGCCAGGAAGAATTTCTCATCACCCATAACGTGCCTAAGCATATGCAACACCCATGCTCCTTTGTTGAAGATGGTATCCGAGAACAACTTGCTATTGTCCGCAGTGTCTTTGATATACAGCGACCCCTCAAAATGGCCGCTGCCCAGGTCACGTATCGTTGAAAGGTAACCGTCTCGCCCGTCGACGTGTTCGCGCCACAAGGCATAGGCGTATGTGGCAAAGCCTTCGTTGAGCCAGACGTGCGACCAATTCTTGACAGAAATCGAGTTGCCGAACCATTGATGCGCCAATTCGTGAGCCAAAATAAAATCATTTCGGTGGTCGCCGGTGATGAACATCGCTGAGTAGCTCGGCATCGTCTGATGCTCTCTAAAACTCTGAACCGCAAATTCGGCCACGCCGTATTTCTCTTTTAGGAACGGATAATCACCGAAAAGCGAAACGTGACTCGCCATCATATCGGGCAGTACGCCAAAATCTATCTTGGCCTTCTCCAGGTCCTCGGGATAGACATAGAAAGCCATGTCCATAATGTCCGTTGCGGAATATCGATACGGAAGGGTGAAAATCTTATAGTTTGTGATAGCCAGAGAAACTGTGTCCGGATAAATCGGGTAACGGACCGACCAGAAGAAAGTTTTAGTGCCGTCGTTGTTGTCCCGTTCTTTAACCAGCTTTCCGTTAGAGGCGACGCTTAAGGAGTCCGGCACGGTAATTATTAGATCGAGTGAATTGACCTTGGCCGATGACTCATCCTTACACGGCCACCATTGTTTCGCGGTAAATGGAAGTCCGTAGGTGGAAACCATCGGCACCGACTGATGTTCACTGAAAGTAAAACCTTTTCCTTTTGGTTGGCCTTGATAGTTGATGACAATATCAAAGACAGTATTTGCCTTGAGCGGCTGGGCCAGCGTGATATCAAGCTGATCATTGAGTTGAGAGAACTTCAATTCTCGTCCTCCGCTTTGCACGGACGCCACTGACATGTTGCCCGCAAGATCGAGGGTGATTGCTCTCAGATTTGCAGCGATCGCAAGCGCTTGCATCGCAACGCTACCTTCTATGAGTTTCGCCGCGGGATCTATTCGCAGACGGATCTCATACTTCTTGGGAAGCCAATCCCCTTGAGCCCGAGGGTCAAGTTGCTTACCCATCTTCGTTGATTCCGATTTCGCGGCTGCCAATTTCTTGTACGCGTCGGCGCCGGCGCCTGCTTGACGGCTGTTCGTGGCGACATCCTCCACGGCGAATGTGCTTGCACCGCATAGCAGCGAGGTGAGCAAAACTGGCGTGAGTCGTCGCATGATTTGATTGCTCCTCGTGTTCAGGGTTGGTCTGCGCCAAGAATTATTTCGCGCACGATCGCACGACGCGGCAATGAAGAGGGTGTCTCGTTGACAAATTCGTTGATGTAGAGCCGGTGCGCCCACGGATGCCTAACAATCCCATTGGGAAAAGACAGTCGCGCCTTCGTACCTGCTCCATCCACGATCCCGCGCTCGCCATTGCCGAGGATGCGCCTGGCTGTGCCATCGAGCATGACCTCGTAAATTTCGTGCGATTGAGACGCGGTGACGTAAAATCGATCCTTTTGATTGAAGCACAGATGCCCCAGGCCCTTCGCGGATATGGTCGTGAAGAGCGCGACAGCACCTTGCGAATCGATCTTCAGCATCTTGTTGTCTCTATAGTTGACGACATAAAGATTTCCCTCGCCATCGAACGCAATTCCGTTTGGGCAGTTGAAAAGATCGCTCTTTGCGAATGACGAAACGGTCCCGTCCTTCGCAATCTTTGCGATCGAGTTGCCGCGACAATTCGCGACGAAGACATCACCCGTCTGTTTGTTGATCGCGATTCCGACCGGGCCGCTCAGGCCGCTGGTAGCGAATGGCTGCGCTTGACCTTTTCGATCGATTTTAGTGATCGAGTCGCCGTAGAAATTCGATTGCAAGAGATTGCCTTCATGGTCGATCGCGTTGCCGGAGGCGCCGTAAAGGCCTGATGCAAATACGTCACGCTTGCCTTCGGGCGTAATTTTCCAAACGATCTCGCCGAAGTCGGCAACGTAGATATTGCCGAGCGCGTCGACCGTTACGCCTCCAGTGCTGTGGCCCTCAATCACTTTAGTGAGCGCATGGATTTTCGTCTCCGCATGTGCAGAAACAGCCACAAAAAGCAGCCCGAACACGAACAGTAGCGCCCGGCTGCGGTTAAAATAAAAAAATGCCGACAATCTCATCAGCGTGCGTAGTTGTTTAGACGTTTTGTTAATCATGAGATCTCCTCAGGGTGGTCTCCAAATGCTTGAGTACCGCGTCCAGCGGTTCGCGTGATTGCTGCGCTTTGGCCATCGCTTGCGCACCTTCAATCGCTGCGACGATGTACAGGGCGAATTGTCGCGCGCTTTTGAACCCCGTCTGCGCTTCCAGATCAGATTGGGAACGCAATGCCTTTACCCATTCATCCTGCCAGCGATCGAAGAGTGCGGATAAGGAGCTCTGGATTTGTCGATCTTGCAGAGCCAGCTCGCTGGAAAGGTTGTTAATTGGGCAACCGGTGAGCAGCTCATCGGTTGATCCTTGCGTGCGAAGATTTCGAATGACTTGACGAATTGCGTCCAGTGGCTTTGGCGCATGGACAACGGGATCGATCATCCGGCGATTGAATTTCGGGGCGACGATTTCTTTGATGACGGCGAGAGCGATCTCCTTTTTCGAGCCGAAATGATGATGAAACGACCCTTTAGTAGCTCTGGCTGCTTTCAAAATCTGGTCGATGCCAGTCGCGTTGTAACCGTTGTTATGAAATAACTCGGCCGCAGTGGCGATGATCCTGTCACGCGCACTGTCGGGTCTATCTCCAGTTCGTTGGCGTATTTTCATTATTGCCCTGCTGGAAACCAGCGGAGACGAGACCGCGGCGTCGGTTCCAGAACCAATAGCTCTGGTGTATCACGAAGCAATTTCTCCGACGCCAATGTTTCCCCCACTCGCCGAGCGGCGGCAGTAAAGCTCTCTTTCAAGCTCTCCTCATCTCTCAAGATTCCAAGCCAGACGAGAAAAGGTCCGTCGTTGCGCACAGGAAGCTGTGGAAAGTTATTCGGCGTATCGAGTGTGACGAGGATGCCCGCTTCGCGCACGCCGGGCACACGATAGGATGAAAATGTCCTTCTCAGCTTCGCGCTCAAGATCTCATCCGGTTGATTCTTCAGGGAAAGGATTTGGGCCACGGCAATTCCCATCACGCCATGTTTCTCCGTCACGGGATCGACGGCAGGGAGAACCGTTACCTCGGTGTCGGGAGCGAGCGGCCGGAGCAGAAGAACGTTATCGCTGTCTTTCATTAATGAATTCATCTTCAAACTGTGTTCACGCCAAAGAGGGCCGAAATAGAAAGCACCGTTAACGATCGGGCGGTCGAACCTGGTATGAAATCCGCGCAACCAGACAAAACCCGAAGCATTTCCACGTTCACGGAATTGCCCGAGCGCCAGAGCGCCCAGTTGTTCGAACGCTTCCGGAAAGTAAGTCTCAAAATATTTGATAAAATCCTCCCGTTTCCCTTCTTTGATCGTGTAACGACGGAACTCTATGACTTGAAAATTCGACAGCGGATTGACCTCTTTCATAATCTGATTTGCGAATTGCAGTTCCGCCGCTGGGGTCGGTCCGGCCGCCGCGCGGGCAAGGCACAGGCTGACCGCTCCCAAGCGGAGAACAAGCCGATGAACCCGAAATTCCATTACTGCCCATACTAGACTGACCGGTCTGTCTGTAAAGAGGTTTTTTTCAGACGCATGAAAGGCTAAAGTTTGTTAGCTCAACCGAATCGACAAAGAGGCTGAAGGTTTGCCGTTGTTAGGCATCGGTAAGAACGGCGTCGTCGACCGCGCCATCATCGACAAAAACGCGCGCATTGGCGACGGTGCTGTCATCACTCCCGAAGGCAAACCGAAAGATTTCGGCGGCGAAAATTTATTTCAGTCGCGTCGTCGTCGTGCCGAAGAACGCGACCATTCCGCAGGAATGTGGATTTAAATTTTTCAGCAACCGACCTCAGTCGCGTTCCTAACTCGCGCTTTGTCGGCACAAACGCCGAGGTTTGGCGCGAAGACGACCACTGGATGTGGGCGGCCCGTGTGCTGGAGCGTATCGCGATTAAGTGACGACTGAATCGTCAACGAGAAGCTGAGCTTGGGACAAAACAGCTTTTGCTTTGGCTGCAGTGTGTACGCCTAACGACCCAAGCTCAGCGACCCGGCGCACGGGACGCACCGATGGCAACCGCGACGCTCTCGCCGGGTTCGCTGCAGCGCATGGTTAGGCGGCGTTGTCTGTGGCGCTCTCATCTCAATCCAGAAACCACTCGGTGAATGTCGTCGGGTCGTGCTTGCCAGGCAGCTTCCTTATCTGCCGAAGGAGCGGCCTCGCCTCTCTAAATGAACCGAGCACTCGGTATATTTATCGCGTCAATCGGACTTTACCTGCCCTTCTATATCGCGGTCAAAGCTCCAAAATATTTGCCTTCGATATAGCCCAGGCAAATGTATTTCATGGCCGCCTCCTATTTCTTGATCGCGAAATCGGCCGCGTCGAAAATCTGGCGGATTTCAATCACGTCGCCCGGGTCCGCGGGGCAGCGTTGCGCCCATTTCACGAGCTCTTCTTTCGAATTGGCCTCGACCATCCAATAGCCGCCGAGCACTTCCTTGGCCTCAATGAAGGGGCCGTCGGTCACGGTCGGTTTGCCTTTGCCGAACGCGACGCGCGCGCCGGTGGCCAACGGATGCAGGCCGTTCAGTGAAATGATTTTAACGGCCTTTCCCAATTCCTCATTGAACTTGGTCATTTCTTCCATTTTTTTCGGATCGGGTACAAACCCCGGGTCCACTTTTTTACCGCCTTGATAAACGGCGGGGATCATCAGCATCATGAATTGCATGTTATTTCTCCTTTGGTTTTATTTGTCCTGCACTGGTCATCCTCTCTCGACATGCTCAGTCTCAAAATATCTGATAAAATTTTCCCGTTCCCCTTCCTTTATTGTGTAACGACGGAACTCTATGACTTGGAAACTCGACGGGGATTGGTGTCGTTCATAATTTGATTTGCAGGTTGCCTTTGCTCCGCTGGGGTTAATCCGACCGCGGCGTGTACAAGGCAGAAGCTGAGTGCTCCCAATCGGACAACCGGATAACTCCAGGCTTTCATTGAGTATCCATAATAGACTGACCGGTCTGTCTGTAAAGAAGTTTTTAGCTCACAGCGATTTCGATCCCCTATTTGTTCTTGCGTGGAAGCGAGCCTGTTCAGACGTATTGGCGACGCCGAGCAACTAAATGCTCAAGCGCTCGCCGAGGTAAGGCTGGCGCCTGATAGGATCAGTAATAAATCAAGCATCGGCATCCCAAAGGCGTTTTCGAAAATAGTCTTTCCAGCTTTGTGGTAATGCGGGTAGCTGAGTGGCGCGTCGGAGCAGCTCCTGGTTTTGGGAATCTACCGTGTAGAGGTTCACAATGTCCGTGATCGTAACCCCGGTTTCCTGTTGCTCGGTGAATTCAATGGCGTCGCCATTCTCTACTTCTCCTTCGCGAATCACTGCGAGATAAAACCCGCTGCGTTTGCTCTCAAGAAAATGTTTCACCATGTCCCTGCGGTTAAACCGAATTCCAAGCTTGAAGCACGGCATCCGCGGCTGCGTCACCATAAACTCTGCTGAACCAATCCGAATGCGGTCGCCGATTTTTATCTGGTCCTCTAGAATACCTTCACTGGTGAAATTTTCGCCGAACGCTCCCCACGGCAGTTCAATGTCAGATAGCTGAGTCCGCCAATAGGAATAATGTTCGCTTGGATAAAGGTAGACGGCTTTATCGACTCCTCCGTGCACTGAAAGATCGGATTGTTGATCACCATCCAGGTTCAGGGTCGAAACACGCACGGGACCTTGAACCGGAGACTTCCAAATTGATGTCCGCACGGTTTTGCCACCAACCGTGATCTCTCGCGGCAGTCCCACATTCACGGAAATCAGCTTCATAGGGCAATGACACGTCGGACTGCATTTACAGCAAGCATCTAATCGGACGTTCGTTTCGACGAGACGCCAGCTAGGCGCTCCTAAAATTTTTCCGCTGAGACGGCGGCTATAGCAGAACGCCTCGACGCGGAGAGGCGGCTACAGTTACCTCTTCGCGTAAACTTCCGAGCCTTTTTCCAGAAATTGACTCAAGCGTTGCCCACGCTCTCGCCCTCTCGGGCTTGCCCGTCTATGTCGCCTCATCCCAATTCGGCTCCATTTCCTTCCTCTTTTCCTGCATTCCTGACTTAACAGCTGATCGTCGGCAAAGCGGGGTGAGTTATTTTAGCGGCTGGTGCGGAACTGATCGTCCTTGTTTTTGAACAGGATGTTGAACGTGGTGAGCGAACCGTAACAGCGGGTAATATATTGTTGCAGGTCGAACTTGTCGGCATCGCTTAGTTTGTCGCTCGCGTTCACCTTCTGCTCGAGAACTCGCAGGTTGTTCCGGATCATGACGATTTTGTGGAAGAATGTCTCAAGCGGGACTTCTTTCGGCTGAATGGCATCTCTAACTCGCTCAGCTTAGCGGTCGCCTCCGCAGGCTGGAGATCGCTAGAAGCCGGCGCAACTGTTCGCAGCGCGTCCTCAAACGCGATCTCGGCTGTCTGCTCGGTCAGCGATCTCACGACGCCAACGCCGTATTGCGGATGGCGCACCTTCATACCGATATGCAGCGTCTCGATGTTCATGTTGCTATGACTCGTCTGCTCCCACAGACATCGCCCGCTGTCTCGCGGGCCCTACCGTCTATCTCGCTCGCGTCCCCCGCGGCTCGGTTCAAAGCGCGCTTTGATCAAGCCTTCAGTATATCTCGGCTCCGGATTCATTGAACTCGCGTGCTTTTTGTTCCATCCCAATTTTCAATACCTCTTTATCGGATAAGTCTTGTTGAGCCGCGTACTTTCTCACGTCCTCAGTTATCTCATTGAACAAAAATGCGGACCGCACATGGAACAGAAGTGCGCGGTCTTGGGGCCCTCTGCGGGAAGAGTTTGACGAATCTGATGCCCATCATCTTCGCCCTCGCGGGCTTGCCCGTCTATGTCGCCTCACCCCAGTCGGCTCCATTCATCATGGTTTAGAATAGATTTCTGCTCCAGCGTGTTGAAATTCCTTAGCCTTTTCATGCAAACCTGCCTCGATTGCGGTGCTCTCGTCGATTCCTTTTTCTGCAGCATATTTCCTAACGTCTTCCGTTATTTTCATGCTGCAGAAATGGGGACCGCACATGGAGCAGAAATGAGCAGATTTCGCCCCTTCCATGGGAAGGGTCTCATCATGAAAAGAGCGCGCGGTTTCGGGATCGAGTGAGAGATTGAATTGGTCTTCCCAGCGGAATTCGAACCTTGCCTTCGAGATCGCGTTGTCGCGGTGTTGCGCGCCGGGATGGCCTTTGGCTAAATCGGCGGCGTGCGCGGCGATCTTGTAGGCGATTACGCCGTCCTTCACGTCTTTCTTGTTAGGCAACCCGAGATGTTCTTTCGGTGTGACGTAGCAAAGCATGGCGCATCCATACCAGCCGATCATCGCTGCACCGATCGCGCTGGTGATATGATCGTAGCCGGGCGCGATATCGATCGTTAGGGGACCAAGAGTGTAGAATGGCGCTTCGTCGCACCACTCAAGTTGTTTCTCCATGTTTTCCTTGATCAGGTGCATGGGGATGTGGCCGGGGCCTTCGTTCATCACCTGCACGTGCTGCGCCCACGCGCGCTTTGTCAGCTCGCCTTGCGTATAAAGTTCGGCGAACTGCGGTTCGTCGTTCGCGTCGGCGATTGATCCCGGCCGGAGACCGTCGCCGATCGAAAAGCTGACATCGTACGCGGCCATGATCTCGCAGATCTCGTCCCAATGCGTGTAGAGAAAACTTTCCTGATGATGCGCGAGGCACCACTTCGCCATGATGCTTCCGCCCCTGGAAACAATTCCGGTCGCACGTTTCGCCGTTAAAGGGATGAAGCGTAATAGGACGCCGGCGTGAACGGTAAAGTAATCGACTCCCTGCTCTGCCTGTTCGATGAGCGTGTCGCGATAAATTTCCCAAGTCAGTTCTTCGGCGCGTCCCCCAACCTTCTCCAGCGCCTGATAGATTGGCACGGTGCCGATCGGCACGGGCGAGTTGCGAATGATCCATTCACGCGTGGCATGAATGTTTTTGCCGGTGGAAAGATCCATCACCGTATCGGCGCCCCATTTCGTTGCCCACCGCATTTTTTCCACTTCCTCTTCGATCGACGACGCCACGGCGCTGTTGCCGATGTTCGCGTTGATTTTTACCAGGAAATTGCGCCCGATGATCATCGGCTCGGATTCCGGATGATTGATGTTCGCCGGGATGATCGCGCGTCCACGCGCGACCTCTTGCCTAACGAATTCGGGCGTGATCTCGCGTGGAATGTTCGCTCCGAACGATTCGCCGGCATGTTGCTGACGAAGATCGTTTCTATTGTGGCCGCTGGCGTTGGCTGCGGACCCATTTGAATTGCCGGGGTCGGCGCCCCCGGCTACAGCGCTTCCGTGATCCTCGCGGATCGCGATGAATTCCATCTCGGGCGTGACGATCCCCTGGCGCGCGTAATACAATTGCGTCACCGGATGACCCGTCGATGCGCGCAGCGGCTTCCGGCGCGAGGGCGCGCCGGCTCCATTGAATGTTGGGCGTTGAGCGCCTGCTCGCGATTTATCGGAGTTGGGCGTTGAGCGTTTTCTGCTCGCATCCGCGGCATGCGTTTCAGACAGGTATCCATCATCAATGGGCCTAACGACTCGTCCTTCGATCTCGTCCACATCTCCGCGTTTCAGGATCCAATCGCGGCGCAAGGGCGGAAGCCCTTGTAATGGGTCAAGCGTTACGTTTGGATCGCCCCACGGGCCGCTCGTATCGTAAACACGCACCGCCTCGTTTACTTCGATCACGCCGTTCATCGATTTCGTCGGCGCAAGCGAGATTTCCCGGAACGGCACGCGGACATCTGCACGCAAGGTGCCGGCGATGTAAACCTTTTTGGAGTTTGGAAACTTGTAGCCGCTGCCGCCGGCTGCGGTTTCGGTGGCTCCGTTCGCGGAGCCGGGGTCATCCGCCTTCGCAGACGCTACGGCGGACAGGCCGGCTCCGGCTACAGCTACAGCGGCGCCATTGTCTTGCGTGTTCATAGAAAAGCCATGCGCGGTTTCACGCATGGCTGACATTGCTAGTCCGGCATCGGACCCTCGCTCCCTTCGGCGGCATTACCCGCATCAGGTTCAAGGGGTCTCCAGCATCACACCGGACTCTCAGCCATTGCGGCTCCCCCGCAGTATTGCTTCTTGCTCAGAATAGGACTCGCATCTGCGAAGTCAATTAACTGTAGTGGTCCGCCTAAGGCAGATGTCGGCTGCCAACGCGTTCCACCTCATCGCGATGTTGACGAGAATTTTATCCGGCGGGCGATGTCGGCGGTGCTGTCACTTTCGAGTCGGTGTGAAAGATGCCGACCCATTGGCCGTTTGCCGTGTGCCACACCGAGCCAACATTATAGGTGCCGGAGACGTCTTTACCGTCCGATGTCGCCTCGATTTTGGCTTTGTAAGTAATGATGGCGGTCTTCTTATTCGGAAACACGACATTGAAATCGCTCAAGTCGAACGATTTCATGTCCATCTTTGACATCGCGTCCACCTCCTGCTGCAGGTTGTGCATTCCGTCGGCGTACACGCTCACAAGGTCCGTAGAAAGAAGCTTCTTGAATTCGTCTGCTTTCTTGTCTTTGAAGGCCTGCCAGGCGGCCTTTTCCTTGGAGATGATCGCCTCCTTGTCGTTGTTGCAGGCGACACGCCTGCCGCTACAGAAATCTCATGGAACAATGGGGGCGGACTCGAGCGACGCTCTCGGCGTCGATATCTGCTGTGGCGGAAGAAACTTCGATTTGCCAACGAGCTCCATCAGACTCGTATCTGCTTCCTTCAATTCCGCGTCCTGAACAACGAACTCATTCGGTTCTGACTTGATTTGTTTGCGATAATCCGCGACGAGCAGCGGCGGCTGCTTCTTGGTTCCCAAGGCGCGATAACTCTCGATGCCGACACTGATCGCGCGTGCCAGCTTGGTGCGCCATTCTTTTTGCGCAATCAACTTGCACTCGCCTCGCTCTGTCAGGAAGCCACCTTCGATCAGCACAGCCGGCACTTTTGTTAGACGCAGGACAGCGAAGCGCGCACGCTTGATGCCGCGGTCGTACTCGGGGATGTGTCCGAGCAACGAATGATAGATGCATGCCGAGAGCGCCGTGCTTTGCGCATCTACGGCGCTGCCAGGTTGCATGCTCAGAGCACTCGGAGCTACCGCGCTGTCGGAGGTGGATGGCGCTCCGCGTGGGGTAAACGAAAAAATTTCAAAGCCTGTGGCATTCGGATCGTCGTTTGTCGCATTGAAATGGATGCTAACGAAGATCGAATCCCGCGCGGCATTAGCGATCTGTGCGCGAACTTCGAGCGGCACAAAGTAATCGCCCTCGCGAGTCATGATCACGCGCACCCCTTTTGCCTGTAACAACGGGCGCAGCTTTCGCGCGACATCCAGCGCAAAATCTTTTTCGTATCCATAACGACTCACCTGGCCTTTGTCGTAGCCGCCATGCCCCGGATCCAAAACGACAGTCTGAACCTTGCCAACATTTGGAACACGATGCGGTCGCACCAGTGGCT
>WNFZ01011067.1_pt1 | contig 13837 bp, 13 predicted proteins | sample 5400081 | NCBI WGS metagenome assembly WNFZ01 (sample SAMN13153365, study PRJNA577476) | soil metagenome | isolation source: 80 cm soil or saprolite under grassland replicate 1 | place: USA:California | collected 2016-06-15
ATATTTGTATTCAAGCATATGTCCATCATCGTAATGGTAATGTTGTACGAGGTACAATTATAGAAAAGACATGTAACGTTAGGCTATATAGATTTATTCCACATAATCTCGAAGAATACCCATTTGTTGCTCTTGTTTGTATTGGAAAACACAATCATCCACCACCTCCTCCTGAAAGGACTCCAGATGGTATCAAAGATAGTCTACAAACAATGATTAAAGAAGCAATTGAAAATGATGATGCGGTAACTTCCGGATCAATAGTTCAAGGTATAGTTATATGTAAATTATAATTTTTACAATTATAACTCGATAAAAATTTTATTAATTATATTAATTTATAGGAACTATGTTAAAAGCTTACTTCAATAAAGAAACTCTTCAAGAAATACATCAATCATTAAATAATATTGATAAGTTACGCTATTTGGTTGGCAAAACTTACAAAAATCTTTACCCTTTTGGTCAGAATCTTTTAGGAGTTTTTCAAAGTGTATTGAGTAAACAATTTGATCTTCATAATTACGTTCACAAAATTGGTAGGTTTATTTATTTCATTTATCATAATTAATATTTTAATAACAAGTATGGTAAATTTTCTTATAGATTTTTTTGAAAATGGGCTGGTTCTTATTGTCTGTATGCTTGAAAACTAAGCGAAATTATTACAACAACTGGAATGTTTTCAAATTGATTTATCATTTAAACGTGTTAAAGGTGATCTCAATGAATTTGAGATCAACTCATATGACAATCACCATAAATTATATTTTTTTAAAAATTTAAAAATCTAAAATCTAATTCATTAATTTATTTTTTCATTTAGTTTTATCATATTGTCATATATATACAAATATGAATTCTGCATAGGATTACCACCATCTTTTTACAACTTTATTTGATATTATCAAACAATTAACTGGCAAACCAGTTCAGTTTAAACATATCCATAATAATGGATGGAGTTGCATTTTGGGAGATTTTGACTTAGGTCAAATGAAGGGATTAGGATTAGCGTTATATAATTTAAATACTACTCGAAGTTGGGAAGAACATTTAATGAATATTTTCAAATCATGTCATGTACATTTTCAAAGGTAATTAATTATATACTATTATATAATTATGATTATAAATTATTTATTTTTATTTATTTTAATCTTTTTTTTTTGAAATATAATTTTAGAAATGTAATTAATAAAAATTTTAGTGATCCAATTAAAAAGAAAATGAAATCTTTATTAAAAGCAACTAGTAAAACAGAATTAGACCAAATTTTTCTGGATATTGAAAATTCTGAAGAAAATGGGACAAAAGGTATTTTTTTATTAAAAAAATTTGCTTTTTAAAATATAATTTCTAATTTATCTATTTTTAATAATTAGATTGGATTGACTATTACCGAAAGCCCCATATTTTAGCTTCTCTCAATTCTTCAGCATCATTAATGGATACTGAAATTTGGAATCGATATGGAAATGATACAAATGCAGCCGAAGCTGCCCACGCATTAGTTAATCAGACTGGCAAGCAATTAAAACTTCTGACAGCAATTTTACGGCATATATTATATTTATTTTATTTAATAAAAATATTAAATTTCAAATTACTAATTTTTTTTATTTAAAAGGGGTCGAAAGTTAGATGAGCGCAATTTGCAAATCATAGAAACCCAAGATTATTCATCTGTTCCTTATACAAGAAGAGATAAAAGTCAAATAAAAAGACAAGCAAATACAATGAGTCGAAAAGGTAATTTTATGACAATATCCTAATGAAGCTAATAAGTTTATGCTAATAAAGTCTAAAAAAAACTATAAATTTATAGGAAAGCGTAACCAAAAAGGTAATGAAGATCCAGAAAAAATTTCATTAAAAAGAAAACATGCACAGTCTACTACAAAAAAGGTGAATAAAATCCAGCAAATGGTCAGTGAAAATGATAGTAGTGATGAAGATGTAAATTCACGACCAAAAAAGAAAATTTATTCTCGCAATGAAGGTAAAGAAAAAAACGCGTTTGATATTGAAGAACGACGTGCATATTTGGAAATTGAAATAGAAGAAAGAAAAATGAGTTTAAGGGAACGTGATATAGCTCTAAAAAGAGCAGCTGCTGAATTAGAGGCTATTGAATTAGCTAATAAAAAAACAAAATTATCTTTAAAAAAATAAAATAGAAAAGTCATAGACCCACAGTCATAGAACAGAATAGTCATTTCGAAAATATCTAAAACACATGAAAAATTAATGTAATACAGAAAGAGGTCTAATAATTTTGTTATATTTTATTAATAAAGTCAAGTTTAAAAAGTACTAAATCACATGTTGTTTAAAAAAACTATACTATACTTACTTATTACGTGAATTAATGTTCACTGGTTGAAATCGATGCTATCGGGTACATATCAGGTACCCGATATGTATGTGACATGTACATGATATGTGTATGATATTTAACAACTGCGCACGTATCGGGTATCTGATATGTGTAGTATGAATGCAGAAAAACGGGGACATATACTATACATATCATGCACATATCACATACATATTGGGTAGTTAAATATCGGTCATGTATTATAGATTTATTGGGTACCTGGTATATTATGATAAATATCGGACAGATATTATACACTTATCTGATGCTGCAGATTAGTATCCTATATGTATTTGAAGTATGCCCGATAAATATCCTATATGTGTCTGAAATATATCAAATAATTGTAATTCACTAATCAAAACCAATGTTATTTGGCCACATATCAGGCATAGTTTTCACACATATCGGATAGCTGAAAAATGTAGCATTTATGTGATAGGTTGTTGATTTAATAATATTGATATTAGTAGATTTATAATTTAAATTCAATTGTAATTTAAAGTAATTTAATTCATTTAATAATTTTAATTCATTTAATTGTACTGAAAGTTTTATTCATATTTTTAATTAATAAAAAAAAAAATTCACTACTTTCTATATAAATTTATAATGCATTTACAATTAATGTGTTCACTTGTTTGCTTGTTTTCATTTCATTATATCTGTTTAATTGAAAGAAAGTAACATTAGTGGAAAATGTTAGTGAAATGTTAATAAGACATTAATAAAAAGGTTAGTAATAGAAATATTATATTAAAGTTAGTAGAAGTGTTAGCAAAAAAAAAGGAACGTTAATAAAAAAAATTTTTTAACATTTGAAAAGTGTTAGTATTAATGTTAATAGGAGTGTTAGTAGAAGTGTTAGCAAAAAAAAAAAGAAACGTTAATAAAAAAATTTTTAACATTAGAAAAGTGTTAGTATTAATGTTAGTAGAAGTGAACAAAAAAAAAAGGAACGTTATAAAAAAATTTTTAACGTTAGAACATTGTTAGTAGGAATGTTAGTGGGAGGAAACACATTAGAAAATATATTAGTAAGAGTATTAAGAAGAGAGTGTTAATAACATGATGGGAAAAGAAATTTCAACGAAAATGTACCTTTGTATTCATTTTAGACAAAACATTAAAGTAAAAAATTTAAGAGAAAAGAGAAAAGGTTTTACGGTAAGAAAAAAAAAACAAATACGAAAAGATAAATAAATAATTAAAGCGTGTAACCACATGATCAACAATATTATCAATTTTTATTGGTTATTTGGGTAATTATCGGCCTATACTAGAATTATACCGCAAATTAAAGCTTTAAATATCATAAAATAATATTGTTTTTTATTTTATTTATTGATAAGGGATACAAAAGTCACATTTTACTCGTATATACCATTCGTCACCTATCGGTTACTATCATGCACAAGTCAAATGTATATCGGCGAAAAATTATAAACCCGATTATTCACTGATTCTTTAAATTGTATTGCTACAATAACCTGATGATCCTACAAAGAAAAAAGAAAACGTTAGTAAACGTTTCTATTATATATAATTTAAAAACGAAAGTTTCATAACGATCGTTACGAAACTTTCCCCATTTATCCGAAATCGAAAAATCTAACCCATATAAAATTAACCAATTATGATTATCATTCCGATTATAGATTAAATAATGCTATTATTAATGAAAAAAATCACGCAAAGTTAGTCAGGAATATGAGAAAATTAAGTAAATTGTTATATAACTAAGCGGTGATGCAGGAGCCGCGCAACTGCATCCTCTAGTTAGTCCGGAGCATAGCGAAGGACTATCTATGTACAAGCTGCTACATTACACGATGTCCCGCTGTCCTTTTCGTGAGTGGATAGATGTTATCCCATAAGCAAAAATTACGGTCTTGACTCTGTATGACTTACTTTCTTGACCCGGTCAAAATATACATGATTATGTCTGACAAGAATGTTCTTTTCTTGACCTGAAACGCGATGTAAAAGAAACTTTTATTTTAATAAAAACAACTTGATCTTTTTATACAAACCCTTGTTCTTTTAGTCTTTTTTTTCATAATATTTCATCAAGCTTTACAACATATGATAATGCGTAATTTTTGCGTTTCATAATGATTGGTTACTAATGTTGCAAATCGTTCTCATTTTCTTAATAAAGCAAAAACCCATAATTAATTGTGATCGAAAAAGTAATGTTCCTGATCAATTGTGGGTCCTTCAATGATCAGACATGTGCGGCGAAAAACTTTTTGCCTAGATAATCGGTTTTTTATTCAAAATAAGTCTATCAATAAATGTGAATTGATACTTGAAAGGAAATTTAAGGACAAGTACAAACGTAATTTTGCTAAGATATAATAAAAGTTTATGATTTATTCTCGCGTCATTTTGTATAGATCAAAAAATATTCTCGTGTCATTTTTTTACGCGATGTAGTACTTAATTTATTATATATATCTCCCTTTTTTCCTTTTTTTTTTAAAAAAAAAAAATCTTTTAAAAAAATATACAAAATTATAATATTATAATATTATGTATTAACAAGATTCATTTATCGCCCTATTGATATTTGGTGAGTTATTGCGTTCAAAATTTGGGAAGTTGGGCTTTAATTGCAATGAAGGCTTTTTTACGATTTAGTTCATGGGTCTGCTCGCGCACGTATATGTCTAAGGTTTTCCAAATATTTCTATTTGTTGGGATTCTTCGTGAGTCTAGATTAAATCTGGTATATGTGCCTGAGTAAGCGTGGATGAGCGTTCTGATATCAGCCTAGTAATTCAATAACTCACTTATCCGAGTGATCATAGGATAACCTCTCCCTCTTTTTTTCTACTACTACTGTAGATTATTTTCGATTAAAGTTTAACGTAATAAGAAACTACCGGCATTATTAGCGCTACAGAAAGAGATTTATGCTTTCTAGGAGTTGTTTTCGCATTTTAAAAAAAGAAGTGGGATAAAAGAAGCGGAGTAAAGGAAGGTAAAGTATGAACATGAACGAGAATTCCATTATTAAATGTATGATTGTAGATGAAGTGGAGGAGGAGGAAAGTGATATGACAATAGAAGTAGATGTCCAATAGATTTCTTTTCTTTTTTCTATTTCTTTAATAAATTTTTTGGGGAAACGCCTACTTAAAGTCGTACTAAATTATTTGATTTTTTTGCCTCATGTTATAAATCCAGTTTTGTTGGCCGTGATACAGCTTTTAAGACCTTTTCATCTATAATGCATAATTTGTATAATCACTTTCTTGAATATACTGTAGTACGGCCCTTTTTTTCTTTTGCAGCGTCGTAACATAGGACTTTATCTCCAATTTATTTAATGACATATTTTTGCTCTATGCGATATATTAGAAATATAATTAAAAAAATCCGTGTGATCTGTTATTATTATAAATGATAGACTAAAAATGAACATCTGATATTTAACAATACGAATGATACTTGAAGACTATCAATCATGTATAATTAAACTTTGGAAACGAATAATCTTTAAAAATTAATGTAATTAATTTATCAGAAATATTTAAAATCTAACGATTATCGTTATCGTTGTCATCATCAATTTTTAGCAAAGAAATTTATGTATTTGTATTATTTATTTAGTATCAAAAAGAAGAAATAAATTTTAAGTAAAAACATTTCAAATTATTATTGAGTGAGAATATATCTATTACTTTCATAATTTCTGTTCAAAAATAATATATTAAGAAGATTGAATTAAATGTTAGTCTTCAGGGAGAAATCAATAAAATACATTACAGTACTTAAGCAATTGATTTTTTTTTATTTTGCAAAATTTGTAGTAAAAAAAAAATGGTATTAATTAAGTCTTTTTTTTTGACCATTTTCAAAAAAAAAAATTAAACGTCGTCAGCTGAAAATAAAAAAAAAAAATAAAAAAATTAAATGTCGTCGACTAAAAAGAGGGGAAAAAATAATAAATTTTGTACTTACGCCTGCCGAGAATATCATCACTTTCTGTATTCTGGCTATTATTGTTGCTTCTTCGGGCTATAAATAAGAAAATCAATAAAAATTTATAAAATTTGATTGAGCATTCTATACTTTACATGCCTCTTCTAACGTTTCGTCGTCGTTGAGTTTGGTTAACTGAGATCGAAGCTTGTACAAATTGGTCATCTAAAACATATTAAATAATATTGGAATAATAAATAATTTTAAATAATATAAATCAATTAGAATACTTACCCGGTCTTTCCCAGAACCGGGTATTCATTACTTCAAAAAAAACGGCTCCGGGTCTGCTTCTGACCCCTCTGGGGTCATTCGCAATGACCAATAATTGATCCTAAAGTATTAAATAAGTATTACTATCACGTAAATTTTTATCTATTAATATTTAACTCACATGATAGTTAGTAACGAGTCCACTGAATTTTGTCTGACACTGTCTTCCGGAATAATTGCATCCGCACGTTCTATTTACGTTTTCCGCAACGGAACTCCAAAACCTTTTGCGGCTACGGCCGGGAATTGAATAGTAATATTCGTAATTTCGTGACCTCCTTTGCTCAATTAGAGCAATCGTCTGCTCGTCCGTCCATTCAACTCTATTAGTGGTATCGGAGGTGTCGGTATCGGTGTTATTAATGTTAGGAGAGGTAGATGAACTAGATGATGCGTTATTTGTAGACATTGTTGTTACTTGTTAGAAAGCTGACAAAAATTTGTTATATGACGAGAGAATATTTGACGATAATTAAAAAAATACGAGAATGATAATTAAAAAAAATACGAGAATGATAATTAAAAAAAATACGAGAATATTTGATGATAATTATTAATGTAACAATTATATTACGCCATTTTAAAATAATTAAAAAAAATACGAGAAAGTTCTACTCAGTTCTGCTTTTTAATTATTAATGTAACAATTCTAATTACGCCATTTCAAATGTTATTTTTTAAATTAAAATGATTTCATTAATTCATGATATTACATCATAGAATTCATAGAACTTTGAAAATTAATGCCGTCTCTTGTCCATTAGAAGTGATTAAAATGTTGATTTTCTATTGTTTTCCATTGTACAAAAAAAAAAAAAATAGCCATTAAAAGTGATTAAAATTTTATAAAATTGATTAGTATATTACTCTTACGTAAAAATTGATGCAATGTTAAAAAATTAACTTTTATTTATCACATCGTTTTACGACATTTTACGACATTTTTACAACATTTTCAATGCGAAAAAAAATTTAATTTATTTTACATCTCTTGTCCATTAAAAAGTGATTGGTTTAAAATGTTAGTTTAAAATTATTAAAATTGATTACAATGGAAATCAATGGAAAATCAATGGAAAATCAAATGTGTCATTATTTTCATTATTTGGTGTAACATACTATAAATTAAACCTTCTATTCAAAGGTATAATCGACAAGTATTCTCTTTTTCCTACGGTTACATGTTTGAATTTTGTAGCCCGACACAATATCCTATGAACCGCTAACAGGGAATCACTACCTTCCTGGAAGTATTCAGCTTTCCATAATTCGGTATTTGATACTTCTGGTTCCATAAAGCTATGTTTAAACCGAATGCTAGAAGAAGGAGCAGGTTCGTACCACTTGACATATGCTAGGAGGTGAGTTTTCGCTCCTTCTGGAAATCTAAGGGTATGCTCGAAATAATATTGGACTTCGCCTGGATAAGCGTCAACTGAATCATCATTGACTGCTTTCCATTTTGCGAATATGGTTGCATTTTTTTCATGACGACTCGAAATCATAGAACCAAATATTTCAGCGCCAATTTGTAATCTTGCATGTTGATTAATTACCAAGTCCATAAATCCTAATATTTCTTTTTGTTCTTTTTCGTATAATATAGAATACCATTCGCATAGAAATCTGCGCAATTCTGAAGGCATGACAACGTTGAAATATGAAGGATTTAGCATTTGACCTGGTAATTTCTCAGTACCATATATTCTGGAAAATGGAGATGTATTGTGCCTTATGGACAAAAAATACTGCAGCTCTTCCCTTTCTGCTGTAAATGCCAAACTGCCTACAGCTTTTTTTGGCATAAGAAGGTGAAGAGATTCCTCCAAAAGACCAGATGTCCATTTACATGTCAAGTGGTAATCTACCAGAGTGTTTTTAAGGACGATTTTCATAAGTTCAGGCTCTATTTGCCGATTACTGTTAGGATAAGATCCTAAATAATAGGAAATATATTTTTAAAAAAAATACAAATGCAAAATACCAAAGTAAAGTAAGGATTTTACCTATATATCCATTAAGTCTCTCAAATGGAAAAAGCCAGAAACTATATATGGGACCGTAATCACGACAGCAATCAGGAATGTGGAGCGCAAGATGTATGTTACTTGTTATGAATTCTGGTCCATATGTGTTTTCTATGAGGTAAGCCATATCTCTTAACCTCTCTTGCGCTTCTTTTAAATCATCTTCGGTAATGAATCTTGCTACCAGAAGATTACATGCCCGAACAAAATGTCCTAAAATTTTTCTGTCATCATTGTCTAGCATATCCCATAGGATAGTTGTAGAATAGATCATAATAAAGGTCTTCCATTGATCAGCAGTTAAATTGGAAAACCCTTCATTTCCAATTGCAATCTTTGGAGGGATTCTACCGATATCAGAAGGTAAGTCAAAATGATCCATTCTCTTTTGTGCAATTCGAAGTTGCTCCATGCTTAACTTGTTTTGGTTAATGAAAATGGATTTGATTATCCATTTTGCTACACCAAGGAAAAGGCAGTGCATAGGATCCACGACAGCAAATCGTATAGGATCCATATACGGTAAGCGAAGCAACTCGCTCCACCTTACCCCATGTTCTTTGAAATGTGCATCTCTGGAGGACTTCGAATTGCATTGCAACCATTCATGAGCATACTGTCTATGTAATGAAGGATCTGCAAGATTTGTTACCCATTCGTCATGTTCATGCATTCTTCCGTAATGGGTTTTTCTATAACTTTCACTGTAAGTGCTACGCTTTTCACATCTATGACATTTCATCACCGCAGATCCATGTCCGAATAATTTTCGTGTAGCTGGTGTATCTGATGATCCAATTATTAATGCGACCTTTATGTCATAACCATCAGAACACTGGTAAGTTTTTGGAACTTTCCAGCCCCTCCAGAGCTCTAAAAGCTCGTCTACAATAGGGGCTAGGTAATGATTAATACGTTCTAACCCCACCTCTTTTGGACCAGGTAAAAATCCCAAATATAAAATATTTTCAGGCTTATCCCTTTCTGATCTTGGAAGGTTACATATAGATGCGTAAATTGCGCCAGTACTGTGTTGTGTGTATGTGAATGGTTGGAACCAGTCAAGATTCAAAAAAAGACCTAAATGGGTTGTCGCAGTATCTGGAGTGAAAAAGGTATTTCCATCAAATGGAAAAGTTTTCCATATCTCACCATCATAAATATCTGAATAGATATTATCTTCTCTCCGAATACCTGACAATTTTAACATATTTTCAAAATCAGGTCGTTGGTAAAGCATGCTCAGTTGATGGCGGATGCTTGGCCTAGGATAGAGAAGACGAGGTACGGGAATTGTCACACCTTTTTTTTGAGAGAGAGTAGATAGTGGGTTATTGCATTTATGACTATGAGAATTATTTGGGTATTCTTCATGTAAGCAATTCATCGTAGCAACTTTTCCATCTTCCTTATATGCAATAATCTCTTTAACATTATGTAATCTATGGCAATTGCTACACACAGCCAATTGCATTTTTGGTTGAAAAATATTTAACATTTTTTTTGCCATATATAATGAATTAGGAAAATTCTTGAATTGCGATTTGTTTGACCGTGTAAGAACAATACACAGGAATTTTATCAATGCTTCAAGTGCTATGTCAGAAAGTCGAAATCTTTGTTGGAATTTAAATATCCATATAATAATCTCAGTTTCTATTGAATCATTTAAACTTTCCGTCACAAATATTTCATCACTATCAATCTCAGGAGATGCAAAAAATTCATCTACATTATCATCATTATCATCATTCTCATCATTCTCGATATCTTCATCTTCACATCCTTCCTCCTGATCTACATTATATTCATCATTATCCTCTTCATCAAAATAATTGTCATCATTATTATTTTTATCAGGCGTAGGTGCTGGAATATGAAAACATGAAGACTTTGATGATGTTGATGAAAATAATGTATGTATATTTTCTTCGTCATTTTGTTGGAAAGGATCAGGTTCTTCATTAATTAGTTGGAAAGGATCAAAGTTTGGACTTGATGCATGATGACTGTCTCTTTTTCGTTTTTTTGATATGTTCAAGTTTTTTTCTGCGGGGTTTGCATCATGAATCTCAATGGAAGATTTTTTTTGTTTTCTCGCCATAATAGTATTTTCTTGATTTTTTCTAGTATCCTCTGATTTCCACAAAATTTCATCTTTCATATGTTTTTTCCGGGTACGAGAATCAACTTCTGCACCATTACAACAAATACAGTCACACGGATACAAATACTTTTTTTTGGGCTTCAGTAGATCAGTCACGGAGGTTACAGAAGTTTCAGTTTCATACAAATACTTTTTTTTTGGTTTTATTAAATCATTCACGGAATTTTCAGAGGTCTCGTATTTTTTTGACTTTATTAAATCAGCCACAGAGGCTTCAACTTTACATTTTTTATTATTCATTTGACTAACTTATATTTATTCTATGTATTGAAAAGGTTAAACGGATTGCAGACTATTTAGAGAAGTAAATACGCTTATAAAGAATTACGCGAACGTAATACAATAGAATTAAGAGAATTGCGTGATGAAAGAATTACGCGAATTGCACGCGGACATGAAAGAATCAAGCGAAACAATTGTACGCGAATCTAATCTAAAAGGAAATGCAACAAACCTAATTAGAAAGAACTGCACGAGAACCTACTTGAAAGAGAACTGATTAGAAAGAATTACACGAGCACCTGATTTAAAAAAGATCACACGCGAAGTGATATTAGAAAGTACGCGAAATCGCGCGCGAGGATCTTACGCGAACCTGATTTGAAGGATAAATTGGTGTAACAGGAAGTTGTAATAAATATACCCTTTTATCCTAAGTTCAAGACAGATTTTTTTTTAAAGATAGATTTTACAACTTTGTTTCATATTATAAATCCTCAGAGATGGATAGCGATCAAGAATCCATTAGCTCGTCTTCCTCCTCATCTTCGTCTTCCTCGTCATCTTCATCTTCGTCCTCGATTTATAATAAAAATTCTATTCATGACAAAACTTCATACCAAGAAATTAAAGTAAGATTGTTTAATTATTTTCACTTCTATTTTTTATTTTATTTACGTTCATTTATTTTACAGAAAGAAGTATTCATCTGGGTGGATTCCGAGTTGAAAGATTTATATGAAATAAACAATAAACTGACGTGGATCGAGCAAAAACACGAGATAATAACAAAACTGCTGCCACCCCTCTACAAATTAATAAATAAAAAATACAATGTTTCGAATAACGAGTTGTTAAAAATGTTACATGGGCGATGGCGTTCAAGACATCGTGTTAGCAATATTGAAATGCAAGGGGAAGACAAGGTGAAAAGGAACAAGAGAAGAGCCAAAAAGAATTCAAGGATGCAAGATGTAAGTAAATATTCAATTAATATGAAATAAAGAATACAGCTAACTATATTGTATTTTACAATTGTATTATAAGAAAAAAAAAAGGAGAGTGCAAGCGGCAAATTACTTGATAAAAGAGAATGACAAATATATCCGAAGGTATCCTGAAACAGATCTTGTGAAAATATTGAAAGATTCAGGGTACCATTCTGAAGAATGGGAGGAGACGGATTCAGAAGAAGATTGGCCCATTATACAACCCGCGGTAATTGAAGATGATGTGATTATTGAAGAGGCTGTTAAAAAAAAAACAACTTCGATACACATTTACGATAGATGGTGGTGTTCCTCGGCAGTATTTATTTTTTTAATATTTTTTTTATTAGTTTAAAGTATCAAATTATCAAAAAAAAAAAAAAATACAAATAATAATTTATTCTTTTATTTAAGCTTCAGCGGTTATTACATGACCGGATTGATCCAACAGTCAAATCATTAAGAAAAAACCAACCGACTTTAAAATGCAAGAGAGTTCAGGCAAGAGATGAAACTAGCTCGCCACCCATAGGAGCACCAAGTTGGTGTTTGAATGAGGAAGCGCTTAACCGGTTTAATCGTTCAGATGATAATATCCCAAGATATGATTATGATACGGAAGATTATGATGATAGTAATAATAATGATACCGATAACATTTATAACAATGATAATGAAGATGCAAATACCAGTAGAGGAAAAAGAAAAACTGATGCAAATACCAGTAGAAAAAAAAGAAAAACTAACTCTCAAAAAAAATTGAAACAAAAAAAGCGAAAGCATAAAAATCGAAAAAATAATCTCAATCTCAATATGTAAACACTTAACGCAATCTAGCCTAAATAGGTATTTGATTATATAATAAATTGAATTCAATTACGGTATATCAAAAATTATCGGAGTGGATAAAAAATCAAAAATAAACATGCAATTAAAATATTTTCAATAATTAAGATCTAAGTTGATAATATAATGTTCTTTTTTTTAATAATAAAAATCAAATTTTTAATTTTAAATCGGATCTAAAATTTGATCTGCACTTAGCAAACAATGTCTCTACAGCGAACCGAATAACACAATATAGCGGATCGTCAGTGTGAGACAGATTTTAACATAAGAAAAAACCGATATTGGCTGTATAACGTTATACAAAGTAAAATGTGTGAACCATATATAAAAAATGTAACGGCTTTTTATAACGAATTTTTTCTGATCATATAACGAGGGATTCTTTGCAATTTTACAACTTTTCTGAGAACCAATAAATTTATTAAAAGTGATAAAAATTACATCATAAAATTATAAACTTTAATTATATCATAGTAAAATTATTGATAAAAAGTAATCGTACAATTTTATAAATCAGTTTATATAAAATGTGAATATGTGATCACATATTATTCAATTTAAAATCAACCAAATATCGGTGCAATATCAGTGTACGATAGACATTAAGCAACAGATCGGTGACTTATAGTTCAGATATCGGAGTCCTGGTAATTTATATTTTTAAGCATATTCAAGACATATGTATTATGGTGACAAATCGGGCAACTGATATGTCGTTGATATGCAAAATTACCCGATATATACCCAATTAATCACCGATATGTAGAATGTTATCTGGTACCCGATATGTGTAAGATAGATCATTTTTTGACCAGTGTAAATAGTAATTTAATTCAAGTTTTTATAGTTAAGTTTATTTAAATTTTATAATTGCGTAAGTAATTAATAATTTAATTCAAATTTTTATAGTTAAGTTGATTTCTCAAATTTTAAGTGCAATTAC
>WNFZ01003952.1_pt1 | contig 13833 bp, 10 predicted proteins | sample 5400081 | NCBI WGS metagenome assembly WNFZ01 (sample SAMN13153365, study PRJNA577476) | soil metagenome | isolation source: 80 cm soil or saprolite under grassland replicate 1 | place: USA:California | collected 2016-06-15
ACCAGCATCAAGGCATACTCAACTCGGAAACGAGCATCTGTCGGAAAACGGCTGATTGATACATCGAAAGTGGACGCGGCGTCTGCGTTCAATCCAGCGGATGCTTGAGCGCGGGCTAGCCCAAGCGTCACATCTGAATTGGAAGGCTCAAGCTGGACAGCGTGTTCATAGGACCTGATCGCATCCGTGTACTGCGACATTCGACTCTCGGTCCGCCCTTTGAAATCGAACACCGCTACAGAGTTTGGAAATTGGACCGCAGCGCGATTGGCCACCTCGAGAGCGGAGCGTAACGAATTATGTGCTAAGAAGATCCTGCCTAGATCGAGATAGTTAGATTCCTGTGTCGGGGCAAGTGTGATGGCTCGCTCGAGAGACTCTGCCGTAGCACTCAAGTTGTTCTGTTGTTGATAGCACCAGCCCAGCAGGTTGTAAACCCGGCTGCTCTCGTTACCGGAGTCGATCAGCCGCTGCAGTCTGCTTTGACTTTCCGCGAAGCGCTTTGCGTGATATTCCACTAGGGCCAAGCGGTATTGGACATCCGCTAAATCGGGAGCAGATGATGCCATGGATTCCAGCAGCTTCTCCGCCTCATCGAAGTCGCCCGCCTGATCGGCAATTTCCGCGCCCAACAACACTCCTTGTGCTTCAGCTGCTTGCTTCGACAGCAGTGCAAGCGTGGCGCGTGCTTTCACACGCTCATGTAATCGGTAATACGAACGGGCGAGAGCAGCAATAGATTCGGGTTGTTTCGCAACCTCATCAGGTACGGAACCGAGCATTTTTACGGCGCTGCCGTAATCTCCGGAGTTTTCCGACACCATTCCTAACAGCAAGCGGGAAGCCGCATCGGTCGGATGCTGCCCAAGAAGGATTTGCAGCTCCTGCTTCGCCTCAGAGTAGCGGTGCAACTGCCAAAGATTAGCCGCGAGATACCGGCGGCTGGTTAAGTCCTGCGGCGCAAGTTGCAAGGCTTTGCGGAAGACTGTACTGGACTCCTCCAGCTTTTTGTCCATTGCCAGCAAAGTCCCGAGCGCACTGAGAAATTCGGGATTCCTCGGTCCGAGCTTCACGGCTTGGCGAAGTTCGCTCTCTGCACGCGGCAGATCTCCGGATTGAGCAAGCTGAAGCCCAAGGTTGGCGTGGGCCTGTGCTTCATCGGCTTGCCCGCTGCAAAATTCCGAGCCGGGCAGCAGCAGAATGAAAACAACCATCGGGAACAGCAAACTGCTCGCATCGAGAAATCGCACTCCGCATTTAATGTGATCGCGCTCAATGCGCCAAATACGGCACCAATCCGCGGACCTTGGTTCGCAGGCGGTAGACAGAAGTCGTCGCCGTGATGTAAAGCGTCCGATAATCTTTGTCACCCCAAGCCAGATTGGCCGATTGTTCAGGCATGACGATGGTACCGAGATGGTGTCCTTGCGCATCCCAAACCCAGATTCCCTTAGGCCCAGTAACAAAAAGATCGCCTCTCTCATCCACCTTGATTCCGTCGGGAACGCTGTCGTGCGGTTCGACCCTTTCGTCGCCAAAGACCCGGCCGTTTGTAACGTTTCCATCCGCCGTGACGTCGTACACGCGAATATTTTTCTCCTTGCTATCGTCCACATAAAAATGCTTGCCATCAGGTGAAAATGCTAAGCCATTCGGCTGAGTTAGGTCTTTCGTGAGTAAGCGTACAGCCCCATTGTCGTCCAATCGATAGACGCCCTGAAATGGAATCTCCTGCTTTTCTCCCTTCACCAGATCAAGAGTGGGATCAGTGAAGTAGATCGCTCCATCAGGACCAAGAATTACATCGTTAGGACTGTTGAACCTGTTGCCTTCATACTTGTCCGCCAGCACTTTGTAGTGTCCATCAGGCGCTACCTCGATGATGGCGCGTAGCACGCTCGCACAATCCACCAAGCGATGCTTGCGGTCATAAGTATTTCCATCCGGATCACCCAGAGAGATAACCTCTTCCTTGCGCCCATCAAGGTGCAGACGATAAATCTTATTCTGCTCTTCATCGCTGATGTAGAGGAAACCTGCCGGGTCCCAAACCGGCCCTTCCGTAAAACCGAAGCCTCCTGCTACCCGCGTTAACTGCGCTTTACGATCCAGCAGGTTCCAAAATTCCGGTGACTCTGCGTGCAGCTCAAAATTCCGGACCGGCCCTTCGGCACGGACACGATTCAGCAGGCAACCGCTGAGCAAAAGTGCGACCGAAAACGTAATTGCTCTCCGCCTGCATAGAATCATCGATACCGGCTTCCATCTCATAGCTGGGACAGCCTCAATGCGGTGAACTCTCCCTCATTCGCCTGGTATTTGTCTTCCCGATCGGTGACCTAGACTGAGCTTCGCGGGCGACGCTGATTAAGTAACTGACAATGTCGTTGAGTTCCTGGCGGGTCAGCCGCAACGCATAATCAGAGGGCATCAGCGATTCCGACCGATGTTTGATTCTATGCAAACTGGATTTTTCGAGACAGTGAAACGCGCCGTCGGTTGTTTGAAGTTGTAGTGAAAAATTGTCCTCGTTGCGCGCTATACCGACAAACGTTTGCCCTTCGAGTGTTGTCGCGACGACCGTCTTTCCGCGCTCGTCCAGATTGTTGTTAGGATCCGTGAGCAATTGCCGAATTTGCTCAGCGGACTTCGTACGCGCGTAACTCGATAGATCTGAGCCGATGAATCCTCCTGCGCCATTGACCATGTGGCATTCGGAACAGGCAGCTTTCCCGAAAAAAAGAGTTTTGCCGGCTTTGGGCGATCCGCGCAATGCCGCGTTGACACCTCGACCTTGCAACCATCGAAGATGCCGAACGACGGATTGGATCTTCGCATTGCCGAGATGGCGAAACGACGGCATACCCGTGCCGGATACTCCTTTCCGAATAACTCGAGACAGCGCAGCATCCGATAGTTTCTGAACATCCCTCCTGCCTGCGACATCAGGCCCACGTTCACCTCCGTGGCCATCGAGGCCGTGGCAACTGGCGCAAATCGATGCAAATATCCGTGCGCCTTCGTTCGAGGCGGAGTTTGAAGAGGTGCCTGAAGGCGCCTTCTCCTCTGAGTGCACGAGAGCAGACGTGCACGACGCGAATACCAGGACGAAGCGAAATACACATGTGAGATTCATCCACACCGCACGCAACGCGGGTGTTGCATCCCGTTCACAAACGTCTTGTAAACCCAGTTGAATGCAGACAATCCCATACAATCCGCAAGGGAGGACAATAACACATAGCTTGATTTGAGAAACTAGCAATTTGCTGCTATTAAATCCATTCAGTATGCTGCAGTGGATTGCTTGCGGAGCAGAACTCCGGGCTTGTATCGGTACTCGCGGTTGTCGGATAATCGCCGCGTTCATCTTGCGCCAAGATAATATGTGTTCGAACAGGCGCGGTTCGGCGTCCGACAAATGCGAACTCTCTGGGGAAAGGCAAAGGCATTGATGGCCGCGAGCACGCTCGGCGGTCTAATGCTGCCGTCGGTCGTCGATTCCGCGCAGACTGCGCCCTCAACCGCGCTCAATGTACTTGCCGGCCAACTCACGGTTCAACCGGTGGGTGAAAACTGGCCTTCCTATAACGGCGATTACACAGGAAGGCGGTACAGCAGCTTGTCTCAAATCACGCCCGACAATGTTTCGCAATTGCGCGCGCAATGGGTCTTTCACTCAAATAATTCCGATCGTCTTGAGGTGACTCCGGTCGTGGTCGAGGGCACCATGTTGCTCACCTCCGCCAATGACGTATATGCGCTAGACGCGCGCAACGGACGGATTTTGTGGCATCACTCGATGCCAAAAAGTGAAGGCTTGATCGACGACGCGGCGCAGCATCACAACCGTGGCGTTGGGTTGTGGCATTCTCGCGTGTACATGAACACCGACAACGCGCACTTGCGTTGCCTCGACGTCCGCTCTGGGCACCTCATTTGGGATATTCCGTATGCTGATTGGAACAAGAATTACGGCGCAACCAGTGCTCCGTTGGTAGTCAAGGACAAGGTGATCGTGGGCACGTCTGGCGGGGACGACGGAGTCCGTGGGTTCGTCGCCGCCTTCGAGGCCGAGACCGGAAAGCTGGCGTGGCGTTTTTGGACGATTCCTGCACCTGGCCAATTTGGATCAACTAGCTGGCCGGGAGATTCCTACCTACACGGTGGCGGCACTACGTGGATGCCAGGGACCTACGATCCGCAATTGAATACGCTTTTCTGGGGGACCAGCAATCCAGCGCCGGATTTCGAGGGCAGCACCCGCCCCGGCGACGACCTGTACACCGATTGCGTGTTGGCCCTCGATCCAGACACCGGAAAATTGAAATGGTATTTCCAATTCACTCCACACGACCTGTTCGATTACGACGCGACAGAAACGCCAGTGCTACTAGATGCGATGTACAAAGACTCCCCGCGTAAGCTGTTGGTACAGGCAAATCGTAACGGTTACGTTTACGTGCTTGATCGCGTCAGCGGCGAATTTCTTTCTGCAGTTCCATTCGTCGAGAAACTGAATTGGGCAAAAGGCACCGACAGCAAAGGGCGCCCGATCCGGAGCGAGGTGACACCGTCGCCCATGGGAACCAAGGTTTGTCCCGGCTACACAGGTGCGACCAATTGGTTTTCACCTTCATATAACGAATCTACACATTTGCTGTATTTCATGGCTTTGGAACAGTGTCAGACGTATTTCTCAGCGCCGGTTCCGGAGAAGTTTAAAGAAGGCGAAACTTTTTATTCCACCGGAGTTAAGCGTATTCCCGGCGAGATCTCGAAAAAGATTCTTTTGGCATATGACGTCGCGACTGGTGCCCTCGCGTGGCGTTACCCGCAAGTCGGCCGCGGGCATTCTTCAGGAGGCACGATGACCACCGCAAGCGGGCTCGTCTTTTTCGGAGATGACGCTCAGTCTTTCGAAGCTGTAAACGCGAACGATGGCAGGCCACTGTGGCATTTCAACATGGGACAGGACATCAGCGCTTCACCTATGAGCTATGCGGTTCAGGGAAAGCAGTATGTCAGCATTGCGGCGGGAAGCGATGTTTTCAGCTTCGCTCTTCCATAGTCGGAAGTTTTCAAAAACAATCTTGGGCAGGAGGTGCTCTCTATGTTTCGTGATTCAGTGACTCGAAGAAAGTTCGCCGGCCGTCTGGCACCTTTGTTTTCCGCGGTGGGTCTCGCAACCTTGTTTGGAAACTCCGCAGAGGCCGATACTGCGGCCTCTCAAGATGCGGGCGTTCGCAAGCTGAATGACGAAGGTAAGCCTGCCGACGGGACCCAGATGATCACACCAATAGTTGTTTACAACGGGCTGCTGTACGTCGCCGGCCAGGGTGCGCATGATACGGGCCCGGCGCAGTCGTGGGAAATTGGCGGGCATACAGCGAAAGTATTGAACAACGTGAAGAAACTGGTTGAAGCGGGCGGGGCCACTATGGACAACATTGTCCAGCTCTCGGTCTTCCTGGCAAAGATCGACGACTACGACGGAATGAACAAAGTATTCAAGACGTATTTTCCCCACGGTGGGCCGGCGCGCACAACCGTCGCGGTTGCTGCTCTCCCGGGAAATTCTCTCGTAGAAATCAACTGTGTTGCTGCACTACCCAGGAAATAGCCGGAGGAGGAGGAGTGCGCAGATGAGAGTCAATTCAAATCGCCGTGGTTTCCTCGGAACGTTGGGCGCAATCGGAGGATCGGTTTTCCTCCCAAGGAAACTCTTCGGCGCCAAGGCGCTGGCCACCGAGGTTGCCGGAAGAACTCTTGGCTTCGGGCAATCCGGGAATCCTTACCAGGAGCTTGGCGTGCCTACGGTTATCAACGCTGAAGGCACCATGACGATGCTCGGCGGATCACTTATCCGGCCTGAGGTCGAGACGATTATGGCCCAGGCGGCGCAGCATTTTGTGAGTATTCCTGCTTTGGAGGCTGCTGCGGGGAAGCGCATTGCCCAAATGCTGAAATTGCCTGAGGGCTACAGTGCCCTGGTGACTTCAGGCGCGGCGGGCGCGATACAGTCGGGACTTGCCGGGATTCTTACCGGCGACAACGAGAGCTTCATTAAGCAATTGCCGGACCTGACGGGAATGAAATCCGAGGTCATCATTCAGAAGTCACATCGCAATCCGTTCGACCACCAGCTCAGAGGAACTGGTGTGAAGCTGATTGAAATCGAAACCCGGGAGCAGTTGGGGCGAGCAGTCAGTGATCGCACCGCCATGATGCATTTCACGAACTTCGCCAATGCCGCGGGGCAGATCAAGGTGGACGAGTGGGCGAAGTTGGCCAAAGAGTTCAAGCTGCCGTGCATGAACGATGCCGCCGCAGACACGCCGCCGGTTTCGCACCTTTGGGATTACGCCGACCTGGGGTATGACCTCGTGACTTTCAGCGGTGGTAAGGCGCTGCGGGGACCGCAGTGTGCGGGATTGCTGATTGGGCGCGAGGACCTGGTGCATTTCGCGCTGTTGAACAATAGCCCTTACGAGGACACGCTGGGGCGCGGACAAAAAGTAGGCAAGGAAGAGATCGTAGGGATGATCAAGGCATTGGAACTTTACCTAAGCGAGGATCATGACGCACTCACAAGAGAGTGGCAGCAACGCCTGGAAACTGTTTCGCGACAAGTTGTGAAAGTACCCGGCGTCAGCACTTGGTTCTTCACTCCGGACATCGCGAATCATGTTCCCCACATGCAAATCGGGTGGGAGGCAAAGATATCTTTAACACCTCAGCAGGCGTCCGAGATCTTGCGCGGAGGGCAGCCTTCTATCGCGATGGGCGGCGCTGAAAGCCGTCCAGGTCTCTCGATGAGTTCGTTCATGCTCCAGCCCGGCGAAGAACAAATCATTGCTGAACAACTGGTCAAGATGTTTCGGAAGCATTCGATCTAGGGTCGTTGGACCCCTCGCGATGCGAGGGGAACGTGCATTTTGATCTCGCGGCAGCTCGATCCCGGCGGATGCATTGTTGGACAAGCGCTTCGGACAAGGTCGAGAGGCAAGAAGACAAAATGGAGCCAGAGTATTGCAGAACGCTTGACACCAGTGGAGCTCTGTAGTGTCGGCCCAGAGTGTCGGCCCAGGTCGCTAATTCAGGAGCTCAGCATCAAGAAACGAAGCATGGTTCAAAGCGAAAGAGATTCTCGCCGTTGTGCCTGATCGCAAGGAAAGCGCCGGCCGTGAAACTCTGCCTTGAAGGCGGGATCAGAATGGCCGGTAGCGGTTAACTTTTAGCCTTGTGATCTTGAATGACGACGACCCACCCCGGCTGCCACTCGCTCGAATTCCTTCATTGCGCTGGTGGTCGGCGGAATGATTTTTGGTTCCACGGTTGCTAACTATGTTGATCGGCATGCCCGGTCGCTGCTTGCCTGTTAGTGCTGGGGTGATTTTGGTCCTGCTTCTGATTCGCAAGACGCAAGCCAGCGAAGGGTGGCTGCAAAGAATTTAACTGTTTGTATACTCTGCGCTCATCACCCGGAATGGGGTGACGAATGGAGGAAAAATGGCTTGTTGGTGGTTACTAGTCGCTTCACAACTCGCGCGACGAATTTGTCCTCCAAAGTTGGGCCGGATTGTCGTTGTGCTTGCATCTTGCGCTGCGATAGAAGCTGCTTTCGCACAATCAAAGCCAGACACTCCGATTGGCCCAGTCGGCACGGTACGAGTCGATGTAACTCCAGAACACGCGATCAATTCATTCGATCCCGACAGCGCACTGGGTAGTTCGATCGACGTTCTTTCTCGCAGCGGTATCGACAGAGTGTTCACGCCGCACATCATCCAGGAGTCGCTCTCTGCCGGATGGGGACCGATCACTTACCGCAACAACACTGAGCTCCGAATGGCAGCGTGGCACTGGACCGAGAATGGAACTTGGAGCGATGCCGCCCATCGGAGCGGCTACTTCACCGCAGCACGGAGCTTAAGGAGCCGGTCAAATACATTCTTGCCTACGCATTGCCGCATCGTGGTTTCGCGACCAGCGGCGATCGTCCGGTACCGGGGCCCAATCTCAGCTACTGGAAAAGCAATCCCTATCTCACCAGCAAGTTCACTGGCGAGAGCGATGCCATGCACCCACAGTGGGTGGTGGTGGACCTGAAAGCTGAGAAGCCGGTCAGCGCCGTCCGCATCGGCTGGGCGAGTCCATATGCGACGGCCTATCAGGTGGAATATTGGTCTGGCAATGATGCGTTGGATTTCGACGCCGGCCCCAAAGGGGAGTGGAAGATTTTTCCTTCAGGCCTACTGAAGAACGCGCGCGGTGGCACCGTCACGCTGAAGCTCGTTCCCACGCCAGTTTCCGCTCGCTACCTTCGTATTCTGATGACGGGACCCTCCAACACTTGCGACGAGCACGGATCGAACGATGTCCGCAACTGCGTTGGCTACGCGATCCACAACATTGCAGCCGGAACCATCGCCGCCGATGGCATTTTCGTCGAGGCAGCGACAGGTGCAGGCGAAGGCCGAACTACGTATTGCGCTTCGTCGATCGATCCGTGGCACTCGGCCCAGGACGTGCGAGACGACGGCTTCTATCAGCACACTGGATTCGATACATTCTTCACCAGTGGACTCACCAACAATTTGCCCGCGATGCTCCCGGTCACCATGCTTTACGGCACGCCTGATGATGCAGCCGCGCAGATCGCTTACATCGAGAAGCGCGGTTACCCCATCGGTTATATCGAAATGGGAGAAGAACCCGATGGCAAGCACGCGATGCCGGAAGATTACGGCGCGCTTTACATTCAGTGGGCCACTGCGATTCACAAAGTTGATCCGAAGCTCAAGCTCGGCGGGCCGATTTTCGAAGGCGTTAACGAAGATATCCGTGTCTGGCCTGACGCACAGGGGAGGACCTCGTGGATGGGGCGCTTCGTGGCTTACCTGAAAGCGCATGGCAGGCTCTCCGACCTGTCATTTGTTTCTTTTGAACACTACCCATTCGAGCCGTGTACCATCACCTGGAAAACTTTGTACACCGAACCGCAATTGATGAAGCACATCCTGCAGGTGTGGAGGGATGACGGCGTACCCAAAGAAGTGCCGCTAATGGTTACTGAGAACCACCTGGCTGCGCAACTTACTGGGCCGATGACAACAATCTTCGCGGCACTTTGGCTCGCCGACAATGTCGGCTCGTTTTTTGAAGGAGGAGGCGCCGCCTTTTATCATTCTCCAATTCAGCCGCAGGGGGTCCAAAACAGTTGCCTTGGCTGGGCCTCCTGGTCGAATTTTGTCTCCGACGAAAATTATAATATCAAGGGATACACCTCGCCTTACTACGCCGCACACATGATCAATCTGGAATGGGTGCAGCACCGTGCCGGCGTTCATCGCATGTTCCCCTCTTCCACCGATATCAAGGACGATGATGGCAATGTGCTGGTGACTTCTTACTCGGTGCTTCGTCCTGACGGTAATTGGTCCATGATGCTGGTGAATCGTGACGAAAACAATCCGCACACGATCCGCATCGCATTTGAGGACTCCGGCAAACATGAGGCTTCTTTTTCAGGGCCAGTCAGGTTCGTGACCTTCGGCAGCGAGCAGTACGTGTGGATCAATGACGGACCAAATAGCCATGCTGATCCCGACAATCCGCCGGCTGCAGCGAATGTGTCGGCAAACTCGCAGACGAAGTTCACGCTTCCGAAAGCTTCGGTTTCTGTGTTACGAGGCAAGGTCGTGGGTCTTGAGGAATAAGCTAGGCCATATCGAGCCAACGAAAGCAGGAGGACGGCCTTCGCAGACGAGAACGAAACTGGGTCTCGTGTTTCTTTGCCTTATAGCTGCGACGATGCCCCTATACGCCCAGAGTCCGGTGCACCGGGAAATTGCAATCACGATCGACGATCTGCCCGCGGCTGGGGCCGGCTTGGCTGGAAAAGAAATCACGGAAATGACCGGAAAGCTTCTAGGAACACTGCGTACTCAGAAAATACCCGCCGTTGGTTTCGTAAACGAAAAGAAGCTCTACAAGCTGGGCGAGGTGGATGAACGAATCAAAGCGCTAGGCATGTGGCTGGACTACGGATTCGAACTCGGCAATCACACCTTCAGCCACGCCTCGCTGAATCGTGTTTCTCTAAAAGATTGGGAGGAAGAGGTCATCCGCGGAGAAACAGTAACGGCGATGCTCCTCGCGCAACACAACATGAAGATGCGCTATTTCAGGCATCCATATCTCGACACCGGTCGCGATCTCGAAACCCGTCGCCAGGCAGAAGCCTTTCTGGTCAGCCGAGGCTATCGCATTGCGCCGGTGACGATGGACGCGTGGGACTGGATGTACGCTGGCGTCTATGAGGACGCCCGCAAACGCGGGGACGCCCCACTTGAGCAGCAACTAGTCAGTTCTTATCTTTCGTATACAGGCGAGGTTTTCGACTACTACGAAAAGCTCTCGAAGAACCTGATCGGCTACGAACCGAAACAAATCCTGCTGCTGCATGGCAATTGGCTGGAAGCGGACCACATCGGAGAACTGCTGGAGCTCCTGCGAAAACGAGGCTATCGATTTGTCACGCTGCAGGACGCGCTCAGCGACTCAGCCTACGGTATGGCGGACGAGTATGTGGGCGAAGAGGGAACGAATTGGCTAGATCACTGGGCCATTACACGCGGCCAGCCTCCGAGAAGCACTCCAGTCTTTCCTCAGTGGGTGATTGATCGCTCGAACGCTCTCCCGCGCCCTCCGGTACAACCTTAGGCAACAAGCCACATGTTCTGACGTTTGACGCCACCGCCATAACCCTTTCTTCGCCCTCCGCCTGCTTCAGCTATAATCGCGCGCATGAAAACCCATTATCGTGGAGTTCCGATTATCTTAGCTGCGCTCGTGGTGGGTGTGATTTGCATGGGGAAAAGGGCGAGTGCGCAAGCTGCGGCATCGTCCGAAGATGTGCAAGAGCTGGTGAAACAGGGGCAAGAACTCAATAGGGAAGGCAAACAGGACGAGGCGCTGAAGCTATACAAGCAGGCGCTCGAGAAGGCTCCGAATTCGTACGAGGCGCACCTGGAATCAGGCGTGGCGCTTGACCTGAAGGGCGACTACCCGGCCGCGCGGGAGCACCTGAAGAAAGCAATCGAGGTGGCTCCGGCGGACCAGAAGAATCGGGCAATGCGAGTAATGGCGTTTTCGTACGCATTCGAGAGCAACGCGGCCGAGGCGGAGAAATACGAGAAGCAGGTGTTTGACGAGCTGACGGGGAAGTCGGACTTCGAGGCGGCGGCCGGAGTGGCCAATGAGCTGGCGCGGATCAAGCTCGAATCGGGGGATATCGACGGCGCCGCAAACTGGTACAAGACTGGCTATGACGCGGCGATGCGTAAGAAAGACATGAAGGACGCCGACAAGAATTTGTGGGCATTCCGCTGGGCACACGCCCAGGCCCGTACTGCTGCTCGCCGCGGACAGCGCGACGAAGCGCAAAAACAGGTTGTCGCAGCAAAGGCGACGCTCGACAAGGCGAACAATCCGGACCAGGGACAATTCTTTCCGTATCTGACGGGATATGTAGCGTTTTATGGCGGCGACTACAAGACGGCGATCACGGAACTAGAGAAAGCCAGCCAGGAAGACCCGTTCATTTTGATGCTATTGGCACAGTCATATGAGAAGGCGGGCGATCCGGCGCGCGCGAAGGACTATTACCGCAAGGTGATGGCCAATAACGGACACGGTCCGACGAATGCGTTTGCGCGTCCTATGGCGAGGAAGAAGTTAGCGGGCGGATAGGGAACAGCCGTCTTCGAACCGGTTCCCTTAGCCGTACGCTAGTCGCACGAGTGCCAGTGGCGAGATGGCCCAATCCTGAGCGGCTGAATGCAAACCAGCAACTCAATAGTCGACGAAATCGCATTATAAAAGGGCGCCCCTTTTGGAGTAGGTTGTGAGCGCAAGCACCACCACCTACGAAAAGGAGCACCCTATGAACAGTGAAAAGTATATTGGGCTCGACGTGCATCAAGCAACCATCTCGGTCGCGGTGATGGATTGCAGAGGCAAGGTAGTCATGGAGTCCATCCTGGAGACCAAAGCGGCGACCCTTCTTGAGTTCTTGGCGGGGCTACGCGGAACTTTGTCGGTCACCTTCGAAGAAGGCACCTGGGCGGCCTGGCTGTATGATCTGCTTAAGCCCCATGTTCAGAAGTTAGTGGTGTGCAATCCGCGGAAGACGGCTCTGCTCAAACATGGAAACAAGAATGACCGCATCGATGCCCGCAAACTTGCCGATCTTTTGCGTCTCAATGATCTCGAGCCGGTTTATCACGGCGAGACCGGCGTACGCAGGCTGCGCGAGCTGGCCCGGAGCTACCTGACCCTGGTCAAAGATCTGACCCGAGTCATGAATCGCCTGAAAGCGATGTATCGCAGCTGGGCGATTCCCTGCGCCGGACGGGACGTCTACTACACCCGTCATCGCGCCGAGTGGCTGAGCAAGATCCGAGAGGCCGGGGTGCGCCGTCGGGCCGAACACCTCTACCAACAACTGGACATGCTGCAGCATTTGCGACAACAAGCGCGGCGCGAACTCTTGGCGGAGAGTCGGAAACACGCCATCACCGCCAAGCTCCGGAAAATTCCATCGCTCGGGCCCATTCGTGCGGCGCTGGCGGTAGCGCTGATCCAGACGCCGCATCGTTTTCGCACCAAGCGACAGCTATGGGCTTACAGCGGACTGGCATTAGAAACCCGCACCAGCGGGGAATACTGCTACGTGCGAGGCCAACTGCGGCGCTCCAAAAAGCAGGTCTCCATTCGGGGCCTCAACAAGGATCACAACCATGATCTGAAAGGTCTATTCAAAGCGGCCGCCACCAGGGCGAGTGTACAGCCGGGACCGTTTCAGGATTTCTACCAGAGATCGCTGGCCAAAGGTATCAAGCCGACGATGGTGCGCCTCACGCTGGCGCGCAAGATCGCAGCCATTACGCTAACGCTTTGGAAAAAAGGAGAAAACTTCGACGTTGAGAAACTGGGTAAGAGCAGCCGAAGAGTTCCCCGTGGTCTCAGAGGACGACATGTTGTGAAAGAGCATCAAGGAAAGCTCAGAACCAGTCGTGGGTTGCCTAGGCCTATGCGAATAGGCACAGCGATGGCATCTCGTATAAGCCGCCAGGCGGCGAAGTCGGGATGTGCCTGCGAGTGGGGCGGATGGGGCCGACTAAGTGATGATGGACCGGGACAGCATAACCCGGACCGGAGCGAGGGCCCCTGGGGTAGAGCGGTTGGGGCCGCTCGCACGGAGGTGCCTTACTCGCGCATCGTCCCTGACACAGAGCGGGGAGTACACGGTGAAAGCAGTGGGCACGAAGGACGATGGCAAACCAGGTTTTTGGGAAGGCCTTGTCTGATATTCCGGCCTTGAAGCCGTACCGGGGAAAACTCGCCGTACGGAATTTTAGGGGAGGCGATGGAAACGTCGGCATCATTCGAAGCCCGGTCCGCGCCATTGCCTTCCCGACAACCGGCATGAAGCAGAGGAGGAAGAAGCCTTACAAGAAAGGAGTAGCGATCCACTTGGCCTCGAGTCTTGCGCTGCTACCGTGAGGGATCCAGCGAAGCGTAGATAGAGGATAGGCGGGGTGGGCTATTGAGCTGCGAAAAGATACAACCCGGACGCCGACGCGGTTAACATGCGCGGAAGGCAACATGAAGGGGAGCGATAGCGCGAGTTCCTGTTCGGTCCGGCGTAGTCGAAGACCCCACGGCACGCCTAGAAACTTCATGCACGAGAACCGGGAGACCTCGGAGACACCTGCGGCCCAATTGGGCGGCAGGTCGGCGGGTGAAGGCTCAGGCCACACGGCC
>WNFZ01005470.1_pt1 | contig 13830 bp, 13 predicted proteins | sample 5400081 | NCBI WGS metagenome assembly WNFZ01 (sample SAMN13153365, study PRJNA577476) | soil metagenome | isolation source: 80 cm soil or saprolite under grassland replicate 1 | place: USA:California | collected 2016-06-15
TCAACAGGCACAGCAGCTAATGGAGGCGGCGCCTCACGCAAAGCGAGGGTTGTTAACATCCCAATCCCGCCAACAACAAACAGAGCCAAAATACTTGCATAAGGCCGGTTGAGGAAGTGACGCTTGGGGCTCCTGTCGATGAATGGCAAGGCGAATAACAGGAGGATCAACAATCCCGGAATCACCATAACGCCAATGACTTCCATTTTGCCTGGAAAATACTTGAGCAATTGGAACAGGAAGAGGAAGTACCATTCCGGACGCGGCGTATACGTCGCGTCGTTTGGATCAGCCCGAGCCTCGGTGGGAACGCCTAGAAAATATGCAAGCGCCACTAGGATGATAAATACTAAAAACGATACAACCACATCCTTAAAGATAATATCAGGGAAGAAGGGCACGCCCTTTTCTTTAGCGATCTTGTAGCGCTCAAGATACTCTTTCTTCTCTTGCTCGTTCATGGCTGCTCCTCCTTCCGGCCCGGAACAGCCGAGATGCCAATACGAATAACTAAGTATAGATGAGTAAGAATTAAGATCGCCAGAGTTGCTGGCAATATCCAGATATGCGTACCAAAAAAGCGCGCCAGAGTAACTGCCGATAGATCATTACCGCCGCGCGCGATTCGCAACATCCAATCGCCTATCACAGGGGCTACACCAGCAATTCGAGTGCCCACTGTTGTTGCCCAATAGGCTTTTTGATCCCAGGGAAGCAAATAGCCAGTAAAACCAAAGCCAATTACGACCAGCAAAAGCAACACACCGGTGATCCATGTGGCCTCACGCGGATATTTATATGCGCCGTAGAAAAATACGCGCAATAGATGCAGAACCACAAGCACGATCATGGCGCTGGCACCCCAATGATGTAGGCCCCGGATAAACCAGCCAGCCGGTAATTGTGTTGTGATGTAAACAACACTATCATAGGCATGGTCGGGAGTAGGGACATAATAAAGCGTTAGCAATATGCCAGTTACCGCCTGGAGGGTAGCTACAAACAGAGTCGCGCTGCCGAGGGTATACAGCCAGTTAACATGCGGTATTTTGCGCAGGAAGATGGCCTCCCATACCTTGCGCCATTCAAAGCGCTCGTCCAACCAATCGGAAAATTTCACTAACATATTAACCTCGCTTTATATATAGCATTCCATCTTCGACCTTGTTTTCAAACCGGTCAAGAGGGCGAGGCGGCGGTCCGGATATGACAGTTCCATTTTTCGCGAAGACGCCGTTGTGGCACGGGCAATAGAATCCCTGTTTATCAGCAATCCAGCGTACCCGGCAACCCAGGTGCGTACATATGTTGGACATCACAACAAAATCCTGTCCATTGTCTGTTAAGACATAAGCCGAGATTTCTTCTTCGGTATTGATCCATCCAGTCTGAGTCTCTATAGTGGTTTTGAAAAGGGTTGGATTACTTAATTCAACTTTGTTGACCGTACCCAAACGAATCCACGTATCAGTGGTTTGCTTTAGGGCCGGACCAACTATGTAGGCAATCGCAGGCAGGCCGATCGCAGCGCCGATCACCCCGCTGATACCTGCAATGGCTGCCTTCATGAAATCACTCCTACTCATCTTACCTTCTTGAGATGTGCCCATAGCTTTTTCTCCTTTGCGACAACTTTTCAAAAAAATTCTTCGATTCCTACGAGCCTTAGAGTGATTCCACTTACTTTCGAAGGCACCGCCTTTGACCCCTCAATTGTTTGAATAATATATTCAGACTTCTCAAAATTGCATGCTTTTTGATTAGGCTAATCTTTATTATATGCTAATTCATACTTAATTTTTCGTGAATAACCAGATGTCACCCACATAATAGATGAATGTAATCGGCTTTATACGATACATCTGAAAAAACAGTCTTGAATTTGGGTTGGGGTAAACACCCCATACGTGGGGTTTGAATATGATCGACGCGTAGGGTGAGAGTCTGCTTGCGCCCCACGAATCATGCCAAGTCTTAGGTTGATTCGCCAATCCAAAGATTGGTAGTGCGCCGAATTTACTTTCTCATGATTTTCTCATAAACTAGGTGTGGATGTAAGAAAGGAAAATTCCATGAGCACAATTGCACTTGCAGTCATTTTATTGATCCGGGTCATCCTTCCATTCAGCATACTGATCGTGCTCGGTGAGTGGATACGCCGCCGCGAAGCGAATTATTGGTTCCTCAGGTGATGAGGATTTATGGAAACGATCACTTCTCTTCTTGCTGTCCTGGTGGGCTTACTCCTGCGGTTGGCAATTCCAATCGCAGGAACCGGCATACTCATTTACTTCCTTCGCAAACTGGATGCTCACTGGCAGGCGGAAACACAACTTCCACCCATGCCCGTCCAAAAAGTTGAATGCTGGAAGATTAAAAGCTGCCCGCCCACGCAGTCGAAAAACTGTATTGCGGCTTCTTCACCTTTGCCATGTTGGCAGGTTTTTCGTCAACCCAACGGCTATTTGCAGGAAGCATGCCTCTCTTGTGAGGTATTTAGAGATGCGCCGATCCCAGTGCTGAAAACTGAACCAAGGAGAATGTAGAACATGACCTCTCGAATCGAACGATTGTTGATTGCTTTAATGTTCGCCTTGCTTGTCGCAGGGGTAACATTAGTGATTGCTAGTGCGCAAGGAGAAGTCCCTCCTGCCCTACAAACCTCATCTAATTGCGTTGTGTGCCATACTGAATATCAAAAGACCTGGGAAAACGGCGCACACGGAAAAGCAGGTAGTGATCCGATCTTTTTGGAGGATTGGACTGCGCAAGGCAAGCCTGGTGCTTGTTTGGTGTGCCATACTACAGGTTACGATCCTGCCACTGGAACTTACAAGGCCGATGGAGTAACCTGTGAAGCCTGCCATAACCCCGTGCCAACCGATCATCCTAAAAGTCCCATGCCTGTAGACCGCTCTACTGATCTGTGTGGACGATGCCATAGCGATACCCGTTTTGGCTGGCAGGATTGGAAAGTGAGTACACACTACCAACGCGGCATGGATTGCGCTACCTGCCATGATCCTCATAGCGCTTCATTGAAAAAAGTCACAGCACCTTTTGGCAGTAACAAGCCTGACGATGTTTCAGCATTGTGCATTAACTGCCACAAAGAAAACAGTATGGATTTCTCATACACCACGCACGCTCAACAAAGTGTTTCATGTGTGGACTGCCATGTGAAGCATATAGAGACGGCTGACCGGACAGCACATACGGTACCTGACCATTCTTTCAACGCCAGCCTCACATCCTGCAACACATGTCATGCACAACAAATGCACAGCCCTACGCAAGCCGTGAACCCAAATGCTACGGCGGAGCCTGTCGCTGTAGAACCAACAGCTGAAGTACAACTCGCTTCGGTCACGCCTGAGCCTGGTGCCGTTAGTCCAATCGGATTCTCAGCTATGGCTGGCTTGATTGGTCTTGCAGGCGGTATGGTACTGGCTCCGTGGTTAGAGCGTTGGTATCAGCGCACCGTAAAACACAACCACGAGGAAGACAATGAGTGAGAAAAATCTCGACCGACGCGAATTCCTGAAACTAACTGCTGTTGGTGTGGCAGTGGCTGCAGGGACACGTGCTGTTACTTCCACAAAAGCTTCCAGCAGCGCGCCCAAAGGAAAGCATCAATGGGCAATGGTTATTGACCAATCCAAATGCATCGGATGCGGGTATTGCACACTAGCCTGCCAAGCGCACAATGATGTCAAGCCGGAGATTCAATGGAATAAAGTCAATGAAGTTGGCATGGTTGGAAACAAACATGTTTTTCTTCCCCGCCCATGTATGCACTGTGAAAAAGCCCCATGCGTAGAAGTCTGCCCGGTGGAAGCCTCCTACTACCGTGATGACGGTATTGTCATGATGGACTATGACCGCTGCATCGGTTGTCGTTACTGCGAAGTGGCTTGCCCATATCAGGCGCGTTCCTTCAATTGGACAGCGTTCACGGGCGAAAATCCTGCTGTGCCGGAATGGGGTAACCCCGAAGTGGAGCGACGTCCACGTGGCGTGCCAGAGAAATGCTCTTTCTGCTATCAACGTATTGACCGCGGCCTTGAACTCGGTCTTACACCCGGCGTGGATGCCGATGCATCACCTGCTTGTGTGGTGATCTGCCCCACTGGTGCACGTATGTTTGGCGATTTGAACGATCCCGAGTCAAATGTAAGCAAGGCGCTGCGTGAAAATCCATCTTATCGGCTGCGCGAAAATTTAGGCACAGGACCACGCGTCTATTACCTGCCAGCAATCCCTGAGAAAGTGGAGGGGTAACCATGTCGAAAAAATTACGTTCCAAACTTGTCATCACTCCATGGATGATATGGTTCAGCTTCCTGGGGCTCATTCTGATTGGTGGACTGGCCGCTGGTATTCTTGTCTTCTGGAAAGGATTAGGGATTACGAACCTCACCGACCTCGTTCCTTGGGGTTTGTGGATCACAATTGATCTTTCATCGATTGCTTTGGGCGCTGGCGCATTCAGTTTGTGCGCGGGAGTGTATCTCTTTGGTCTGAAGCGCTATCAGCCCATTGCGCGCACTGCCACATTCGTCGGCTTGATTGGCTACACCATGGCAACGCTTGCACTCATCCTAGATATTGGCAAGCCCGAGCGCTTCTGGCACTCGCTGGTCTATTGGAATACGCATTCCCTGCTGTGGGAAGTAACAATGTGCGTAGTCCTGTATCTCACTGTGCTTGTGTTCGAAACCATGCCTATCATTGCCAACTTGGAATGGCTACGCAAGCACTTCCCCAAGATCACTTCAATGATGGAACGTGTTCATCATTATGCCCCATTTCTGGCGATCATCGGTTTGGGGCTTTCCAGCTTGCACCAATCATCACTCGGCGCGACCTATGGCGTGATCAAAGCGCGACCGTTCTGGTTCAAACCTGAGATGTCTGTGTTGTTCATGCTCTCAGCCATCGTCGGTGGCATTTCATTAACTCTCTTTGCATCCATGTTTGCATCAGGCTTAACAAGCAAAGCCAAAATCAACGATGCTTTGATCGAACGCGTGGCGCAGTTTGTTGGTTATCTCTTGATTGGATATTTCTACCTCCGAGTCTGGGACGCGCTCTCGGTGACATACACATACGATCCCGGTCGCAGTGAAGGTTTGCACTTCCTGACCAAAGGTCCGCTGGCTTTCAACTTCTGGATCGTTGAAATGTTGCTAGGAATGATCGTCCCGATGATTCTGTTGCTCTACAAACCCACTCGCATGAATCGCTTCTGGCGGATGATTGCCTTATTCCTTGTGGCGGCGGGCGTGGTTGCCTTCCGCTGGGATACAAACTTAACGGGATTACTTGTCGTTATGCCGTATGTGCCTGGTCAGGCAGTTGCTTACGCTAGTTACCAACCCTCATTCATCGAAATCCTGACTGGTTCGGCGATTATCGCTTACGGCCTCGCAGCCTTCTCACTGGGCGTGCGCTATTTGCGAGTTGTTGATCATCGTCTGACAGATGAACAGTACGAGACAGTCAAAGTGAAAGCAACTGAGCCTGTAACTGCGTAACGCATATGACAATCGATAGCACAGCAAAAGTGCAGCTCATTTCCTTAGTGAAGGTAAATGACCGGTCGCCTCCACCGATATTATCTTTAATTAAGACAAAACCTGATCTCCTACGCATATTAGATGCGTCCACTTCAAAGCCTATTTTGCAGAAGGAGAATGTACTATGAAAAGAATACCGATTCTCTTAATTGTGGCAGGGATAGTGGTTTTAGGGATGGCTGCTTGCTCTGCAGCCACGCCCCTCCCTCCAACTGCCACTGCTACAGCAATTCCGCCTACGGATACTCCCTCACCGCCTCCAACTATAACACCGACGCCGGATCCGCATGTTGCCGGGGCTGACTGTGCCAGTTGCCATACTGCGGAACATCAACGGTGGGTAAATACTTTGCATGCAGCCAGCCCCGCCGATGTCCTTTTGAATGAGGATCACAATAAGGAAGAACTACTGATAGATGAATGTATCCAATGCCACGCACCATTCCAGGCAACAACTTTTCATGTTGGGGATTTCGTTCAGCCTCTGGATCAAACGGGGCCCTGGAAATTGGTGGATGCCAATGTACCACAGTGGCAAGCCATTAAATGTGAAGTTTGCCATGACCCAACGAGCACTGCGCCTCAGAAACTGGCTTTCTTCGATCCAGCCGCGCAATCCTATGTAGCCGTAAAAGATACAACAGAACTGTGTGAGAAGTGTCATCAGCCTGGCACAGATGACAGCCGTAACTTGAAAGGCTCTGTTCACGAGGGGCTACAATGTGCCACCTGCCATTTCCAAAAAGGCACAGAGATGAGTCTGGATCCAAAGCAGTCTTGCCAGCAATGTCATCCAACGGTCAATACCAAACATCCAGATGTCACCACACTTGACACGACCTATTTGAAGCCAGACAGCCCAAACGACATCCACTTCATCTCATGTAATACCTGCCATCCGAATGGCACACCTACGCCGTCCGCACTAACTTCTACAGCGACACCGTAGTTAGCGCGAGTCTATTGTGCCCTGTCCAATGGACAGGGCGCTTCTCATTGTAGAGATATGTTTTAAGGGATGCACACCAGGTCAGGCTTACGAATAGGCTTAGCAAATTCTCGGCAGCATTTCGCCAGGGAGCATATCCACCAGACGTGTTCCCCCAATTGCAGTTTTCAATCTTACCTGTCCACAGGACTGCTTCGCTGGTGATTTACCCATTCCAATTACTTTGCCAAGAATAGCCGCATCCTCCCCATATTTTGTTTTCTTCATTACATCCAAAACATTTTGCGCATCATTCTCTCTCACAAACGCGACAAGCTTTCCTTCATTCGCAACATACAATGGGTCGAAACCCAACATTTCACATGCGGCTCTTACGGCGGGCTTGACTGGTAAATCTTGTTCATTGATCTCGATCATCACATTCGATTGTTCTGAAATCTCAACCAAAGATGTCGCCAGTCCGCCGCGAGTGGGGTCGCGCAACACATGAATCTCCCCTGCTCCAATCATCGCTTGCACTAAATGATTTAATGGTGCGACATCACTTTCAAGAGTTGTTTCAAATCCCAAACCTTCACGCGCGGATAACACGGCAATACCATGATCACCAATCGTTCCTGAGACGATGATCACATCACCATCTTTCGCATTGACACCCGAAATGTTCACTCCCTCCGCGATTTTTCCAATCCCTGAGGTGTTGATAAATAATTTGTCGGCACTTCCTTTTTGCACGACCTTTGTGTCGCCTGCTGCAATGTAGACTCCGGCTTCTTGCGCGGCTTCTTTCATCGAAGCGACTATACTTTGTAGGACATCAAATGACAGGCCTTCTTCCAAAACAAATCCACAAGTTAATGTAAGAGGTTGTGCGCCGATCATCGCAAGATCATTCACCGTTCCGCAGATTGCGAGTCGCCCAATATCACCACCAGGGAAAAATAATGGTGAGACGACGTGCGAGTCCGTTGTAATTGCAAATCGCTGACCAGTAATCATCACCATTGCCGAATCATCGAGCGCGCGCGGGGCAGCTTTCCCTAATTCCGGGAGAAAAAGTCGGTTGAGCAGGTCGCGGCTCAAAGTCCCGCCTGAACCGTGACCAAGTACAACCGTATCTGTCCGACGGATTGGCACAGGGCAGGTATATCCCTCAAAATCCAAGTCACTCATAAATCACATCCCGATGATAGCGATAGTACGCCGCGCACGCACCCTCAGCTGAAACCATCGGCGCGCCAAGCGGAGTTTGTTGTGTGCATTGCTTTCCAAATGCGGGGCACTGAAGAGGCTTTTTCAATCCCTGTAAAATTTCGCCTGCGATACAAAGCGACGACTCTTGTGTGAAAATATTTTCCACGTGGAATCTTTTTTCCGCATCGAATTCTTGAAATTCTGGACTCAAGCCCCAGCCACTTTGTGGGATTTCTCCGATGCCGCGCCATTTTCTGTCTACCGATTCAAAGACCCTTCGGATCGCCCTTTGAGCTGATTCATTTCCCTCAAACTTGACAGCCCGCTGATATTGATTCTCTGCCACCGCGCGACCCGTTTCGAGTTGTTTGACCGCGGCAAGCAGACCGTTCAACAAGTCGATCGGCTCGAAGCCAGTGACCACGATAGGCACGTTATATTTCTCAGCGATGGGCGGATACTCGTGAAATCCCATCACCGCGCAGACGTGACCCGCCGCGAGAAATCCTTGCACGCGGTTTGACTTTGAACTGAGAATGGCTTCCATCGCGGGCGGCACACGCACATGCGATACCAACACCGAAAAGTTTTTGATATTTTTATTTTTAGCTTGCAACACAGCCATTGCGTTCGCGGGCGCTGTCGTTTCAAATCCAATCGCAAAGAAAACAACCTGCTTATCAGGATTCGCCTCTGCGATTTGCACTGCTTCCAGTGGAGAGTAAACAACATGTACATTCCCTCCCTGTGCACGTACGGCGAACAAATCTTTTTTTGAACCCGGCACGCGTAACATATCACCATAGGATGTGAAGATGACATCAGGTTGTGAAGCAATGGCAATCGCGCGATCTATTTGTTCAAGGGGGGTAACGCAAACGGGACAGCCTGGTCCATGCACCAACTCGATTTGCGATGGGAGCATGGCATCGAGTCCGTTATGAAGGAAGGCATGAGTCTGCCCGCCACAGATTTCCATAATGATCCAATTTTGGGTGACAACAGATTCAATCTCGCGCAGAAGCGACTTTACTTTTGCGGGGTCGCGGTATTCATCCAGATATTTCATTCTCGAAATCTGCTACTTCCTTGATTAACTTTAAAGTCTCCTGAGCTTCCTCTTCATCCATTAAGCTGATCGCAAAACCAACATGGATCAATGCATAATTTCCCACTTCTGCTTCAGGAGTGTAGGCTAAACAAACTTCTTTGATGATCCCGCCAAAGTCAATTTTTGCCATTTGGAGGGAATCTTTTTGATAAATCTCAGTTATTTTTCCAGGAATGCCGAGGCACATATTTATTTCCTTTTCACGTCATTGCGAGGAGCGTTCGTTGCGACAAGGCAATCTCTGATTAAACGGCAAGACATCCAGGATCAGATTTTTCCGTGAAACGGGAGATTGCTTCGTCGCTCCCCTTCGGCAAGCTCAGGGTCATTCCTCGCAATGACATGATTTGCAATGACAGCCTGTCCCAATGCCAAGCCGCCATCATTGGTTGGGACTTGTTTATGGAAATACACAGTAAAGCCTTCCTGCGCCAATCCAGCGAGGACAAGGTCAAGCAGGATCTGATTTTGCCAAACGCCGCCGGAGAGAGCAACCTCATTCAAGCCTGTTGATTCGTAAGCACACTTGCAAGTCTCAATTGCAATTTCGGCAATGGTCTTATGAAAACGCGCACCGATCATTCCAATAGGTTCATTTGCACGTATATCTCGCACGATCGCAGAGAGTAATTCTTGCAAGCGGATGATCGCTCCGCTATCAGTTTCACTAATCACATACGGATATGTCTTCGCAAATGAAATATAATGCTTTGATAGCACTTCCATTTCAATTGCTGCTTGTGCTTCATAAGTGACATCGTTGCGAATGCCAACAAGACTCGCGACCGCGTCGAAGAGACGTCCAATAGAGGAGGTGAGCGGTGAGTTAAGTTCCTTGTCTATTTGTTGTCTTACGATCCGAAGCGCCTGCTTGTCCATATTTTGCAGGAAGGACAGATCGTCAACATCCATGCCGAGCGCGTGGGCATATCCAACCGCAATACGCCATGGGCTGCGAATGGCAGAGTCACCACCGGGCAGAGGCAAATATTCAAGGTGTGCAAACCGCTCAAAGTCCGCGTAAGAGGCAATTAAGACCTCCCCACCCCAGATCGCGCCATCAGTTCCGTATCCCGTCCCATCGAAGGAGAGTCCGATCAAATGCCTGTCAGCTAATCCATTATCTGCCATACAGGAGGCAATATGCGCGTGATGATGTTGCACTCCTACATGTCGAAAGTCAAACGTCGCGCGTCTGGCATATTGAGTCGTAAAGTAATTTGGATGAAGATCATACGCGATGATTTCGGGTTCTACGCGGAAGATGTGCGAAAGGTGCTGAATACCTTGCTCGAACGATTCATAGGTTTCAGCATTTTCCATATCCCCAATGTGATGGCTGAGAAAAGCATAATGATCGCGCGTAAGGCAGAACGTGTTCTTTAATTCGCCACCCACTGCAAGCGTAGGCTTGACCTCAAATGGAAGTTCGACAGGATAAGGAGCATAACCGCGCGAGCGACGTAAGTAAATGGTATTGCCTTTATCTACCCTCACAACCGAATCATCAGAACGGATGTGAATATCACGATTATGTAAAAGGAATGCATCTGCCAGCGGCGAAAGCCTCTCAAGCGCATCCTTGTTATCAATAGCAACTGGCTCTTCACTAAAGTTGCTGCTAGTCATCACCAGAATCGGTGGGACAGGCTCGCGCGCCAGGACAGGGTCAGTTTGATTCAAGAGCAAATGATGCAGCGGTGTATAAGGCAACATCACGCCCAGAGTATCCAGATTAGGAGCAACCAATTCAGAGACTTTATAGGTTAATGAACCTGTTTGTTTTCTTTTTGTAAGGAGGACAATTGGCTTCTCACGACTCGTCAACAAAAGGTGTTCTTCTTTTTGAATATTACAGACAGAGGCAATTACAGTGATATTCGCAGCCATGACCGCAAATGGCTTGTCGATGCGGCCTTTGCGATCGCGCAACTCTGCAACTGTGTATGGATTAGAGGCGTCACAGGCGAGGTGAAAGCCACCCAATCCTTTTATCGCAACGATGTATCCTTCGCGCAATAGACGCCGTGCCTTCAAAATGGCAGAAGTACGGATCTCTATGCTCGATATGCGCGGATCGGAGGTTGGAAATTGGGAATGTGTCTCCCGCAGTTCAACGAATGGACCGCATTCAGGACAAGCGATAGGTTGCGCGTGAAAACGTCTATTGAGCGGATCTGTGTATTCCGCGCGACAATGATCGCACATAGGAAAATCTGCCATGGTCGTGCTTGGGCGATCATACGGAATATCCTTGATGATCGTAAAACGAGGCCCACAATGAGTGCAGTTAATGAACGGATATAAATAGCGTTTATCTTTCGGATTAAACAGCTCGCGTTCGCAATCGGGACAAATGGCGACATCCGCAGAAATAGGTTGATATGCGCCCTCGATACTGGTCGAAGGTCGAATGTCAAAAGTTGCATATTCAATTTTTGATAATTCGTCAAACACATTGACAGAGTCAATTCTAGCCAACGGGGGGGCTTCCGTCGTAAGACTGCGGATAAAACTTTCGACCTTTGACTTTTGACCTTGAATTAGAATTTCCACTCCAGCAGATGTGTTGCTCACCCAGCCGTGTAAATTGAGCCGGGTTGCAAGTCCATAGACAAATGGACGAAACCCAACTCCCTGTACCACACCTTTGACAGAAATATGCTTTGCCATATTTTATTCGTCCTGAGCGGAGTGACGAGCGTAAGCGAGGAACGAAGTCGAAGGACTGTCGGTTAAAATATTGCGTTTCGACTACGTTCGTCTAGCGGCTCACTCCGCTCATCGCGAACGCCTATTCCACATCAATGCTTTCGAGTTTCATTTCCGCTTTCACATGTTGAAAGTTTAATTTGGCGCCTTCACCAGGCGTGCCTTTTGCTAAGTCTCTCCAATAAAACTGGATGGATTCTTCGCTCTCGTCTGAAAATGGACCAAGCAGTAAATTAACCTGCACGATCCGTTGGGAATTGGCATTCTTCAATGCAATATCAAGGAGATTCTGAGTAAGAGAAAATTCATGCATAGTTATCTTAGATTAATCCTTTAACAGGTTATGTCCAAGATGGAGAAAGTCACCCGTCTGGATGACTTTCTTCTTCTATCAATTATGATTATTTACAACATGCTAATGACAATTTCAGTTGCTTTTGGAATTGCCTCTGCGACGGGTGGCGAGAGTTCTTCGCTAAAGTCATAGATATGATCCGTCGCGATCCCAACAACGGTCACATCCTCAGGCAGGTTTGCCCCCATTGTTCTGCCTAGCTTGAGTGCATTTTGCAGTGACGTGTCATGTGCGCTCGTCGTATGGAATGCAGAATAATCTGGCATTTCCTTCAATTTTGACACGATCACTGAGCCAATCTCTTGATCTGATGTCACCGCGTCGATCAGGATCGCGCGCTCATAGCTAATGAGATGTTCCATCAGGCTGATTCCCCCAAGTGAAAGAAAATCCACATCTACTTCGTTCCCCTCTCCCTCACCCCTATCCCCTCTCCCCACTTCGTCTGCGTGGCGTAAGGCGCCACTCCGCTCAGCGCGAGTGGGAGAGGGGTGCTGAAGCCGCGGTGAGGGAAGCTGCTTCTTTACTTCCTCAGCAACTTTCCATCCTACGCCATCATCGCCAAGGATAGGATTACCAAGACCGATAACAATCGTTTTCATAAGAAAAGAGAGGCGCGCCAACCATTGAAAGGAGGATTTAATCAACAATACTGTTTGATCAAATCCACCAATTCACCCGCGGAATTGCGGATGGTGATTTCCAATGGCATTTGTCCTGGCAACGAGTGCGTAGCACAACCAAAGCATGGATCATAAGCGCGGAATGCCATCTCGACCATGTTAAGCAGACCCTCGGTCACTTTGCCTTCTTTGATGAGACTCGTCGCGGCTTTGTGTGTGGACATTTGGATCGGCGCATAATTATTAGTAGTACCAACGATGAGATTCGCTTTGGTCACAACGCCACGCTCGTCGGTCCAGTAATGATGTGTGAGAGTCCCGCGCGGCGCTTCGACAATGCCAATGCCTTCTGTTGGAATCTCTGTCGGCTTAGTGTGAACGTTCGGGGAGGTGATCTCAGAGTCAGTCACCAATTCCACCCAACGCTCTGCTGCGTAAAGCAATTCAATCAGACGCGCCCAATGAGTGGCGAGCCGTTGATGGACAGGTTTGCCACTAAGCGTTGTATAAAACCTTTCGTATTGTTCTTGCGCGAGCGGCGTTGCCATTCCATCCGATGCGTTCAGGCGCGAAAGCGGCGTCGTCATATACACGCCCGAGTCTACTCCGTCGACAAAACCTTTCCATCCAACTTTCTTGAGATATGGGAATTTGAGATAGGTCCACGGCTCGACGTGTTCAGCAATATGTTCGGCGTAATCGTTTGGCTCGTACTTCACAAACTCTTTGCCATTAGGGTCAACCACGCGAACTTTGCCATGATAAAAATTGACCTTATTGTTTTCATCCACCAGACCCATGTAATAGGTGTGATGAGTGTAAATATCACCAAGGATCAAATCTACATATTCCTTGTTGCCCAAGACTATGTCATTGAAGAGCTTGAGGCTGAACTGCGCAAACTCGATTGCCCAGCGACCCATCTCTTCGATCTCTTTGCGTTGTTCCGCGGTGATACCTTTTGTCATCCCACCAGGGATGGATGTACATGGATGAACTTTTCGTCCACCGATCATCTCAACGACAGTATGTCCATATTTGCGCATTTGGATGACTTTGCCGCCGATCTCCAAACCCACTTTGTGAATCACGCCCAAAATATTTCTTTCTGCAACAGGCGCGTCAGGTCCCATCACAAAATCTGGTCCGCCAAGCGCATAGAAATGAGTCGTGTGGTCAGTGCAATAGAACGCGGAATAGAGTAACTCACGCAGCATCTTTGCCGTACACGGCGGATCAACCTTATAAACCGCGTCGGCAGCTTTGGAGGCTGCCATGTGATGCGCTTCAGGGCACACCCCGCAGAT
>WNFZ01004312.1_pt1 | contig 13829 bp, 14 predicted proteins | sample 5400081 | NCBI WGS metagenome assembly WNFZ01 (sample SAMN13153365, study PRJNA577476) | soil metagenome | isolation source: 80 cm soil or saprolite under grassland replicate 1 | place: USA:California | collected 2016-06-15
GCCGTTTTCGACTTCGAGTCGGCCGCCCCTGGCGACCCGGTGGAGGACTTCTTGTGGAACGCTGATCACGGCCTGGACTCGCCGATCTTCCAGTCGTTCCTGGCCGGCTACCTCGAACACGGCCAGCTGGACCCCGGTGCGCCCGAGCGATTCGCGTTCTACCAACTCGAACACTGCCTGGACATACTCGGCTGGGCCTACCAGGATGACCCGGAGTACTTCGCGCAGGCACTGTGGCTCATCGAGCAGGTGCTCGACGGCGCCCGCCTGCGTCTGGCCTGGCCCAGCGACCGCTAGGCACCAGCCGGCCTGGACCTGCTGCCAGCCCTCACCCGAAGCTGACCAGCCCGCGACCCACACTGAACCCTCGAGTTCGGCCAACTCACGGCCGCCAGTCCAGCAGCCAACCTTCAGAAATGCTGAACTCTCGGGGTTCCCCGTGTAGTGCCCCGCGTGCTTGTACGGCCGCTCCAGATGGAGCAGGTAAATCACGCCCTTGCCGCCGCCCGTCACAGTGCCGCCTCCGGGTCGCCGTCAGCCGGCGGGCCCGTCGTCTCGGCCTGCGCCTGGCGGCGGAGCCGGTAGTGCTCCCAAAGCCGCCGGTAAGCGGGATCGTCCGGGCCGATGCCCGCCGCAGCCAGCCGCGTCGCGGTCTGGACCGCCAGCGGCTGCTGTGATGCTCTGTCCAGGACCCGAGCACGCCGCTGCGCCCACTGCCCGCCGCGGGCCGGGTCGGCCTGCGCCGCGGCCTGCACTAACCCGAAGTTCCCCCCCAAGCCGATTGGTCGACGCGTTTGACCAGGTGGTAGAGCCCTTGATCACGGAAATTACATGTCTACGTAGTCATGAGCTGAGGCTGTTTCACCTGGTCAGCGCCCATATCGATTCGCCATCGGGGCGCCACGGTTCGCGCTTCCCGCGGGCGCTCTCGATGGTCCGCCGGGCCTCCCGCTCGCCGCCGCGAAGCCCGGACCGCAGTGCGGCGGCCACCAGCTCCTCGGCCGCCGCCGGGTCGTCCAGCAGCCCGGCCTCGTGCGCCCGGCAGGCAGCCCAGAACAGGCCGTCGTTCCGGTTGCCGTGCTGCTGTCGGGCGACGAACGCGGCCAGCCGCGCGACGTCGGCGCGCTTGTCGCCGGTCGGCTGCGGGCCGCGCTGCCGCTCGTGCTGCGGCTCAAGCAGGTCACGCACGGCGGTCCAGTCCAGCGTGGCTATGCCGCCCTCTTGCTGGATCAGCTCGTACGGCTTACCGGCGACCCGGGACGGCGGTGCGACGACGTAACCGCCCTGAGCCCGGAAATCGACGTGCTGGGCCGGCAACTTGCCCGACCGCTGATCCGTCCCGGCGAAATAGGCATGCAGGCCGCCGCTCGGCGTGGCGACGATCGCCTTGACCCCGGTGACCAGCCCGGCCCGCCTGAGGCGGTTGAACGCGGCAAACCCGTTGCCCGCCTCCCCGTGCTGATCGACGTCCAGGACGTCCGGCCCCGGCGAGCCGGTGGCAATACCCACGTTCCGGCCCGGATTGCGGCCCCACCAGTAAGTGATACGGTCCGGGTCCGTGCTCGCGTCCTGGAAGCCATGCGTCCGGGACAGCGGCACTTTCTCGCCGGGGATCAGCGGGAACACTGGCCAGCCCGCGCGGGCGTACGCCTGGGCGGCGCGCAGGTTCCCGTCCTCGGCGCTCATGGCCGGGCCGCCCGGTGATCGCATTTGGTGGCGTCACGGTGCATCTGCTCCGCGGCGGCGGGCAGGTAGCGGGTCTGCCACTCGGCCTGGCCGGCCAGAGCGGACGCGGACCGCTTCGGCTGCAGGTACAGGACCTGCCAGAGTTCGCTCAGCCAGTCCAGCGCCGCCAGGATCAGCAGGTGGCGCTCCCAGCACTCCGGGAGGAGCGCTGCCTGGTGGCCGTACATCGGCCGGTAGACGTCGTGGACCCATGCCCGCAGCGGCGCCACGGAGGCCTCCCGCTCCGCGTTCCGCAGCAGCCACCAGCGCGGCGCGGGTTTCGGCCGGTAGCCCTCCGCCGCGCCGTCGTCCTCGCTATCGTCCGCAGCCAGCTTGCCGTCGTCTGTCCCGAGCGCCTCCAGGAAGGCGGCCTGTGCGCCGAGCTGCCGTTCGGCCGCGTCCAGGCGCTCGGCGAGCTCGGCGAGGCGCAGCAGGGTGAAGTCCCGCGGGTCCTGCCCGCCCGCGCTCACGAGGCGCCCCACGGGTACCCGGGCGCCGGCTCAGCCGGCAGGTCCTCGTCAACGTCAGGCACGTCCGCCACCGGGCGCAGCCGCGCGACGGGCGCCATGTCGCGCGGAATCTGCGGCAGCAGCTTCGGCAGCGCCAGGTCCGCCAGGGCTGGCGGCGCGGCAGCCGTGATCGGTGCCACTGCCCAGCGCTGGCGCCTCGCCCGCTTGTATTCGCGGGCCTTCCAGGCCCGCGCCAGCTTCGCCACCACCGGGGACGGGCACCCTGCCCGCAGGATCAGGGCCCGCCACGGCGGGAGAGCCCGGATCATGTCCGAGGTCATCACGTCATGGCGCGACGCATGCCTCTGGCCGTGCTCCCGATAGGCCGCCTGGCCGCACAGCTTGCTCGCGTGGTCCAGCGTGGCGGTGTCGTTAATGCCGGGCAGCATGATCGTGACGCCGCAGGTGTCCTGGATCACGCGGGCGCCGTCGTCCTTGTAGCGGCTGGCGAACTGCGCGATGCCGTGCCCGACCGCGGCGATCGTGATGCCCTTCCCGCCGGAGTCCGCCAGCCATGACGGCAGCGGCACCGGGCAGACCTGGCAGACCTCATCCAGGGCCATCAGCAACGGCGGGTCAAGCCGACCACCGCGACCCGCCTGGCCGATCAGCGCCGCGGCGTAATGCAGCTCGCTGCAGAAGCACGCAAACAGCGGCGCCACCGGCGAGTCATCACCCTGCGCCTCGGCGATCAGGTACAGCGTCTCCCCGTTCGCCAGGAACTCCGCGAAGTCGAAGCCCTCGCCCGGCCCTGGCAGTACCGACAGCATCAGCGCCGGGTCGGTGACGCACGCGAGCGAACGGGACATCGTCATCCTGACCGTCCCCGCGGTCTTCTGCGCCTCGCCCCGCAGCTCCGCGAGCTGGACGGCCCACTGCTCCGCGCCAGAGGCCCGCAGGATGTTCTCCGGGTCCTCCGGCTCCGCGCCGCCGACCCACCGGGCGACGAGGCGCATGTCTCCGCCCACGAGCGCGGCGGCGTGGAAGTAGGCCCGCATGTAGTCGCTGGCCTTGGCTGACCAGAAACTGCTGTCCTCCACACCCTTCTGCGACACCGCGCGGGCGAAGGCGTCAGCGCGGCGGATGGCCACCGCCTGGTCCTCGCACCCGCAGATCGGGTTCCACCGGAACGTGGACGGCGCCGCCGCGCCGCCGATGCCCTGCGGGTTGAACACGTGCACGCGATCGTGATGCTGGGCGCGCAGGCCGCTGGTGAGCAGGAACACGTCGTGCTTGGTCGTGGTCGAGACCACCGGGCCCGGGTGCCGCATGATGATGCGGGCCAGCAGTGCCGTCTTGCCCGTCCGCGGCGGCGCCAGGATCAGGAGATGCTCCTGCAGGCTGACCCGCACCCGGTGCCAGTACTGCGCGCAGCCGAGCGCGATCGAATAGCCATCGGCATGCCGGGCGCGGGCGCCGAAGCCCAGGCCCGGCCGCGTCCTGCGGGACTCGCGGAACGCCGCGAGCCGGCCCCACCGCAGCCACAGCTCCAGGAGGCTCGCGTGGCCCTTACCCGGCCGACGCCGCATGCGCAGCCGGCGCCGCATCGCGGACACCCGGCGCCGGGGCAGGTGCCGCGCATTGTGCAGCGCCACCGCGGCGGCGAGCGCCAGCATGAGGAGAATCAGGAGCCTGATCATGCCGGCTCGCCTCCGTCCCGCGCGGCTAGCACCGCGGCGCGCAGAGCCGTGCGGGCAGCGCCTGCGTTCAGCCCGACGTCCCCGGCCAGGTCGGAGCAGACGCGCGACACGTCGGCCAGCGGCAGCTCAGCCAGATGCCCGTGCTTCTGCTGGACGAGGGCCAGGAACTGAGCCGTCTTGGTCCCGGCGCGGCCAGCGGGGGCACGCTTGCGCTGCCTGTCCGGGGCTGGCACGAGGGCGAGCGCCTTCGGGGGAGCGGCGAGCTGCCCGGCAGTCCGCCCCGGAGCGACGCGGACCTCCGCGACAACCCACGAGCGGAAGCCCCGCACGGTCGACGGCGGAGCGAGCACCAGGCGCAGCAGCCAGAGCAGCAGGCCGCCGACGATCGCGAGCGGGCTGCCGTCATCGTCGGCCAGGTCCTCGGCCAGCGCACGCTGACGCGCGATGCTCCAGGCCCTGATGACGGCCACGAGCGTGTCCGATGCGAGTGCGTACAGGACCGGCGCCATGATCCAGACCGCAAGCGCGGTCCAGCCGGCGGAGGCTGCAAGCGCGTTCATGGCGATGCTGATGGCGACGCACGCGACGTTCAGGATCCGCGGGCGGATAGCCCGCTTGCCCTGGAGAGCCAGCGCGATACCCAGGCTGGCGAACACCATCGCCCCGACGTCGGGGATACCGGCCTGGAGCGCGGCAACGATGGCGCTGCCCTTGTACGCCAGCACCATCGTGTACTGCGCCTCGTAGCTCACCGCGGCGGCAGTCAGCGCGAGCACCGCCAGGGCGGCCATTGCGTTGCGCAGCCACGTGCCCGCGCGGTCGCCCCTGGCCGGCTTCGGAGCCTTCGGCCCGCGGCCCAGATGCCACGTGAAGCGCCGTGGCCGGGCGATCACGGTCATGCCGCTGGCGTTGGCCCGTGCGCCGTCAACGTCACCGAGCCCGGTGAACAGGTTCGCGGTCATGGCCTCCTGCTCCCTTCCTGCAGCTGGCCGGCCATCACGGCCAGGTCCGGCAGTGCCTGGTCAAGCAGATCTGTGATCACGTGGCTGAGGCACTGGCCCCGCAGCAGGGCCAGAAGCCGCAGCCGGGCGTCAACGCCCGCGGTTATCCGCGTAGCGAGGCGCTTGTCGTAGTCCGCCATCCGCATCTCCTCTGGGTCTGCCAGCACGGTGCCTTGCTGTCAGGCACAGAATACACGTCAGACGTGTGACGTCTAGTTGGCATGCGATGATGCAGAGACGGCGAGGCCTTACCGAACACGGGACGTGAGACGTCTAAGGTTGGGTACCGTCCCCGGACGGACCTAACAGAAGGGAACAGAAGCAACTAGTGGCGATTGAGAAACAGCAGCCCCAGTACCGGCAGCTAGCCGGGCTGCTGCGGGCCGCCATCGAGAGCGGCGAATACCCGGCCGGCTCGGCTCTCCCCCCTGAGCCGGAGTTGGCCAGCCGATACGGCGTGAGTAGGAGCACCGTCAATAACGCCGTGGCGATACTCCGCAATGAGGGGCTCGTGCGGGTCTCCCGGGGCCGGGGGACGATCGTCCGCGAGATACCGCCTATTCACCGCAACGCCATGGCCTGCTACTCGCAGGCCGCGCGGGAGCGCACCGGCTCCCGAGGCGCCTTCGATAGCGAGATCAGGTCCCTGGGCTTCACGCCCCGGTCCGACACGACCGTCGAGCGAGTCACGCCACCGCCGGAGGTGGCGCAGGCCCTCGGGCTGCCGGAAGGCGAGCCGAACGTCATCCGGCGCATGCGGCACATGTACGCCGACGACATCCCCGTCCAGATCGCCCCGTCGTATATCCCGGCGGAGATCGCGGAGGGCACGCCGCTCGCGGAGCAGGACTCCGGGCCCGGCGGCATCATCAGCCGGTTCGCTGACCTCGGCCTCGCGCAGACCCGGATCAGCGAATCAGTCCGCGCCCGGCGCGCAACCGACGCCGAACGCGAGTTCCTGCGCCTGGAGGAGGATCAGCCGGTCATCGAGATCTGGCACACCGGCTGGACCGCCGATGGCCGGCCGGTTGAGATCGCCGTGCACGCGGTGCCGACCAGCCTCTGGATACTCGACTACGAGTGGCCGGCCGGGTAGCGAAGCGCCACTGCAGAGCGAGACGGCCCGCACCGTGGTGGCGCGGGCCGTCTTGGCGTCGTGCTGCGGGTCAGGGCAGGCGCTGGGCGAGCCAGGCCGGGTCATCGGCGGCCCAGCGGTAACCACAGCTGATCCGGCAGGCCATGCCGTTCTCGTCGCTGTAGCCGTTCACGAAGTCCCAGGCGATATCACCGCAGCGCGGGCACGCCCGGTACACGATCCGCGCCGTTCCCCGGCACTCCGGGCAGCGCAGGCCGGTCACGCCCTTGCAGTCCGGGCAGCCCTCGATGTGCGCCCGGCCCGGCGGCAGCAAGTCCGTCGCTGCGTACGTCATGCTCACCACCTTGGTCCATCGTCCTGCCGTCAGTATGCGCGCCTATGCTGACGCTTCGCGGTCGGCGGCCATCTCGGGCAAGCGTTGTATCACCTGCGGGGAAGGCTGCAGGTCGGGCTTCGGGGGCTGCAGGACCGCGTCCCGGTCGCGGCCGTGCCAGGACGGCCACGCCTCGCCCAGCGGCTCGAAGTCGGGATCCTCGGCGGGCACGATGACGCCCTGGCGCTGTTCGAGCCGGGCACGGAAGGCCGTGCGCTCCTCCGCGGACGGCAGCACGGGCAGTGCTGCCTCCGGCATCCCGGCGCCCAGGTCCGTCTGTGGCTCCGGCTCCGGCTCAGCCGAGCGCAGCGGCTCGATGCGCTGCTCAGGGTGGCGGCGCCGCAGCTCGCTATCGGCTGCGACCGCCAGGTGCCGCGATCCCTCAGTGACGCGTGCCCACGCTTCGCGGTCCTCCATCGCTGCGGCGTCCGTAGCTTCCCGCTCGCGGTAGAACCGCGCGGCCGCGCGTGACGACTCGGCCAGCGTCTCGTGCCTTGCCGCAGCCTCGTCGTCGCCTCGCTGCCGCGCGACCCGGGCCTCGGCGTCCGCGCGGGCCGCCGCGACGTCGGCGTCAACAGCAGATACGCGCACCTGGCGGAGCTCGTCCCCGACGTGCGGGGGGGCCCATTCGGTCTCGGCGCGGTAGGTGTCCCGCATGTGCCACAGAGAGCCGTCCGGCAGTGCCCGCAGGTCCGCGCCGTCCGTGCGGTTCATCGCGCCGAAGGCGGCATGCCAGGCGGCGCGCTTCTCCGGGCTGTCCCCGGCGGGCTCGGGCCCGGCCGCCTCAGTGTCGTGGTCCCAGCCGTACAACTCTCTGTAGGCGCCGATCTTCGCCGCCCGGGTCGCCCAGTCCAGCCGTGCCAGCGGGTCCTCCGGCACCGGGCCGAGCGCGCCCACCGCCCACGCCGGCTGATGCTCCGCCGCGTGCTCGCCGATACGGGCCTGCCGCTCGTCCATGGCCTGCGCGACCTCGGCCAGGTACCGGGCCTTGTCGGGGTCGTGCACCTGCGGGACCTGCTCCGCCCACGGCCGCAGCGCGGCCGGGGCGATTGCCGCAGTCTGCTGCCGGATCCGCGCGTCGATCACGCTGGCGACGTCCCGGGCACCGGTCAGCGGCCGCCCGCCGAGCGCCCGCCTGGCAACCTCGCGGATGTCGAGCCCGGCCGCCTCGGCGGCCCGCATGGTCCGCCAGAGCCACGTCGCCTGGCTGGAGTCCAGCCGCTCGCCCTCGTACCCGGGCGGCAACGCGGCCCGGATAACTTCGCGGTAGCGCTCCCGGTGCAGGCCAGCCGTCTCGCCCTGCCAGATCGCGTTCAGCGCGGCCAGATGGTCGGCGTTGGCGAGGTTCCTGCGCTGCTTCTCCAGGGCCGAGACCTCGGCGCCGTCGCGGTCCAGGACGTCGGCGAGCACGGCATGAGGTTCTCGCGGATCCGGTAGATGTTCGGGCTTCCTCGGCTCTGGTGGCAGCCCGGCGCGCTCCCGCTCCAGGCGCTCATACCTGGCCAGTTCCGGCGCCGGCCTCGTGCCCGGCTCGGGGTCCGGCAGTTTCGCCGGCCTGGTGAACACGTGAGGGAAGTTGCCCTCCGCGCCGCGGGTCATCGCCGAGTAGACCCACTGGCGCGTCTCCCCGCCTGTGATGACGGGGATGGCCACAGTCACCGTCCGGCCCTGGGCACTGTGCCCGGTGCTCGCGTAGCCCAGATCCGCATCCCGGTAACCGCGCCACGTGAACGTCTGATCGAACCACGTCCGCTGCCCTGCCTGCGCGTCCCGCCCCCGCACGGCACGGCATGTGATCGTGCCATCCTCGCCGATGGCTTCGATGCGCATGACGTCCATGTTCGCCAGGGTGCGCCCTGGCGGCCCGACCGTAACCGAGTGGTCGTTGTCACGGCAGATGAGCAGGTCGCCGACGCCCGCCCGGGCACCCTCCGCCAGGCTCACTTCGCGGGAGGTATCCACCATGCCCAGGTGGACCAGATCCTCCCGAATCCGCCGGGACATCTCCCGCGCGATGTTCCGGGTCCAGGTGAGCAGTTCCACGTCCGTGCCAGTCAGGTAGTGCGACACGTACATGGCCCGAGCGTCATCCATTGCCGCATCGGGGTCGCCGCCCCGGATCCTGCCGTGGTCGTCGTAGGCGTCCAAGGCGCTAAGTTCGCCGCGACGCAGCCTCAACGAGGCATCCTGTTCCCACGCCTCGGTGAACCTGACAGCCTCGGCGAGCTGGACGTGGCCCATCCGCTCGGCCAGGAGCATCATCCCGCCACCGCCCTCCACCGCGGCGAGCTGCTCCTGGTCACCGGCCACGATCACCTTGCACCCTCGCTCCGCGGCGTAGTCGATGATGTCCGCCAGGTCGGCCGTGGACATCATCGACGCCTCGTCAATCACGATCAGCGAACCGGGCGCCAGATCCCTGACGCCCCGCGCGCCGCGCCGACCCGGCGAGTGCCCCAGGAACACCGAGGTATTCTCGGCGAGTTCCACCCCGGCATCGGCCAGCACGTTGCGGGCGGCCTGGGCGGTCGCCAGGCCGATGACGCCCCCCTTGCCCGATGCGATCCACGCCCGGGCGGCCTCGGCCAGCGTGCGCGTCTTCCCGCTCCCGGCCGGGCCGACGAGGATTTCCGCCACGCGCCGGGAGACGAGCACGTGGTGCAGCGCCGCGCCCTGGTCCATGCGCAGCCCTGAGCCGGTTGCGCCTGCGCTTGCGCGTGCGTCCTGCGCGCGCGCAAGCAGCTGCGCGTCCAGCGCGTCTGCGTCTGCGCCGAGCTGGCGCGCGGACTCCTCGCGTGACAGGCACGGCGCGCAGTCCCGCTGCGCCTCGGCCAGGAGCCGCTCCTCGAGCGCGAGCTGCACCCGCGTCGCGTACCGCTGCGCGCCCGGGCGCGTGTAGACGCTGCGCCCGTCCAGCTCCCGGCGCAGGTAATCGGGCAGAGCAGGCCACTCCGGCGCGTCGAGCGGCACGACCTGCTCGAACTCGCCAGCCAGCGCCCGGTCAGCCAGCGAGTGCAGGAGCGCCACCGCGGCGCCCGGGTCCATGCTCCGCGACTCCGCGGGCATCGCCAGCCCGATCTGCCTGACCAGGTCGGCCTTCGTCCAGGTGGCCTGTCGTGCCTGGACCATGGCCAGCGCCTTGCGCGCGGTCCGCGCCAGGATCTCCGGCACCGGGACAGCGTCAGGCTCAGGCTGCGCCTGCGTGACCGCGCCTGCGCCGCGCAGGTTCGAGACGCTCGGTGCGATCTGCACGAGCTGTCCGCCGAGCTTCGCGTCCCACTCGGCGGCGTAAGCGTCCCAGTCGATCTCGCCGTCCTCCTTGCGCTCGCGCGACGCGAAAGTCACGACCTGCTGGATATGCAGAAGCTCACGCTGATTAGGCGCACGGCCGTATTTCGCCGTCCATGATGCGACCGCAGCTGGCGTCGCGTCCTTAATCGCCTGCGCGCGCGACGAATAAGCGTCCATCTGCGCCTGCGTGACGCCGCGTATCTCATTGCCCGCGCCATCCGGGCGCGCAACCCATCCGACGCCGAATTCACGCGACAGCCCGCATTCGGCATGCGCCGCAGCGACCGCCTGCATCGCGGGCAGCTGCGAGCGGAGCGCGACCGTGTCGAGCGCCCGCCACTTCCCGTCACTGCGCGTCCGCACCACCCGGGCGAACTGATTGTGCTCATGGTCCTGCGGGTCCCCGTCCCGGCTCGTGCCCTGCAGCCAGGACGACACGGCCACGTCCGCCAGCTCGAACTTCCCGGTCTCCTGCCCGTCGACCTTCGCCCCGTGGTAGCCCGTCCTGGTCACGCCCGCCCACCGCTGCGCATGCTCCAGCGCAGCCCGGTTAGCCGCCTGCAAGACGTCCCGGAAAGCCAACTCCCGGCCATCCCAGTACGCCTCGGCCTCAGCGTCGCCGGCCTGCCTCGCGCGCCGCGCGTTTTCCCTGATCGAGGCATGCAGGATCGAGATGCTTTTCGAGAACGACACCGTAACGTCGGTGTACGGCGCCGGTTCCCTGGTCAGCCGGTGCGCCTCGCGCTCCAGGTCCAGGCGCCGCTCCGCAGTCGCATGCGGCTCCGCAGCCAGCAGGCGCTCCAGGTGCGCCTCGTAGCTGACGTACTGCCCGCGGGCCCGCCCGAGCTTCTCCCCAGTCCGCGGGTCCACCTGCCGGTACACCGCGTCGTACGGGTCGCGGTCGACGCGCCCGCCATCGGCCAGGCCGAGCGCTTCGGTGCCGGGCCCGAACCACCGGCCCGGCGCCTCGCCGGCCTGGGCGGCGTTCATGTAGTAGCCGCCCGCGGACTTCTCCGGCTCCTTGCCGGCGCCCCGCCAGACATAGCCAAGGTCATAACCGCTCACGGCGGTAACAACGACGGCCACTTTCCCGGCTCCCGGCCCCTAGACAATCTTGCTCTTAGTAATCTTGACTGACCATGATCATTTCTAATGCAATGGTCTAAGGCTGCTACTGGATGGGATCAGGATAAGCGGATGAAATAGCGGGGGGCAAGCGGGCGACGAGAGGCGAATTGACAGCGTGACAGAAAGACAGAATGACGGCCGGAATTAGAGGGGACGAAAGACGGGTTGAGGTCGGTGTGGCCACCGCCTCGGAAACGTCGAGCGACGTCGATTCGGGTTCGGGCCAGAGCCGAGCTGCGGTCGCCTGAGGCCATGGCAAAATCTTGCGCCCACCTTGCGCCCTGCTCCGCCTGGCGGACACGATCGCGGCGAGCACTGGCGGCAGAGCCGGGAGTGCGACCCCGGTGCACTGGGGCGCCCTCGGCCCGCCGCCGCGGCGGCGGGCCGAAAGGGCAGCCATCGTGGCGGGGCAGACGTACCTCAGCCCCGCCACGCGGGGCGCAACGGGGCTGAGGGTATCCGGTGTGGGGTCAGTCGCCCGGCCCGCGCTCCTGGCGCCTCGTGGTGACGGGCACGCCATCGGCGGTTCCCGTGCCGGTGCCGCCCCACCGTGCCCGCTCCGCCGCTGTGGCGCGTGCCGGGTCTGGCGGGATGAACCCGGGCGGGAACTTCACCGCGGGCGGGTGGTCGCTGCCGTCCTCGCGGATCACCGCGCGGAACGTCACCGGCTCGGCCGGGTGCGGGTTGGCGTACGCCGGGCCGTGGCCGCCGCGCTCGATCAGGCCAAGCAGCTCGCCTGAGCTGGCACGGATCTCGAAGTCGTAGACACCGGGCACGGCCAGGATGCCCAGATTGGGCCACCCGGCCGCTCCAGGTCCGAACATCACCGCCACATTGTCGGCGGGCAGCGCCGCGCCCGCGAACGTCGGAGCGCTCTCGCGGAGGATCTCCAGCACCTCGACGTGCTCGGCCGGGATGATGAACGCGCCGTCGATGTCGAACGATGTCCACCAGGCGTCGCGCTCGGCGGGGCGCCCGGCGCGGCCGTGCTGGTTCATTTCCAGCTCCTCGCCGACCTCGAACCGGCGCTCATCCCACGGGCTCACCGACCCAGCGCGGTAGGGCTTGGTGATGCGCACGCGGGCGATCGTTGACCAGTCTCGCTCGGCGATCTCATCGTGCCCGCTCACTGTCCCGCCTCCTGCTCCGGTGCCTCGGTTGCTCGGAGCATCGCCGCATACGTAGCTACCGCATCCGGAGCCAGCATCCCTCGGCCAGCCTCGGAGGCGCCGCGCTCCAGCACAGTGCTGCACTTCTCGCCGGGCGCTAGCCAGTGCGCGCCCTTACCGTCCCGGTCAGCGTGCGCGCACAGCACCCGGTGCGTGGCCGCGTAAGCCTTCGCCACGCCCGGCTCCGGCTCGCCCGCCCGGGTGACCGCCTCGGCATACTGGGCATCGCTCATGCCCAGGCGCCCCTCGGTCCACGAGAGCATGTCGTGCTGGCCGTCCGCCCAGGCCCGGTAGGCCACCCGCGCATACGCCTCGCTGGTGTCCAGGGCGTCGGTGACCTGCGCCCAGGTAGCCCCGGCCCGCAGGGCGTGATCAATCTCGGACGACGGCTTGTAGGCGCGGGACAGATACTCGCCGGTGGCGATCAGCTCCAGGTGCTCGGCGGCTGTCAGCTGCTCCGTGTCTCCTGCTCCGTGCTTGGCAGGGTCGTACTCGCCAGAGGCGCGCAGCTTCGCGTAGGAGCGGGCCAGCACATCGCGCATGCGCAGCTCGTCGTAGCGCTCACGGGCGGCGTGGGTGCCTGGCCCGTACCGGCTCGATGCGCCGTGGTAGGTCACCGGCGGTGGCTCGGCCTGGCGACCCTCGCCACTGCGGGCGGACTCGCCCGCTGGTGCCGGAGCACCGGCGGCGGCGATTTCCTCGCGGTCAGTCATCGGACCCTCCGGTAGTACTGGCCCGAGGGGAACTCGCAGCCGATCTCGAAGTGATCCGGTGGGCCGACGCCTGCTCGCGGGCGCGGGCGATCGCGTCCATTACGCGGTCGGGGCCGGACAGCCAGTCCTCGTCGTGGTCCGGCGGCTCCAGCGACATGATGACGCCCATCGGGATGTTCCGCGTCGGCTGTACCGCCAGCCGGAACAGGCGGCCCCGGAAGATGACGTCATCAAGCCGCTCATCGAGCCACCCAGCCGCGGTCCTCCCCCTGCCAGGCTGCAGGGCGACGTGCTGGCGTCGGGCGCGCACACAATCCAGGAGCATGCGCCCGACGCCCGGCTCCCCGCGCCCGGCCTCTGCAGCATGGCTGGTCTCGTGCTTCACTGTCCTGCCTCCATCTGTGACTCGCGGGTAGCTTCGGGCGCCACGGCCGGGGTCTCCGACCGGCGCAGCGCGGCGGCGTACTCGGCGTCGCTCATGCCGAACTTGCCTTCGTAATCCGCCCAGAGGCGGTGTTGGCCCTCGGCCCAGCTCCGGTAGTCCTGGCGGGCCTGATCCGGGCTGACGTCGGTGGCGTCGGCCACCTGCTGCCAGGTCACCCCGGCATCCAGCGCCTTGTCGATACGGGCCGGGTGACGGTAGTACTGGGCGAGCAACTCCCCCGCCGCGAGGACTTCCAGGTGCTCAACGGCGGTCAGCGGCTCCGTGCTGCCGTCGCCGTGCTTCTGCGGGTCATACTCGCCGCGCGCCTTAAGCGTTGCGTACGCCCGGGCAAGAAGGTCACGGTTGGTCAGCTCATCGAACCGCTCAAGGGCCTCATGGGTGCTCGACCCGAAGCGATTTGATGCCTCGTAGTACGTCGTGGCGGGCTCGGCCTCGTTGATGTCTAGGCTCACCGCCCGGCCTCGCTCTCCAGCAACGCGACATACTCAGCGATCGCCGAGGCCGGGATCAGCCGCGACCGGCCCTGACGGACGGACCGCAGCCGCTGCGACCGGAGCTGTTCGTAGATGACGCTGCGGCTCATGGAGAGCATCCGCATAGCGTCGGTGACCCGGTAGAGCTGGGTGTCCGAGCCAGTGGCCTGCGCGGTGGTCATGCCGCACCGGCCATCACGTCGGTCACGCGCTGGAAGCAGAACGCCAGCCGCTCCGGCCGCTCGACTCGCGCACCGGGCCGGGCC
>WNFZ01004143.1_pt1 | contig 13823 bp, 12 predicted proteins | sample 5400081 | NCBI WGS metagenome assembly WNFZ01 (sample SAMN13153365, study PRJNA577476) | soil metagenome | isolation source: 80 cm soil or saprolite under grassland replicate 1 | place: USA:California | collected 2016-06-15
TGCCGCTCGGTTGGGCGACGCGAAGCCTACCGCCTCCGGCGCGCAAGCGAGTGAGCTTCGTGTCTACAACGAAGTGCCTCCACAGGCCGTTCTGGCAGCTCAGAGGGCATATTGAGTGCCACAGCTCACGTAACTTCGGACTAGATGTCGCCGACTTGCCCGGCGGTTTCCACACTTCCACCGAGGACGGCCGGGGCTGGGTCGCGGCGGGGGTGCGGCGGCGAGCGACGATCGAGGGGGGCCCGCCCTGCTGATCTGGCGTGAAGATCGCCGCGCAGACGCCAATCAGACTGTCGCCGTCGAGCTGACTGGAGGCTCGGAATGGACCAGTTCCAATTTGAGTCGTTCAACGTCCGGGGCCACTTTATCCGGCACCGGAATGGCCGGGGGGAGCTGACCAGGAAGGACGACCCGGCTGAGGATTTCTTCTTCACGCTGGAGCGGCGTGGCTCGCAGGGCCTGGTGGCATTGCGCTCGGTCAACTTCCGGGATCGGTGCCTGCGGCATCGAGACTTCCGGGTCGTGCTTGAGGGGCCGAGTGGCCCCCAGGACCGGCTCTTCCAGCAGGACTCCTCGTTCTTCCTTGAGCCGGGGATGGCGGATCCCAACGGGTTCTCCTTCCGCTCGTTCAACTTCCGGGACCGCTTCCTCCGGCATCGTGACTTCCACCTCTTTGTTGAGCCGGAGGACGCTCCCGACCTCGCGCCGGACGCGACGTTCTTCAGGACTCTGGTCCCGGCCTCGGTGATCATTGACCCTGGAACGGCGTTGGAGGAAGCCGACGGGTGAGCGTGCAGGCGCGGCGACCGGTCAGCCGCCTCCCGATCACTCAAGCTTTCCAGCAGTGCGGCGCCATGACCACTGCCAGAATCGACGGCGGCACCGACGCTCATGCGTCGGACAGGTGGGAGACCGGACCGCACATGGAGTCGGCATAGATTCGCGGTGTCCAGGTCACATCTCCTGGCGCATCCAGCGAATGGTAGTTTCCGCCCAAGCAGCCTCAGCAAGGAGAGTGCGATGAGCTTCATCCAGATCATCGAGTACGAGACGGACCGTGCCGACGAGATGAAGGCGCTCGGCGATGCCCCATGGCGGAGATGCCCGAACCCCCGGCCGGGTTCCGGCTCGTCGTGACGCAGGATCGCGACCGGCCCAATGGTTACTTCACGATTATCGAGTTCCCCTCCTACGAGGTGGCGATGGAGAACAGCGCGCGGCCGGAGACGGACGCGTTCGCCAAGGAGATGGCGGCGCTGTGCACGAGCGGTCCGCGCTTCTACAACCTCGACGTCCAGGCGACCGTACCGTAGCCGCGGCGGCGGGCAGCCCGGTTCAACCGGCAGCTCCGCGTATCCGCGCGGGTTGGCCGGTCATGGGACCGGCAAACCGGCAAGCACAAAGCCCAGGGCAGTTCAGATCCTCACCTGGCGGCCTCCCACGCCATGGTCGCCAAGCCAGCGGACGTAGCGGCTGTGGACCCTACCGGAGGGCTGTCCACAGACTGGGCAGTCCGCCGTCGGCGTGCTGGTGGTTGGCGTCGAACCGGACCGAACTGCCGGCAGTGACCACTTGGTCGACGCGCACGCCTGCCAAGTGCGGGACCAGGACCGTGAGCAGCGCAACCCCCCACACCTCCCGAAGTGAGTAGAAGGTGGGTTATCGCACAGCCAGGGCTTGCTTCGCTTCACCGAATGTGTGCCAGAGCCAGTTTCCCGTGGCCGCTGACAACCCTCGATGCTGTCGCACGCCCCTTGCGTTTCTTGCCTGCGTTTCTTGCCTTGGTCATGCTCTTGAGTGTCCTGATGCTTCGTGGGTTCGTCGTCGCGTCACCTGGGACGCAGTCGGCGGCAAGCACCTGATGCGCGCAGGCTGGAGCCAGGCTCTCGCCATGGCGCTGTTGTCTTGCGGATCGACCATAGCTCGGGCGCTCCACTGCATAGAGGATCCCGGGTCCTAGCGCACGCTGGCTGACGCGGAGGCGTTCCTGACCGTGCACAGTAGGGCTCCGGCAAAGTGCCGTGATGGCCGATGCGGGTGGTCTGACAGGATGAACGTGAAGCAACGGCCGGCAATCGGATCCCGCTGATTGCAGGATCGCGCCCTACAGCCTCACGCGACTGAGGGCCTGCCGGCGGCCGGCCCTGCCACTCTTGACGCCAGCTTCGACGGCCGTGAAAATTGTTACTTTCGCGCACTGTTCCATGGATGCTGCTTCCGCGGAGGTTCTACCTGAGGCGGCCGATGGCTTCCAGAGCGAGGAGCGAGATGACCCGTAAGCCTCGGACACGCTTCTGGACGGAGACCGCGCTGGCTGCGTTCACGGCGGTCCTCTGTCTGCTGACACTCGTCTGGCCGGCGTGGATCGAGGCGGTGTCCGGTGTGGATCCCGACGGCGGCAACGGCGCCCTCGAGTGGGCGCTGGTCGCAGTGTTTGCGTTTGCTTCGGTGACGCTCGGCGTGCTCGCCCGGGCGGAGTGGGCCCGGCGAGCCGAGGTCGCAGAATAGGCGAGCTGCTTCACCGCAGGGGGCACTGATGCCGAGAAAGCGGAAAGACAACGATCCTAACGAACCGCCCGACCGCAGCGAACCAGCCGAAGGCGCCGAGGATGCCGAGGGTGGGGAGAGGCGCCGCCCGCGGCGCCGGCCCAGGCTCGGCAACCCCGATGCGGACCCCGTCAGGATCCACCGCGAGTACGTCGAACGCCGCCTCGAGGGTGGAGGCCCAGCGACGCCCGAGGCCCACGAGCAGGCGCTCCGGCAGTGGCGCGAGCTCCCGGGCGCAGTGAGTAGGCCTCCCGCAGAGGAGCCCGGCGGGCCCACGCCGCCTCCGGAGGAGCCGGAGGGCGAGAAGGAAGGCGAAGGCCGCGACGCCGAGCCGCCGGCATGACGCTCACCGGAACCGTCTGGTCCCCCATCGGGCCCAGCCCGATCTCGCAGGGCGGCCGGCAGGACAACGGTCTCGTCACGGCGATCGCCATCAACCCGAACGACGGCAACCTCATCTACCTTGGCACGGCCGGCGGCGGGGTGTGGCGCACGATCGACGGCGGCGCGAGCTGGACGCCGATCTTCGACCGCCAGATCTCGCTTGGTATCGGCGAGCCCGGCGCCATCGCCATCGACCCGAACGACACCAATACGATCTATGTCGGCACCAGCGGGCGCGTGACGCCGCAGAGGCAGGCCGGGCTCTACAAGTCGACCGACGGCGGCGCGAGCTGCATCCGGGTCGGCTCGGGCTACCCCACGGGAAACTCCGGCAACGCGGCGCAGTTCGCCGGCCAGTTCATCAACGTCATCATCGTCGATCCGGCCAACTCGCAGAACCTGTACCTCGCCTCGACTGCGGGGGTGTTCCGGTCGACCGACGGCGGGCAGAACTGGACGCAGGGCGCGGGCAGCGGGGGCGACGCGCGCTCGCTCGTGCTCGACACCTCCTCACCCGCGGGCGCGCGCATCCTGTACGCGGGCATCACTAGCCGTGGCGTCTTCCGGTCGACCGACGGCGGGCAGAACTGGGCCCAGATCCTCGGCGCAGGCACGCCCGTGGTCGCGACCGCCATCGGCGGGACGCCGGGCGCGGGCATCGGCAAGGTCGTCGTCGACATCGCGCCGCCGACCTCGCCGCCCAACGCCGCCGGCGTTCAGGTGCTCTATGCGTCTTTTCAGGGAATTGGCGGCGCGCCCGACCCGGTCGGGCTGTTCCTGAGTACCGATCAGGGTGTGAATTGGGCGCAGCGGGGCGCGGCTGGCATGCCCACCCGGACACAGGGCGGCTACAGCTTCCACATGGCCGTCGACCCGGGGTCACCCGGTGACGGCGCCAACGACACGATCTACTTCGGGACAGTCGGTCAGGCCCGGTCGACCGACTCGGGCGCGAACTTCACCGGCCTTGCCGGCCTGCACGCCGACACGCACGCCTGGGCCTTCTTCCGCCAGCCGAGCCCGACGCCCTCGACCGTCTACTGCGGCAACGACGGCGGCATTTACCGCTCGATTGACGGGGGGGTGACCTGGGTCGCGCTGAACGGCGGCGGCCTCCAGACCGGGTTGTTCTACAACCTCACCGTCAAGCCGGACGCGACGGCCAGCGTTACCCTCGGCGCCCTGCAGGACAACGGGCTGCAGACGACGGCAGGCACCGCGAGCCCGGGCTGGAACAGCCCGCAGGGCGGTGACGGTTGGGATGTCGCGTACGACGGCGTGACGGCCGGCCGCGTGTACGGGACGAGCGGGTTCTGGAGCCCGGCTCCTTGCACGCGTGTCTGGCGCTCCACTAACGACGGGGCGAGTTGGGGCACTGACATCACGCCGTGGGGCACGGCGACCGACGCCGGCTGCTATCTCGCGCCCATCACGACCGACCCGAGCGCGGCGGGGATCGTCTACGCGAGCGGAAGCCAGAACCTGTGGCAGAGCCGGGACGGCGGCAACACCTGGCGCAACCTCGGCGCCTTCCCGGGAATCGCGTCGGTCGCCCCGACGAACAGTAACAACGTCGTCGTGGCCGTCGGCAACCAGGTCTTCGTGAGCACCAACGCGCTCGCGGCAACTGTCGGGGGGCCAAGCGGCGTGGCGTTCACGAACGTCACGCGGAACCTCCCAGCTCGCAACGTCCAGCGCGTCGCGTTCGACCCGAACGATCCCACAGTGATCTATGCTGTGTTCGGGGGGTTCGACGGCGGCCCGGGCCAGACCGGTCATGTGTTTCGCACGACCATCGCCGGCACGGCGTGGCAGAACATCTCACCGGCCCTCAACGTTCCGTTCGGTGCGCTTGCGCTCGACGGCTCCGACACGCCGGCGACGATCTATGTCGGCACCGATCTTGGGGTGCTGCGCTCCGTCGATGTCGGGGCGAGCTGGACCGTTCTCGACGACATTCATTTCCCGCGAGCGCCGGTGACCGAACTCGTCCTCTCCCGCCAGGGCGGGGTCCTGCGGGCGGCCACATATGGGCGCGGTGTCTTCGAGTTCAGGCGGCCGGCCGGGCCGGCGATCGCGGTCAACCTCCAGAGCAACCTCAACTTCGGCACGGTGTGCGACGCGCCTGCGTACCTGACCCTCCAGGTCTTCAACGTCGGCGTCGCCGACCTCGTGATCACGAGCGTGCAGCGGCTCATGGGGGCGACCGCCGTTAGCGTGCTGCCGTCTCCCGGACTGCCGCTCGTGCTGGCACCGGGCGAGGAGATCGACTTCACTATCGCTTTCAGCCCGACGACGCCCGGGTCGCTCGAGACAGCGACGATCCGGATCACGAGCAACGATCCCGGTGCCCCGACGGTCGACCTCTCGGCAACCGGCACTGGAGGCGTTCCGGCACTCGAGCTCGTCCTGCCAGACCAGGGCGACTTCGGCAATGTCTGTGTCGGCTCCTTCGTCGACCGCGGGCTCGTTGTCAATAACCGCGGCCCGTGCTCGCTGCGGGTGACGGGGATCGGCTCGTCCTCGGCCGAGTTCATCCCGCCAGGCGTTTCCTTCTACCCGCTCGTCGTCGGGCCAGGCGACTCCGTCGAGCTTCCGATCCGGTTCCAGCCGGGCGGCTTCGGCGCGAAGTCGGCGACGCTCACGGTGACAAGCAACGATCCTGGGAGCCCCAAGACCATCCGTGTCCGCGGGACGGCCCCGGCCCCACTGCTCGGTCTCTCGATCGCCGACACCGGCGACTTCGGCGAGGTCTGCGTCGGCTCGTTCAGGGACGAGCCCCTCACTCTGACCAACAGCGGCGCCTGCGCCCTCTCCGTCACCGGCATCACCTCGTCCTCACCCGAGTTCCTGGTGCCCGAGGTGGTCTCCTACCCCATCGTCATCGCGGCCGGCGCCTCCGCCGAGGTGCAGATCCGCTTCGAGCCCACGAGCTTCGGGGCGAAGTCCGCCACGCTGACCGTCACGAGCAACGATCCGGCCGGGCCGCGCACGCTCGCCCTATCGGGGACAGCGCCCAGCGGACACCTCGTCGTCACCGGCACCGGCCACTTCGGAGCGGTCGATCTCGGCCAGCGCGCCGAACGTACCATCGCGATCTGCAACGACGGACCTTGCGACCTTCATGTCACGAAGGTCGCGTTCAAGCCAGACCCGTGGAAACCGGGGTGCCGCGACTGTGACGGCTGCGACTGCGACGACAAGCACGAGGAGCGGAACGACAAGCGCTGCGACCAGTGCTGCGCGACGTTCAAGATCGTCAGCAACCCGTTCCCGGCGACCGTCCGGCCTGGGTCGGGTCTCGGTGTCCTGATCCGGTTCACTCCGACCTGCGCCGGACCGAAGTGCTGCGAGCTCGTCATCGAGAGCGACGACCCCGCGCTGCCGGAGAAGACCATTTTCGTGACCGGGCGCCTTCACCGCACACTGCGATCCGCCCTCAAGTGCTGGGCAGCACAAGAGCTGCACCAGCTGCTCGAGGCGGGCGAGGAGTGCTGATCGCCGGCGACCCTTCGCCGTCACGCAGCGACGCGCACGGTGGCAGTCGTCCTCCACCCTGTGGTTGAAACTCGGCCGGGCGCGTTGAGCAGCGACGATTCGGCTATGGGACAATTCGCCGATGACCTGGTCGAGTCGCTGCTGCGGCTGCATTTGAAGCGCCGCTACGGGCTTGGCTACGAGACGTTTATGCCGGGAGGTCGCCGACTCGAACGCCAGCCCGACCATGGACAGGACCTCAGGTCACCTACCGAGCGACCCCGGAGCAGCCAGACACCTCTCCAACGTCCCAGACCGGCGCGTTCCCCATGCTTGCGGAGTCCTCACCGACCACAGTCGGCAAGCGGCTGCTCTACGCGTTGCTGCTGGTAGCGGCCCTGTTGGGCAGTGATGCCCTGAACATCGACCGGCATCACGGTGCGCGTTCTTGCTGGTCAAGGTATTTACCGCTGCCAGTACCCTGTGGGGTGCGTAAATGCGTTCATGCAGCTCGCCGGTACTGGTGCAGGAGACCTGTGGGGTAAAGAAACTCAATCGTAGGCCCATGGCCGGGCCGGTGAATGGACTGGCGGTCGGTCCTTCGGCGGGAGTGACTGGATCTGATCGTCGGTCCCCGCCCCCGACCACCGGAACATGGGCGTGCTCAGGATCGATGTGTGGTTGCAGCCTCTCGCGGGGCGTCCCAAGATTCAGGCAGCTATTGCCGGCCCGTCGCGAGCGTGAATTCCGGGGCTCAGTGGGAACCGGAGTCACGAATGCCTGCAGCCGAGCACCCACGGTGAGGGTGGGCTGCCTGTTCGGACGCGCCGGGTCGTCATGGATGACTTCGCCATGCTCGGTCGTGGCCGGCTTGTCACTGACCGGGGCCGGTGCTCGCTGCGGACCACATGCCCGGTCCTCCAAGTGGTCCTCCTCGTCGGACCGGACGCCGGGGGAGAGGAGGGCGTACGCCTGCAGCCTGAGGAATTGCGTCCAGGTCGGGCCGATCCGGCGGGGCGCTGGGCCGAGGCCTCCCCGTCGGAGCACCGTGGCGATGGTCGTTGCCGAGATATCGACCCCGAGCTTCAGGAGCTCGCCCCTGATCCTGAGGTAGCCCCATCTGGGATTCTCCCTTCCCAGACGAAGGATCAGCTCCTTGATCGAGGGATCGACGGGAGGGCGACCAGGCCGGCGGGACCGGCGTCGCCGACCGACCGCGAGCTCTCGGTGCCACCGGACGAGCGTGTCTCGGCCGACCAGGAAGCTCTTCCGCCGGTCCGGCGAGAGGAGTCGGGCCGCCGCGGCGAGGAACGCCCGATCAGCGGTGGTGAACCGGGGTCGCACCCCTCCTCGCCTGAGGATCTTCAGCTGATGGCGGAGCACGACCGTCTCCAGATCCCGCTCCCCGAGGCCGCACCGAACCAGCAGGCGAAGCAGACCGCAGAGGAGCCGATACCTCAGAGCCAGGAGCATGGGCCAAGTCTGGACTGGTGGCGGCCTGCCGGCGAATGGCGAGGTCAGAGCGCCGATCGAGTTTCTTTACCCCACACGCTCGTGATCCAAGTTCCTGACTGGAGCGGTCTTGCTGGCCACTCGGGAACCCACTGACTCACAGCGCATCACTTCGCCGGTTTTGGAGTCCAGCGACCAGGGAATCCGCAGGTCGGCATGGCGGTTGCGCCCACCTCGCTCGCGCGGAGATGCGCTGAGCACGTCCAGCACCGATCAGGCCGAGCAGCCTTCATCGACCGACCGTCGCGGGCTGCCATGAGAGATCCTCGTCTTGGCCCTTGCTGGGAGACGTCAGGCTCGACACCTGGGTGCCGTCGGCCTGCATCACGTATAGGCTCGGCGCGCCGGCGCGGTTGCTGCCGAACGCGATCCTCGCGCCATCGGGCGAGTAGGACGGCTGGTAGTCGTCTGCGTCACCGTGGGTGAGCCGCTGCACGGCGCCGCCGCGGACAACTACCACGGCCACGTCGAGGTTGCCGGCCTGCTTGATGGTGACGGCGATCTTGGTGCCGTCGGGCGACCACGACGGCCGTTCAGCCTCCACCGGGGTCCTGGTTAGCCGCCGGGCGTCCTTCCCGTTGGCGTTCATGGCCCACAGCTGACAGTGCGCAAACGACTGATCACACTCCACGAAGGCAACCCGCTTCCCGTCGCTAGAGAAGGCGGGCTCAGCGTCACCGCGGCCGCGGTCGCTGAGCTGCAGGATACCTTTGCCGTTCGCTTTCATGACGAAGATGTCATACGCGCCGCCGCGGTCACTTGCGAAGATGACTCTGGTACCGTCGGGCGACCAACTGGGCGAGGTGTCGCCACTTGGGCCCGGCGTAAGGTCACGCAGCCCACTGCCATCGCTGCGCACGATCCAGATATCGGAGTCTCCACGCGCCGTCTTAGCCCGGTCAAACACCACAGACTGCCCGTCCGGGGAGAGCGCCGGCCGACCCAACTCACCCGACCGAAACCGGGTCAACTGCCGCAGCCCGCCGCCGTCGTCGTTCACCACGTACACGTTGTAAGTGCCGGTCCGGTTACTGATGAAGGCGATCTTGCTCGCCGGTTCAACAGCGGCCGGATGCGCAGTGCTGCTCGGCGGTACCACCTTGTTGGTCCTCGCGTGCTTGCCGGAGGCCCCCGTCTGACACCCGGACAGTGCCAGGACAAACAACACCACCGCCACTAGCGTAGGCCACCAGTAGCTTCTCCTTGGCACCGAGTCCCTCCCGTCGGCTGGGCCGCCTGTCGGTGGGCAGGACGACACCTCTCCGCAAACCACGCGATTCTCCAGGGAATGATGCCCTTGGTGCATGGCCCATGGAATACGCAGAGTGAAGGAAACGCGGGCACCCTGCCGGCGTGCGCCGTGCTCATCGCTCCGGCGTAGGCGAGGCGCTGCCATCAGCGACACCGCGCTGCCGGCAACAGCCACGCTCAGGCGCTTCCGGGCGCTGGGCAACTCGTGGTCGGCTCCTGCTTGGTTGCCTGGCCCATCGCGTTGTCCAAAAGAACCGGGAGCGATGGACCAAGAGCAGGTCGCCCGGGACTAGCTCCATTACTGGAGGACCTGTGGAGGCTCCCAGCCTGCATCATCGCAGGTGGGCACGGCGGTAAGGCTCCGATCCATGGTAAGGATGGGGTCAGTTCTCAGAGTGGCCCAGCCCGGGAGGGCCGTCAGCTGCGGATCGCCCGAGCCCTCGGGGTCATCCAGCTTTTTCCTTGATCTCGAAGCCCTTCCCCTCCGCTTGGGCCAGGAGCAGGCTGCCCTTCTCGGGAGTCTTGAAGCCACAGTCGACCGCCTGGTTGAACTTTCGTTCCTCGGCCGTGCCCGCGACCGGGATGCCGATGGCGGCGGCGGCGGCAAAGCAGTCGGCTGCCTTGTCGTACTGGGCGCAGCCGCTCTGGGCGAGCTTGTAGACCGGCTGTAGCCGCGCAGTTGGGAGACCGAGCCGAGCCAGCTCACGGCTGCAGCCGCGCAGGTCGTTCGCCGTTTTGCTCATCGTTGCCGAGGTCAAGTTGGATGGCGAGTTCACCAAGACCGTGTCGATCTTTTTGTGCAGCTTGCTGATCGCTTCAAGCCAGACGAGCTCCTTGCCAGTCATAGGCCCCGCCGTTGTGGTGGTCGCTGCCGCGGTGGTGGCCGGTGCCAGGGTGGTGGTACTCGGCGTGGATGCAGCCGTCGAGGTGGCCTTCTTTCCGCCGCACCCGGTAACAAGCAGGGCACACAGGGCGGGGACGGTGAGGCAGGCGGCGCGGCGGCTGGTGACGGCTGGCATGGGAAGCCTCCCTCCAGCGGTGCAACGCGGGCGGGGTCGCGTGCCACGCGACGTGGTGTGCGCTCGGCGGGCCGGCGTGCTGCCAGCTCGGGGACGGGCCGCAGCTACAGCGACCTCCTTGACAACGCACCCCGCTAGGTCGGGTGGGCGGCGGCTCCCTCGCGTCGCGGTCCGCAGTCCTCACGCCAGACGCTACACCTTGGCTTGCTGTCGAGAAAGAGGCAACGTGAGCTTGGTTCCAGGGCTCAAGAGAAACTGAGACAACCCTGACAGACGCGAGCCTCGCTTGCGCCCGAACGGCCGGCCTCCGTGGGTCGCGCCCGAATTCCTAGAGCACCAGATTCGCCGTTTGGTGCTCGGTGGTTCAGGTCTGATCATCCCGATGATCATCCAGACGATCCAACCGGCTCCGCCGAGACCCAACGGGAAAGACGACGCGGCCCACGTGAGCAGGGTAGATCCCACCGCAGCCAACCAGTCAGACGCTGATCAGCCGCCTACGGATCTGGCGGTTGGGGGTTCGAGTCCCTCGCGGCGCGCTCCTGACCAGCAGGTTTGCCGCTTCAGCGGAGTAGTGTCGAGGTTGTGCAGGGTTGCGCTCGAGGAGCAATCTCTGGAGCAACCCGAGGAAGAATCGCTGCAGCACGGCGCCACCGTCGATCCGTCCGTGACGGTGCCGCCCACAATCGCCGGGTAGGCGCGATGGATCCTGATCCTGCCCTTGTTCTCGCCGCCGCTGAGCGGCTGCGATATGCGGACTTCAGGCTCGTTGTGCGGGGAAGGCGGTGGCAAGCCGGGCCAGGGTCAGCGCGGCGAGCAGCAATCCGAAGTCACGCAGGGCGATGTCGTAGAAGCCGGGGATGAGCAGCAGGTTGACGATGATCCCGGCCAGCCAGGCGGCGACGAGGTATCCACCCACGCGGGGCCGGAGGGCGACCACGAGCCCGGCGACGATCTCGATGGCCCCGACGGCGTACATGGCCTGGTGGGCGGTGCCGGGGAGGAGGTCATCGATGCGGGGGGCGAGGTAGCGGTCCCAGTTGACGAGCAGGTGGGAGAACTTGTCGAGGCCGAACAGGACCGGGGCTACGGTGAACCCGATGCGCAGCAGCCAGAAGGCCTGGTAGGCGGGGTTCTCCTTGAGGCGGGCCGCCAGCGAGCCACTGGTGGCGTGGGCCTGGGGTGCGGGGATGGTCGCCATGCGCGTTGCCTCCCTCTGTAACGGATACTAGACTGGACTTTAGAAGCCTGAGAGTCTTTCGTCAACCATCGTCTCTTTTAGAGGTGAGGCTCCACATGCGCCACCCCGGAGCGCCATTCCACCTAGAGCGCCGTCGGTGAGCGACGACTTCGACGCCCAGGTAGCCGGGGTCGCCGCCCTGGGCGAGCCAGTGCGACGCGCCCTGTACCGCTACGTCGTGGCCCAAGCCGGCCCGGTGAGCCGCGACCAGGCAGCCGAAGGCATCCGGGTGCCACGTCACGTGGCCAAGTTCCACCTCGACAAGCTGGCGGAGGCGGGGCTGCTGGAGGTCGAGTTCCGCCGCCCTCCCGGACGGCGGGGACCAGGCGCCGGCCGCCCCACCAAGCTGTACCGCCGCTCCTCTCGGCAGCTGCGGGTGAGCCTGCCCGAGCGCCGCTACGAGCTCGCCGGCCACGTGATGGCGCAGGCGATTGTCGACGCAGAACACGACGACGTCCCGATCGCAGCGGCGCTCAGCCAGGCAGCCAAGAGCACCGGCCGCGCGCTGGGAGAGCAGGCCCGCCGCCGCGCCGGGCCCCGCGGGGGCCAGGCCACCCTGCAGGCTGTGGCTCACGGGGTGCTTGCAGAGCACGGCTATGAGCCGCGAACCGATCCGGGCGGCCTGACCTTGGCGAACTGTCCGTTCCACGCGCTCGCGCAGGACTACACCGACCTGGTCTGCGGCATGAACCTCGACCTCATCGACGGACTGCTCGCCGGGCTCGAAGGGGCCGACCTGGAGGCGCGGCTGGACCCTGCGCCTGGCAGATGCTGCGTGACCGTGCGGCGACACCCCTCGGCCCGGAAGGAGACACCATGACCAAGCTGCAGCGGCTGTACGACGACTACGGGCAGAGCCCCTGGCTGGACAACCTGACCCGCCCCTACCTGCGCGACGGGACGCTGGCCCGGCTGGTGGCCGACGGCATCCGGGGCGTGACCGCCAACCCCACGATCTTCGCCAAGGCCGTCCAGGGGTCGGCCGCCTACGACCAGCAGTTCGCCGCGGTCCTCGCCGCCGGATGCTCGGTGCCCGACGCCTACTGGGAGTTGGTCGTCGACGACGTCGTCCATGCCCTGGCCGTGCTGCGCCCCACGTTCGACACAAGCGGCGGCACCGACGGCTTTGTGTCGGTCGAGGTGGCACCTGAACTCGCCAATGACACGGACGAAACGATCGCCGCCGCCCGCGGCCTGCACGAGCGCATCGCCCGGCCCAACCTGCTGGTGAAGATCCCGGCCACACCCGAGGGTATCCCGGCAATCAAGGCGATGACCGCCGAGGGCCGCAGCATCAACATCACCCTGATCTTCTCCCTGAGCCGCTACGCCGAGGTGATCGAGGCCTACGTGTCAGGCCTGGAGACGCTCGCCGGACAGGGCGGCGACCTGGCCGCCGTCCACAGCGTGGCCTCGTTCTTTGTCAGCCGGGTCGACACCGAGGTCGACCGCGGCCTCGACGCGGTCGGCACGCCCGAGGCGCGGGCGCTGCGCGGCCATGCAGCGGTCGCCCAGGCCAAGCTCGCCTACCAGCTATTCCGCGACCGCTTCTCCGGGGAGCGCTGGGCGCGCCTGGCCAGGCTCGGCGCCCAGGTCCAGCGGCCGCTGTGGGCGTCCACGTCAGCCAAAGACCCTGCCTACCCCGACACGTTGTATGTCGACGGCCTGATCGGGCCCGACACCGTGAACACCCTGCCCGAGGTGACCATCGCCGCGTTCGAGGATCACGGGCGGCTCGCCCGCACCATTGACGCCGGCGTCGACGAGGCGGCCGAGGTGCTGCGCCGCCTGGCCAATGTCGGGATCGACATGGACGACGTCGGGCGGACGCTGGAGGCGGCCGGCGTGGCCAGCTTCCACGAGTCCTTCGCGGGGGTGCTCGACGCGCTGGAGGCCAAGACGCACGAGTTGGCGGCCCGCTGAGCTCATATGAGGTTGAGCTGAGATGGATTGGGCCGGTTGGGCGCTGTTTGGGCTGGTGGCCACCGCCGCCCTGACGGTGATCATGACGGCCGCGCAGCTCGGCGGCCTCAGCCGCCTCGACCTGCCGCTCATCCTCGGCACGCTGGTCACCGAAGACCCTGACCGGGCACGGGTCGGCTGCTGGGTCTGCTGCACGTCGCTGTCGCCCTCAGCGTGCTCGTGCCCTTGCTGGTTGGCATCCATCCCCGCATGGCGTCGGGCGTGCCGGGCCTGGCTCGACCGCCGTGTTGGAGCCGCCCGGCCTGCTCGGCCTCAACTACGGCACGCAGACCCCGGCGGTGGCCATCGTCGCCCATGTCGCCTACGGCGTCGCGCTCGGCTTGCTGCTGAGGGTCCACTGAGATGGGCGTGGGCGCCTCCACCCGCTCGCCCGCGGACGGCTTGCCGCCGATCGGCGACTACGGGCTGAT
>WNFZ01015261.1_pt1 | contig 13815 bp, 17 predicted proteins | sample 5400081 | NCBI WGS metagenome assembly WNFZ01 (sample SAMN13153365, study PRJNA577476) | soil metagenome | isolation source: 80 cm soil or saprolite under grassland replicate 1 | place: USA:California | collected 2016-06-15
GTCTGGGAGTCCAGCTTCGTGGCCCTCGACCCGGCCAGACAAGACGAGCTCAGCCGCATGTGGGCGGGCATGCTGCCCAGCGTGCTCGGCAAGCTCAAGGCCCTCGTCGAACAACGCGTCCAACAGCACTGACCAACGCGCCGCTGATCCGCACCCCGGGGTTCGTCGAGCAGTCGGTCGTGGAACGAGCCCAGCATGCGGTAGCAGTGCACGTGAATCTCGCGGAGGTAGGGCTCGACGAGCTGTCCGAATGCGTGACGTGCCGCTGGCCGACGACATGGTCTTCCGTGGCCCGGTCGCCAGCTTCGACTTCGCCGAGGGCTACCGCGCCATGACCCGCCAGGCGGGCGCTGGGGTCACCAGCTTCCGCGTCCGCCACCAGTTCACCGACGGGAACTTGGTGTGCTCGGTGGTCGACTGGACGATGCGCCCGTGCCGGGGACGCTGACCGCCGCGGAGGTGCTGGAGATCCGCGACGGCAGGATCGTCCGCGGCGAGCTCATCTATGACGCCGAGGAGCTGCGCAAGGCCATGGGCCAGCGCGCGACCGGGTGAGCGGGATCAATCGGTCGTCGCTGCTGCTCAGCGACATGTGGACCAGCCCGTGAACAGCTCCTCGGTGCGGCGCAGGCGCTGCTCCTGGAACGCGGCTATGAAGCCACCGCCCTCGACGATGTGTGCGCACGAGCAGGCGCCACCAAAGGGGCGCTCTTCTACCACTTCGCCTCCAAGGAGGAGCTCGCCGCCGCGGCGGTTGCGCGCTTCTACGACCAGCTCGTCCGCGCCGGTCAGCAGGCCAGCGCGGGCGCGCAGGCCCCAGCCGACCCCGACGCAGTGCTGCGGAGCTACCTGGACACGATCGTGGCGCTGCTGCGCGACCCCCTCCTGGCCCGCGGCTGCCTGCTCGGCGCCATGGCGCTGGAGACCCCACAGACCCATCCGGCCGTCGCCGGTGCCGCCGAGGCCGCGCTCGCCCGCTGGCATGCGACCCTCGCCGAGCTGATCGGCGCGGCCGCCAGCCACCACGGCGGCGAGCTGGACGCCGGCTCGCTCGCCGACGGGCTGCTCGCCGCGATCGAGGGCGGGCTGCTGCTGGACCGCGCCAAGCCCACCAACCCCTCGGCGGTGGCCGCCGTCACCCACTTCGCCCGCTACCTCGAGCTCACGCTCCGCCAAGGAGGCGACCAGCCATGATGAACGGCAAGCATCAGCTCACCACCACGATCGAGGTTGCAACCGCACCGGCCGCGGTCTGGGGCATCCTTGCGGACTCCACCCTGCTGCCGCAGTGGGCCAACGTGGTCAAGAACGTCACCTACGTGGCCGGCGCCCAGGTCGCCGAGGGCAACGCTGAGGGCGTCGGGATGACGCGGCAGTGCGCTGTCAGCTTCGGCGGCCGCGAGGGCAGCCTCACCGAGCGGTGTGTCGCGCTCACGAGCAGGATGAAGCCGACGACCGCCCCATTGGCACACCCTCGACCAAGAGCCGGGCCTGTCCGTCCCAGAAGGCCGCGAGGCCGATCGCTCCGCCCACGATGGCCAGCGGACGCCACCATCCTCACCCTGGAACCGAGGGCAAAGGCGATGGCTACCGGACACGACCATCGGCCGATTGTCCCCGACCCGGATTCTCACTGCTCAGCGCACGCGGCCCAGGTTCCTGAACCCCACGAGGCCGTGCTGATACCCGAAATGGCCGGCCACTTGCTCGAAGTCACCGGTTCGCTCAGCGCGAAGCTCGGCCACCCAGCCTCAGGAAGTCCCGCTCGGCGTCCGTCGGCGCCATGGCGGCCGCACGCTGGTAGGCGGCCGCGGCCTCGCTGGGCCGGCCCAGCCGCCCAAGCAGATCGGCTCGCGTGGCGTGGAACGGGTAGTAGTTGTCCAGGTCCAACTCCTCCACCAGCGCCAGCGCGGCAGCGGGGCCCTGCACCTCGCCGATGGCGATGGCGATGGCGCGGTTGAGGGCCACCACCGGCGTGGGGGCGACCGCAAGCAGGTGGTCGTACAGGGCGACGATCTGCGACCAGCCGCTCTGCTCGACGGTCGGGGCGTCGGCATGCACGGCGTTGATGGCGGCCTGGAGCTGATACGCACCGGGTCGGTTGCGGCGAAGGCACCGGCGGACGATCGCCAGGCCCTCCTGGATCAAGGCCCGATCCCATCGTGTGCGGTCCTGCTCGCCGAGCAGGGCATGAGCGTCGCCAGGATCCGTGCCAGCCGGATCGCCTCTGCGCTGCTCGGCGGCCTGTCGACCAAGGAGGTCGCAAGCTCCTTCCTGGTGATCCGGCCGACCTCGGTGAGGTTCCCCCGATTCCTCGCAGGGTCGCTCTTCGGTGACATCGACCTTGCCGAGGATCGGTCAGCAGCAACAGCGCCAGCAGGCCGGCCACCTCTGGCTCGTCGGGGTTGGGCGGCAGGCCGTCGCCCGGCCAGGTGCGCAGGGCGACGGCAGAGACCCGGTTCGGCTGGGCCGCTCAGCCCGGCGTTGTAGATGACCACCCGGCACTGTCCACCGAAGCGCAGGTGGCGCTCACCCTGCGACTCACCTGGCGCCGGTAGGTGAAGCCAGGCTGCCAGAAGTCTTGCCGGTGTAGTACGCCTCCACGTACTCCTTGAGGCTCAGCCAGCCAAGCTCGCGCTGGATGCGGTGGGGGTTATGGTAGGGGTCGGGCCGGGGCGCGGTGTCGGCCTCTCGGACGATCCGTTCCCCGGCCCGCACCTCCGATGAAGTACGCCGGCGAGGAGCCCCGGCATTCAGAAGGGCAGGAGCCGGCCGGAGGGGGTGCGCCGTCAGCGCCGTGCTCGCTGGGTTTCGCCTGGGTGGTTACCAGCCACGCCGCCAGGGCCGGTTCTCGAGCTGGCCGAGCCGCTCGAGCAGCCGGTGGCTGAGCTGCTCGCGCTCGCCCGGGTCGAGCCGCCGCCTCAGCTCGGGAAGCAGCAACGCCTCACTGTCCTGCGCGTGCTGGCGGAAGACCTGCATGAGCACCCGGACCTTGGCGTCGAAGCGCCGGTCGGCGGGGATCATGGCGGCCAGCTCGACCATGATCGTGTCGAGCAGGTGGTCCTGTTCGAGCTGCCGCTGGATCTCGGGGTCGTGGTTGGCGGTGTGGGCGCGCAGCGTCGGGTACAGCAGCTCGTCCTCGAGCGCCACGTGGGTGGCCAGGGCAGCGCCGATGGCCCGCATGGCCTGGTACTGCTTGCGCTGGCTGCCCTCGGCCTGCTCGTAGAGGGCGAACTGCCGCTCGACCCGGCCGTGCAGCGCCACCAGCATGCTGCCCGCGTCCACGACGGTGTCCACGGCCACGGGGACGAGGGTCGCTGTGCCGTCGCGGCGGGCCACCCGCGCGCCGGGGGTCTGGGGTGCTTCCCGCATCTGGAGCATTGGATACCTCAATTCGGTGGGTGTCTGGGGCGGCGTGGCTCTTGTGGTCACGGCCGACCGTCGGTCACGGTTCAATGATCAGCGCGGTCGCGGCTGGCGTCGTCGGCTTGGCGGCGGAACTCGCCGTACCGGACGTGGCGTACGAGCGGCGAGGTGACTGTCCCCCTGAGGCGTACGGCAGCAGCGCGTCGAGGTCCCCAAGGCGCATCGTCGCGCCAGAGACGCGACTTCGGAGGCGCCCTCGGAGGTATGGCGAAGGTCCCGGCTACTGTGCGGAGAGTAGGGGCCGCAGCTCCCTCCACTCGATGAGGGGCTGCGCGAGCCGCCCTACGCTTATGCCATGGCGCCTGCGAAGGTGAGATCTCAAGCGGGATCAGCTCCACGAACGAGCTTGATCGCCGACGGTACCCCGGCGGCAGGACTGGGGCCATGTGTGGCCATGGTGCATCCATCGGTTCCGATACCAACCAGCACAGACCGGCACGGCCGAGCACCGACGCCAATGGAGCGCCGGCAGAAGCAGCATCAAACGGCATTGAACGGCACCGCGCGACACGGACGAGCAGCTATTGAGTCTCTCTTGAAAGGGTGACGCTGGGTTGTCACCAGAACTGCGCCGGTCATCGAGGTGACCTTGTCGAGCCGTGAGCCACACCTTGGCCGGGTAAGCGACCCTCCCGCTCGGCCTGCTCCAGGTGCGGGCGGAAGCGGTCGCCGATGCGTTTAACAGGGCCGGGACGGGACCTTGTGCCCAGGTGCCGGGTCAAGAACGTGACCACCTGACCGCCGACCTGCAGGTTGGGACGTAGGCGTTGAGGTAGATGCGGTCCAGGCAATCCAGGTCGAGCACCACATGACCGTCGAGGACATCGTTGATGTTGACCACCGCCGCCACGTGGCCACCCGCCGTGAGGACCGCCTCGGACTCCCTTCAGGAACGACGAAGCCTACGACACGGGACCACCGTGGGTTCTCGGCGGTCCGGGGCTGGCCTCACTAATGCTGCGTTCCCCGAGCAGGAGTGCAAGTGCTCGGGGCCGACCACCCCGTGGGGCCTTGACAGCCCACCGCGGCTTCGGCACTGTCGCCGCATGACCGTCTGGCTGACCCGCAACCGGACCCTCGACTACGGGCGCGTGACCTCTTGCGCCTGTCCTTGGGCCCGGCGGTCGCCTCGGATGGGCTAGCACGCGCTCTTTCCGGGCCGCCGGGCCGTCGCGCTCCTCACCAAGCTCGACCGAGGAAGGCACGCCCATGACGATGACCAAGCCGCCGACCGCGCACCCCTACGACGACACCGACGTGATCGACGCCCGCGCCCCGCGGTTCAACCAGGCGGTGGTGGGCATCGTCGGCGTCATCGCCCTGCTGACTGGCTGGTGGTGGCTGTTCGCGCTGCTCGCGCTGCAGCTCACGCTCGGCCTCACCCTCGGCAGGCGCTGGTGTCTACCGTGCGTGTTCTACTTCGAGGTGGTGCAGCCGCGTCTTGGCGAGGGCCGAGTCGAGGACGCGCGCCCGCCCCGGTTCGCGAACCTGGTCGGCGCGACCCTGCTGTGGACCACGGTGGCGGCGGACGCGGTTGGCGCGTCACTGGTCGGGATGATCCTCGGGGCGCTCGTCGCGGTGCTGGCGCTGCTGGCGGCGACCACGGGGCTGTGTGTCGGTTGCCAGCTGCACCGGCTGCTCGCGCGGGTACGCGGGATCCGTGCCGGCGCGGTCGGCGCCGTCGACTTGGCCGAGTTGGGCGCGCAGGCTGGCGATGTCGCCATCGTGCAATTCACCCATCCGCTATGCAGCGACTGTCGGGCGCTGGAGCAACGTCTGGCCGGGGACGAGCGGCCAGTCGTCACCGTCGACGTGTCCAAGCGCCCCGACCTGGCGCGTCGCTACCACGTCGCGGTCGTGCCGACTGCCTTCGCGGTCGCGGGCGACGGCAGCGTGGTCGAGCGCTTGGCCTAGCGCGGCAGCCCTCAGGAGCGGTCAGCAATCTGCGTCCGGGCTGCCAGCCATGATCGAGGCGACTGCCGGTGGAGGCCGACGATTTCTGGGTCTTGTCAAGAGTGGTCATCGACAGGTTGCGGCCTGCTGCGTCACCCACTCCCCGACGGGATGCGCGGTCACACCGAGCACGTGGACCCGCCGGGTGGCCACCTCGATCACGAACAGGACGTGCAGCCGCTGCAGGAACACGGGATCCACGGTGCGGGAAGTCCACTGCCAGCACAGCCTTGGCCGGGGCCGGAGGAACTGCGGCCAGGACGCAGAGCCCGCACCCTCGCCGTCGACGATTCAGCCCTGCGCCTGGCTGTGGGTCAGGCAGGAGAGACCGGCAGCTCATAGTGGAGCCAGCGGTCCTCGCGGATCGCCCCGAGCCGCTCATAGACGGCCTGCGCACGACCGTTGTCAATGGCCGTCTGCCAGACGAGCCGGGTCGCGCCGTGCTCGCGGCAGCGCTCCAGGCAAGCGGCGACGAGCGCGTCGGCCACCCCAGTGCCGCGCGCCTTTGCGGCCACGAACAGGTCATTCATCACGCCGACGCGAGCGGCGACCAGCGTCTGCCAGGTCCAGTACAGCGTGGCGAAGCCGACGGCCCTTGCGGCGTCGTCGCGGGCCAGCAGCTGCAGCCCCTCCCGCTGCGGGTCGGCGATCAGCGCCTGCGACAGTTCCAGCAGAGCGCGGTCGCTCGGCGTGACCTGGTAGAAGTCGCAGTAGGCACGCACCAGCGGCAGCAGTTCTGGCAGGTCGGCGGGACCGACCACAGTGATCCGCACGGGAACTCCCCTCCTCCCGCCTCCGGCCCGACCGGGTGGCGGTGATCCGCTCGGCATCAGCCTACGGCGGGTTCGCAAAGTCGCTGCGGAGCGCAAGGGGAACGCGAGCAATACCATCGACTCGATTGCTGAACGACCGTCCGACTTCGTTGACGCAACCGTGCCTCAGGTGCCCGCCGAGCGGCTGGCCACCTTTGGCGCACCACGACGACAAGGGGAGAACGAACCAATGATCCGCAACGTCGGGACCGGCCCTGGGGAGATCACGCCGGACGGCTGCGCGGTCGAGTTCTACGCGCTGCTGCCGCCCATGGGCGAGTCGGCGATCGTGCATGCCGCCGTGCCCGAGGGCGCGTCCATTCTCGAGCTGGGCTGCGGCACCGGGCGGATCTTGCGTCCCCTGGCCGACCTAGGCCACCCGGTACTCGGCGTGGACGAGTCCCCGGCGATGCTCGCCCGCGTCGCTGACCTGCCGACCGTCTGCTCACCGATCGAGACGCTGCGGCTGGACCGCAGGTTCGGTGTGGTCCTGTTGGCCAGCACGATGCTCAACACCGAACCGGCCCAGCGGCACGCCTTCCTTGCAACCTGCCGCTGGCACGTCGACCCGCAGGGCGTCGTGGTGATCCAGCAGCAGGCTCCGGTGTGGTTCGACACGGTCGCGCCGTCTGAAGCCGAGCACGACGGGATCCGACGGGTCGTCCAATCGGTCCACCGAGACGGGCAGGGGGGGGACGTCGTGGTCGCCTACCACGTCGGCGACCGGGTGTGGACGCACGCGTGGACCAGCTACCGGATCGGCGAGGAGGAACTGGGGGCCGATCTGGCGTCCACCGGGCTGCGGTTTGACCAGTGGCTGACCGATGACCACGTCTGGTTCACCGCCCACGCGACCGCTGTCTCGTCCTGACCCACAGCCGGTACAGGTCGATGCCACCGCCGGCGTGACGAACTCGCCTCGACCAAGTCGACGACTCGTAGAGTGTGCAAATGCGTTCACCAGCTCAGGGGTGTTCATCGATAGAAGAATGGCCGTGCTCGCGAGAACCGCCATAGCTCATATCAGCTTCTCGGGATCGCGAGCACGGCCAGTTGTCACAGGCCTCAGCTGTGCCAAGCTCCGTTGGCGCCGACGCTGCGGACCGTCCGCCTCATCTTCAGTGCTCTACCTTTCACCCCACGTTGGGATACGGCGCGCCGATGGCGTAGAGCAGGGTGGCCAGGGCTGCCAGGGCATACAGCACCACGACGAGCCGGGTCCAGCTGATCCGCCTCATGTTCACCTCCTTCAGGGTCCCAGCAAGGACTCACCGCGGTGGCTGTCGAACCCACGGGAGTCAGGTCTTGCACCGAGCACGGTGGTGGCTGGGGCCGTACCGCCGCGGCGGCGCATCGCCGTCGTCGGCAGGCTGGTTCTTGGGGCCTACCGCGGTGGCGGGCAGGTGCGCTTGGACGGCGGCCTGCGGCGATCACCAGGCCGTTGCCGATCGCGCCCGCCACGATGAGCGCGGCCGCCAGTCGCATCAGGCGCGGCCAGCGGAGCAGGTTGAGGGTGATCCACATCAGCACGATGGCGAACACGACCGCGAGCATGGGGATGCCAAGGTTGTCTTGGACCAGCCGGCGCAGCCACGGCAGGTAGTACTGGGCTGCCTGGACGGCGCCGGCCAGCCACAGCAGCCACAGGGCGCGCAGCCGCAGCGACAGCAGGTTGGCGAGCCGGCCGCCGGCCGCATAGCCGATGAGCACACCGACGAGCACCGGTGTCACCAGCAGGATCAGGACTTGGAACATGAAGCCCCCTGCGGATCAGACGCGGAGCAGGGATGACGCCCGCGGATCAGGCACGTCAAACGGCTACAGATATGACGGCGCTCCGTCGGCTGATCGGTTGGTGTGGCCGCGGTCGGGTCAGCGAAGGGGCCGTTGGTCCCCAGCTTTGTTGGCCCATCGGCCCTGGCCCGAGCTGCTCACTTCGGATGTGTGCCGTGTCAACACTGGGCGTGAGCCCTGGATCGCCGTCAACGGCAATCATCAGCGCCGTCTCCCAGCCGCCGTGACCCATATCGACACCCTCATCAAGCCCCGACCAGCCGACGCCAGACGAGCTTTCCGCTCGAAACCGGACGCTAAGAGGCCCAGCCACAGGTGGATCATCCGGAAGTTGACATGAATTGGCCCCACCTTGGCCGCGGCGACCACGGCTACCAGGGACTCGACGCGAGCCGCTGGGGCCGGTGCTGGTGTATGCCAGGAAGACCCGCACGCTGGCGTGGATCCACCTACCCGGCCTGGACCGCCAGCCAGACCTACCCGGAGTGCTGGCCGCCCCACCAATGGGCCTGCCATCCTGCCGGTCCTCCAGGAGCTGCCCGCCCCGCCCACGGTGTTCACCGGACGCGCCAACGAGTTCCATCAGCTCAGTCGGTTGCTGGACCCCACACGGGCGGGGAGACCGGTGATCGTGGCGTTTTACGGGGCGGGCGGGATCGGCAAATTCGCCCTGGCCCTCCCACTGGGCCCACCGGGTCCGCGAGCGGTTCGGCGACGGCAGCTCTACGTCAACCTCCACGGTGCCACCCCGAGCCACCCGTTTAGACGAGCAGCTTCTACCGCCTTGGCTGTGTCGCGGTCCGGTGGTTCGCCCCAGATGGTCCTTCCGGTGATCCGCATGGCGCCAAAGCCGAGCCCGACACCAGAGCGCACCTCACCCCTGTAGGGTGGCAGGCGTCGCCCTCTGGCCGCCGGCCGACAGGGTGCGCAGCCTTGCGAAGGAGGACCCGCCATGAGCGAGCAAGCCAGCAGCTGGATGGTCGCCGGGGATGCCCGCGGCCAGCCCACCGACCGGACCTGCGCTCACCTCGACCAGGCACGCGACGTCACGGCCAGCACCACCGAGGGCTGCGAGGACTGCCTGCGGGAAGGCACCGGGTGGGTGCACCTGCGCGAGTGCCTTGAATGCGGGCATGTGGGCTGCTGCGACAACTCGCCCCGGCGGCACGCGACCGCCCACTGGCACGCCACCAGCCACCCGCTGATCCGCTCGTGGGAGCCCAGCGAGGACTGGGGCTGGTGCTATCCGGACGAGCTGTTCCTGCAGCCCGCCTGACGGAAGGGAGGCGAGGATGGATCAGGCGCGCGCACGGGCGCGGCTCGCTCAGGAGCGCGCCCGGCTCGAGCGGCTGCTGGCGGCCGGCTCCGGTGGACTGGACGAGGCTGATCTCGGCGACGAGGTGGACGACGCCGACCAGCGTGAGACGGAGGAGACCGGCGCGGCGGTCAACCAGCTCCTGCGTGACCGCTGGGCGGCGCTGGAGCGGGCCGAGGCGCGGCTTGCCGCGGGCAGCTACGGCCGGTCGGTCCGCAGCGGCCGGCCGATCCCCGACGAGCGGCTGGAGGCTGACCCGCTGGCGGAGCTCACCGTGGAGGAGGCAACCGCGGAGGAGCGCGGCGCGGTCCGGGAGGCCGACGGCGCGGTCGGGCTGGCCTCGGCCCGCCATCCCTTCGAGGTGCTCGACGACGCCGACATCACACCGGAGGAGCGGCTCGCCGACGAGGAGGATGACGACGAGCCCGCGCCCGAGAGAAGCCCCGGCATCCACGTCGAGCGGGACGACCGGCGCCGCTAGGATGCCCCGATGGGGGTGGAGCCCCCGCTGCGGGTCAATGTCCACCCCACCTGTCACCGCCCGGACCAGCCTCCAGCAGCTCGCGGATCGTGGAGACCACAGATGGCGAGGCGGACTGGTTGGTCAGCAGCTCGCGCTCCCGACTCGCAAGCCGGACCGCGACCACGACCAGCAGCAGGCCGATCGCGATACTGGCGAGCGCGTCGGGGATGGCCGAGCCGGTCACCTGGTGCAGCGCAAGCCCGGCCAGCGCGAGGCAGACGCCGATGATCGCGGCGGTGTCCTCCCAAAAGACAGTGGTCGCGGTGGGATCGGTGGTCCGGCGCAGGTACGCGCCGAGCGGCAGCCCGCGCCCCGTGACTCTCCCTGGAGCTGACGGTACGCCGTTGACCAGGACGTCGCTTCAAGCGCCAGCGACACCACCAGCACGGCGTAGCCCACCAGGGGCTGGTCGAGCTGTTCGGGGTGCTGCAGGTGGAGCACGCCTTCGCGGATAGCCGCGACACCGCCCGCCACGAAGATCCCGATGGCGGCCAGGAGGGACCAGTAGAAGCGTTCCGCCCCATATCCGAACGGATGGGTCTCGTCGGCCGGGCGACTGCTGCGGCGCAGCGCGATCAGCAGCAGCGCCTCATTGCCGGTGTCCGCGACCGAATGGGCCGCCTCGGCCACCAGCGAGCTGGAACCGGTGACCAACGCCGCCACCCTAACAGTGGAAGGCCATGGCACAGCCATTGGGCACCATCTGGCAGAAAGAGCGCTGGAGGGGCATCAGCTCAGCGCGGTCCGCGGTCGAGCGCCCGCCACCGGCGCAACCACCGGGTCAGATCCGATGGGGTGATGATCCCCACCACCTCCCCATCTTCGGCCACAAGCACCCGCCCGGCCCCGCCGTCCTCCAGTTTGCCCATCACCTGGTCCATCCGGGCATCCGGCGCCACCACGACCTGATCACCGAGCGGGAGCATGTGATCCCGCACCCGACCGGTGGGCCACAGGTCGCCCGGCACCCGCCGGACTCCCCGCAGCGTCAAAAGGCCGATCGTTCGCCCCTGCTCCTCGACCGGAAACGCGCCGTGGTCGTAGCGCATGAAGTAGTCGTCCACGGCGTCCTGCAGGGTGAGGTCCGGCGGGATCCGCAACAGATTGCTGGCCATCACGTCCCGCGCTTCCACGCCGCGGAGCAGGTGCCGGAGTTGGAGTTCTTCGTAGGAGGCCCGGGCGGCCTGGACCAGGAACCACCCGATGAACGCGAACCAGATCCCGCCGGCGAGATTGCCGGCCAGGAGATAGGCCACACCGCCGGCCACCAGCAGCCACCCCACGGCTTGGCCGGCCACCGAGGCGATCCGGGTTGCCCGACCGAAGCTGCCGGTGGCCTTCCAGATGGCCGAGCGCAGCAGCCGCCCGCCGTCCAGCGGGAATCCAGGGACCAGGTTGAACCCGGCCAACAGCAGATTCACCCAGGCAAGGTAGCCAAACGCCCCGACCAGCGGCCTCGACAAGACGTCACGGCCGAGGACATCGACGACCCAGAACAGCGCCGCCAGGAGCCCGCTGGTGAGCGGCCCCACCACCGCGATCAGGAACTCGTCGCCCGGCCCGCGGGACTCCACCCTGGCCCGTGTCGCCCCGCCGAACAGGAACAGGGTGATGTCCTGGACCCGGATCCCCCGGGCCTGGGAGACCAGCGCGTGGGCCAGCTCGTGGACCAGCACCGAGCCGAAGAACAGCACCGCCGCCAGGATGGCGATCCCAACCGCTCCCCCGGTTGACAGGCTCGGGTACACCAGCGAGAACCGCAGGTACAAGCTGTAGGTGATGAGCAGGGCGATCACCACCCACGAGCTGTCGACGCGAACCACGATGCCGGCGATCCTGCCTACGCGCCATGACGTTCCGAACATCGCCGTCAGCTCCTCTCAGCCGATCATCTCCCACGCAGCGCTCCCGCCTTCGATTCTGGCTCTCTGCGTCAACGCTCCGCTGCTCCAAGACGTTCGGTTCGACCCAGCCGAGCGCAGGTTCGTCAAGGGTTGCTGGCGACCCGTTGACGTCGAGAGTTGCTTGCAGCTTGCAAGCGACGTGTAGATTCACCCCATGACGACGACACGGCTGGAGGCGTTCAGCGACGGGGCGTTCGCGATCGCCAGCACCCCGCTGGTCCTGAACCTGCACGTCGACCGCGGCCGAGCGTCGCGCCGCTCGCACTGCCCTTCATGCTCGCCATCTCCGACGTCGTCAACCAGCTCCCGGAACCCCAAGGAGTCACGAAGGAGGATCCGCCGTGGTCGTCGCCGTCCCGCACCCGACCATCGCCAGGGACCATTGCCTGGCGCCCTCGCGCGGCGTCGACGCGCCTCAGCAGGGCGCCAGCGGCAAGTACGGGCGCCTGTTCCCTTCGGTGGCGCCGTTCACCGCCGATGAGGAGGTGCTGCTCCGCCTGGGCCAGCGCGGGGGCCCCTGCGACGGCGGCCAGGACGTCGACGCCGTCGACGACGCGCGCGTCGCCGCCGGCTGGCCGCTGTTCGGCCAGTTCATCGCCCACGACATCACCGCGGACCGCTCGTTGCTGTTGCAGCACGCCGATGCCGACCACATCGCAAACTTCCGGACGCCACGCGCCAACCTCGAATGCCTCTACGGCGACGGCCCAACCGGCAACCCCTTCCTGTACGACCGCGACGACCCCGCCAAGCTGCTGATCGGCAGCAACGACCAGGGCGCTCCCGGCGACCTGCCGCGCAACGCCCAGGGGATCGCCCTCATCGGCGACCCGCGAAACGACGTGCACCTGTTCGTCTCGCAGCTCCACCTGGCCATGCTCAAGGTCCACAACCTGCTCGTCGACCGGCTGCGCGCCGACGGCGAGCCCGAGACCGAGCTGTTCGACGCCGCCCGGAGCGCCACCACCTGGCACTACCAGTGGATCATCGTCAACGACTTCCTGCCCACGGTCGTCGGCCGCGAACTGCTGGCCGAGCTACTGGCCGAGGGGCCGCGCTACTACAAGCCGGAGGGGCCGCCCTGGATCCCGCTGGAGTTCGCCGACGCCGCCTACCGGTACGGCCACAGCCAGATCCGCCGCAGCTACCGCTTGCAGGCCGACGGCCCCGAGCTGCCGCTGTTTCCCGACCTGCTCGGCTTCCAGCCGGTGCCCGCCAGCCGCCGGGTCGACTGGTCGCTGCTGTTTGCGTTCCCCAATCGGCCCGCGCCGCAGCCGAGCAAGAAGATCGACGGGCGCCTGGCGCGCTGCCTGATCCAGCTGCCCAGCGCGATCACCGGCCAGGTCGAGGTCGACGCCTACCGCTCTCTGGCAGTGCGCGACCTGCAACGCGGTCAGGCCTACGGGCTGCCGTCCGGGGAGGCGCTGTCCCGCGCGCTTGGCATCCAGCCGCTGGGCGCCGGCGACATCGGCCTCCGCGCGCTCGGCTGGGCAGGTGAGACGCCGCTTTGGTACTACCTGCTCAAGGAGGCAGAGGTGCGCGGTGGCGGCGACCGGCTCGGCCCGCTCGGCGGCCGCGTCGTCGCCGAGGTCCTGCTCGGCATCATCGACCACGACCCCGAGTCCTACCGTGCGGTCCAGCCGTCCTGGCGGCCGACCCTGCCCGCGCAGCGGCCGGGCCCGTTCGACATGGCCGACCTGCTGACCGCGGCCGAGTCCGCCGACGCCAGCGCCAGCGTTACCGGCGATATGGCCGTCGGCGGTGCAAACCCCCGCCCTCTTACGCGCCAGGCCCCGTGACCCGACCAAGCGCCTCGGCGGGAACCCGAGGTGCCGACCGAGGTTTGACGGGCCAGTGCCTGCAAACTATCCTGAGCGTCGTGCCTCGGCCCCCGGGGAGATCTTCGCCACCCACCGCACCAGGGAAGCGAGCGCGTGCCCGCCATGACCGACCCGTGGAAGATGCAGACGGAGGCGCTCGGGGCCTTTATCCGCACCCAGCGGAAGCTCGCGGATCTGTCGCTGCGCGAGCTCGCCGAACTCACCGACGTCTCCAACCCCTACCTGAGCCAGCTCGAGCGTGGGCTCC